>Ga0268262_10001763_pt1 | contig 26104 bp, 15 predicted proteins | sample TergutNc150P3_FD_190354 | JGI IMG/M metagenome (GOLD analysis project Ga0268262, IMG submission 190354) | Nasutitermes corniger P3 segment gut microbial community from laboratory colony in Florida, USA - Nc150 P3 (SPAdes) (version 2) | ecosystem: Host-associated > Arthropoda: Insects >... | reverse complement strand
TCGGGCGTTCACTTATATTAGCCTTCTTTTCCGCCACAACTGCCTGTGTGCTTGGGTTCTTTGCGGCAGGCGCGGTAAAACTTTTTGAAACAAACAACTCAACCTCTTCCTTCCCGGCAAACCTTATACGATTTTTTGCCGCTTCTCCTGTAATATCATCGGGTATTATTTTGGGATTAGGCTGGCTTATTCTTTACGGAAGAAATTTTTCCCGTTCACCGATTGCGCTTGTGTTACTTCACGGGGTCAGCGCAATGCCGTTTGCTTTTAATTTTATTTCCGAAGGCTTCCGCTCGCTTCCTGTCAATACATTGAACGCCGCAACAGTCTTTGGCGCAAATCCTCTGTGCGGACTTTTAACAACCGCTCTGCCTCTTTCACTTTCCCGTATACGTTCTGCGTGGGGTTTCTCCGCAGCGCTCAGTCTCGGAGAACTAAACGCAGTTATGATGCTTGGTATGGAAGGCTGGGAAACTTTACCGCTTTATATTTACCGCGCCGTGTCCGCTTACCGTTATGGGACAGCCTGCGCCGCCGGAACTTTGCTGATACTTTGCTGCGCCGCATGTTTTTTACTTACGGAAACAGGGAGGAAAAAATATGCTTGAGGTAAAAGCATTAAAAAAAACTTTTAAAGACTTTTCTGTATCGCTTGATTTATTCATCGGCGTGGGAGAAACGCTGGCGCTGGTCGGACCTTCCGGCTGCGGAAAAACTACAGCTCTTAACCTTATTACCGGTCTTATAGAACCGGAATCCGGAAGTGTGATCATTGACGGTGAAGATATTACGAATGTACCCGCATGGAAGCGGAATATTTCAGTAGTTTTTCAGGATCTTGCGTTGTTCCCTCATCTTGATGTCGGTGGAAATATCGCTTACGGTCTTTTTATCCGCGGAGTCCCCAAAAAAGAACGCCGTCTTATCGTAGAGCAGACACTGGAAATTGTCCGGCTGCAAGGTTATGCGTCAAGGCGTATTGACACGCTTTCAGGCGGAGAGCGTCAGAGAGTCGCTATTGCGCGCGCACTTGCGTCAAGTCCCAGACTGCTTTTATTGGACGAACCTTTTTCAAGTTTAGACGCGCCTTTGCGAAAAGATCTTCACAATGATTTTAGAGAGATTCGCTGTCATTCAAAAGCGCCTTGCATTTTTATCACTCATGACCGTGAAGAGGCCCTGATGTTAGGCGACAAAGTCGCTCTTATGCTGGACGGACAAATAATTGAAACCGCTGCGGAAAGAGGTATTCTGACTGCGCCAAAGACAGAATTTGCCAAACAATTTTTCAGGAATATGTCGGGTTATTCATTCACGTTTTGAAGCAGCGTTTACAGTTGTTTCATAATCTTCCACAAGTTTGGCGATCTCCTCAAAATCACTGTGTAATAAATGCTCCGCGATAGTATCCAACAGAGCTTTAGTAAAATCAGGCCATTTTTTAGCTTTAAGCTCAGACAGCGCCTTATTGGCGGTTGCTTCATCATATTTCTCGCATGCTGTACGGATTATATGCAATTTTTCCGTTAAATACGCCTTGTTATTCTCCAAATCTTCCGCAGTGTTTCCGTCAGCGTCTTTTGGCCTGTTTTTTTCAATTACTTCCTTCAGCGCTTCCAGAAACACCGGAGTTTCATTCATTATTACCGGAATATTCTCCGCTCGTCCCGCCAGTTCCAATTTGAACGCGATAGCTGAAAGACCGGTTTCACCAATGTTCGCAAGCGCGCTTTTCATTGAGTGGACATTAATAACATATTGCCGGAAGTCATCACCTCTGCGGAACGCGTTAGAAATTATTATCTTTAAACTTGAAACGGCTTTTTCAGCGTCCCTCGTGAAAATTGCCGATAATTCCGCAGGCGATGACGCTTGTATATGCCCGGTGGAAGACTTTGACATTATCTTGGCCGCCTGCTGACGCGCAACTTCAACTACTTCAGGCGGGTACTTATCGCGTATCAGCTTGTTCAGCGAAGCGTTAAGCTGACGTATATCTATAGGCTTGGAAATAAATCCGTCGAACCCGTTTTCCAAAAACATTTCCGCCTGCCCCGTCAGAGCATTAGCTGTCAACGCGATAATCGGATGTATATAACCCATTTCACGTATTATTTTTACCGTTTCCATACCGTCCATTTTCGGCATGTAATGATCCATAAAAATAATATCATAAGTCGCGCCGCTCTTGATTTTCTCAATCGCTTCAGAACCGCTTGAAGCGGTATCAATTGACAAACCGTAAGGTGCCATAAGTCCCATCGCGACATACAAGTTCGTTTCCACATCGTCCACAACCAAAACCCTGCCATAGGGCATATATTCGCGTACAAATTGCGATGCTTTATTTATTTGCGACATTCTGCCGACATTGAACTGTTCGATATTTTCCGCCAATTCTTTGCCCAACACTTCGGAATTGACAATCTTCTGCGGTAAACGCACTGTAAACACCGAACCTTTTCCCGGTTCGCTTTCCACATAAATTTCACCGTTCATCATACGGACAAGGTTTTTGGTAATATTCATACCCAGCCCCGTACCTTCGGTTGTACGGTTAGCTTCCATATTAAAGCGCGTATACTCATCGAACAGCATGTCCACCTGCTCACTCGTCATACCCTGCCCTGTATCCGCTACGCGAACCACAAGTAGTATCTGTGAATTTTCCTCTTTCTGCGTATTTTCAGCGGTAATCGACATCGAAATTTCGCCCTTGTCCGTATATTTAAAAGCGTTGGAAAGAAGGTTGTTTAATATTTGTTTGATGCGTAATTCATCGCCGAACAGCGTTAAAGGAATGTTCTCATCCACCTGAAAATTAAAATCAATCGGTTTATTGTCGTACCGCATGACAGTGAGTTGTATGGTGTCATTGATGAGGTTCGGAACATCATAACTGACCGGTGACAGTTCAAGTTTACCCGCTTCTATTTTTGACAAATCCAATATGTCGTTGATGATACCGAGCAATAAATAGCCTGAATGAAAAATCTTATCCATGGCTTCCCTCATGCTCGGCGGCAGTGTTTCATTTTGAAGTTGAATTTCTGTAATGCCAAGTATCGCGTTCATGGGTGTACGTACTTCGTGGCTCATACGCGACAGAAATTGACTTTTGAAACGGCTGCTTTGTTCGGCCTGTTCTTTAGCCAAAACCAGATCAGTTACATCTATGGAGTGCTGGATATGGACAATTTTGCCGTTATGCCATTCTATATAGCGATCTGTGTTATGGTGTATACGTTTTAAAATAGGATTTTCTTTTTCCCATACGACAGTATTGTCCGGAGCTTTATCAAGCTGGTGACAAGGACAAAAATCGCATTTTTCATCTGCGTCATTCACAAATACTTTATAACAAAGTTTTCCGACGCAATCTTCTTTAATGTTAAATCGTTTTTTCATGTAATCATTTACAAAGAGAATCTCGCCGGTTTCGGGAACGGTAACATAGATCATCGCGTTAATACCGTTCAATATATTTTTCAGAACACTAAGCGATTTCTCTGATTCGTTCTTTTGAGTAATCGCGGAAGTTAAATCGCTTAAATCATATATGTAGGTAACCAAAGCGAATTTATTATCATATTTAACACGTACAAGCGTAATTTCGCATGGTATAAACTCACCGTTCAGTTTTTGGCATATCCATTTAAAACTGCAATAGCCGTCGGTAAAAGCCTTATCAACAAGTTCAACCATTTTCTCTTTTGATAATTTCCCGTCCGGTTGATACTCCGGTGAAAGCTGATTAAATCTATCAATAAATTCCTGTTTACTTGATAACTCGAACATTTTAACAGCTCTGTCATTACAGTCAAAAAATTCAAAATTTTTATTATGTATACATGCGCCCAAAGGCATGGCGTCAAAAATAATACGCAGGCGTTCTTTCGCCATGTTTTTTTCCGAAATAATACGGACCAATATTGTAATGATAATTACTATCAATAATGTTCCCATCACTACGGCGCATATCCTTATTAAAATTATATGCAAAGCCAGTTCATTGCTTTTATGAGAGATGATACTTTTTACAGCGTCCATTTTAATACCGGTAAATAAAATGCCTATAACTTCGTCTGTATCAGGTTGAAAAAGAGGGCGGTATAAGGTCAGGTAATTATTGCCTAAAATAACATCTTTACCTACATAATCCATGCCGGATTGAATAGAAGCGTATGCCGCGCTTCCTTCTCCAAGAAGAATATCTATCGCCGGATTCCCGTTAGAATCGATAATACTGGAGGTTACACAGTGGTATTTATTATTTTCTTTTAAGTATATAGCTACCTCTATTCCCATATCGTGCGACAGGTTTTCAACAAGATCACGGTGGTATACGGGAGAAAAGGCCTGTTCTTGTTCATATATATAATCGCCTTTCTCAAGGTGTACAATGCTATGGTCATTCTCCAGCAAAGATTCAAGATATACCATGTCGTCTTTAAGTTTTTCTTTTTCTATGTAAACAGCGTTTTCCAGAATCATGGCTTTCATATCGTAGATGTATATGATAAGAAGCCCTACCAAGAAAAGAAAAATTAAAACAGCGGCGGCTCCGGTTATTATTGAACGTTTAATACGCATATAAAACAATTTCCTTTTAAAACATTATAGGTGAAAACATGTTGTTTATTAAATTATTTATTTCGTAAAATTACAAAACCTCTCTTAACACCTTAAACTTGTCTTTTATTTCGAGAAATACCTGAACGATTTTTGGATCAAACTGCTTACCCGCGTTCATTGTGATGATGTTAACCGCTTCTTCTTCCGCAAACGGTTCTTTATACGGCCGCTTGGATACAAGCGCGTCATATACGTCAACAATCGCCATAATACGGCCCTGCAGAGGAATATCCGTTTCTTTAAGTCCGTGCGGATAACCTGTACCGTCCCAGCGTTCATGATGATATTCCGCGAATAATTTAGCGTTATACAAAAACTCTTCTTCATCTGTCTGCTTGATGATTCTGTTGATTATCCGCACTCCTTCCAAAGTATGGGATTTCATTAGCTCGAATTCATCATAATCCAGTTTACCCGGCTTGTTTAAAATCGCGTCTAAAATATGGATTTTCCCTGTATCATGCAGCCGGGCTGATGAAGCGACTAATTCCAAATTCCAGCCGCGTATTTCATCAGCGTATACCCCGCGCTCTTCCATCGCTTTTATCAGTAATTTTACATACGCTGACGTGCGGTCATTGTGTCCGCCTGTATCCTTGTCGCGTTCTTCAATCACATCGGATAATACGGTCATAATACCGTCCTGCAGCCGCCTGATCCGCGCTGTTCGCTCGCGGATCAGATCATCAATATCCAAATGTGTTTTAATACGGTTTAGCAGAACAAGTGTGGAAAAAGGTTTTGTAATAAAATCTACCACGCCAAGTTCAAAGCCCCTGACTTCAATGTTATCGTCCGAATAGCCTGTAAGAAATATAACAGGAATTCCTGAATATATAGGATTGGATTTCAGAATTGATAACGCTTCAAAACCGTCCATTTCGGGCATTTCAATATCCAGCAGGATCATATCCGGAGTAATTTTTTTTATAAGCGTGAACATTTTCTCTGCTGACGGTATAGTAAATACCCGATAGAAAGTTTCTAACGCATTTTTTGCCATTGATAGATTAATGTCGCTGTCGTCTACCACAAAAATCGTTTTCATCAATGTTTCCCTTTCATAGAAATTTTTATACTTTCTTAATAATGATTTTGATATATTTTAACATAAATTAAGATCATGGTTATTTTTAACACGTTTTGTTTTATTTTGTCAAGATTTTTCCTATCCTTATCAACAAATCATCGCTATCATAGGGTTTTTTTATGAAATCAACCGCTCCCATTTCCTGCGCTTGTTTTATGTCTTTCGGATCATTTGAAGCCGAGAAAAACGCAATGGGAGTATCATGCAAATTGCTTATCGTTTTAATTCTGGTGTAAGTATTCCATCCGTCCATTTCCGGCATTATTAAATCCAATAATATTAATTGTGGAACAAGCCCCTGATAAAATAAGCTCAACGCTTTATTGCCCGATTTAGCGGTAGTTACATCATATTCTTTTTGTAATACCGCTTCCACCATTTCAAGATGAATACTGTCATCATCTACTATAAGGATTTTTTGCTTTTCATCGCCGGCAGTAACATTAAATTTTTCCGTTTCCAGTTTTAATGATTCGAAGTTTTTGTTGTTTTCCAAACTCATTTCGTTTACATGGCTTACCGAATCATTTATCTGACTAACGCCTACCAGTATCTCGTTCATGCTTTCTACCGTTTCCCGGCTGGTTTTTATGAATTCGTTTGTTTCCTCTACCAGAGTTTCGCCTGATTTATCCATATTTTCAGAGCCTTTCATAACTGAAATCGTTATGTCCCGCAGCCGCCCTATGGATTCCAGTACTTGCTTTCCGCCTGTTTCCTGCTCTTCCATTGCGTGTAAAATATTCTGCTCATGCTCGGAAACTGTTTTTACGCCCGAATCTATAGCGCCAAAACGGTTCAATACGTCATCGGAGGATTTAGTAATGTTGTCTATCGACGCTTTTATTTTCTTGAGCATTGCTGTGGTTGTTTTTGACTGCTGTCCCGATGATTCGGCAAGTTTACGGATTTCATCGGCGACAACGGCAAAGCCCCTGCCGGCTTCTCCGGCGTGCGCCGCTTCAATTGCCGCGTTCATAGAAAGCAAATTGGTCTTGCTTGCGATACTGTTCATTACCAAGTTTATTTCCAAAAGCCCTTCGGATTCCTTCGCTATTTCCTGTATTTCCTGCGCTACCAATTGGAGACCTGTCCTGCCGTTCTCCGACGCCTCGGTCAATTCGCTGACATTCCTGCTGTTTTCTATAAGCGTCTGAGTTACCGAATGAATGTTAGCTGTCATTTCCTCAATAGCCGAAGACGACATGTTTACACTTTCAGTCTGCGCTTCAATCATTTTTTTAAGGCTGTCAATATTTTCCTTAATAACTCCTACCGCGGTACCAGCCTCTTCCGCTCCGTTTTCCTGCTTTACCATCAGGTTCTTCATGCTGTCAAGATTCGATGAAATCTGATCCACAGCCGCGGAAGTATCGCTCATATTAAGGGAAAGCTCAAAACTGGTATGGTTAAGTCCGTTGATTTTGTTTTTTATTGTCCCGATTCCGCCGCTCAGATGTTCACAAAAAGCGTTCACCATACCGGCGATAGTACCAAGCTCATCAACGGAACAAATCGAAATTCTCTTTGTAAGGTCTTTTTGCTCGGAAGAAAGATTTTCAAGCTGAGCAATTACCGAAGTGTAACTCGCTCCCGTGTTTTTTTTGAGGGTGAAGGCCAAACCAAAAATGCAAATGAAAAAAACAATCAAAGGAATCAACAAAGAGGACAAGGCGTTTCCTTTTAAGGCATCCAAATTTCCGCCGACGCGAAAAATGCTTAGCATGGTTACGGAACAGACAAAAAGCAGGGTTACAAGGACTGCCGCCATAGGGATTATCCATACCTTGGCTTCCTGCCGTTTTTCGCGGTAATCAGAGGGGTATCCGGTAAAATTATGGGTAAGCAGGGTACTGGAAACAAGACCGTCGCCCGCTACATATATAAATGTTCCTACCAGCATTCCAAAAGACAGTAATGCCAGAAACAGCGGCCCTTTTATTGAAGGAGTAATACCCAGATAATTACCCGGAAAAATAATCCCTAGAAAAACGGCGTGGGTAACCAAATTAAGAGCGATCCTCTTTATCGGCACGGCTCCTATTTTTTTTAACCAGAGTAAATAGTGTTCTCCGTCAAGTTTTGTAAAATAATTATAATCAAAATACCGTGCGCCGCGGCCTAAAATAAAGCAATAAAGAACAAGAAAAATTATCGCGGGAACACCCAGCCGTAATCGAAGCTGTGAAAAAGAACTTCCAAAAAAAAGCAGTATCATAAAATCTGCCGCAAGCATGGCAAGCCCTGTTCCTAAAATAAGAACAAGAAAATTATATTTTTTATTTCTCATCTATTTTTCCTTTATTATTCTACATTAAACTGTGATACTTAAAATGTCAAAATTAATCGTCTGCGTCCGCTGACGCGTAATAATTAATCAGGCAGCCGTCAACAAGTATCTGCCTCTCGGTATCCGTAAGCTCTCCCAAAGTTACGGAAATTTCCGCAGCTTTTTCAGTTAACACAAAACCTGTTATTTTTTCTGTTTTTTTCTGTACAGCTTTTTTGATATTCGCAAAGAAAATATAATCCCCGTCGGCAAATTTCTTTTCGTCCGTAACAAGGAAGGGTAAAATCCCCCAGTTTATAAGGTTAGAGCGGTAACGTTTTGTAGCGTATTCAAGCGCAAAATTCGCCGACGCTCCAAGTACGCGCTGACATGAAGCGGCCTGCTCCCGCGCGGAACCGTCTCCGGGCTTTCTGGCAAAAATCGCGCTTCCTATTCCGACAGCGGCAGGTTCAATTCCCCCGCAGCCTGAAATACCTTTTATCTTTTTAAATACCGCATCTGCTTCGCTGTTTGTTTTTCCGGCGCGTGTTTGTTCTTCAAACGCAAGAACTTCTTTTGCCTTTTTCACATAATCCGGAGCTTTGCGGCTTAAAGTAAATTCCGCAAGTTTTAACGGATTTGAACGGTACGATGATGTTTCGCCGGACGGGATGAGTTCGTCGGTTGTTGTTACAGGGTCTGTAATGTAGCTGACGATTTTAACAAGCAAATGCTCGGGAAGAGCGGGCATTTTCGGCCAGTCCTTGATGTTGGGGCCAAAGACAAGCTCAGTTTCCGGCATTGGTTTACCCGTACCGTCATACACGCGCTTATCGTATATACTTCTGTCAAAGTAAAATTTATATTTACCGTATTTTACGTGTAATTCCATGGCGGAGGTTATTTTTCCGCCGTTAACCGCTGTCGCGGCAATCGAGCGCGCGTCCATAAGCGCGACAGAAGCTATCTGCCCGTCGCCGGGTTTTGAGCCTTCGCGGTTCGGAAAATTGCGCGTAACATGGCGGATTGAAAGCTCGTTATTGGCGGGTGTATCTCCGGCGCCGAAACACGGGCCGCAGAAGGCTTCCCGTACAAGAACGCCGGCTTTCATAAAGATCTCAACCGCGCCGTTTTTTACAAGCTCAAGATATGTAGGCTGGCTTTCGGGATATACGCTCATGGAAAAATTTCCGCTTCCGGTTGAGTGTCCTTTCAATATATCAGCTGCCGCCATGATGTTGGAATAAATGCCGCCTGAACATCCCGCAATTATCGCCTGATCCGCCCACACTCCTCCGTCATGATATTTTAAACCCAGTTTAAGATTTAATCCTGAAGCTTTGTTCTCTTCTTCGACTTTTGCAAAAATATCCTTTGCGTTATGCTGCAATTCATTTATCGTGTATACATTGCTCGGATGAAACGGCAGGGCGATGCGCGGCTCAATTTTGGAAAGATCAACAGTAATAAACCCGTCATAATAAGCGGCGCTTCCCGGTTTTAATTCACGGTAATCGCTTCCCCTGCCCCGCTGTTCAAGATATGTCTTTACCTTTGAATCTGTTTTCCAGATGGAAGACCAGCAGGTTGTCTCCGTGGTCATAACATCTATGCCGTTACGGAAATCAACGGACAATTTTGAAATACCGTCTCCGGTAAATTCCATCACTTTATTTTTTACATAACCGTTTTTAAAAACCGCGCTAATTATCGCAAGAGCGACATCCTGCGGTCCTACTCCCCTTGCAGGTTCGCCCTCAAGATAAATTCCTACTACCTGCGGATACGCCATATCATAAGTTCTGCCTGCAAGCTGCTTCGCGAGTTCTCCGCCTCCCTCTCCGACAGCCATTGTTCCAAGCGCGCCGTAACGTGTGTGGCTGTCGGAACCAAGTATCATTTTTCCGCAACCCGCCGTCATTTCGCGGTTATAACTGTGAATTACAGCAAGATGAGGCGGCACATACACGCCGCCGTACTTACGCGCCGCAGAAAGCGCAAAAACATGATCATCCTGATTTATAGTCCCGCCTACCGCGCACAGGCTGTTATGACAGTTTGTCAGTACATAGGGCATTGGGAACTTTTCCATACCGCTTGCGCGCGCTGTTTGAATAATTCCGACATAGGTAATATCGTGGGATGTAAGTGAATCAAATTTAAGGCGGAGATTTCTCTCATTTCCCTTGTTATGGGAAGTGAGAATACCGTAAGAAATTGTCCCTTTTCGGGCCTCCTCTACGGAAAACCGTATGCCATGTTGTTTAAGCTTTGCCTCGGCATCAGCGTCGTCTACTATTATCTGCGAGCCGTTAATAAGCCAGACTCCCCTCTCATAAAGCTTTATCATAGGAAAATTATAGCAAAAAACACGGTATAATAAAACTGTTTTATTTTATAAAAAACAACCTAAGAAATTTGAATTCACCCGGTGTAAATAATAAAATTATTATAGGGGGTTTCTAAATATTAACCATGTTTTGAAAATGGCTGATATTTAAGGAAAAAACCCGTAAAAACCGGTATTCAGAGTCTGTATGTAATGCGGACGACACTATTTACCGGAATTATGAAAATGTGCCGGAGAGGCTTATGCCGTTAACTGAACATAACGAAGCAGATGAACGCATGAGGATTATGTTTGAGACCATGCCTTTATGCGCGAATATTCATAATAAAAATTTTGATTTTTTTGATTGTAATGAAAGTACTGTCCGTCTGTTTGGTTTTTCAAGTAAACAGGAATATATTGATAATTTTAATAAGCTTTCACCTGAGTATCAGCCGGACGGCAGCTTATCAAGCGAAAAAGCGAATGAATACATAGCAAAAGCTTTTAACGAGGGATATTGCCGTTTTGAGTGGATGCACCAAAAGCTGAACGGCGAGCCGATACCGTGTGAAGTCAGGCTTGTACGCGTTAAATATAAAGACGAATTTGTTATTACTGCTTATATACGTGACCTGCGCGAATTAAAACAAATGACGGAAGAAGTAGAACAGCGGGAAAAATTGCTGAATACGGTAAACAGCGTTGCCAATGTCTTGTTGTCTATTAATAACTATGAATCATTTGAAGCCTCGCTATTAAAGAGTTTTGAGCTTATAGGACATTGTCTGGATGTAGATCGCGTTCAAATTTGGCGCAATGAAGTAATCGAAGGTGAATTGAATTTTGTCCTCCGCTCCGCATGGCTAAGCGATAACGGATTGAGTTGTACGCCTGTTCCCATAGGTTTGAATTTTCCTTACAGTCAAAAGCCGGAATGGAAAAGTTTATTTCTTGACGGTAAATATATAAATTCGCCCATCTCCGGCTTACCTGAAAACGATCGGGATTTTTTAAATTCATACGAGATGAAATCCATAGTAATTATCCCTATGTTTTTGGAAGATATTTTCTGGGGGTTTTTCAGCATTGACGACTGCCGCCGTGAGCGGGTCTTTTCAGATGATGAAATCCGTATTTTATCATCTGTCGGCCTGATGATGAGCAATGCCGTAAACCGGAATTTACAAACAGCCAAAATGCGTGAGGCGGATGAACGGACACAGGTAATGCTTGACGCTACTCCGCTTTGCGTAAACTTTTGGAACAAAGAATTACATATTATTGACTGCAATCAGGAAGCTGTAAAATTGTTTAATCTTTCGAGTAAACATGAGTTTCTGGACAGGTTTTATGAACTTTCACCCAAGTGCCAGCCTGACGGAAGATTGTCAAGAGAGAAGGCTGTTGAACTTGTCCGTAAAACATTTGAAGAAGGTTATTGCCGCTTTGAATGGATGCATCAAAAAATAAACGGTGAGCCGTTACCATGTGATATTACGCTTGTCAGGGTAAAGTTTAAGCATGATTATATTGTTTTGGGATATTCCCGTGATTTACGCGAGTATAAAGCGATGATTACGAATTTAGAACTTACGGCAAAAAAACAAGCGGAGGCTGAAGCCGCAAATATTGCCAAATCCGCTTTCCTTGCAAAGGTAAGCCACGAAATACGCTCTCCGATGAACGCTGTTTTGGGTATTACTGAAATTCAACTGCAAAATAAATCGCTTCCTTCCGACACACAGGAAGCTCTTGAAAAAATTTACAATTCGGGATATTTGCTGTTGGGTATTATAAATGACATATTGGACCTGTCTAAAATTGAAGCGGGCAAACTTGAACTGTCGCAAGTCAGCTACGATGTCGTAAGCCTTATCAACGATACCGTTCAATTGAATTTCATGCTGTTCGATAATAAGCCTATTAAATTTAAACTACAGGTAAATGAAAATATTCCTTCAATATTGATCGGAGATGAACTGCGTATCAAACAAATTCTTAATAACTTGCTTTCCAACGCGTTTAAGTACACGGACTTAGGTAAAGTTTTACTGTCAGTCGATATGGAAACACAAAAGGCGGATACTGACAGCATAACGCTTATCTTCCGCGTAAACGACACCGGACAAGGTATGACGCCTGAACAGGTAAACAGACTTTTTGATGAATATACCAGGTTTAATACGGAAGCCAACCGTTTGACCACAGGCACAGGTTTAGGCATGAGTATTACGAAACATCTTGTGAAACTAATGAACGGCGATATTTTTGTCGAAAGCAAGCCGAGTTACGGTTCTTTGTTTACAGTGCGTCTGCCTCAAAAGATTGTTCCCGGATCCGGTACATTAAGCAAAGAATTGATACAAAATATAGGGCATTTACATTCCGGCAAATTAGCAAAAATGAAAAGAATGCCGTTTATACAGGAGTATATGCCCTATGGCAGGGTATTAGTCGTAGATGACGTAGAAACAAATCTGTATGTCGCAAGAGGACTAATGACCCCTTACGGTTTATCAGTAGAAACCGCCGTAAACGCTTTTGAAGTGATTGATAAGGTTAAGAACGGCGAAACATGGGATGTTATTTTTATGGACCATTTCATGCCCGTAATGGACGGTATTGAAGCCGCCAAAATTTTACGGGAACTTGGGTATAAACAGCCGATTGTAGCATTGACAGCTAACGTTCTGGCAGGGCAGGCTGAAATGTTTCTCTCAAACGGTTTTGACGATTTTATTTCCAAACCGATTGATACACGTCAGTTAAATGAAACTCTTAATAAACTTGTACGCGATAAATATCCCATTGAAACGGTTAACGCCGCACGTCAACTCAAGGGAAGTCTCATAAGAAATAATGGCGGTTTATCGAATGCCCTGAACCTTGAGATAGCAAAAATATTCATACGGGACGCCGAGAAAGCAGCCGGTATTTTGGAAGCTATACACGAAAACAACTACCGCAGAGACAGCGATATGCAAATGCATATTATCAACAGCCACGCGATGAAAAGCGCTCTTGCGAATATGGGTGAAACGGAACTTTCCGCCGCGGCGCGCAAATTGGAAGACGCGGGACGGAACAGGAATATTGATATAATGATCTCTGAAACTCCTGTCTTTTTAGAGTCTCTGCGAACATTAATAAAAAAAATAAAATCAAAAGAAGACAACATCAATGTTGAAAACATAAACTATGACAACGAGTATCTGCTTGAAAAACTGACCGTTATACAGAAAGCCTGCGCCGATTATGACAAAAAAGCCGCTAAGACCGCGCTTGCCGAATTACAGCAAAAGACATGGTCACGCCCTGTTGGGCAGCTTCTGGAAGCTATTGCCAAACATTTACTCCACAGCGATTTTGCCGAAGCGGAAAATCTTGCGCGAAATTATAAAGAAAACCGTTAATTCTTATTCTGCGTAATGCTTCAAGTTCCCTCGCCCTATTCGTTCTGTCTGCTATTCTGAACATCTGTCCAATATCCATTTCAAGTTCTTTTCTGATATTCTGAGGTTATTCTCTTTTAGTTCAGCTCATATATTGAGATTTTTTCATATAACCGTTATTGTATGCATAATGTCATCAAAAACAAGAAATTTTTGCATTATAGCGCATATTGATCACGGCAAGTCAACTCTGGCAGACAGGCTTATACAAAAGGCTCACCTGGTTGATGACCGTAATTTTAAAAATCAAATCCTTGACAATATGGATATTGAGCGTGAAAGAGGCATTACAATAAAAAGTCAGGCGGTAACGATACCGTACACAGCTGCGGACGGCAACGAATATAAGCTTAACCTTGTCGATACCCCGGGTCATGTTGATTTCAGTTACGAGGTAAGCCGCGCGATCAATTCCTGTGAAGGGGCTCTGCTTTTAATAGACGCCACGCAGGGAGTACAGGCGCAGACTCTTTCCAATATGTATCTCGCTCTTGAACACAACCTTGAAATAGTGCCCGTGATCAACAAAATTGATATGCAGGCAGCCGACATACCCGCTGTTAAAAAGCAAATCGACAAGGATTTGGGGCTTGACGCTGAAAGCGCTCTTTTGGTTTCGGCTCGGCAGGGTACGGGAATTGACGAATTGCTGGAAGCGATTGTAAAACAAATTCCTCCTCCGTCAGGCGATCCCGATTTACCGTTACGCGCTTTAATTTTTGACTGTCATTATGATCTGTACCGGGGCGTTGTGGTTCATCTGCGCCTTTTTGACGGAAAGATAAAAAAAGGAATGAAAATTTCCTTTATGTCAAACGGCTCGGTATACGAAGTTGAGACTGCCGGCGTTTTTAAAATCGTGCTTATAGAAACAGACGAACTTAACGCCGGTGATGTCGGCTATATAATAGCGGGGATCAAAACCGTAAGTGATGTGCGTGTCGGAGATACCGTAACAGGCGCTGACAATCCGTGCGCGTCCGCGCTTCCCGGTTTTCGCGAGGTAAAACCTGTTGTATTTTCCTCTATTTACCCTGTTGATTCCAATGATTACGAAGAATTACGCGCCAGTATTGAAAAGCTTAAATTAAACGATGCTTCTTTAATTTATGAAAAAGATTCATCCGCCGCTCTTGGCTTTGGTTTCCGCTGCGGCTTTCTCGGTCTCTTGCACCTTGAAGTTATTCAGGAACGGCTTGAACGGGAGTTTAACCAATCGGTAATTTTCACAGCGCCGTCCGTAAAATACAAGGTGCGCCTGCGAAACGGCGATGAATTAATGATTGACAATCCGTTGGACTACCCCGATGAAGGCAAAATTGAAGGAGCTGAGGAGCCATATATCCGGGCTTCGATAATCACGCCTTCAGGCTATCTCGGAAATATCATGACGCTTTGTCTTGAAAAACGGGGCGTACAGACCAACATGACTTATCTTGATGAAAAACGGGTCGAGATAGTTTATGAAATGCCTCTTTCCGAAGTGTTATTTGATTTTTACGACCGTTTAAAAAGCATCAGCAGCGGTTATGCGTCATTTGATTACGATATTTTTGGCTATAAACCGACTGAACTTGCAAAAATGGATATTTTATTAAATGGCAAGGCGGTTGACGCTCTTTCCCAGCTTGTATTCAAGGGTAACGCGTATAACCGAGCGAGAAAAGTCTGCGAACGCCTACGTGATGAAATCCCCAGGCAGCAGTTTAAAATACCGATTCAGGGAGCGATTGGCAGTCAGATAATCGCGAGGGAAACTGTCAACGCGCTTCGCAAGGACGTACTCGCAAAATGCTACGGCGGCGACATTACGCGCAAAAGAAAACTTCTTGAAAAACAAAAGGAAGGTAAAAAGCGCATGAAAATGGTAGGGGATGTTGAGCTTCCTCAAAGCGCGTTTCTTGCCGTCCTTAAAACCAAGGATGAGTAACTCCGGTAACTTTCTACAGTCTATTAAATGATAACTCCGCCGTCTTTTCAAACAGTTTAATCATAGGGTCAATTTCCGCTCTTAATCGTTTTAAAAATGACAGTGTATTTGGACCGGCGCTTCCCTCTTCCAAAGCGGGTTTTAGTCCTCCGGCAAAATCAGGAAAATGGGCATAAAGATAATCACATTCTTCAATAAGAGAATTAAGCCGTATTTGATCCGGCGCAGCTTCACCTGTAAGGATGTCCCTTAAATCAATTAATCGTTTTTTTTCTTCATTAATAAATATTTTTAACTTTTCCGCTAACAATATTCTTTCTTTATTAGACTTTTCCTGTACTTGTACACTTTCGTCCTCGCGCTTGTTATTTTCCGTATTGCCGCTTAATACTGATACCGCTTCTTCATACGAAAGCGTCTTAATCCCAAGAGGAAGTCCCGTACCCGTTATGTCAAACAGGCGTGTATCGCCTGTAAACTCCTGTTCAAACAGATCTCTGTAATTACGCATAACAGGACCTGATTTTACATGCACGCCGGATTTTGAAACAACGGTAAAAGAAGCCGCATCAAAAGCCGCAATATTGGCAATTCCCTTCATACGGGTTTGGGCGTTAAGTAGGCTGCGGTGTCCGGGTGTGGATCGGGCATGATATTTATCTGCGGTAAAAGAAAAATCCAGTCCGCTGAAAATTATTTTTCCGTTGCTGATGCGCCTTGCGACTTCCGCCGCTGCTAAACCCACAGAACCTAACGGTGAAATGGTTAAAAGACAAAGTCCGGAATTTTTAAGTCTTTCAAAGATACGCAACGAAGTCCACGGAGTCATAAAAACAAAGCCTTCGCCGGAAAGAATCCGCGCGGACGCCGGATGAGCGGAAAGATCTATTGCGCTATTTACATTCCAGCCTTTACAACCGGTAAAATCCCGCAAATTCCAAAACTGACTTTCAAGTATAACTACAAGGTCAGGGACAATGTTTCTGTCTTTCAACGCGCCAAGACAGGTATCAACGCAGACAATTTTAAAGGGGCGTTTACTCGGGTAGTTAAGATTACCGGAAAAATGACATTCAAGAACATCAAGAGTCTCATCAAGAGACGGGCCTGCGCCCAGAACAAGCAATGGAGAAGAGCCGAACGAAAGATTTGCAATTGATTGAAAATACGGTAAAAGGGAAAGATTTCTAAGCGCATTACGAATGTACAGCCGCCCAAGCTTTACAAGAGTCATGGCATTACCCCAGTCTACGGTAATTTCACGGCGAAGCGCGTCAAAAAGAGAATCGTACAGACCGCCCGAAAGCTGCCAGCCGCCTGTAAACTTTACAATTTCAATCCGGCGGAAAGCTCTTGCGCCCCATGAATTACGGACAAAAGCGCACAAATTCGCGGCTTCGCAAAAATCCGTTATGCGAAACATTCTATTGGCTGAAAGAAAAGAAGTTAAGCTGGTTTTTGCCAATTCGTAAAGTTCCGGGTCTGCCTCAATACACAGCACGGCGGAATTGGGAGCTTGCGTTTCAAGCCGCGACAAAAATTTTTCAAGACCGTAACAGTAAAGCGGCGACGGGCAAAAGTAAAGGGTTTTATCCCTGACAGAGACGGCATCCGCAATGCGTTCACAGCGCATAACAGGATCATATCCAGAAAGAAGCGTTATACCGTTCCGGACAAGCCCCTGCATATATTTACCTTACGGCGAAAAGAATTTAAAAAATGTATCCCAAAAACGATCATCCAGCCTTGGATTACTCATAAAATACGGCTGAAGAGATTGTTCAGCTAACATATTCACCCAGTAAGACGTATATGAAGACACAATATTCTCTCTGGCAGATTCATCTATACTTATTTCTTCAACAGGAAAAAGTACAAGAACATTATCTCCCTGTACAAGCGGCTCCGAAGGAGTATCCAATTTAGCGGAGAAAGCGATTTTCCAGAAATTTTCATTCCGGGATAAAGATTGAAGTTCCTGTTGAGGAATGCCTGAATCTGAAAAAGATTCAAGGGTGGTAAAAAGCTCAACTCCCGCGTAATTCAACGGAAGCGGACCAAAATTGAATTTTTTTAGGCTCCACTGTAACACCGCGGTATCAAACCCTGAATTCTGAGCATCATTGATAAATTCTTTTATCTTCGCTATAGCCCAGTCTTCCATGCGGCCTCTGTCAAAACTCTTTATATACGACCTTACCCTGTCCATTACGGAATAATCGTTAAAATCGGCAGGTTTTATCTCGTCTTCAATTCTGAAAATTACCCAATTATCGCCAACCTTGAGACATTCGCTTAACTCTCCCTTGCGAAGATTAATAACAGCTTCACGAACTGCCGCGCTTGAGATTTCATTTTCAATTTCATAATAATAACGGCTGCCGCTATCTCCGCCCTTGCTTGAGTAATTATCCTGCGATTGGGCTCTGGCCGCATCTTCAAATGTAATAGTCCCTTTTTTAATGGAATCAAGAATCTTTTTTGCTTCTCTCTCGCTTGAATTTACACTTATAATTGATAAATGAATCGTCCTGAAAAGATCCGCCTTTTCCCTTGCATAAGATTGATATTCAGACTCAGGATAATTATCAGGAATATTATATGATACCATTTTAAAACTTCTCATGTTGGAATTCATTTTGCCTATAAAATTTGCCTCTCCCGAAGGTACCAGTAACACATTCATAAAATCATTGTAAAATGTATACTTTAAAAGCTCTTCCTGTACTTTCCGCCATAATGTAAGCCGTGATGAATCCGACATTTGGTTATAAAGCGCAGGAGAAAAACGTCCGTTCTCCTGAAATTGGGAAAGTTTCGCTACTTCTCTGTCAACTGTTTTTTCGGGAACAAAATAGTTTGACCTTTTCAGCATTTGTAAAATCGCAGTATGCGTTACTGCCATTTCATAAGCCTGCCGCCAAACCTGCGCCGAAGTAAAATAATTACTCAGATCAACGCCCTGAGCTTGATAATACCGCATAACCTGTTCATAGTACTGCGCAAAGGTATTACCGGGTATCAATGTTATCGGAGCCTTGTCATAATATCCGAAAGTAGGGTCTCCTCCCGCTCCGCCTCTGCGATAACGGCCGGTCAAAAAATCACCGCCGACAAATACAACAGTTATAAGAACAAGAATGACAACTGATCCTATATAAATAGCCGGGTTCTGCTTGAATTTACGGATAGTCTCAGATGATGAAGAATCGTCATTTTTAATCTGTTTTTTAATATCTTTTGGCGCCATAAAATACCTCTGTTTCCAAATTTGACCATTAATACCTTACCATATTGTAAATATCCTTGTCCAGCCGTTTTAGTAAAGCGCCCGAACATATCCGCGCCCATATATGGGCGGAGGTAAAATTATGAAAAAGTTTTTTTTCTTTTTGGGAACCTGTATAGCACTGGGTTCATGCTCAACAGGAGGGGAATCCGCGATTGCAACATTACTGTTAGGAGGCAGTTCTCAGGCTCCGGTGTTCTTGAATTACAAGACAGTATCGGAAAATGAGATTACTTTCGAGTTTTCATGCGCGGTAAAAGTTACATCATTAAGTCTTGAACCTGATATTGCGGTTGCTTCTATTGAAGACGGAAGTACTGTAAAGGTAACGTTTAATGAAAATGCCGAACCGGGTATGCTGATTATTGCCGACTTGCTGGCGGAAGACGAGCATAAAAACACAATTAATGTATTAATTCCGTTCAGAGCCAGAAACAGCCGTATGCCAAAATTGGTAATTAATGAAATTTGCACAGAATCTGCAAGCGCTGCCGCAGGAAAAAAAGAAGAGTTTATAGAATTTAAAATGAAATCGTCAGGTAATTTGGGCGCGATGCGGGTAGTTATTAACGGTAATACAAATGCCGCCAAAAAAACCGTTTATGAGTTTTCACCGGTCGAAGTTAAAAAAGACGAATATATGGTTCTTCATCTGCGTACTTATAATTTGGAAAGCAAGGACGAATATACAGATGCTCTTGATGAATCAGTCGGTGTAAACGCGTCACCGACAGCCAGGGATTTCTGGATACCGGAAAATACAAAATTACTGCATAAGACCGCTATGATCTATGTTTTGGATCAGGACGACAGAGTGCTTGACGCGGTAATGATTTCCGAAAATCCCGACACATGGTGGACTAAAGATTATTTTGCAGAAACCGCCGAATTCTTATTTAACAGCGGAGCATGGAAATCCGGAAACGAAGGTATTTGCAGTCCGCAGGACGCGGTCGCAAGCGGTAAAGCAACCAATACCCGTACAATCTGCCGCGATGAAACTGTTGAAAATTCAGGCACCGCCAAAGACTGGTATATCACTGATACGAGTTGCGCGACTCCGGGAAAACCAAATAACCCAAAAAGGTACTTAAAGTAAATTTTTAAACAGGGAGATAATATCATGCTTGGGGGCGGCGCCGGTCTTTTGTCCCGCCAAAACTCCGTCTTTGTAAAGGATCAGCGTGGGAATTGAAACAATCCCATGCTTTTCCGCAATGGCGGTTTCTTCGTCTACATTGACCTTTCCCACTTTTAACCTACCGGAATATTCACCGGCAATTTGATCAACCATAGGACTTATCATTTTACATGGGCCGCACCATGCCGCCCAAAAATCAATCAGTACCGGAACCGGTGACTGTAAAACTTCACTTTCAAAATTATCGTTTGTAATGGTAATGCTGCTCATAAAAATACCCCCAACTCTAATATTTTCAACCTTCTTTATTCTTTTTTCAAGAGGCATTTTTTCATATTTTGTTTTGAAGGAACCAATATGGTTTACGGATATGTCCATTGACGTTTTTTTATCTTTATGCCATGATCGACTATGGAAGCTCGTAGTATATTCAATAATATCTCTCCTATCGATCACCGCTATTCTGTTTCCGAACAGGAAGTTTATAATTCTCTTGTCCCCTGGATTTCAGAAGAGGCGTCCATCACAGCCTGTGTCAAAGCGGAAATTGCTCTTATATGCGCTCATCTTAAAGTACGCAAAAAAATGACAGACGCGCTGAGAACAGAGCTTGATAAATGCTGTGTCGATCCTGAAGAAGTATATATAGAAGAAAAAAAAACACATCATAACATAAGGGCGCTTGTAAATGTATTAAAACGGAAAGTGCCGGAGGATTTATCTGCGCTTGTTCATCTTGGAGCGACCAGCGTTGATATTCTTGATACAAGCCTGTCATGGCGGATGTCAGGAGTAAGCCGCGAGGTTGTCCTTCCCTTACTTAAAAAACTTGAACTTTTATTATGCGATTTTACAGAACGTGAAGCTGAGACTCCGCAAGTCGGACGTACGCACGGTCAGCACGCTGTTCCAATTACGCTTGGGTTTGCGTTCGCCGAATATGTCTCGCGTCTTGGAAAATCAATTTTGGAAATTGAAAACCGTTCAAAAGAATTAAAAGGAAAACTTTCAGGCGCTGTCGGAGCTTATAACGCAACAAGCATGATTGTAAAAGACCCGATGGAACTTGAGCGGATTTATCTCGCAGACCTTGGGCTTGAACCTTCCGAACATTCCACGCAGCTTGCGGAACCTGAATATCTCTTGCGCCTTCTTTTGGAATTCAACGTTGCTTTCGGCATTATCGCAAATCTTGCCGATGATCTGCGTAATTTACAGCGAAGTGAAATCGGCGAAGTACGCGAAGGGTTCGGCTCAGATCAGGTAGGCTCCTCTACAATGCCGCAAAAACGCAATCCGTGGAATTCGGAGCATGTTAAAAGTTTATGGAAAGCTTTTATGCCGAGAGTAAATACCTTTTTCATGGATCAGATAAGCGAACACCAGAGAGACCTTACAAATTCAGCAAGTCAGCGTTTTATTGCAGATTACATCGCCGGTTTTTGCCTTGCCGTTTCACGGATGACAGGCATAATTAAGGGACTTGGCGTTGATCGGGAGCGGCTTCACTCAAATTTAATAGGCAAAAACGATGACGGCGGGAATTTGCCGGGAGGAATAATGGCGGAACCTGCCTACATTCTGCTTGCGGAAACCGGCGTTTCAGACGCGCACGAGGTTATTCGCAGGATTACCCTTTCCGCCGAAAAAGATAAAAAAAGTTTTGCCGCAACTCTTGCGGATGAGCCTGCGTTACTCGAAAAAATAGGCGGCAAATTAAAAGAACTTGGATTAATTAAAACAACAGACGACGCATTGTCATTCTTTGAAAATCCGCAGCGTTACTGCGGTCTTGCTTCCGTAAAAGCCAAAGCAATCGCAAAAAAATATAAAGCATTAATGGGAGGAAATGATGTTCAGTGAAAGTTTATCTTATGACGATGTTCTCTTGCAGCCGGGTTATTCGGAAATATTGCCGAAGGACTGTAATATTCAAACTGTGTTATGCAAAGGAATTAATCTTAATGTTCCGGTAATTTCAGCCGCTATGGACACCGTAACGGAAGAAAAACTCGCGATTGCAATTGCTCTGGAAGGAGGAGCGGGAGTTATTCATCGTAACCTAAGCCCCGAAGAACAGGCAAGGCAGGTTTCAGGTGTTAAGCGTTTTTTAAACTGGATAATTGATTCTCCCGTAACCGTTCCGCATTACGCGCATATCAGCGACGTCAGAGAATTAGTAAACAAACACGGTATTTCAGGCCTTCCGGTAGTGGACAGCGAAGGAAAACTAAAAGGAATTATTACAAACCGCGATCTGCGTTTCTGCGATGATGATTCCCTGTCTGTAACCAGCGTAATGACACAAAAACTTGTAAAAATGGAAGATGAACCGTCTCTGGATAAAGTCAAAAAAATATTTTTTGAAAACCGGATTGAAAAACTTCCGGTTGTAAACAAAGAGGGCAAACTTACTGGACTTATCACGGTAACTGACATGGAAAAGCATAAAAATTTCCCCAATGCGTCAACGGACAAATCAGGAAGACTCATTGTAGGAGCCGCAATATCACCTAATGATTATCTGGAACGCCTTCCAATGCTAATTAAGGCAAAAGTCGATTTTGTTGTTCTGGATACAGCTCACGGCGATTCTAAAAATGTCATGGACGCCGTACGCAAAATCAAGAAAGACTATAATATTCCCGTAATCGGCGGTAATGTCGCAACCAAGGAAGGAACAAGGAGATTAATCGAAGCTGGAGCGGATGCCGTTAAAGTCGGTATCGGACCCGGCTCTATCTGTACTACGCGAATTATTGCCGGTATCGGTGTGCCGCAGTTCACGGCTGTCCTTGACTGTGCCGAAGAAGCGGAAAAATCCAGCATTCCGGTAATAGCGGACGGCGGTATTAAATTTTCAGGAGACATTACCAAGGCTGTCGGAGCCGGAGCGGATGTTGTAATGATTGGAAACCTGTTCGCCGGACTTAGGGAATCACCGGGAAGCGAAATCATTTTTGACGGAAGAATTTATAAAGAATACAGGGGAATGGGCAGTATGGGCGCAATTGCAGACGGCTCGGCCGACCGTTACCAGATTAGCAAGGACGAAGAACCGGTTCCTGAAGGCATTGAAGGCCGTGTCCCATACAAGGGTGAGTTGCGTACATACATGAACCAGCTTGTCGCAGGTCTTCGCAAGGGTATGGGTTATTGCGGTTGCAGTAACATTACAGAGTTGAAGCAATACAAAAAATTTGTAAAGATTACAGCTTCCGGTCTGCGTGAAAGCCACCCCCATAATATTACGATCACACAGGAAGCGCCGAATTATTCACGCCTGTAATTCAAATGGAAATGAAAGACAGGCGCTTAAAACAACAACTTGATCTTTGGTATGAAAAAGTCTGCGTAAAAGATTTTATTTCCTCAGATCCTGTTCAGTTTCCGCACGGGTTTTTAAAACGCGAAGATATTGAAATAGCGGCTTTTCTTTCAGCGACAATCGCATGGGGCAGACGCGACTTAATTCTTCGCAGCGCAAAAAAAATGTTTGCTATTATGGAACACAGTCCGTATAACTTTGTAATATCAGGCAGGTATAAAAAACTCGGTAAAAAAAATGTACACCGTACATTTTTTGAAAGCGATTTAAAATATATTTGCCGGGGATTCGAACATTGTTATTCAAAATACAAAAGCCTTGAAGATTTATTCACAGCCGGGAATGTATGGGAAGGGTTTGCCTTATTTCGCGAAGAAACGGCAATAGCAAACAAAAGGCGTTACTCAAAACACATTTCAAATCCCGGCGAACAGGACGGAAACGGCTCGGCTTGTAAGCGGTTAAACCTTGCGTTGCGCTGGCTTGTGCGCAAAGGGCCTGTTGATCTCGGTCTTTGGAAAAAATTAAAACCTGCCGCCCTGTACATTCCGCTTGATGTCCATGTCGCGCGGACAGCAAGAAAACTCGGGCTTTTGGAACGTAAGTTAAACGACAAAAAGGCGGTAATAGAGCTTACGGAAAAATTACGGGAGTTCTGCCCTGTAGACCCGGTAAAGTATGATTATTCGTTATTCGGAATTGGGATTGAAAATCCGCTATCTTTCTCCCAGTAAAGTTTTTAGTTCCTGAATATCGCTTATAATCTTACTGCGCGGCAGATTGCGGAAATCTTTTGGTATCATCTCTTTGGAAGTACATTCCAAAACAGCGACAAGATTCTGCAATGCTACTTCATACGGATAGGCAGCCGGAACAAAGTCGCTCATCGCTTCTTCCATGTCCTCGCGTTTTACAAAAATACGGTCGTCCATTGCCGCAAGGAGTTTTGCGCGAACAAGAACCGCTTCAAGGTCTGCGCCCGAATATTCATGCTTATATTTTTTGAAAAGGTCTGTTACAGAAAAATTGCGGATATCAAGATCTAGTTTGCGTACCAATGTTTTAAAAAGATCTTCCCTGTCTTTTCCGGTCTCAGGATAAAAAAGAGCAAGGTGCTCTTCGGCGCGTCCCTGACGTTTAAGGTCGATCGGTATCAAATCGGGGCGGCAGGTAATTAAAAACCAGATAATTTTCCCTCTGTATTCGGTGTTCCCCATAAAACTTGCTATCTGCGCAAAAACGCGGTTGCTTGTACCGGAATCACCTTCCTGATCACGGTCGCCGAGGAAAGCGTCCGCTTCATCGATCATCACTCCGACAGGAGACATAGCAACAAGGATATTTAAAACTTTTTCCAGATTTGATTCAGTTTCACCCTGCCACTTTGTCCTGAAATTGCGGAACTTCAACATCGGGATTCCTATCTCGCCGGCAAACGCGTTTACCATAAAACTCTTTCCGGTTCCGACAGGACCCGCAATCAGATAACCCATCGGTAAAACATCATGACGTCCCATCTTAATCGCTTTTGCGGCGTTCTTGAAACGTTTCTTTACAAAGTCATGTCCGGACACATGGGAAAGGTTAAACGAAGTTTCCATAAATTCCAGGAGACCGACTGCTTCATTTTCAATTATTTCTTTTTTTCTGCGCCTCATAAAATCAAGAGACAGCGGCTTGTTTTCTTCAAAACTTTCCGCTGTAAGCTGGTTCAAATTCATTAAATTGATTCCTGATGTAATTGCGGCAAGTTTTTCTGGAGTTAAACCGCGTTCAAGAAGCAGTTTGCCTTTTTTTTCTTTTGAACGGAGAAAGCTTTCTCTTACTTTAATGTCCGGAAAAGGAACGCTTATTTTTACGGTTGAAGGAGAACCTGAAAGACGGGATGAAATATCAGCGAGATTCTCTGTTAAAAGAATTATTGAAATGTCGCCTTTGATAAATTTGGGATCTGTTGCCCAGCGGTTAAATGTAACCATACAGTAACGGTCTTTATCGGAAAGACGAATCAAATCTCCTGCGGGAACAATATGTTCCGCAAAGTCTATTATAAGCACCATGCGGCATTTTTCCCGCCTGTCCGCCGGTATTCGGGAAAGAAAATATTTTTCCAGATACGGAAAAGATATTTCAGGATCGCTTGAAACAAAATCACCTTTGTCAACATCTGGATTTGTACACAGCTTCGATGCGGCAGTAAAATAATCCCGTTCCATTTCAGGCTCGCAAAATGTTACCCCGCTTGAACGATCATAATACGCGATAATATCGCGATTGCCGAATAAAACTTCGGAAACATACTCCTGCACGCGGGTAAAAGTAAATTCATCTTCTTTTTTTCTGTGCGGAAGTAAATCGCGTATATTACCGTATAATATGTAAAGATTTGCCGTTTTGGAACCGTATTTGGACGCAAGTTCCTGCGCCCATAAAGGCAGAATTTCTATATATTCATTATGTTTATAGGTATATTGTTCTGACATCGGCCCCTCCTTCCGGTGTGCTTGTATCTACATTTGACTTGTTCGACAACTTGGTTAGTTGTCTCACAAGTCTTGTATTTTTTCGGGCTAAAATGAAGTTTAGCCCTACAAAAATACTATTTTATTATGAAGTTGTTCAGAAACTGAAGTTTCCG
>Ga0268262_10001762_pt1 | contig 26111 bp, 18 predicted proteins | sample TergutNc150P3_FD_190354 | JGI IMG/M metagenome (GOLD analysis project Ga0268262, IMG submission 190354) | Nasutitermes corniger P3 segment gut microbial community from laboratory colony in Florida, USA - Nc150 P3 (SPAdes) (version 2) | ecosystem: Host-associated > Arthropoda: Insects >... | reverse complement strand
TTATTCTTTATGAAGCCGGATATTCGAAGGATGGAATCATCGGAGTTACCCAGCCAAGGCGCATTGCCGCGGTATCCGTGAGTGAATTCATCGCGCGTCAAACAAATACGACGATACCGGGACTCATCGGATACAAGATGAGGTTCGCGGATCAAACCAATCATGAGACTAAAATAAAGATAATGACCGACGGAATGCTCCTTCAGGAGATGAAAATCGATCCTTGGCTGTCAAAATACAGCGTTTTAATCGTTGATGAAGCTCATGAACGAAGTTTAACCATTGATTTTATCCTTGGATTGCTGAAAAGAGTTCTTGAAAGCCGCCGTGATTTTAAAGTAATCATATCTTCCGCGACTATAAACGCGGAAATTTTTTCCGAATACTTTAATAACTGCCCTATTGTGAAGATAGAAGCGCAGCGTTTCCCTGTAACACTGATTTATGATCCTGTTTTAACCGATGAACCGGAAAAAAAAGAAGATAGATACCGTGAAAAAACAGGCAATAACAGGCAATTAAACAACAAAGAAGACGCTATTTTAATGAAAATCGAGGCTATTACCACACGTTTCATAAGTGAAAAACGCGAAGGAGACATTTTAGTTTTTCTTTCCGGCGAAAAAATGATAAAAGATTGTATATCAAGGCTTACTTTTTGTTCTGTGGGGAAATTTTTACATCTTATACCGTTGTATGGAAGACTCGGCAAGGAAGAGCAGGAAAAAGTCTTTGAAGACGCTCCCGAAGGAAAAACAAAGGTTGTTATCTCGACAAATATTGCTGAAACTTCGGTTACTATTGACGGAATTACCGCCGTAATTGATTCAGGATTGGCAAAATTAAACTGGTATAATCCCAAAACATTCACATCAAGCCTTATTGAATCGCCTATTTCCATTGCGTCAGCGAATCAACGCAAAGGAAGAGCGGGAAGAACGCGCGAAGGAACCTGTTATCGGTTGTACACACGCAAAGATTTTGAACAAAGACCTCTGTACACTACCGAAGAAATCTTTCGTACGGATTTATCCGAAGTTATTTTACGCATGGCAGACCTTGGAATTACGGATTTTGAGAACTTTGATTTTATCGCCGCGCCTGAAAAAGAAGGATTAATCGGCGGAATAGAGACATTAAATCTGCTTGACGCGCTTGAAAAAGACCGCACTTTGTCAAATATCGGTAAATTAATGACGGAATTCCCGCTTGCGCCGCGTCAATCAAGAATTATTGTGGAAGCGATACTAAAATATCCCGATGTGATCAAAGAAACGCTAATCGCGGCGGCATTTTTATCGACGCAGAGTCCTTATATCCTTCCTCCGGGAGAAGAAACCGACGCAAGACAGGCTCATCACCGTTTCCGCGATGATCACGGCGATTTTGTTTCGTATTTAAAACTTTATAAATCTTACAATGACTCAACTAATAAATTAAAATTCTGCGAAAATAGTTATCTTGACGAGCGCGCAATGGCGGAAATAGTAAATGTAACCGCTCAGCTTGAAGAAATTATCTCTAAGATGAAAATTCCGGTTCATCAAAGAGCGCAGCCGCTTTCTTCCGGCGAAATTGACGATTATTTATGCTGTATCGGACGAGGAATGATACAATTTGTCTGTATTCGCGAGAGAGGGCACAGTGAATCCCGTACGCACGAAGCTCGGGGGAAAATAGGTTCGTATCGCAGTTTAACGGCGGATAAAATTATAATTCATCCGGGATCGGTTATGTTCCGCATGGATCCTCAATTTATTGTCGCCGGAGAAATTGTACGCACGTCAAAAATGTACGCAATGTCGGTTTCTCCGCTTTCAAAAGAAGTGTTAAATCGCATAAGACCCGGTCTTTTCTCCGGCGACGATGAGGGAAAATTCGCCGACAGACCCGAAAAACAAAAGAAAACGCGCGATTTTACCAACAACATTAAAATTTCAGGAGAAGTGTTTGAAATTGCCAATGTAAAAGGAAAGAAAACGGTTATTCTTCCGTGGGAAAAACTTGAGCACATAAAAAATAATTTATCAGGCGAAAGAATTCATAAGAGCATAAAGGGAAAAATTACGGTAAAAAATCAATATAATCTGCTTGCGGGAGAAAAACTCAGTCTTATTATTTCTCTTGCTCCGGTTTTAGACGTAGACGGCGCTTTTTCACGCAAAATTCCGCACAAAGAAAACTTTAATTCGAGGGAAAAACTTTCCGCGCTGATAAAACATTTGGATAGTCTCGCGAAGCCTATTGTATGGAAAAAGAACTCAAAAGATTTGGGATTTTTGGGTCTTTTCACAGACGGAGATGGAAATTACTGGTTTAGAGCCTCGCGCGGCTTTTATACCTGCTTAAATGAAAGCCTTTCCAGTCTTGAATCACTGATTGATGAATTAGGGGAAGAGGTTGATCTTGAGCAGAAACATGTTGTGAATCAGTGTTATCGCAGGTTGTCGGATTATTTAGAGTGATACGGGGAGAATTTTTAACCACGAACACCACGAACCAACACGAACAGGAGAAAAAAAGGGGCTGTCTTTGCGGACAGCCCTTTAAAATTTGTTAACAAGACTATTCTATTCTGGAAATTTTTAGTTGTTCTATGGCAAATGAGCCGATACCGGACATGTTATATCCACTCCAAGGGTCTATTCCGCCTGTTTTAACCCTGATAGCAGTTCCATTACATTTTATTGCGTTTGTGTTAATCGTGGACGCGTCTTCTGCGGTTAAAGTGAAGGTTTGTTGAAAAATTTCTTCATTATTACACCAGTGATTCCAGTCTTGAAGAGGATCCCATCCCCAAGCATCTTTATTGACCACAACTCCATTACTAGGACCGCTTATATATTTTCCCTTAACTTCAACTATATCGCCGGCTTTGAATACAATATCTTTAACATCCAAACCCGGAGCCCATAACGTAAAATCATTGACTTTTAACTTTTTAACGCCGCCGTCACTGATTATTTCATAGGTTGCATCACGTACATTTTTTAAGCCTGATTCTTCGTCGTCATGTAGATCAACCCAACATCCGGTGTCTACCGGAAGATCGCCAAACGCGTCATAAAATTTCCACCCAGTATCAATAAACTGTAATGGCAGTGTTTGAAGTTTTGCGGCTAAATCCAGTAATACAGTCGGCGGTTTTACAGTTACCGTACATGTTCCACTATGTGTGCCTTCTACCGCAGAAGCGGTAATTGTAGCCGTTCCGCCGCTTATAGCGGTTACCTTTCCATTATTAACGGTTGCTATACTTGAGTCGCTGGAATTCCATATTACTGTATTGTATGTCGCGTTGGACGGGGTAACAGTAGCAGTAAGGGTATTTGTTTCTCCTATTTTTAAAGTAAGAGTTTTTTCATTCAATTTTACATCTGTTACAGAAACGACAGAACTCCCCGATTGCTTGTATTTTGCCGTAATCTGCGCATTACCGGTAAGAGTAACAGTAATTGTCTGCTCCGAAGGAGACGCGGTAGTACCACCTGTTATCATCCAGCCGTCAAATACATAGCCGTTCGGAGCCGGACTTGCCGTTACGGTAATAGGAACGGCGGAGTAGTATTTACCTGTCCAACTACCGGAAATGTTAGGGGTTACTGTATTAATTTTGATTGCTGCGCCGGATACGCCTGTTACAGACAGGGTAACATCGCGTAAATTACTGCCGGAAACGCCTATATTGCTAAAATAATTTGGTAAATAATTGTTAACCATCGCGCTCCTTATGCTATTCAGGTAATTTCTAGCGTCATTTACTTTATTATTAAACATTCCATCCCAGCCGCCCCACCTGGAAAAATAACCTGTCATCAGCGGTTTGTATACTGCCGCATAATTATTCAATTTGGGCAAATAATTATCGGGGTGAAAGTTTACATTGTAAAGATCCAGCATTGTGTTGACAAATTTTCTGCAAAAATCGGGGTTTTTTAATAATGCTTTAAAAAGTTTGTTGTTTTGATGTCCGTTGTTATTTAAGATTTTAGCGAAAGCATCGCCTATTCCGCCGCTGTTATAAATCCCCATTGCATATTCAGTATCAAACATTTGATAACGCCACTTTGTGTCGCCATAGGGGTTACCCGGCTCTACATTTCGCGTTCTCCATAAACGATAATTGTTATGCGGCCAATCTTCATTGTAGATGTAAATTTCCGCCGCCCAGTAATCAATAAAGTTATCAATGTCAAAAACGGCGCAAAAAGCATTGTAGTTTGCGGGAATAGACATGTCATTGTTCGCCATATTCACCATATTCCAATATAATGAATCTTCCCCGGGATTACCGTCGTCTAATTCTCCGTTATCGTAAGAAATGACATTATCTTTATCAACGCCGTATTTATATTCGGTATGATTGTCGCTGTGTCTCTCCTGAAAGTTATATGGTCCCCAGTATTCACCGTTCAGGTACACAACGCAGGGAACAGAAGCTTGCGTGGAAAAACTGCGATCGCTAAGCAGATCCTGTAAAAATACATCGTAAAATTTTGTATAATCGCTGTCATTCGCGCCGTTTCTTAACATAAAACCTTTATATTGCGTTACAGGCGTTTTACCGTCGGCTTTAACCGCGCCGGTAGTACCAAGCGTTGAGTCTTTGGGTATCAAGTCATAATTTTTCAAGTTTTTTATGCCGTATTGTTCTTTAAAGTACACGCTAAAACTTTTTTGTCCCGTGGCTCTTGACCAACCGCCCCGTACGCGGATACCCACTCCGGTAGAAAGCGCCGATTTAGTCCTATTATTCCCTTCAAAAATCTCTAAATACGCCTCGCGCTCCCAGTCGGCTCCTTTCCTCTGAAAATTATAATTATTAGGAAAAGGTTTATCCCATCTATTACTTAATTTTCCCCTTACCATTATGCCGTAATTTTCATCTACAAGATTATAGGGATCGGAAACTAAAGAAACAACGCGAATACTCCCGTAACTACTCAAATTACTGCCGATGAAATACGTTTTAGTCGCAATGCCGCTTTCTTTGTTGTTTGAATCCACCGCTATCGCGCGAATTACTGTGGCTTTTGGCACTTTGTCGGCTGTCGGTATAAAAGCGGTCGGCATATTGTTTCCTCGATCACCCGGTTCTCCATATAAATTTCTTGAGTTTGTCTCCGTTGCCAAAACATTCGCTTCTCCATTACGGTTTTTTACGGTAATCGGAGCGCTATATTTAGTGGTACCGGCTTTATTCGGTTTGGGTTTACTCCCATCCGTCGTGTAATAGATAGCGCTTCCCTCTGCCGTTATTGTAAGACTGAATGTCTCAGCATAAAGCCCGCTGTCATGAGAGAAGGTAAGCGCCTTTACCGCGCCGGCGTTAGGATTATTGTAGTCATCATCATCGGTGGAATTACTGTTATTGGGCAGCGGTTTTGTTGCCTCATCCGGTTCTTTACAAGCCGCAAAAAAACAACAAAGAGCTATTAAAAATAGGCAGATAATTTGTTTAAGTAGATTCGGTTTTTTCATATAATACTCCTATATGTCTATTTCCCAACATCAAGGCTGAGGCTGAGCGGTTAAATATCCCGGGGATAAAATATCGGCTACTTTAGATCCATTTGCGGCTCCGGGTGTCGGGTCTGCATAAGCCCATGTAGCGGTATCCATGCGGGAATAACTGTGAGTACTATCTTGTGTTGCAGTACTTTGCCAAGCAGGAAGCGGAACATCTCCGCGAATAAAGACATCAACAGGGTTTCCTGCCGGATCGACAATTGCCACTTTCAAAACCTGACTGGATGATATTCCGGAACTAACTTTCCATCCTACGTATGCCGGATTAGTATCTAAACCAGCTGTAGCGCTGTTAAAAAGGATTAAACGGTACTCCCCGGCAGGAATAGAATCGATTGCCGCACCAACCCATTCGCTTCCTCCTGACGACGGACCGTCATTTCTTTGAAGTTTCACACCCTGCATAGGAATATCTACGGTTCCTGAATTATAAATTTCCACAAACTTATTGTTTCCGCTAACCTCGTTAAGAACCAATTTGGTATAATCTACGGGCGCGCTGGTTACAGTATAGTTTTGCGCATCTGTAACATAAGTTTCACCAAGATTATTGGTTGCGGATACTTTATAAGTAACCGCTGAATCCACAGCTTGCGCCGAAATCTCGGCGGAATAAACATTCCCGCTTGCCGTCATAGAAATATTGCTTTGCGCTAAACCGCCAAGCGTCCATTGAAGAACAACCGTTGTTATTGTCGATGTAGTTGTTGTTATTGTGGCGGATACGGTTACTGCATCTGCCGCGGTTACTGAAGATGGTTCCCTGCCAAAAGTGGAAATATATGGGGGATCTTTCGGTAATTTTGTTAACCCGATAGTCGAAGCGCCGTTTGTCGCATTGGGTGTCGGCTCAGTAAAATAAAAATCTCCTGTCCCGTCGGGAATACGCGAGAAAGATTTGTCGTTAAAAGCATAATTTCCTGTATCTGATGTCCTGATACATTGGTCTAATATGTTTCCCGCAGGGTCTTTAAGGGTGATAATCAATATTCGCGCCCCTGTTAAACCCGTTGTAAATGAACCTACGTTATTACGCCCAACAAGACTGAATAATTGCCCCGCTTGAATAGTTTGAGTAGACAATCCTGTCCATGTAACATTGCCATCTCCGGTAGGAAGCGTTCCGCCTGTAGCTGAATTTGCGTTGTAATAAATTTTACAGCCATCTAATAGAATGTCTTTATCGCCAATATTTTTCAATTCATAAAATTTTTCAGAATCGGCTCCAACCCCGCTTACTTCGTTCAATTTAAGTTTTGTATAGTCCACGGGCGCGCTGGTTACAGTATAGTTTTGCGCATCTGTAACAAAAGTTTCACCAAGGTTATTTGCCGCGGATACTTTATAAGTAACTACCGAGCCTACAGCTTGCGCCGGAATTTCGGCGGTATAAACATTCCCATTTTTCGTCATATTAATATTATTTTGCGGAATACCGGCAATTGTCCATTGAAGAACGACCATTGTTATTGTCGATGTAGTTGTTGTTATTGTGGCGGATACGGTTACTGCATCTGCCGTGGTTACTGAAGATGGTTCTCTGCCAAAAGCGGAAATATATGGGGGATCTTTCGGTAATTTTGTTAACCCGGCAGTCGAAGTACCGTTTGTCGCATTGGGCGTCGGCTCAGTAAAATAAAAATCTCCTGTTCCGTCGGGAATACGCGAGAAAGATTTATCGGTAAAAGCATAATTTCCTGTATCTGATGTCCTGATACATTGGTCTAATATGTTTCCCGCAGGGTCTTTAAGGGTTATAATTAATATTCGCGCCCCTGTTAAACCTGTTGTAAATGAACCTGCGTTATTACGCCCAACAAGACTGAATAATTGCCCCGCTTGAATAGTTTGAGTAGACAATCCTGTCCATGTAACATTACCTTCTCCGGCAGGAAGCGTTCCGCCTGTAGCTGAATTTGCGTTGTAATAAATTTTGCAGCCGGATAACGGGATATCTTTAGTACCGGTATTTTTCAATTCATAGAATTTTTCAGAATCTTCTCCAACTCCGCTTACTTCGTTCAATTTGAGTCTTGAATAATCCACGACTATACTAACTACAATATAATCCTGAACACCCGTATCGACGGTTTCATCAAAATTATTGACCGCGGAAACTTTGTATGTAACTGCTGAACCGTCAGCCAGCGCCTGAATCTCAGCGGTATAAACACTCCCATTTTTCGTCATATTAATGTTATTTTGCGGAATACCGGCAATTGTCCATTTAAGAACAACAGTTGTTATTGTTGATGTAGTTGTTGTTACTTTGGCGGATACTATTACTTTATCCGCCGGGGTTACTGATGAAATATTTCTGCCAAAATCGGAAATAATAGGAGGATCTTTCGGAAATTTCGTTAACCCGGCAGTCGAAGCGCCGTTTGTCGCATTGGGCGTCGGCGCTGTAAAATAGAAATCTCCTGTTCCGTCGGGAATACGCGAAAAAGATTTATCGTTAAAAGCAAAAACCCCTGTATCTCTGGTTCTGATACATTGGTCTATTATGTTTCCATTAGGGTCTTCAAGGGTAATAATCAATATTCGCTGTGCTGTTAAACCGGTTGTAAATGAACCTACGTTATTACGCCCAACAAGACTTAACAATTTACCCGCTTCTATTTTCTGAGAAGCTAATCCTGTCCATGTAAGATTACCTTTCCCGGAAGGAAGCGTTCCGCCTGGACTTGAATTTGCGTTGTAATAAATTTTGCAGTTATATAACGGAATGTCCGCAGTACCGGTATTTATCAATTCATAGAATTTCTCAGAATCGTCTCCGACTCCGCTTACTTCGTTCAATTTGAGTCCCGAATAAACCACGGACGATATATCAGGAGGAGCCGCTTCGGGGACAAAGGGATCCCATTTTTTTACGCTTGAATTTCTGGGCTTACGAAGCTCAATCAGTTCATCGGTAAATGCGCCGTCTCCTGATGAGGCGTATCGCGCCGCAATAAAATCTTGCGAATTATCATCAGAATCGATAAGATTCTGACGGCGTACGGCTTCTGACGCGGAACAGCGGGCAGGCGCGGTCTCAAAACCGAAAATATGATCAGGCAGAGCATTAGTAGAGTCATTTAAAGCGCCTACCATATCAATGTAACCGGAAACAGGTTTCCCATTTTTGGAAGTAAAAGGATTCTGCGCGGTTAATTCCGCTGAACCGGAAATAATGGCGATTTTAAAGCCTCTTCTGCTTAAAGATAAGCTATCATCGTTAATATCCCCGTAATTGTCCTCTATTTTATAACGGGTTTTGGTCAAATCGTCATGTTTTTTTCCCAAAATAAGAAATGACCCTTCGGCGGGTATTGTTCCTTTTAAGGCTATCGACTTCCACGGACTGTCTTCGGTGACTTCAGGACCACCTGCGGCGCTTCTGATTCCATCGGCGAAGTACAGGCTAATTCCGTTCAGGTTAATTGCCTTATCTGAAATATTGTACAATTCCACGAAAGAGTGTGATACGCCGGCGGGAGAACCGTCGCCTGAGTTACCGTAAGCCTGCAGAATTAAAATATTTCCCTGAGGACGGATCAGATTTTGATCAGTCTTGGTATTGGAATTATCATCATCGTCATCATTACCATTGTTACATCCAATCAAAAGTAGACAGGAAAACAAAATTGCAAAAAACAGCGCCGGCGTTTTAAAATTTATCATATTAACTCCTTAATTTAAGCCGCGTAAGCGGTGTTTTTAAATTAATAAATCATTTTATATAGCTTATTATACCATGTCCTGTTGATTTTTTCAGTCTTTTTTCATAATCTAACAGTATGTCGTTCACTTTTTATAATACCCTCGGACGTGAAAAACAACTCTTTAAGCCTCTGCAAGAGGGAAATGTCGGATTTTACGGCTGCGGTCCGACAGTTTATAATTATGCACATATCGGCAACTTACGCGCCTATGTGCTTCACGATACTCTGGTACGTTCTCTCCGCCGCGCGGGGTTTAATGTAACCCATGTAATGAATATTACGGACGTAGGTCACCTTACCGATGATGCTGACGACGGCGAAGATAAAATGGTAAAAAGCGCGGAAGAGCGCGGCAAAAGCGTTCTTGAAATAGCGGATTTTTACACAAAGGCATTTTTTAACGATACCGAAAGAATGAACATTACGCGCCCTTCGATTGTCTGCAAGGCGACGGAACATATCGCGGAAATGATCGCGCTGATTCAACGGATAGAAAAAAACGGTTTTACTTATTTTGCGGGGGGAAATCTTTATTTTGATATTTCAAAATTTCCTTCTTACGGAGAACTTGCGCTTTTGCGGTTAGACGATTTAAAAGCCGGAGCGCGGATAGAACAGGACGAAAATAAACGCAACTCAGGCGATTTTGTGCTTTGGTTTACAAAAAGCAAGTTTGAGAATCAGGCTCTTGTGTGGGACAGCCCCTGGGGGCGCGGTTACCCCGGCTGGCACATTGAATGTTCCGCGATGAGCATAAAATATTTGGGCGAAAATTTCGATATTCACGCCGGGGGAATCGATCATATTCCCATTCACCACACAAATGAAATCGCTCAGAGCGAAGCCGCCACAGGGAAAAAACCGTGGGTAAACTACTGGCTGCACAATGAATTTCTTGTTCTGAACAAAGGAAAAATGTCCAAATCGGCGGGCGGCTTTATCACATTGCAAACTCTCGTAGATCAGGGCTATGATCCGCTGGATTACCGCTATTTCCTGATTGGCGGGCACTACCGCAGTCAGCTTCAGTTTTCCATGGAAAGCCTTGACGGCGCGAAAAACGCCAGAAAATCGCTACTCGACAAGGTTCGCTCCCTGGCGGCAAAATGCGGCAGTCCAGCCGCCTCGGATACGGAAAAAACAGCGAAGTATATAGAAGAATTCAACAAAGCTATTGAGGACGACTTAAATACCCCCCGCGCACTGGCGGAATTGTGGGGTTTATTGAAGGAAGGGGCGGCTGAACCTGAAACTCTTGCGGCGGTTTATGATATGGACAGGGTTTTAGGGCTTGGACTGCAGGACGCTGTAAAAAACTCAAGCGGTAAGGGCGAAGACGACGCTTTTACGCGGGAAATTGAGGAGCTTATCGCAAAAAGAGCGGAAGCTAAAAAGGCAAAAGACTTTGCCGCCGCGGACGACATAAGACAAAACCTCAAAAATCGGGGTATAATTTTGGAAGACGGACCCGCCGGTACTACATGGCGAGCCCAGTAGAGAATTGTTTGGGAATAAAATAGGTTCCCCAGCAAGTTTTGTAACAAAAAAGGGAAAAAATTGTTTAATATAGAAGAGGAACCATTGGAAAATGACGCAAAACCTGTTCGGACAGACATTCCTCGCGGAGAAGGCAAATCAATGGAGTGGAATTCAACGGTTGAATTCCAGCGGCTTTATGATTCGGCGTTCCAGCTTTTGTTGAGGGTTGCTTTTCGGATTACCAACAGTTGGGAAGCGGCTGAAGACATTTGCCAGGAAAGTTTTTTTCGTTTATACGAAAAAAACATGGTGTTCCCGAATCAGGAAGAGGCAAAATACTGGCTGATTCGCGTAGTAAAAAACGCGTCGTTAAATTATGCAAAAAGAAAGGAGCGGGAACGAAAAGCGTACCAACGCGCATTTCGCGAAGATCACAGGCAGGAGGAAACCGGAGAGGGTTTACTTGTAAAAAAAGAGACCAGCGAGGAAGTAAAAAGCGCGCTGGAAAAACTGCCGGATAATCTGCGGATGGTGTTAATATTAAAAGAGTATGCTGAAATGAATTATAAAGAAATCGGCAAAACACTCGGCATAAGCGAAGGAAATGTAAAAGTACGGGTTTTCAGAGCCAGGGAAAGACTTGAAAGCCTGTTAGCTGCAAATCTGCAAGCGGACAGTCCGTTTGCAGACACGTTGCAGCCAAATAACGATTTACAAGGCGGTTAAAATGTGTCCTGAGCCACAACTTCTATCAATTTATGTCGACGGCGAGCTTCCGTCGCCCTGGGAAGAAAAAATGGACGCCCATTTAAAGGAATGTCCTGCTTGCAGGGAAAAATTTGAAAACTATAAAAAACTTCGCGAATTATTTAACAAAGACGTATCCTCAAAAAAAATAAACGAATCGGAAATACAATCGGCAAAAGAAAAAATTTGGCGTAACATAGAAACAAAACGGCGCTTTACGCCGTATACTGGAATATGGCGTCGCAGGATTTCCCTTTCCATTCCGGCCGCTGCCGCCGCCGCGGTTATCATCGCGCTGATTACAATGTTTCTCTCAGGCGGCGGAAAAATTTTAAATGACGGATTTGCCGGTAAAAAGGCAAACTCCGATGATAAATCAAGCATCATTCTTGCGGCTGAAGAAGAAATACCCGGAATTATGCCCGCGGCGACAGATTTAAACGGCGTTCTTCAATATCTGGGCGCGGATAGTTCTGATATAATTATTTTACGGCTTCCCGAAAGCAGAAATTTCTCCCGCGCCGGAGAACCTACAATAATCAGAGCCGCCGATTATTCAAGGAGACACCCGTAAAATGAACCGCCCTCTTTCTCTTTTAAGCGTTTTATTTTTATTTACGACAACCGTCTGCATTGAAGCTCAGCCTCAACCCGCAAGTACGGAAATGACGGCGGGACTTAGAAGGCAGGCGTTGGTTTTAGACGTTAACGCAAGAGTCTTGGAGAATGAAGAAGTTATCTGGGACGAATCCAATCAAAAAATAACAATACCGGGAACTCCCGTGGGCATTCGTCTTGTTGGTTCAAATATTATCGTAGTAATGCAATTTACTCCATTTATCCGCCGCAGCGGAAGCGTAATGGTCGCCCAGGGACAAATTTGGATTACCGATCCCGAAAAAGGCGTAAGTTATTACACGTCGATTCAAACAATTCCCATGGAGTTTAACGAACCTATTTATTTTTTCCCGCTTGGAACATCATCGCAGTTAAATTCATCTTTAGAAATAAGACTGACAGTAAAACCATATAAAGAGATCGCTATTACAGAAAATGAAAAATAATTCTTCCGCAAACCGATATAATCTGCCGCTTTTATTTATATTGCCGGCGTTTTTATTTTTTTCTTCGTGCGGCGCAAGAACTCCGGTAATAACATCTATTGATCCGAAATTCGGCAGAATGGGAGAAATAATCACGCTTACGGGAAACAATTTCGGCGCATCGCGCGACGAATCTTTTGTTACTATTGCGGGTATTTCGCCGACAAGCTCATCGTACTATTTATGGCAGGATAATCAAATCATTGTGAAAATTCCCGAATTAGGCGAATCGGGACTGGTCTATGTGCGCGTAAAAGGGAAAAGGAGCAACGGCGTACTTTTTTCCAACTCGGCTTCCGTACCAAGACCGGTTGACGGCGAAGAACTGGGACTTGAACCGAGAATTTCGTCCGTTACTCCGCAAAATGGCGCGCCCGGTACGCTTATAACCATCACGGGAAATAATTTCGGCATATCGCGCGAAAACGCTCCGGAATCCGTCGCGGGTGTTTTCTTTTCGTGGGATTATGAATCGGGAACATTTAACCCCTATGCCGTAAGAGAGCCGGAATTTATCGAAGTTTCGGATACTGAAATGGGTTATGAACATTGGAGCGCGCGCGAAATAAAAGTCCGTCTGCCGGACGGAGCCATTAGCGGAAATCTTGAAGTAAGAACGCCTCACGGAAAATCGCGCGGTTTCTTTTTTGATGTCGGCGGGAAACCAGGATTTAAAAACATAAAAGATAAACGCGGTTACACGGTAACATACTCGGTTGATATCAGAGTAACGGATGCCTCAAGACCGAATATGCTTTATCTGTGGATACCAAAACCTGTAAACTCCCCTTCCCAAAGAAACGTCACCCTTGTCTCGCGTTCTATTGAACCATTTATGGAAAATTACAAGGGGGTTAGTCTTTATAAATTGGACAACCTTTTAACCGGAACTAATCAATCTATCAATCTTTCATACCGCGTAGAAGTATATTCCATAGGAACGGGAATAAAGCCGCTTTCCATAAAACAGGAGGCGACGGAACTTTTCGCGGCTCACACAAAAAGCTCAAATTTAATTCCAAGCGATACTCCGCAAATAAAGACTGCGGCTAATTTAATTGTAAACAGAGAACAAAACCCGTATATCAAAGCAAAAGCTATATATGACTGGATAATAAACAATATGCAAATTTCAGATACGGCGGCTACAAAAGGTCTTATTGAAGTGCTGGATCAAAGACGCGGCGACCCGTACTACACCGCCCTGCTGTACACCGCACTAGCCCGCGCCGCCGGCGTTCCGTGTATTCCTGTCGCGGGCGTTTTAGTAAATCAAAACGGGCACACATTACGCCATTACTGGGCTGAATTCTGGATAGACGGATTCGGCTGGGTGCCGGTTGATCCTGCCATGGGCGCGGGAGCGGTTAAACTTACAGACAACACAAATAGGCAGCTTAATGAAGAAACAGAAAAAGACTTGATAAATTTTTACTTTGGCAATTTAGATAACCAGCGTATAGCGTTTTCCAGAGGAGAGCTTATCCTTTCGCAAATTGAAAACCGGGGCAGGCTTGTCTCGCATCCGCAATCATATTCACTGCAAAATGTTTGGGAAGAATCCGCTGGAGGACTTGAATCATATTCCAGCCTTTGGGGGGATATTATAATCAGCGGAATATATGTACAATAAGAGGTAATTATGGTAACGGTAATTTCATTGGGCGGGTCAATTGTCGCGCCGAAAGAGGTCGATGTAGAGTTCTTAAAAAACTTTGTGGATATTATCCGCTCATTTATAGAAGCGGATTCCAACAGACGCTTTATTTTTGTCGTAGGCGGCGGCGGTCCCGCGCGGATATGGCAGAACGCTTTCCGTGAAATTTCAGCAGGCGGCGTAAAGAACGATGAAGCCGACTGGATTGGAATCATGGCGACAAGACTGAACGCGCAGTTGATAAAAGCGATTATGGGCGAATGGTGCGCTCAGGAAGTTGTTACAAACCCGAACGAAGTTGACCCGTTAACAGGCAAAGTGCTTGTAGCCGCCGGCTGGAAACCGGGGTTTTCGACGGATTACGACGCCGTTTTGTTAGCTGAACGTTTTGGCGCGCAGATGCTGATAAATCTTTCAAATATAGAAAAAGTTTACACGGCGGATCCAAGGATAGACAAAGACGCGCGCCCTATTGATAAAATAACTTGGGCTGATTTTCGCGCCATGGTCGGCGACGAATGGGTCCCCGGAAAAAACGTTCCCTTTGACCCTGTCGCCAGCCGCCACGCGGAAAAAATCGGCTTAAAGGTAATTTGCGCCGCCGGTAAAAATCTTGACAATCTAAAAAAGATTCTCAGCGACGAAGATTTTACCGGCACGACGATTTACTGAATCTTTACCCCGCCTAAGATTATCAATCTTCCGTCTGTTACGGGTTTTATTATTTTATTCGCCTTTATGTACTCCGTTACAACATACGAAAGTAATATCGAAGTGTTTAATTTATCTGTTGCGTCTAACATCGGCGTATAACCGTCTCCGCCGCCCAGAATATAATCGTTTGTGCAAAAACGGTACACACGTTTAGGATCAACAGGCTTGCCGCCGATAGTTAAATCCTTAATTACTCCGTTAACTGAAGTTTTATCGATTGTATACCGCACATCGCTTGAGAACTGCGGGAACCCGCCGTTTCCCTGCGGAATTGTCGCGATAAAATCGAACAGTTTAAGAATCTGCGAACCTGTCATTGAAGCTACAAAAAGATAGTTTTCAAATGGAAGAACCGTTAAAATATTTTCCTGCGTTATCGGTCCTTTTTTAAGTTCCGCGCGCATATTTCCGCCGTTATGAAACGCGAAATCAACTTGTTGTTTGCTTACATTCCGCAAGTACCAGACATTTGCGTCGGTAATCATATTGCCGATTGCCGTCTCTTGATAGCGAGTCAGACGATTTCCAAAGACGAAGGTATCAGAGGCTTCTCCTATTTCTTGTTTTAAGAAGGCTCCGGCTTTTTCGATATAAGGTTTAAGCATTGCCTCTACATCGACATCCGGTCTTGCGGATATCGACACCCACCCAAAATCGGTAAGTTTTCCGTTCCGTACGGTGAGTCTTCCAAAACCCATGTATTTTCCCATTTCATTTGCGGACACTATCCATGTGTTGCCTACTCTTTTTGGAATTTCAAAATAAGAATGAGAATGGGCGTCTACTATTATGTCTATTCCCTCAACTGCCGAAGCCAGATCAATAGACGTTATATGATCCTGCGTTTCTTTTATGTCGCCCATATGTGTTAAACCGATAATAATGTCAACTTTTTCCTGATTACGCAAAATATCCACTACATCGCGGGCGGCTTCAATTTCATTTACAAACACAAGCGATTTATCCGGACTTGCGATAGTTAGCGTGCGCAAAGTTGTAATACCGAATATGCCTACGGTAAAATTATTATACTGTTTTATAAGATACCTGTTACCGCCAAGGTACGAACCGTCCGCCCTTTTAACATTCGATGAAACAAAGGGAAAATCCGCAAGACCGATTTGCTTGTCAAGTTTTTCCATATTGCCGTCAAATTCATGATTGCCAAAAGTTACAGCGTCATAACCCATTATGTTATACGCGCGAATACCCGGCTCCGCGTCAAACATATTTGAAAGGGCGGTGCCTGTGTTAAAATCTCCCGAATCAACAAGAAGAACCTGCGGATTAACAGCCCTTACAACCTTAACAACGGTCGCCATTTCCCCGATAACTGAGCGTCCGTCGCTCGACATTAACGCGCCGTGGAAATCGTTGGTGTGAAGCAGAACCAACTCTCCGCTTCTGCCGATGTTGGAACCGTCCTGAATCGGCGCGGCATATAAAATGCCCGTAATTAAAAAGACAAACAGTAAAAAATACCCTCTTTTTTTCATAATACTTTCCTCCTATATATATTTTTATTATTCAACGCGCTGCTACAGTAACTTTTACTTCCATTACTCTTTGTTTTATAACCTTTAAAACCTTTATTGTCAAATGCCGCCACATGAGAATTTCGTTTATTTGCGGCAATCTTCCAAGATTTTCCAAAATCCAGTTTGCTATTGTCGTGTCAGGCATCTCTTCTTCGTTTCCAAAATCTCCAGTAATGAGTTCCAGCATATCTTTAAAATTTACGCTTCCCAGTACCGTAAAACTGCCGTCGTTTTCTTTTTTAACGGGCTCTACCACTTCTTCGTGTTCATCCCAAATTTCACCTACCAGTTCTTCTAAAATATCTTCTATTGTGACAATTCCCAAAGTGCCGCCGTGTTCATCGACAATTACCGCCATGTGCGTTTGTTTCCTTTGCATTGTTTTTAAAAGTCTTCTTATCTTTATTGTCTTTGAGATAAACACGACAGGTTTGATAATCTCCGTCGGTGTTTTACGTCCATTCATAACTTCGTGATAAAAATCTTTTAATATAATAATTCCTTTTATGTCGTCTATAGTATCCTGATAAACAGGGATTCGCGAAAAACCTGTTACGACAAATTTGCGATCAATTTCTTCTATGGCGGAAGTAATAGGAACCGCCTGAACATCTATACGCGGAGTAAAAATATCAGAAACTTTTAAGTCGTCAAATTCGATAACTTGACGAATCATCTGTTCTTCATGAATGTTAATCGCCCCTTCCTGCCTTACCTCTCCAACATACGTTAAAAGCTCGTCTTCCGTTGTTGATCGATTCGTCTTTATAGGGAAAATTATCAAAAGAAATTTTTTCCAGAAACCGACAAGCGCGTTTACAGGCGTTAAAAGAAAAACAAAAAAACGCAGAAGCGGAGCGTTTCTAATGGCAGTTAATTCGGGCGTTTCCTTTGCCAGTGTTTTTGGGGAAATGTCGCCGAAAAGCAAAACAAGAACCGTCATAGTTATGGTGGCAATACTTACCCCGCGCGCTTCTCCAAACATCCCGATAAAAAAAGCCGTGGCAAGCGCGGACGCGGTGATATTAACGATATTATTTCCGATTAACACCGTGGAAAGTATTTTGTCATAAGTCTCCAGCATTTTAAGCGCAAGGCGCGCCCGTTTGCTTTTCTCGGCAAAATTTTTAAGCTTAATACGGTTTAACGCGGAATATGCCATTTCAGACGCTGAAAAAAACATAGAAAGAAGCAATAGAATAAAAAGAGAAATTCCAAGAATTAAATAATATGAGTGCGTATCGTTCATATTAAAAGGCGCCGATCGGAATCGAACCGATGCATAACGGTTTTGCAGACCGCTCCCTTACCGCTTGGGTACGGCGCCTGAAATAAATGTACTAAAAGACGGGGAAAATGTCAATGAATTTATGTTACTGCCTATTAGACGGCGGCGGCGGTATTACTTGCTCGTATATTATATCAACATTCGGCTTTCCTGGCGAATAATCAACGCCTGTAACACTTGCATATGTTAAGATAAGCGAACCGCCTTTTAAATTGCCTTTAAACCACAACTTATATGACTTGCCCGCTTCCAGCGGCGGACATTTAAAAATTCCTCTTCTTCTTTCACCATAAATATTTTCATTCCAGTATACATACACTCTTAAGTCTAATGGTCTTTCGGCAGGGAATAAACTATCACTTTCCCAATATGTTCCCTCAGCGGGAGCCGGTTTTGAAACTCCTTCGCAATCAACAAGAAAGACGCCTATTTTTTTCCCCTGTACAAATATCATTGAGGCTGTCTTACTTCCCGCTTCCGCAAATGAATACCGAATCGGAATAGGGTCTGCCGCCTTTTTTTTGGCGGAAGTAGAAAAACACCCCGCAAAACAAAATACCGTAAGAGTTAAAACAATTAATAAAAGTTTTTTATTTTTCATTTTACTACCCTCGTATTTTGATTCCGAAACTTGATATATTGTAAATCATTCAACATGGCAATAAGTTTCTCCTTCGGCATGGAGTTAAATGTTTTTATTGTTGAAACAATTTCCGCATCGGATAAATTGTTAAAAGCTTTTATCATAGCGGTAATTTCTTTTTCAGAAAAAGAGTTCTTTGCCTTTAGATAAGAATCAATTTCCGATTCAGGCAAGGAATAAAAATTTTCCGTTAAAGTGGCAAGCTCCGATTCGGGCAAGGAATCAAATTTCCGCATTAAAGAATTAAGTTCCGCCTCAGGCAAGGCTTTGACAACGCTTGAGAAGGTATCAATACCGTCCAATCTTTTACCTCTGTCATTCCTTGCGGCTTTTTCAACTTCCGTAGCAATAAAGTATATTAATTGAAAGGGAGAGGTGACTATATCGAGAGCAAGAGCAATTAAAAATAATCCCAAATCCCCGGAATTGCCTAAAGATGCCGTAAAACATCCGGTAAAGGTACCGGCAACCATCACCAAAACCAGAATCACCGCGGTTGATCTTGAAATCTTTTTCATAGAAACCCCCATGTCAATCCTGAGCATAAATTTACTAAAAAATAAATAATAAATTATACTTTATTATATTATGTGAACAACATTACGATATTGTCAAGTTTTTTAATCCACCTGATCCCAAGCCGGCAAATAATCATCATCTTCTTCTTCTTTTGTTTCTTTTGTTGGGTCAAATATTACGGCAGTATCGGGAATTGTGGCCTGATTATTCCTTTGATTGTTACGGGGATTATTCGCAGGGGGAGTATTTCTTGGTTGATTCCTGTTATTCTGATTCTGGCTCTGAATCTGGTTTTGCCTTTGCTGTGATTGCAGTTGATTATTCTGCAATTCAGGGAATAAATCCAACTGTAATTTTGGTCTTGGAATCTCATCTAATATAGAAGGATCCAGAACATTATTAATCGGCGCAGTAGTAGAAGGGAGTCTTGATCCCGGCAGAGAGCCTGAGTTCCCATGTATATCACAGTAACGCCCCGGAACGGTTCCTTCCAGGAAGGGAAGATAAATTACTTGAGAGCATGACTCCGTCGCTAAAAGACCCGATCCTCTGCAAACAGCGGCATCTGAAATTCCCGATGGGCGCGTAAAACTTTTTTGCGGAAGCCCGTTGTGAATATCGCGCATATAGTTGCCCCAAAGAGGAGACGTCAGCATTTCGCCGGTTTGCGAAATCCCCAATGAGTTACCGGGTTTGTCAAAACCGTACCACATTGCCGTTGTATAATAAGGAGTGTATCCTACTACCCACGCGTCCGACCAGTTTTGAGTCGTTCCCGATTTTCCGGCAAGAGGCATCTTAAATGTTTTTCCTTCGCTGTCCTTGTATGTTAACTTTGATCCTGAACCGGTTCCATAAGCAAGAGTGCCGCCTGTAACGACAAACTCCATTAATCTGGTCATGATATATGCGTTTTGCGGACTGACAACCTGACCGTTATTCGGTAACCGCCGCTGTCTCTGACGGACGTCTCTTTCAATATCAAATACAACTCTGCCATTACGATCTTCTACCGTGCGAATTGAGATTGGAGTGACATTACGCCCCTGATTCGCAAAAACAGAGAACGCCCTTGCCATCTGTAACGGCGAAACGGAAATTATTCCCAACCCCATAGGATAGTAACGCGGGAAAGTTCGCCGTATTTGGTTTGGGTCTGTAATATCCAAAAGCGCGGCGGATCTGTTGATAGCGGCGTCAAAGCCGATAGTTTCCAGAACTTTTAACGCGGGAATGTTAAGCGATAACGCAAGCGCGGTATAAAGAAGCAAAGGACCTCTCCACGCTCCGCCGTAATTATTCGGAACATAGGGAGTGCCGTCCTCGTTATGAAACGCCATCGGCGCGTCATAAATTAACGACGCAGCTGTAAACAATCTGCTGTCTATCGCCGCTGAATAATACAATGGTTTATACGATGAACCCGGCGTAACGCTTGCTTGAACAGCGCGGATAAGCTGATTCGATTCATCGTATTTTGATCCGCCGATTGCGGTAATGTAACCTGTTTCGCTTTCTATCGTGATAAGCGCGCCTTCTACGACATTTTCTTCGATATTTGTTCTAAGCTGTTCAAAACCGGATTCTGTTATGTTTTTTAAATCGGGAATATTAAAGAGAAGCGCCGCCATATCCACTACAGGGTTAATTGTTCTGGTGTAACGCGACATCGCCCTGCTCTCGTTCTGTCCGACAGAACCCATGCGAATACCTGTAAGATCAAAAGTAAGAGTTAAAAGGTCTACTATTGGCAGATATACCCGCTCCGAAAAGATATTACTCCTTCTGTTTAACGCCGTATATTCTTTATTTGCCTTTTCAAGACCTTCGGCTAAATAAATATCCGCCGCCGCCTGATGGGTAAGATTCAATGTTGTGCGCACAACATAACCGTCGCGGTAATAATCTCTTGTGCCGTACATCAACACATCGAGTTCACGGCGCACATATTCGCTGAACCACGGCGCTTTATCTTCGCGGGTAAGATACGCGGACAAGGCGGGCTTTGTATAATCAAACTTATCCCAAAAAGCGCTGAAGGAGGCTTCCGCTTCGTATTTATCGGCATAGCCGAATTGAATCATGCGCTCAAGAACAAAATGCTGTCTGTCTCTTGCCTGATTCGGATTTCTTAACGGATCAAAGCGGCTGGGACCGGAAAGCAGTACGGCTAAAACCGCGGCTTCGGCAAGGTCTACGTCTCGCGCGCTGTGGTTAAAGAAATATTTACTGGCTGTTTCCACTCCGTAAGTACCGGGACCCATCGGCATATAATTAAGGTAGATTTCCAGAATCTCATTTTTCGTATAACGTCTTTCCATTTGGAAAGCCCACCACAGTTCTCTTATTTTTCGCTTTATAGTGCGTTCGTTTCTGTCGCAGTACAATGTACCCGCTACCTGCTGGGTAATCGTAGAACCGCCGCCCCAGCCTTTCTTTAGTACCTGTCCGATTAACGCGCGCGTAATGGCGCGAATACTAAAACCGCGATGATTGTAAAAATCAGGGTCTTCGCGGGAAATAACCGCGTGAATAAGATGGCGCGGCAGTTCGCCTAAAGCGACCATTTCGCGTTTTTCGTCGGACGCAAATTCGGTGATTAGATTATCGTTAATATCCAAAAGTTTGGTTGGGAGCGCGGGAGCCAACTCGCTGAAATTTTCCTGATTTTTTGTATTAGCCGTCATTGCCAGCGATAAACCAAGAGCAATACCTATTATAATTATTATTACTATGGTAAAAGCGGCGATTAATCTAACTGTCAGGGTGGAAAAAAATGTGTTTCCTGATGAATTACCCATATATTATAGAATATAAAATCGATAATATTCAGTCAAGTAGGGGGATTTCCCGGTAAAAACGGTATTTTACCGATAACAATCACGCGGGATTGACGGCTAAATCGCGTCTTAATTTTCGCAGTTCAAAAATAATTAACAGCCCCGTAAGAATAAAGGAAAAGCCGTCGGCAACGGGAGCGGCGGCAACTACGCCCCACAATCCCCATATTTTACCAAAAATGAGTATACATGGAATGAGCGCGATACATTGCCTAAGCATTGAAAGAAAGATCGATATTTTCGGGCGGCCTGTGACTACAAACATATTTGTTGAAACAATTTGAAAACCGGCGACCGGCAGTAACAACATCATTATCCTCATTGCCCGCGGAGCGAATTGCATTAGCGCGTCGCTTCCGTCCGGCACAAATACCCTAACCAGATGAGTCGCGAAAATTTGAGTAACGGCAAATCCAAAAACACAGATTATTGTGGCGGCTCCTATCGCGCCCAAATATGCGCGTAACACGCGGCGGAATAACTTTGCCCCGTAATTATAACCAAGTATCGGCTGAGCCCCCTGATTAATTCCAAAGACGGGCATGAGGATAAGCATCATGATAGAGCCGTTTATATTCATTCCCGAAAGAACGATGGCGTCGCCGTTTGCCACACCGAGAGCGGCGGCACCGTACCAGCCAACGCTTTTATTGTACAAAAATTGCACAGCGGACATCATAAACTGAAGCAGAAATTGCGCGGAACCAAAAGCCATTATCTGTTTTACAACGGAGAAATCCGGCTTTAAAGCGCGCGGATTAAGTCTTACCACCGCTTTTTTGCTTGTGATAAAAATAAACACAAAAACAAACGAGGAAAATTGCGAAATGATAGTCGCCCAAGCCGCGCCTTCTACGCCCCATTTAAACACAAAAATAAAAATAGGATCGAGTATTGTATTGAGCACCGCTCCCATAATCATAGCGAGCATTGAAATTGTCGGAAAACCCTGCGCTCTTGTACAATGAGACAATCCGAAGCTCACCATGAAAAAGACCATACCATAAAGAATTATGCGAAGATAATCTTTTGCATAACCCATAGCTTCGCTGCCCTCATTTCCCAGCATGGAAATAAGCGGATCAAGGAAATAGAGTCCGACAACCATCATTACGACAGAAATGCCTATCAGCAGGAAAAAGCAGTGACCCATCGCGTTTTCCGCGTCCTGCCGCCGTCCCTGACCCAGCCGCATGGAGATCATGTTAGCCGCGCCAATTCCAAAGAGCATAGCAAAAGCCATACCGACTGTCATAAGCGGTAGTACAAGAGAAAGTCCGCCGAGGGCGATTTCGTTTACGCCCTGACCGACAAAGATACGATCAACAACGTTGTAAAGAGCGTTTACTAACATTCCTGTTATCGCGGGTATAGAGAATCGTAGTAATAGTTTCCCGATAGGCTCAGTGCCTAACCGGCTAGCGGCGTCTTGGTTTTCAGGCATGTTTATTTAATAGCAGAAATATTTATTTTAATCAAGTAGTGGAAAAGAGACTAAAACCACGAACGGGAAACGAAGAATTTTTACCACGAACCACACGAACCAGCACGAACAGGGAGAAGGAAGTCTATCTGGTTTTTCTAATAACCACCATAACATAATGTATAAAAGTCAATTCTTACATCCTCAAATGTAGGTATATTTACTTTTTTGAAGCTTTTTAATCGCATGTACATTTTTACACCTTCAGAAGAGTGTAAATGTTTATTAAACCAATTTACTATATCTGTTGAATTTTGTAATTCATCATTGATATAAGCAAGTGATTTTCCCATGTTGTTTTTTAATTGTTCTTTTTCTGATTCTTTTATATCTATTTCTTGAAATAATTTTAATGATTTATCCCATACTCTATCTTTAAGAAACCTAACTAATGTTTCTTTAGACGCAATTACATGATTCTCATTTACAGTCTGGGTATTTAGTTGATTTCTAAATGAAAGAATTGTCTTTTGAGCTTCGGTATCTATCTTATCCATAACACAAGCCATTTTTAATAGAGTATCATCAGCAAAGTTTTTGTCCGATATTTTACCAATTTTGAAAATGTGAATACACTTATGACGAATATCAATAAGGTCTTCAATTAATTTAATTTCAATATATTCTTTAAATAATTTATGATTATCCTTTAATATTTTTAAACATACTAATTCATCAAGATATTTATACAAATCTTTCACTGTACCAGTTCGAGGAAAATGTTTTTCAACTGAAACCATACGAGAATATATATAATCTTTCCACCATGATTTACTTTGTTTTTGCAATACTTTTCCAATAATCTTAATCAGTGGTTCACGGATAACTTCAAGACCAATAAAAACATAACCTCTTGGACTTAGTGGTTGCATTATAAAACTCCTTTTGTTTTTAATTTTTCTTTGAAATAGTCTATATGCTTATCCTGTGGAATATCTTTTAGGGGTAGTTCAATATTATTTAAGAATAGTATTATGTTTTCGCTATAATCATCATCCGTTAAGAAAATATATTTATCTTGTTTTATGTTAGTTACTTTATTTAATGAATCAAATACCATATCTGCCCATTGTTCTTTTTCCAGTTCAGTCATTTCATATATTGATTGATCGTAGGGGGATATTTCCTGCTCCATCTCTAGTAAACCGTGTTTCGCAGATAACACATAGATATTTGAATAATCTGCTAATATCTTAGCATACTCAATACTTTTTTTAAAACGAGGACTTGTATATAAGTCCTTCGCTTTTGCCTTTTTACAGAGTTTATTCTTTCCGCACATAAGCAATACTATTGTTTTCATTTCTTCCCTGTTATCCATTTTTCGATATGTTGTAAAAAATCATTTTCTGATAAAGGGACGACATTATCAAATATGCTTAACTGGAAATTGTTTTGCTTAATTCCTATTGAATTACCACTTATGTACTTTAAACAATCTTCATTTCTCAAAACATAATATTTATTATCATCTTCTTTTTGAAAAACCCAAATTAAATTATTTTCAAAGAAAGCAGGGCGTTTTTGTAATATCTCTGTTTGATAGCCTTTTCCATATTTATCACCAAAACCTATACGGCTATTCTTTGAAGAATAATGTTTAACTTCAATAAAAAAAATTTTAGGAGAGTCTCCGTTATCACATAATAAAATATCAAAAACATCCTTATTTTCCAGTATAACAAGATGAGGGTATTTTTTTACTATATTTTCATTGATGATTTTGCGAATATGATTTTCGATTTGTATTTCTTTTTTATCTTTTTTTGGCATAATTTTCTCCTTACCGCTATCAATATTTATTCTGCATAGATGTTACCACCCACACACTCTAAAACCCATATTACTTTTCTTAAACCTGCTTGTGTTATAACATCTTCAGTTCCAAGATATTTTACTATATAACCTCTTCTTCCACCAAAATCTATTGTACCGCCTTCTATAAACATTCCTGACAAATCTAAATTAATTTCTTTAACATTTACTCGACGCATATCAAGTCCTCTAATTTCAAATTCATTAAAATCTCCAAATAAATAGCTACCTGTCCTTGTTCTTGACCAAGAATTCATATTGGAAGAAAATGTATCTCCTAATCTAATTACTTCACCAATTTTCACTTCGCCATTTTTTACATGTAACAAGGAACATATGGCAATAACACCAAATTTATCATCAATTTCATCGCGAAGTCGTTTTGTTTCTAGTCTTTTTTGTTCTTCTTCCCGCTTCTTTTTTTCTTTTTCTGCTAATTTTTGACTTTCAGTATATTTTTGAAATTCTGAATATGTATTAAAACCTGCATTTTGAGCAATTCTTAAAGCCTCTTTTTGAGCAACGTCAATAGGCATTATTTTATCTATATTTATTCTATAGACATCTTTATTTATTTGTACTACATATTCATCAGTTTCTAAATATAAATATACATAACCTAAATAATTGAATCCATCTATTTCATACCAACTAACTGCTCTCTGCCCATTACAATAAGTTTCTTTATAATATTTATTATCATATGATTTATTGGTTATTTTATAACCAGAACTATTTATTGTTGCACAGGATAATATAGAGAATAAACATAAAATTAAAATAATGTATGTTGTTTTCATGTTAATAATTAACTCCTTTATTTTTTCAAGTATTTATCAAATTTTACTGCATATCTTAATTTATTGCAAGACTTTTAGTCTGTATTTATTAAGACTTTTGGTCTATTTAGTTGTTTTCATACAAATACGACAATTTTTTATACTGTTGGAGGGGTAACCATGACCGATGTCCGTATTCTCTTGGCAAGAAATATGAAACGCTGTCGGGAGATATTGGGGATTTCTCAGATGAAATTAGCGGAAAAA
>Ga0268262_10001761_pt1 | contig 26115 bp, 25 predicted proteins | sample TergutNc150P3_FD_190354 | JGI IMG/M metagenome (GOLD analysis project Ga0268262, IMG submission 190354) | Nasutitermes corniger P3 segment gut microbial community from laboratory colony in Florida, USA - Nc150 P3 (SPAdes) (version 2) | ecosystem: Host-associated > Arthropoda: Insects >... | reverse complement strand
CCCCCCCCTGTAGGATTTTTCGAGAATTGAGATAGAAAAGAGGGTGGACAAGTCCCTCTCACCCCACCCCTATCCCCCCTATGGCAAACTCGTCGAGCGTTCCTTTTGGCACAAACGAGGCTCATTTATAGAACGGATTTTCTATAGCAATCCTTCCGGTTGTTTACTATGTGTTTACTGACGGATAGCGAGCGATTCGGCGCATGGCCGCAAAGCGGCAGAAGAAATGGTGCGAGTGAAGGGGCTCGAACCCTCGGCCTCGACCTTGGCAAGGTCGCGCTCTAGCCAACTGAGCTACACTCGCACGAGCCCGCCTATTCTATCCCCGCGCCGCCGAATTGCAAGCAAATTTTCTCCACCCTTGCCTTAAGGTCGGAATCGTGGTATAATTTCCCTCATGCAACCTAATAAGTTCGTAGTTGTTCCTGTTGTCCTGCTCGCCGCATGTTCGGTTTTCGAGCCGTCGGCCCCGTCGCGTCCCATGGGCGTGCAGACCCAGAAGCCGCGCCCCCGCTATGACGATCCGGATTCCTACTCGCCCGCAAGGACGTTCCGCACGCAGCCGGAGCATGCCGAGAATACGCCCATTACCATGCGCGAGGAGGAGGCGTTGAGCCCCGCGCCCGCGCCCCAACCGCCGCCGCCCCAGCTTCAGCCCCTTCCGGCCAGAACCACTGCCGATGCTTCGACGGGGACAATCCGCGCTGCCGAGCGTCAGGAGATAATCGAAATCAGTAAGGCGGAGCAGAAGCGCAAGGCCTTCGTGCCGACCGCGCTTGCCGATACCCCGTCGAGGCAGATCGAGGTGGTCAGCGCCGAAGATGTAAAGGAATACGAGGTTCTCATCTACTCCGAGGCCAGAGCTGGCCGCGAGCCGATCCAGAAGCACAAGGTGGCCAAGGGCGAAACGCTCTATTCGATCGCCAATAAATACGGCGTGAAGGTCTATAACCTCGCAGAAATCAATAAAATCAGCCCTCCGTTCACGCTCTCCATAGGTCAGGAGCTCAAAATCTCCGACGATGTGGAGAAGGCCGAAACCGCCGCGAAAATCGAGGCCGAAACCAAGGCGGTCGCCGAGCGTTTCAGCGACGGCAAGACTTTCGTGAAGGAGGGCGGGAACGAGGTTGTTGCGGTCAAGAAGGGCGATACGGTGTACTCGATCGCGCGCGCCAACAACGTGCCACTGCGCGATTTTATATTGCTAAACGAGCTCTCTCCGCCATACACGATTTCTGTCGGGCAGAGGCTCTACCTTCCTTCCACCGCCTTCCACATAGTCAAGAAGCAGGACACGCTTTATAGCATATCGCGCGCGTACGGGGTGAATATGCGCTCGCTCGCGAGCTTGAACAATATAACGGACGCAAGCAAGCTCAGCGTGGGGCAGAAGCTCGTCCTGCCCGCCGCCGCCACGCCCGAGGACACGACAAAGCGGAAATTCATAGTGCCGGTGGATAGCGACAAGTCCAAGGTTATTGATACGGTAAGGAAATCTCCCGCCGCCGCGCCTGCGCCGGCCGCCGAAACCGCCGCGATAGAGCCCGCCGCCGCGAAGATTATAGAGTCCCCGGCCGCCATGACCGGAAACAAGTTCGCCTGGCCGGTGAAGGGAAAAATCATCTCCGAGTTCGGGGTGAAGTCGGGCGGCAACCGCAATGATGGAATCAATATTCAGGCGGCCATGGGCACGCCCGTACTCGCCGCCCAGAACGGCATAGTCGCATACGCAGGCAACGAACTGAAGGGGCTCGGCAACCTCGTAATAATAAGGCACGCGAACGACTTCATAACAATCTACGCGCATAACGACAAGCTGCTTGTGGAGAAGGACGAGAAGGTCGAGATGGGCGACAAGATAGCTACCGTGGGAAAGTCGGGCAGGGCTACGTCGCCGCAGCTGCACTTCCAGATACGCCAGCGCACCAACGCGATAAATCCCGCGACGATGCTGAAGTAGACTAAAACTTCTTCCCGATTTTTTCCCAGGCCATCAGATCGACGTATCCAGTCGGTATCCATAAGTCTTGAGTGAGGCCGAGCTCTGCGGAAAGGGAGCGCACGCGTTCGAGCGCCGCGACGCTGTCCGCTTCGTCAGCCATTATCTCTACCTCCACGAACATGCCGAGGTTCAGGACGGTGTCGAGTTCGGCCTTGGCCTCGCCGCGGCGGAAACTCTCCCGCGTCTTGTCTATCACCGTGCCCTTCCTGTAGCCGAGCAGACAGAGGATTTTGTCCGCCTCTTCGAGCGACTTGAGGTCGGCGAGCATCGCTTCATACTCGGGAAAACGGGCAAGATGCTTTTCGTTGTTTATCAACTTCAGGTCGAACGAGAATGTACCCGCGATTACGTCGTGGCGCAGGCGCATATACGCCATTTCGTCGCCGAGCATGAAATGCGTGGCGCTGTCGGGCTGATCCTCGCGCAAATAATAGGTGTCTATTTGGTGCTTGGTCTTGCCCGGGGTAAAGCCCAACTCTTCCAACCGCACTTTAAGCTCGGAGAAATCCGGGCGAGGGTATTTGTATTTCAGTTCCACTTCCATTTGCGGGGGATTTTATGTTATTTATCCCGTTTTATCAAGAACTTTCTTAAAGTATTTGACAGCGCGGGGTTTGCCCGCTATAATGCTCTCTCGTAAAATTTAGACGAGGATTATGATAGAAATTCTGCTATATATTCTGACTGCTCTGGGCGCCATCGTGGCGCTGCCGGAGATTATGCGGATTATATCCCCCTCGATTAATGTTTGCCTGGATTCCGGCCTCAAGCGCCGGATTGACAATAACTATTTGGAGATTTCAAATGACGAAAAAGATACTGATAGACGCAACGCACAAGGAAGAAAGCCGCGCCGCGATCGTTGACGGCCACCTGCTCGAAGATTACGAGCTTGAAACCGTAACCAAAAAGGAAATACGCTCGAACATCTACCTCGCGAAAGTAATCCGCGTGGAGCCCTCGCTGCAGGCCGCGTTCGTGGATTACGGCGCTGGCCGTCATGGCTTCCTGCCGTTCGCCGAGATACACCCCGACTACTTCCAGATACCGGTCGAGGACAAGAAAGCCCTGCTCGCGAGCGGGGGCTCCTCCGAGGAACCGGAAGGCGAGGACGACGTCGAAACCTTCGCCGAGGACGACGACGGCATATCGGACAGGGCGCTCGAAGAGAGGCGCAAGCAGCTCATAAAAAAGTATAAAATCCAGGACGTCGTCCACGCCGGACAGATACTGCTCATCCAAATCGAGAAGGACGAGCGCGGCAACAAGGGCGCGGCCATCACGACCTACATCTCGCTTGCCGGACAGCATAGCGTCCTCATGCCGAACAGCAACAAGCGCGTCCGCTTCGGCGTCAGCCGCAAGATACCCTACGGCGACGCGCGCAAGCAGATAAAGGACATCTTGAAGGAGCTCCCCGTTCCCGAGGGCATGACAATCATCGCCAGGACTAGCGCCGTCGGCAAATCCAAGGAAGAGATGCTGAAGGACTACGACTACATGATGGACCTCTGGAACGAGATAAAGAAGAAGACCTACGCCTCGTCCGCGCCCGCGCTAATCCACGACGACGGAAACCTCGTGAAGCGCGCGATCCGCGACATGTACAAGGACGACATAGACGAGATACTGATAGAGGGCGGCGACGGCTACAAGGAAGCCTACACCTTCGCCAAATCCATAGGTTTCGACGGCATAAAGAAGATAAAGCAATACGCCGATCCCGTGCCACTTTTCATCGAATACAAAATAGAGGACCAACTCGAGAGCATAGGCAGCCCCATAGTGAAGCTGCCTTCCGGCGGCTACATAGTCATCAACCCGACCGAGGCGCTGACCGCCATAGACGTCAACAGCGGCAAATCGACCAAGGAAAGGGACATCGAGGGTACCGCCTTGAAGACCAACCTCGAGGCCGCCGTGGAAGTGGGCCGCCAGTTGAGGCTGCGGGATATGGGCGGGCTTATCGTGGTGGACTTCATCGATATGGTCGAGCCCAAGCACAACCAGCAGGTCGAGGAGAGAATGCGCCACGCGATTAAGCGTGACCGCGCCAAGATACAGACGGCCAAGCTCTCGCAGTTCGGCCTCATGGAAGTGAGCCGCCAGCGCCTCCGCCCGAGCGTGCTCGAGGTCAGCCACAAGCCCTGTCCGTTCTGCGGCGGCACTGGCCTCGTACCGAGCGTCCAGACGGCCTCGCTGAACCTGCTCCGTCGGATAGAGGAAACGCTCGTAGCCCGCCGCTCGCAGAGGCTCTACGTAGCCGCGCACCCCGATGTCGCGCTCTACACGCTGAACCAGAAACGCGACGACATAGCCGAAATAGAGTCCCGCTACAACGCGAGCATTATCATAAACGGCGACGAGACCTTGATAAACGAGAAGGCGTTCGTGATAGATCGCCTGAACTTGGACACCAAGCTGGACAGCTATCTGAAGGAGTCGGCTGCGCCCGGAAGCGTGAAAAAGACTCCACCCCAACGCGCCGCTGCGACCGAGCTTATGAAGAAGGCTCCCGCGCCCAAGACCGCGCGTGTCAAACCCGTGGCCGAAGAAAGGGAAAAGCCCGCCCCTTCCGGCGGCAGATCGTCCGCGAACAAGAAAGGCATACTCTCCAAAGTGTTCGGAGCCAAGAAGAAGTAGGATATGCAGGAGGAGGATTAAATGGCGTTTTTACCCGGCGAGGATTTCAAGGCTATAATAGAGAGGGCGCTGCCCTGCGGCGTAGAGGGCATAAGGCCGATCTCGACCGGCTGGACCAACATAGTTATAGAAGTGAAGGCCAAGGACGGCGAGGAGTATTTCTGCCGCTTCCCGCGCGATGCCTTCTGGTCGAAAGTGCTTTTGAAGGACGTACGCTTCGCCCGCTTCATCAAGGGCAAGACCTCGTTCGAGACGCCGGACATAGAACTTTTCTACGACGAGGGCAGGCCGTTCTCGTGCCATAGGAAGATCCGCGGCTGGTGCTTCGCCGACCGCCTCGGTCACCTGTCGCGCGAAGCTCTGGCGCTCGCCGCGGTCGGCATGGCCCGTTTCGTGCGCGAGCTGGGCATGGTGGATATAAGCGAGCTTACGGTAAAGGAGCCCAAGTTCGCGCTTGGCACCTGCGAGGAATTTTCGACCGCGCTCGCGGAAAAATATTTCGAGGACAAGACCTATCCCGAGCGTTTTCCCGTCTTCCAGCCTAAGAGCAAGAAGGATGAAAAACTATGCCACGGCGATTTTGGAATCCGGAACATACTGGTCGACGACGATGGCAATGTGGTCGGCATAATCGACTTCGCCTTCGCGACCACCGGCGACAACAAATACGTGGACTTGGCCCGCGTCATAAGCCAGTCGCCGCCCGAGCTCGAGCCTATATTGGTCGAGGCGTTCGAGAAGGAGATGGGGGCGTTGGACAAGGAGCGCGTCGCCAAATCGGCCGACACCTGGCGCTACATCGACAGCCAGTACATAAACTTTATGCGTAAGAACCAGCCCGAAATCAAGTTCTAGCGAACGCTCCCCATAGTCCGCCTTTCCTGCACGACTTGGCCCCAGTTGTTCTCTATTTTAGCTCTTTCCGCGACAGCACCGAGATCTATTTTCCTAGAGCCCGTGGGCCCGAATGTCTCTATGTTGTAATTCCCGGATCGTATGGCTTCGACATACTCTCTGTTCATCGGGCGAGCGAACAGCATTGGCAGCTTCATGGAAGGGACTGAGAGTGAGTCGTGTATGTATGTGACCCCGTCATCGACGAAAGCCTCGGCCCCCATCTTTTCTAGCATGTCCGCTTTTGATTCCCACGGGTCTATGCAGACAATGTAATCGAAGAGCGAAGCGATGCCAAGGTGCTCGAGAAATTCAACACGCCTTTCCCTCGAGGAGGGATCCGAGCCCGAGCCCGAGAGGACGCCCATGGTGTCTCCGTAGTACTTGAGAAAGCGGAGGCATTCGTCCGAGGCCGCGATGGGTTTTATATTCATGAAGTAATCGCTCTTCCTCCAGCGCTCTATAAAATCGTAAAATTCTTGCTGATTGGAGAATATGCTCCACGTGCTGGCATACCTATCCACGGGCATTTGGTCTTCGCGCGCTTCGGGGTAGAGCGTCCGCGCATACTCGTGAAGCGAAGGGTTCGTGTTCACAATCACGTCGTCGCAATCTATAGCCCAGTGCAATTTTATGCCCGTTTCTTGTTTAGGTCGAGTAGAATATAGACGAAATGTATTAGTATGTCAAGTAGAATATTCCGATCTGAACCATGCCTTGCGGGCGGCGAGGGCCTTTTCCTTCTCCATAAGGGCATATGGCGAAAGCGCGCGGTATTTTTCGAGCGCGACCAGCGCTTCCGGCGCGCCGCACTTGCCGTTAAATACAGGGGCGGGCTCGGTCGCGCTCCATATCGTAATGTTGCCGTCGGGCAATTCATCGCGAAAAATCTCGAGGGATTCCGGCACCATGCGGAAAAAGAAATCCTTGGAAGTTTGGGCGACTTTGCGCCCCGCTTCATTGCCGCTCCCGCCGGCCCGCTGGTCTATCAAGGCGTCCGATACCTCTTTCGGCATGGCGATCGCGTGCACGTCTGCCACGTATCCGTTCTCACGGAGCAGCCCGGCCCAGAAATTCTCGTATGGAGCGCCCAGTATAGTGACCTCGTGCAGGACATAAACCCCCTGCGCTAGAAGCCGCGCCAGAGTATACGAGAGCAAGGTCAGGGCGAACGCGTTGGTGTTCTCGCGCACGTTGTCCGCGCCGTATTCGGCTTTTATCCGCTCGTAGTGAGGATGATACGGGGCGAACGTCCGCACCGCGAGATGGATGGGATTTATCCCCGCAGCCTCGAGCGCCTCTAGCGCGGCCGGCAGGAGTATGGAGGATTTGCCGCTGCCGGACTGCCCCGCGAGCCTTATGATTTTACGGGCTTTGGTCTTGCCTTTGGAGATGTCGGCCGCCGCCCGTTCGGAGAGCGAGGCGAAATCCGCCTTATCCATTTCGGCCGGAATCTCGGGATTCCTCCATTGCTTTCCCACAAACTCCGCGATGGTGTCCAGTATCTTTTTATCCATAGCGCCGGACTTTACAATATCCGGCGGAGAATTGCAATATACTTGTCCATAACCGGGTCGTACACATCGTCTCAGTTGTACGAGTCGAAAGGTGGCGGGGGCATATCCTTTAGTGGCGGTGGTTTTTCCCGGCGATATTTTATCATAATTTCGGACGCCCTCCAACGAGTATAAAATCCTGGCTTTCGTACGGAATACCTAATAGAATACTGCCATGGACGCATTGATCGAGACGCCGCTTTGCACGCTTGCCGCCGAGGAAAAGGACGGCGCGATAACCAAACTTTTGTTCATGCCGGGCGCGAAATTGGCAGGACCGCATAAGGATAGTCCACTGATGGCGCGTTTGCGTAAATGGATTGCTGATTATTTCGCCGGACTGAACCCCGACCCCGGGAAGATTCCCATAGCTCCGAACGGCACGAAGTTCCAAAAGGAGGTGTGGCGCTTGACGGGCATGGTGGGCTATGGCCGCACCGCCTCTTATGGCGACATAGCCCGGACCATCGGGCTTATGCGCCAAGGCCGCATGTCGGCGCAGGCGGTAGGCCAGGCGCTCACGAGAAATCCAATAGTACTCTTGATTCCCTGCCATAGGATAGTCGCGACGGGTGGCATAGGGGGATATGGATTTGGTGGCTCGCAAGGGATTTCGGAAAAGAGATTCCTGCTCGCTTTGGAAGGGAACCTGCGCGACGAGTGGAAATAGTGCTTGATTTAATCGCATGAAGACGTAGAATCCATGCGACAAGCAAGAAAGGAAATTCCATGAAAAAATTACTGGCCGTTTCGTTGTTGTCCGTCGCCGCCATATTGTCCGGCTGCGGAGGCGATGAGCTCCCTTCCGAAAAGATGACTGTGGCGAAAGCCCAGCGCGAGATAAAGATAGGCATGACTTCGTCCGAGGTGGTGGAGGTCATGGGTTCGCCCAACATGGTGACCACCGACGACCAGCGCCGCGAAACCTGGGTCTATGACAAGGTCAGTTCCGATGTTTCACGCTCCAGCAGCGGCGTATGGCTCCTCGTCTACGGAAGCAACAGCAGCAAGTCGTCCAGCAACCAGCGCACGCTCACCATAATAGTCAAGTTTGACGAGAACAGCAGGGTACGCGACTTCTCCTACCGTTCGTCCTCGTTCTAAGGGAGATGGAGCATGAGGAAAATAGCAATCGTCCTCGGCCTGATTGCGCTCTCCGCATGCGAGCCTTACAAGGACTATTATAAGCTCGACGAGAAATACCTCGCCCGCCGCCAGATGGAAACGCGCCGCTTCGACACGCTCGACGAGGACAAGCTGTTGGTGGCCGCAGCGCAGGTGCTCCAGGACATGGACTATACGATTTACGAAACCGAGACCAAGCTCGGGCTTATAACCGCCTACAAGGAGCGCGATGCCGAAGGCAAGAGCTTGAACCAAGGCTTGGCCATCGCGGGCGCCGCGCTCAGCTTGTTGAGTGGCTCTATCCGAGCCAACAACGCGACCTACGACGTCAAGCAGAAGATATGGGTTTCGCTCGTTTCGACCAGGGATACCAAGGGCAAAAGCCATAATGTGCGCGTGCAATTCTCGCGCCAGATATGGAACAATCAGGGCGAATCCCGCATAGAAAGATTGACCGACAAGAAGCTCTACCAGGAGTTCTTCGAGAAAATGTCCAAGTCCGTCTTCCTCGCCGCCAACGATTTATAAGGAGAACCCGCTATGAAAAAAACAGCAATTTGCCTCTGCGCCGCGCTCGCGTTCGCCAGTTGCACGACAACGAACGAGAACGTGCTCGGGGATAATAAATCGCAGGTGGCGCTGCGCAACATGCAGTCGCGCTCGTTCGAGACTGGCGACAAAGAGGCCGTCATGCGCGGAGTGATTTCCACAATGCAGGACCTAGGATTCATAATCGACAAGGCCGACGACAAGCTTGGCACTGTAAGTGGAATGTCGTTCTCGAACCGCTCCAAGATGACTATAACCGTGCGCGAGCAGGGCAAGAAGGCGATGGTGGTCCGCGCGAACGCGACCATGGGAACTAGCAGCATAGACGACCCGCGTGCGTATCAGAACTTCTTCGACTCGCTCTCGCAGGCGCTGTTCCTGCAAGCCAACGGCGTGGAGTAATTACTCTCTAACCCTCAACCACTCGTCGACAACGATTTTTTCCATGTCGTCAACCCTGTTGATTTTCACAGGATCCAGATGGAATTGTTTTATAACCGGATGCATCCATCTGCTCGGCCAAATAATTTTATTTGCGTAGGGCTGGTGAAGCCCGTCCAGATCGTACATGCACGATTTGTAGCCGACGGCCGCGGCGCGAAGCGGATTTAGCCTTTGGATTTGCGAAAACACGATGTCTCCGTCCCTACTTTCGACCGACTCGATCGTATATTTCACATCTTCAGGATGCATATACGGGAATACGCCTTTCGCGAATACTATCAAGTGCGAACCGTCATCCGTTTCTATTTGGCCGAATAGCTCGTCTATGGTTTCTTTGCCTTGGATTTTTATGGGTATGTTTTTCGAAGAGGTGGAAAGCCCGACTTTATTGAACAACGCCAAACGTTTTTCCAGCACATCCTCGCCGTCGACGTTTATGACCGAAACGCCTTGTTGATAGTTGGCGAGCGTATCGGCAATCGGGTCGAACCCGCAACCTAGGTTGAGCACCACGACCGGCTCGCCGTCATACCAGTCCATAAGCCTTTTCATCTCCCTATACATGGTTTTGTTTCGCGCGGCGTACTGTTCCGCCATCTTGACGCTTAAGGACAAGGAGTTGATAAGTTTTATGGCAGCCTCGTTCGGGAGCGAGCAGAGGAACTTCATCATGCGGCTCTTGTCAATTTCCGCGGCGGCCTTGGCTATTTCGCGGTGTATGACAACGTCGTAGTCGCTGACCATGCCGTCCAACTCGTCCCCAGTGCCGTTGTGGGATGCGCCTACTGCAGCCACTCCGCATATCATCGCCATGGGGATAAGGCTGAAGTCGGTGTCGTTCTTGCGTTTCATGATTATCCTTTTCGGCAAACCATAATTAGACAATATTACGATTATGTCGATTTGTCAAGGACTTACTTGTTCGCAAACGCGACGCTGCCGTCCCAGTCCTGCTCGGGCGGGTTTGCGGCTAGCTCTTCCGACCGCTCTGCATAGAGCTTGTACAGGCAGGAGTCCGGTCTTGCCGCGAGCAGGGTCCTGAACGCTTTCGCCGCTTCGGTGAAGTTCATGGAAAGGTAGAGGTTTATGGCATGGGCGTGCTTCTTGAGCTCGGGCTCGATAATCTCCGCGTCCTTCAGGCTTATAGGCTCGTATATCTTCACGTAGTTGCTCTTGCCGTAGACGCGCACCTTGTCGAGATAACGGAAATGGAAATCCTGCTGGCATGCGTTACGCACACTCTCGGTCGTGACTATGCCGACGCCATAAACCTTGCTTAGCGCCTCGAGCCGTGAGGTCAGGTTGACCGAGTCGCCGATTATCGTGTAGGCCATCATGTTCTTCGAGCCCACGTTGCCGACGAATGTCGGGGCGGCGTTGAGGGCTATGCCGATTTCGATGTCCATGCCGAACTTTTCGCGGATTTCGCGGTTGAGCGCGGGGAGAAATGCCTGCATGTCGAGTGCGGCTTTTACAGAGAGCCTCTGGTGATGCATGGTGTCGCCCGGCGCGTTCCAGAACGCGAGCATTCCGTCGCCGAGGAACTTGTCAACGGTTCCATTGTACTTTTTTACGGTGTTGGAAGTGAAGGTGAAGTAGTGGTTCAACAGGCTGACCAGGTCGTTCGGCAGCATGCTCTCGGAAATCTGGGAGAAGTGGCGGATGTCCGTGAACATTATGGAGAGGTTTTTCTCGGCTCCGCCCACGCGGTACGAGCTCGTCCGCACCAGCCTCTTGACTATGTTCGACGAGATGTATTTTGAGAACGTCCTGTATATCGAATTGCGCTCGTACACGCTCCTGACCGCGAACACGCACATATCTACGACGAGCATTAGGAGCAGAGTCAGCAGCAGCCACACCGGAGAGAGGAACAATCCGTGCGAGAACAGGATACTGAACATGATTGCGGCTATCGCCGCTACGCCGAGCGTGGTCGCGGCGTACATGCTGAACCCGAATTTCCGGCGCATGAATATCTGGAATGCGGCGGCCGCAAGTATGAGCAGTATCTGTATCAGGACAGCGGATCTCGGCACGCTTATTCCGTTCTGGGATATGATTGAATCTATTGTGGCGGCATGGAGCTCTATGGACGGATAGAACCTGTTGAACGGTTGGGCGATTGTGTCGAGGCCCATCATGGAAGAACTGCCGACGAAAGCCATGCGGCCTTCGAGAAGGCTCTTGGGCGTTTCGTCGTTCAAGACGTCTATGGCGCTGACATAGTCGTAGCTTCTGCTTTTCTGCTTGAAAGGGAAGCGTATGTTGCCGCGGTTGCCGACCGGAATCGAATGCCTGCCTATGGTGGCGGACTCTATGCCGCCCCTGCCGATGTTGAGTATTATGCTGTCCGTTTTTTCTGACCTCATGAGCGTCCTTATGACGAGCGTGGGATAGAACGTATTGCCGGAGGTCAGGAACAGCGGCACCCGTCGCACGATTCCATCTTGGTCCGCGTTGAAATCGACGAGGCCGACCGGAGCCTTGTCCGCGAGCTTGGGCATAGGGAAGACCACGTTGGGAAGCTGGTCGATTCTTTTCTGCCAGGCGGGGTTGTCGCCGCTTATGAAATTGTATATGAACTTGACCGGCTGCGTCTGCGTGTCCGGAGGGACTGTACCCATCTCCCTCTCGGAATAGGAGGCCAGCACAGTGGGCGTGCGCTCGACCGCCTTGGCGAGATAGAGGTCGTAGTCCGAGAGCGAAGCCGGAATCCCCGAGAACTGCGCGTCGACGCGCCTGTTGCGGCGCAGGTTGCGGACTATTTCCTGCGGGGAGCTGAAGTCGGGATCGGATAAGTTGATGTCGACGCCTATCGCCGCTACGCCCGCCGCGTTCAGTTTATCCAGGAGGTCGGCGACGGCATAGCGGGGCAGGGGATACTGGCCGTATGCGTCGGCCGTGGCGCGGTCTATATCGACTATGACCGGAAGCCTCACGTCCACTTTTTTGCCCTTGCGGAGCGGCAGCATGGTGTCGTAGGCGTAATAGTTCAGCTTCGACAACGTCTGCGGACGGCTCACGAATAAGATTATGGCGCATAGCGCGGCTATTATGGCGAAAGTCGTTTCGGGCTTCTTGAATACGGCTTTCCTATAGGCGCCGTGCAGCCGGTGATATATATCGTGAATCTTGTACGTATTGAACTTCATCACCCGATATTATAGGAATTCCTACCGACTAAAGCAAGATGTTTTTAGATGGTTTTACTAAATTGAACCGGGTTGCAGGGTGCGCGGGGCAGGCCGGTTTATAACCAGAATTTGTAGTCCGGCATCAGTTCCTCGTCCCGGACATATTTCCCGGACCTCGCCATTTCCTTGAAAAAACGGCAGTCGGCGCAAGCGACGCCCCTCGGGATAGTTCCTCCCTGAATCATTGCCCTGATGTCTTTGACGATACCAGACGACGCGTATCCGTCCAGTTTGGATTCAAAGCAGTTCGGCAAGGGGAGTTTTCTCCACGGATGGCAGCAGCAGCCCAGAAACGCCCCGTCATAGCCTATCCTCGGGGAATTGAAAAGCTCCCAGCATGGGAAATATCTTCGCTTGATGTTCGACTGGAAGCAGGAGTCTTTGTCGTATGACAATCCACACTCGGATTCGATCATGGCCGGATTTCGCGGATAGTAGCCGTTGTCGTCCCGCTTGAAAAATATCCTCATCCCTAATTCTCCGGCCATTTTCTTGGCGCGTTTTATCTCTTTCTCGTCGTCGGTGCTCGGGAGGATTATATATTGCCATGACAAATCGAGTTTGTCCTTTTTAAGCTCCCCGCCCATATGAACCCTCAATTTCTTTATGTTGGAGATTACGGCGTCGAAGTTCCCGTTTCTCCTGTACTTGGCATAGACTTCGGGGGAGCTGCCGTCTATGGATATGGTCATCGCGCCGAATTCGTATTCGACGAGCGTTTTCAGCATATCGTCCGAAACGGTATTGAAGTTGACGCCGTTCTTGGCGGTGAGTTTTATGTCTTTCGCGTATGCGTATTTTATTATTTCGATTAGGCCCGGGTTCAGGAATATCTCGCCGTCGTTGGAGAGCTCGATTTCTTCGATAGAGGGATTTAGGCGGACAAATCTCTTGAAGTCCTTCAGCTTGAGATACCCCATATCGCGCGGAAATTTCCGCATATAGCAGCCAACGCAGTCGAGTTGGCATAGCGAGCACGCCTCCAGTCCGCAATACCGAACCGGATTGTCGCGCCCGATTCTATGGAGTATGGATTTGAGGAACTTTCTTTTCGCCCGTGCCAACTTATGCAGCAAAATCTCTTTTGCTTTAGGCATTGCTAGGCTCCGAAGGCGGCTTTGTAAGCGTCTATCAGAGCTGGCGGCATCTTCATAGGTTTCAAGGTGGTGGCCGATATGGATACGCATTCCAACTTCACGACCGTGCAGAGCGTGTCACCCACGAAAATCTCGTGCCTGTATTTCGTGCGGATTGCGCCCATGTCGTCGATGTATGTGCGCACGACGAACTCCTCCTGGTTGAGTATGGGGCGCTTGTATTCCGAGCTCGACTTGCTTATCACCCACGCGCAGTCGGTTTCCTTCGCGAATTCGGTTATGGTCATTTTCATTATCTTCTCGAAAATATCCGTGCGCGCCTCTTCGCAGAAATGGAAGTAGTTGCCGTGATAGACGACGCCGCCCGCGTCCGTGTCGTAGTAATAGACGCGCCGCGAATACTCGAATCCTTGCATGTTTTTGGTCATAATGCCCCCTTTGATGTGCTAAACATAGCACCCTATTCGGGAATACTCAAGGGAAGAATGCATTCTCCCGAGTTGGGCAATGCGGCGTTATCTCGACCCCGGCCGCCCCAGTTCCAGCGCGTTCAAAAGTTTCCAGCGCGGATTTGCCTGAAGGAGCGTTCGGACCTTATGGCGCACGACCATCATAGTATTATGGATTTCGATTAAGTTGTGGGAATGGTCGTCGCTCTTGAAATCTATATTTCCCGTGTAGCAGAATTTGTTTCGTAGGATATCGTAGAGCGCGATTGCGCCGTCCATATCTTCCGGATTTTTCTCCACAAAAGGGGATAGCTCGATCTTATCCGACCCGTCGGCGTTTCCTTCCTTAGAGATTTTGAAATCGTATTCTTTGAGCGTATTTATGATACTCTCAATGCCTGAAATCTTGTCCGTTTTGCCCGAGGTCGGCGGTTCCGGGGAGGAGGGGGGCATTTCCTCGCCGCCGTCATGCTCTGAGAGTTTGAGGAGCATGTCGCTTATTCTCTTCGCTTCGGGATTTTTTTCGAGGAATGACCGGAGTATTTCTGCGTCGCGTTTTTTGTCATCGTCCCATTTTTGTTCTAGGCGTTCTTTCCAAAGCCGTTGCCTTACGAATTCGCGCCGCGATTCCATTATTTTCTTTACGGCCGGAGAACGATTCTCGTATTCGTCGACGAGGGGCAATGCGTCGTACTGGGTATAGGCTTTTCGAATCGTTTCTATCAGGCTTGGCATGGTAATGAAGCTCGCTTGGTCGAAATTTTCGCTGGATCTGTTGGAGCTGTCCGAGTGTATGCTAAATATCCCGAGGCGGCTTATGTCGTAAGACGCGCGCATGATTCTATATTTGTCCGTGCCGGGAGCCGCGTCCTCGGGAAGTTCGCGCTTTCCTGTAGGGTCGAAGCTCTCTATGTATGCCAGCGTTTCGCCGATAAGCTGCGACATTTGGTTGAGGATTTCGATTGCCGGTGTCGCCCGGGTGAATATCTGCACGGGGAACAGCAAATCGACGCCGATTGCTCCGAGTATTCCTATCTTATGCACCGCTCCAAACCTGCAATGGAGGGTATCGAGTATTTTTATGAGAGCTTCCTTGAATTCGGTGTCTGTAAGACTTCGAGGCTGTTCGGATTTTACCTTGCGCATTTATCGCTCCTTTATTTCAAATCTTTCTCTTCTGATTATAACAAGTAACTTTGATAAATAAAGCAGAAATATCAGAAAACAGATGGTTGGACTCGAACCAGTCCAAAGGCTTGGAAATGCTGGCGTGGGTTCGTAAAAGTTCAAAAAACTATACTTTTTGAATAGCAATTTACGAACCAGCTTAAAGCCAAGTAAAACCTAGCAAAAACTCCCGTTTTAGGGGTGTTTGCAAAACTTGGTTCGGGATATCTTGCAATTATCGAACAGAGAATCCCACTGGTTTCGCGGAGTTGGCAAAGAATATTCATATTTTCAAGGAAAAGTTAAATATGGATTCTAAAATCTGTTGTTGATATAATTCGTCTATGGAAAAACATGCAATTCTTTCCGCAGTCAAAAGTTTGCTCGAATTACACAGGCAAGGCAAACTTGGCGGTGAAAAAATGCCGGAAGATGAAAATCCTGTACTGGCGCGTGATTCAGAACAAAATCTGCTATATTTCACACTGCCTATGGCGCTGAATTACCAACGTAATTCGTATAAACTTTGGGAAGGCGCAAACAAAACTTTTCAAGATATCGATACCTCGTTTGTGTTTAGTCCTGATGCTGTTATTAAATCAAGCGATGATGCCTTGCGAAAAGCGTTATTGAAATACAAGGTCGCATTGCAACCAAACAAACATATAGAAATATGGCGAACTATATCTGCGACATTTCATAATCAAAATATCAAAGATTTTTTTATGGCGCATAATTATGATGTTGAAAGAATCAAATCTTACATTCTAAAAAATAAAAATGATTTTCCATATCTGTCAGGGCCCAAAATACTAAATTATTGGCTATATGTTATGACCCAATATACAGATTTGAATCTGATAGGTCGCGAACATATAACAATCGCGCCTGACACTCATGTTATACAGGCCAGTGTAAAGCTTGGCCTTATAGGACAATCGGAAATAACCCGCGCGGATATTCGCGACTATCTTGCAGATTTATGGCGCGATTTGTTAAAAGATACAGATATTTTACCAATAGACGTCCATACTCCACTTTGGCTTTGGAGCCGCGGTGGTTTCAAATTATAACAAAACAGGTAGTTGGACTCGAATTGGCAAAAGGCTTGGATTTCCAAAGTTTTGTTCGATAATGGCTAAAAAATGGGACTTTCAATACGAACATTATCGAACGGATGAAAGGCTTGCGAATCCAAACAAAAACGCTCATTTTAAGGGCGTTTGCAAAATCTGGCTCGGACCGGCTTGCAATCGTCGAACCAATTACTGCCGGTTGATGCGAAAAATTCGAATATTATACTCAACTCGCTCAACTTGCCCACTGTCGTCGGGTCAAAAAGCTTCATAGCCTCCTTCTTATTGCGGGGGAGAGGTCCATTCTTGAGCGTGCCCGGACTGAAGGCTCCGGTGTAATTGTATTCGGTTATGCCAAGCTCGTCTTCTATCTTGCCCAAAGTTTTGTCCCCAAATTTCGCCTCGAGTTTATCGGCTAGATCTTTGTAAGCCATGTCCGTTCTCCTATCGGTAATTTCCTAAATAACTTGCGATTTATCATAAGGACCTTCTACTTTATTAAAATCAAAATATTTTTCCAACGCCTTCCTGTCAAATATGAACGCCAGGATGTCTTTATCCCCGGAATAGCCCAGATTTACAAGTCTGTATCTAGAAACCATATTATCAAACATAGAAAAATGGGGCAGTTGGATACGAACCAAGCACTAAAATCCTGCAAGGCTTGGAAATGCTGGCTTTTTCAAAAATTGGTTCGTGCAAGCCATAAAAACAGCCTTTTTTGAATAGTCTTTGCACGAACCGCTGAAAGGCTTGGAAATCCAAGCAAAAACGCTCCGCCACATAATGCTTGATATCCTACTTGTATTCGAATATAATCATCCGATGACAAAACGATTGTTTATTTTTGCAAGTTATCATAAAAAAAGAAAAATCGACAGGTCTGTTGAATTTTATATTGCGGAATTATCGAAGGTTGGCGATATTATATTTTACGCGGATTATAAACCCCGCTTAATCTGGCCGGGGGGGGGGCGCGCGCGGAATAAAGAAAATTCAAAATATTCTTTATGTTAATATAAACAGACACGGGGAATATGATTTTGGCTCTTATAAACGCGGATATTCATGGGCGAAACGGAACAAGATTCTTGATCAATATGACTGGATTTATTTTGTGAACGACTCCGTATACGGGCCATTCAAGCCGTTGGATAAAATTCTTGAAAATTTAGAACAAAGCGGGGCCGACCATATTGGCATGTTTTATAATAAACACGCGATTAATAACTATGCGCCGCATATTCAATCTTGGTTTTTTGGCGTATCTAAAACCGTTGCGACATCCGGATATTTTGACGATTTTCTGCAAAACATCAGACATGAATCCGACAAAAATGAAATTATACGAAAATACGAAGTTGGCATAACCGAAATGTTGCAAAAAAATGGGAACAAATCGTTTGCGTTTATGACGACAGATTTAACAAAAGACGACTATTTTTATAATAATCCGTCACTTGCGATACAACAGGGAATGCCATTTCTGAAGAAACGAGTTATTAGAAAAATTAAAAATATAAATAACATAAAACAATTTGTTCCGGAAACGCTTTTGCGATGCATATTGATTAAAAGATCCGTTATTTGGATTTATTCCATTTATAAAACTTTAATTTTCAAAACCGGGGCGGTAATACGCGAACTGGCCGCGGGGCTTGGAAATGCCGGCGCGGGTTCGCGTAAGCCATAAAACAGCCTTTTTTGAATAGTCTTTGCACGAACCGCTGAACGCCTAGGAAATCCAAGCAAAAACGCCCGTTTTTGGGGCGTTTGCAAAACTTGGCTCCGGCGGATGGATTCGAACCAACGACCAATTGATTAACAGTCAACTGCGCTACCGCTGCGCTACGCCGGAATGCCGGAGCAGAATATACACTCAAGGCCCGGGAAAAGCAATAGTTTTTTGTCGCTTGCCAAACTCGCTCGCCCGTGTTATCTTATTTGTCCATGAGAGAGAATAACATCGCCAAGCGCCTCGACGCCCTCACGATTGAGCTCCTGCTGGTGCGGTTTGTGTCGCTGTTCTTCGGAGTGCTTACCGACAAGACCGAGGCTCGCTACGCCGAGATAGGGCGCAAGATGCTCGAAACGGGCGATTACATCACTCCGCTCGCGGACTACGGCGTGCCGTTCTGGGCCAAACCGCCGCTGTCGTTCTGGGCGACCGCGGGCTCTTTCAAGCTGTTCGGAGCGAACGAGTTCGCGGCGCATTTGCCGCATTTCCTCTTTATGCTGGGAGTCTTGGTGCTTGCGTACCTGTTCGCAAAGAGGCATTTCGGAACGCTCGCGGCGAGCGTATCGGCGCTGGTCTTGGCGACAATGCCGATGTTCCTTTACCTGGCCGGAGGAGTTATGACCGACCCGGCGTTGGCGTTTTGCGTCATGCTCTCCCTCGTAGGATTTTATAATGGCATAGAGGGCGGGGCGGACGCACGGCGTTGTGGCCATATGTTCTTTGTCGGGTGCGGATTGGCTATGCTTGCGAAAGGCCCGATAGGGCTGATATTGATAGGCTTTCCGATAGGTCTGTTCGTGATTATGAAAGGTAAGTGGCGCGAGCTTTGGAAGCGCCTGCCTTGGGTCGGCGGAACGCTGCTTGCGACGGCTATCGCGTTGCCATGGTACATACTGGCCGAGCTGAAGACGCCGGGTTTCCTCGAGTATTTCATAGTGGGCGAGCATTACAAGAGGTTCGTTATTCCCGACTGGCAGGGCGACTTGTATGGCAATGCGCACCTCCGTCCGTTCGGGGCGATATGGTTGTTTTATTTCCTGCTAATGCTTCCTTGGAGCGCGTGGCTCGCCCTGCGAATAAAGAATGCCGGGAAGGCTATAAAGGACGATACGGCGCTATATATGACGCTTTGTTCGCTTGCCCCGGCCATATTCTTCACGTTCTCGCGCCACACGCTGCCGACCTATATTGCGGCCTCGCTCGCGCCGACCGCGATATTGGCGGCGGTCGTGGCCTGCAAGGAGGCGGTACCGCGCATGGAGAAGTTCTACGGTGCGTTCGCGCTCGCGCTTGTATTGGTCGGAGCGACATTCTTCATGCCATACATCGCGAAGCGGTTGGACAAGACCGATAAGTATTTCGTGAAGGCTTATGAGGAATCTAGGAGTTCTCCCGATATTCCGCTCGTCTATTTCAATATGCATAGGTTTTCCGGAGAGTTTTATACTGCTGGAAAAATCAAAATCGTTGACGACTTGTCCGGGGCCGATGAGATATTCGTAATAACGGAGAAAGATGGAAACGCTCCGTTCGGCGAGGAAATCCTCCGGCAGAAAAAGAGGGTGTTGCTTAGGATAAGAAAATGATGGATTTGTATCGCCGTATCGAGAATTTATGGTTCTCGCGAGTGCCGCGGAAAGTGCGCTATGTCTTCGTGGGCGGGTTCAATACGATCGTCGCGTATCTGATTTTCGCGGGGCTGTATCTGGCTTCCGGCAAGTATGGCCTGGCCATAGTCCTGCAGTATATGATCTCGATAAACCTCTCCATACTGACCATGCGCCACTACGTTTTCCGCAGCAGGGGGAAGTTCAGGAACGAGTATTTCCGCGCGGCGGGAGTCTATATGTTCATGCTCTGCCTGAACTACGTTTCCCTGTCCGCGCTGGTCGAATTAGTCGATATAGAGGCATTGAGGGCGCAGGTTTTCTACATGGCCGTTTCGACGGTCGTCACTTACCTGCTGCATAAATATTTTTCGTTCAGGGTTTCTTGACCCGCTTTTTGGGGCCTGACTCGATAATGTCGGCGATGTAGAGGGGTCTCTTTTTCGTTTCCACATGTATCTTCGCGATGTACGCGCCTATTATGGCGAGTATGAAGAGGTTCAAGGCTCCCATGAATACGACGGCGGTCACGACGGTAGCATGCCCCGGCAGGGGGTTGGCCTGCACGAACCTCTCGATTATGACATAAATGCCAAGCCCTACCGCGAGGAATCCAGCGATGATTGCCAGCCAAAGGGAGAGGTAAAGCGGCTTGGTCGAGAACTGGAGTATGCTGTTCGCGGCGAGCTTCGATACCTTCCAGAGCGAATATTTCGTTTTGCCGGAGTACCGTTCCTGCATGGCGAATTCGAGCGTCGCCACGTTGTCGTCGTCAAGCGAGGCGACCAGGCTCAGCACTCCACGGAACAGGAAATCCCGCTCGTCGAACTGCTTCAAGTACTTGACGTACTTCCTATCTATTAGGCGGAAATCCGGCATATTGTGCGGTACGTGCACGTCGGAGAGGAAATTCAGAACCCCGTAGAATATCTTGGAGCTCTGCCTGTAGGGCCACGACGCGGTGGCATACTCGCTGCGGTGGGTCAGCACTATGTCCTTGCCCTCCCGCCAAAGCTTCACCATCTCCGGTATAAGCTCGGGCGGGTTCTGCAGGTCGGCGTCGATGAAAATAAGCCCTTCGCCCTTTGCGCTATCCATGCCCGCGACCATCGCTATTTCGTGCCCCTGGTTCTTCACGAGGCGGACTATCCTCACGCGCCTGTCGGTCTTGAGGAGAGCCTTGCACTTAGAGAGGGTGCCGTCCGTGGAACCATCATCCACGAATATGATTTCGGCGCTCTTGACGGGCGAGGCGGTTATGGCTCTAGAGAGCCTGCGGTAGAGTTCGTCTATGTTGCCCTCTTCGTTGAAGGCCGGAACTATTATGCTTATGCTGTCTTTCATGGCCTAAGTATAGGGCTGCTTGCGGGCGCTTGCAATCTTTTTATTCAGCTTGCGCCACTCGTATATCAGGAACGCGCCGGAGAGGATAATCGCGCATGTGTCGCCGCTTACGAACGCGTAGGTCGTTCCTTTTATGCCGAAGAATCTCGGCAGGATCATCATGAACGGAATCATGAAGACAAGCTGCCGCACCATGTTGAGCACGAGAGCCTTTATGTAGTGTCCGGTCGAGAGAAGGTAGGAGTTCGCCACGAACACAACGCTGAGGAACGGCAGTATCGGCGCGTTGACGGAGATTTGCCATACGGCGAACTCCAAGGCCTGGGCGCCGGACTTCCCTCCGTCAAATAGAGCCACAAGACCCTCTCGCCACAGCAGCGCTGCCGTTATGAATACGGCCATCCATGCAATCAGGGTTGCGAACGTCAGCTCCGTCGTTTTCTTCAGCCGCTCCCATTTCTTCGCGCCGAAATTGTATCCGGCGATGGATTGCATGGCGCTGGTTATGCCGAATACCGGCATCATGCAGAACATCATTATAGTGTTCGATATGCCATGGGCGGCCAGGGCCCAGTCGCCCCCATGCTCCACCAGCATGTTGTTTGTCACCCAGCCGTTCAGCACGAAGGTGAGGTGCAGGAGGAACGGCGAGGCCCCGAACTTTCCTATCAGAGTCATGAGCTTTATGTCCGGCCGCGGTATAGCGAGCTTTATCGGGCACTTTGGGCTTAGGAAGAATGAGAGCACGAGCGCCGTCGCGACGGTTATCGAGATGGCGGTTGCCAGCCCCGCGCCGAACATGCCCCAGCCGAGCCTTGCCATGAACAGCCAGTCGAGGAATATGTTAAGCCCTGCGCCGACGGCGATGTTGAACGTCGAGCGATTGGGGAACCCGAGGCGGAATATGAATCCGTTGAGGCCGTAGCCGATTATGTCGAACGCCCCCGCGCATAGGACTGCGCCGAGGTAGGTCTTGGCGAGCGGGAGCGTGGCGCTCGACGCGCCGTTCGAGACGAGGATTTTCTCCAGGTAAATCCAGCCTCCGACCATGAATAGTGCGCCGAGGATTATCTGCAAAAGCAGGGTGTTGGACAATACCGCCTGTGCGCCTTTTTTATCCTTCTCTCCCAACATTATGGAGAATATCGAGCCTCCGCCGACATTGAGGAGCAGTTGGATTGCGACCATGAGGGTGATAACTGGCATGGCTACGCCTATGGCGGCGATGCCGTCCGCGCCGACCATGTGCGCGACGAAGAGGCGGTCGGTCGTGGAGTAGATTGTTTCGATGAGCATGGCGAAGACCGCCGGCAGCGAGAACTGCCACAACAGCCGCCCGATCGGCTTGGTGCCTAGTGATTTTGTGCCCTTGTCCATAGCAGGGCATTCTACCACGAATCAAGGGGTGGTTCAAGTTATATCTTCTGCACTAATACCCTTGCAAAACCACATTTCCCATTTGTGTAGGGTTCATATCTCTTATCTTGTATTATCTTATATCCCTTTTCTAATAATCCGTTTAGTATTGGATTGGCGGATACGGCAAAAGGTTTTTTATAATCGTTAGGAATATAACTATTATCGACCAATAATGTTTTAGCATCGTCATATTTTTTATACTTTGCGGGTATATCTTTCAACGGAACTATTTTTATTCTATTATATGTGGATCTATTCTTTATCGGCAAATTCGTATACCAATGTCCCGAAGCACGGACAGGTTCTTTTTTGGGATTATAATAATGATACACACTATGATATCCGGTCCATACTTTATAATTTTTGAAATATGGAATATAGGCAGTGTTTATAACATTCGCCTCGTTAGATATAATCAAAAACTTTTTCCCACTTCCAATGGTAATCCTCCAATAATCTATCGCTCTTGAAAACGGAGGGTTCGTACAGACTATATCCGCCTCTTCATTAAGTATCTTCAACGATATCGGATCATCAAAGCTGCCTGTATAATTTGGAGGAAAGTCCCATTTGCCTTCCCTGAATCCCTCTTTCGTGAATATATATGCCTTAGTGCCCTGGTTGAATAAATCCACTTTCCCGCTATAATGGGTACATATCAGTTTCTTCAACTCGAGTTCTTTGAAATTCTGGAGGAAATATAATGCGAACGCCGATGTATTTTTGTTGTCGTCATCGACCGCGTCGTCGCAGTTGCAAAAAACGACTTTATTTTTCCAAACCGATTTAGGATACATCGATAGTTCTTCTTCAATATCTTCCAATCTTGTGTAAAATTCATCATTATCCGCTTGTTTTGCCTTTTGCATTACCGCTTTTTTGGTCAGCCCCCGCTCTTTCAATGACGGAGTGGTTCTCTTGACTATCCTCACGATTTGTTTTTTATCTTCGGGCTTGATAAAGATTTCTTTTATGAACGATTTGTGATGGTTTATAAACTGGACGTATTTATCAAACAGGGCGTCATTATAAAAATAAATCTCCCTGCTTCTCTCTTCGCGGAGAATCTTGAACTCGTTTTTTATGTCGTTTTCGACCTTCCGCATGTCCCGAACTTCACAGGTGAAAAGATACCGAGAAACGTTGTCCTTTGATTTGCCGGTTTGGCTATTGTATTCTTTCAGCCGTCTTGCGAGATTGTCGGTAATGCCGATTTTGCACTTTCCTTGCTCTAACGAAGCTTGGACGATATAAACGTATTGCTTTTCTGCCATTCCCATATCCTTTTCGTTAGAGATTATACCACAAAAACGCCTCCCATGCAATCCCGTTTTTTATGTTGCTATGATGGTGTGGTTGGAATATAATTCCTAACTTGGATTGAAGATTAACAAATATGGATTTTTGAAGAGGTAAGTGTTCATGAAAGAATCTTGGGGCATTTTTTTATTTACAATCCTTGCTTATGGAGTTGTTTATCTTTATAAAGCATCCTACTTGAGCTATTTTTGTATACCTAGTGAAATGACAAATGTATTGCTGAGTGATTTTATTAGATTTGGGTTTATGTTCTTTTCTTTTATACTAGGCATGATACTAGTTCCAATTATATATGAAAAATTCCAGGAAACAGATGGTAAGAAAAAAACAAGCCAACAAGACATAAATAGCTCTTCCATCGGTATAGGTATAATTATTTTTATCTTACTCTTTTTAATATCCGTATCTCATGCATATGGTATAGATTCGGCATTGGGAAAGAAAGAATTTATGAGTATTAGAAAAGACAATAATCAATCATATTTATTGATAGACAAGATTAATGATACGAACGGAATATTTCTACTTTATGATAAAAACAAGAATACAATTTCAAAAGAAATTTATATCAAAAGTTTCTCTGACAAAACGCTGTATATACAGTCCATATCTGAAATGAAAAATTGTAAAGATATGGAATATTGGGTAAGCCGTCAAATTGTTCATAGATATAATGAAGACAAAAAATTTGGCAAACGAGTATCTGAAGGCTATTCTTACTTTGTGAAACTACTTGACGTCTTAACATCTTCTTCCAAAAAATAACCCTTTACTTCCTGCCTAAAAGCAGGTAATTTTTAGAAGCGAGGGGAGTTTAATGCAGAACGGAAAGGAACCGCCATGCCGAATAATTCTAAACGCCATGCCTTCGCAGCCAGCCCGAACGACAAGCGCGAGCCAATAGTCCCCATAACCCCCAACCGCAAGAAGCGCGGCTGGTTCTGGCCTCTGGTCATAATAGCCGCCGCTCTATTTTCCTGGTGGCACTTCGTGGAATCCCCAATCCCTACGGGAGAGAGCGAGATGGTACTCGGCAAAAAGGAGACCTCCGAGGACGCCGCCAACCCCGACGTTAAACCCGACCAGCTGAAACCCTCGTTTGACATAGTCCGCATGGAGAAGGGCGAGATATTGGTTTCCGGCCGCGCCGCGCCGGGCGCGCTCGTGCATATCCTCGACGGCAAGACGGAAATCGGCACCGCCAAGGCCGACGCAAAAGGCGAGTGGGTTTTCCTGCCCGTCGGCCGCCTGTCCCCCGGCGAGAAGAAGCTGAGCTTATATACCCTCGACTCCGACGGCAAGAGGATACGCGGCGAGCAGCCCGCAGTCCTCGTGGTTTCCAAGAAGCCTGCCGAGGAAATCGCCATCGTCGCCGGCGGCAGCAAGCCGTCCAAAGTGCTGAAAGCTCCCAAGGGCCAGAACATCGGCCCGCTCCGCGTCGCAAAACTCGATTATACATCGAATGGCGAGCTCAGGGTGGAGGGCATGGCGGAAGCCGGCTCCATCGTGCGCCTGTACATAGACGGCGACATGGCGCTCGAGATGGATGTCGATTTGGGCGGAATATTTACCGGAGAAACCACGCTTAGGCTGGAGGAGCGCCGCACGATACTCCGCGCCGACATGCTCAAAGACGGCAAGGTTGCGCGCCGTGTGGAGTATAAGTTCACGCCGCGATTTTTCGACGAAGACAACCGTGCGCTTGTAATCCGCCGCGGCGACAACCTCTGGAACATCGCCATCCGCGAATACGGCCGCGGCACCGATTACGTTGTGCTCTTCGAGGCGAACAGCGACCAGATAGCCGACCCGAACAAGATCTACGCGCGCCAGGTCATCTCCGTCCCCAATAAGGACACGGAGAGGTTCGAGCAACTCAGGAAGGATGGAGGCAGGCGTGTTCGAAGAACTGGAGCTTACGCGTACCAGATGCGCCGCGTGCGATAAATGCGCCCTGGCGTCCACACGCCGCAATGTGGTGTTCTCTGACGGCATGCCTAACGACAGGCTCATGCTTATAGGCGAGGCCCCGGGCGCGGACGAAGATGCCCAAGGCCTGCCGTTCGTCGGCAAGAGCGGAAAACTGCTCGACATGATTTTCGCCTCGGTCGGACTCTCGCGCGAACGGGACATATATATCTGCAACACGATCAAATGCCGTCCGCCTAACAACCGCAACCCCGAGCCGGGCGAGAAGGCCGTGTGCCGCGAGTACCTGGATGACCAATTGCGTATCCTGAAGCCGAGGATAATAATGCTCTGCGGCGCTGTCGCTGCCAGCTCTCTGCTGCCGAACAACCTGCTCGGAATAACGAAAATCCGCGGCCGCTGGTTCGACGGGCCGTATGGGTCGAAGATGATGCCGATATTCCACCCCGCCTATCTGCTCCGCAATGAGTCGAGGGCCGAGGGCAGCCCGAAGTGGTTGATGTGGCAGGACATGAAGGAAATCCGCCGCGCCTATGACGAACTTGTTCTAGGAATGTTC
>Ga0268262_10001760_pt1 | contig 26132 bp, 27 predicted proteins | sample TergutNc150P3_FD_190354 | JGI IMG/M metagenome (GOLD analysis project Ga0268262, IMG submission 190354) | Nasutitermes corniger P3 segment gut microbial community from laboratory colony in Florida, USA - Nc150 P3 (SPAdes) (version 2) | ecosystem: Host-associated > Arthropoda: Insects >... | reverse complement strand
CAGGGGAAAGCATCACGTTTTCAAGAGCCGTCTTGTGGGGAAAAAGATTGAAACGCTGGAACACCATGCCCACTTCAAGCAGCGTCTTGTTGCGCTCGTCATGGTGCATTTTGACATGGTTTGTCCCTTTGTGGCAGTCAAAGAGGAGTTTGTCTTCTATAAATATCTTGCCTTCGTCAATTGTTTCCAGCCGGTTCAGGGTGCGGAGGTATGTCGATTTTCCCGCGCCGGAAGGCCCGATTATGCAGACGACTTCCTTCTGCTCTACGGTGAGGGACACGTCCTTTAACACCTCAAGCGGCCCCCTGCCCCTCGAACCGTGAAACGTTTTGTATAACCCGACTGTTTTGATCATCGACATGGCATGTCCCCTGTTATTCGTATAACGAGTATTTCTTTTCCAGCTTGTGGAAAAAAAAGGAAAAGACAGCGGTAATGATCAGATAGAGGATCATTGCCGGGATATACACCAGCGCGGAACGGGTCGAACCTTCGATGTTCCTTGTCGCTTTGGTAATGTCAACTAACGCGATCATCGAGACCAGCGACGCGTCTTTAAGCATCATGATGAATTCGTTGCCGACAGGCGGGATAAGCCTCCGTATCGACTGGGGGATGACCACCAGCCGCATGGTCTGCCCGTAAGACAGCCCCAGCGCGCGGGACGCCTCGAACTGCCCCTTGTCGATACTTTGAATCGCCGCCCTGATTATCTCCGCGCAATAGGCGGCGCTGTTCATGGTAAAGGCGATAAAAGCGGCAAGAAAACGGTTATTAATGGTCAGCACCGGAGCGATCATGGGCAGGGCATAGTAGACAAAAAAGAGCTGCATCAAAAGAGGGGTGCCGCGGAAAAAGAAAACATACCCCGAGGAAAGCTTGTTGAGAATGACGTTCTTCGACATCTTTCCAAGCGCGAGGAACAGGCTCAATATCAATCCCGCGCCGACAGCAAGCACTGTCAATGAAATGGTAACCCTGGCCCCCTTAATAAGCTGGGGCATCCAGGAGAATACCATTGTTTGTAAAGTTTCCATCCGGAAGGTTTCCTTGTTATTACCGCACTGCCGAAACAAGATCCATGCCAAAAATGTTTTGCGATATTTCTAACATGGTTCCGTCTTCAAATAGTTCGTCAAGCGCCTTGTTAATGGCCGTGGTCAGGGCGTCGTTTCCCTTCTTCATGCAGATGCCGAACTCCTCTTCGCCGCCTGTCCAGACAATTTTAAAGGGGCTGTCTGCCCTGTTGATATACTCGTAAGCGACAAGAAGGTCGGTGACAATTACATCAACCCTGCCCAGCTTGAGTTCCTCAAAGCAGTACATCACCTTATCATATTCATAGGGAGTAAACTTCAGGCCCTGCTTCGCAAGCTCTGTCATAAAATCATCCGACGTTGTTTCTTCCTGATAGGATACGCCAAGGCCGGCAAGATCCTGCGGCGAATTTATAACAAGCGGGGAATCCTTGGGCAGCACTATTGCCAGCGTATTCTGGATGTACGGCTTGCTGAAATTGTGAGCTTTCTTTCTTGCCTCGTTTATGGTCACCGAAGACATGATGCAGTCGTATTTCTTTGTGTTCACACCGGCGAAAATCCCCTCCCAGGCGGTATCAACGAACCTCGGCTCCAGATCCATTTTTGCCGCGATTGCCTTGCCCATTTCCACATCAAAGCCGATGGGGGTTTTTCCGTCAGTATCAAAATACTCCATAGGAGGATACCCGATTTCCATCCCTATGGACAGAACCCCCGGCGTGATTGTCAAGCCGCCGGAAGATTTTTTGCAGCCAATAAACGCGCTTGCCCCTATAGCCGCAATCAGAATTAAAACCGCTACTTTCTTCATATTTCCTCCAAAAGAAAATAATATTCTACAATATGGGATCAGTATACATTACTATCCATGTTTTGCCAATGGCAAAAAAGGCCGGAATTGGGGCTACTTTTTTCTTCTGCGGTTTTCAGGCTGCAGGATATGTTCTACTATGGAACAGCTCAGGCGATCTTTCTGCCGCCAACGACACATGGAGATAACGCCCCGCCCACAAGTTCGCGCCCGACTGCGGGGGCATTATTTCATGTATTTTTCTATATATTCTCTTGGTTTCATTATCTTTGGAGTTTCTATAATAATTTCATCAAAGTCCTTATCGCCGGTAATTAACAAATCAACTTTTGATTCAATCGCATTTGCCAATACAGGTAAATCATCAATATCCCTTATATTTGGATATTTTTTATTTTTAATTTTGTTGAGAGTAAATAATTCATACGGTATTTCTTGTAAAAACTCTTTCATTTCAACTATTCTATGTGGAAATTTTTCATTAAAGACATCTTCTACTTCAAAAATAGTATACTTGCTTAATACCAGAGAATAATTGTCCGTCAAATGAATAAGTACATTTGCGATTACTGACTTTGGAAATAATATTGCAGAAACAATAATATTTGCATCTACCATTATACGCATATTATTTGTTTCTTGTTTTTCTGCGGGATTTTATATAATTTATAACATCATCAGGATTATTAAATCCGGCTCTTTCCGCTTCGCCTTTCATAATATCCTGAATTTTTTTTAATGCAACGGAATTCGAATTTTGCAGAAAATATTTACCGTTTTCTTCAAAGAATAATATTTTATCCCCTTTTTTCAAATCCATCTTTACCCTTATATCGCGGGGGATTGTTATTTGACCTTTCGAGGTAACTCTTGCAACTTCCATAAAAACTCCTTACTTTCCTTACATTCTATGGGGAAAATATATTCCTGTCAAGTATTCGATAGGGAGCGGAAAAAGTCGGTTTCCCGCTTTTGGGATCGTCAAAAAAAAGCCCGGTTGCCCGCAGGGCAAGAAAACCGTCCCCGTCTGCCCTGCCGTACAACGGATCGTTTAACACAGGAAATCCGACCCACGCAAGATGACAGCGTATCTGATGCCTGAACCCGCGCTTGAGCCTTACGGTGAAACGGTAAATTTCTTCCCCGCTGTCAATCTGTTTTTTTTCAACGTTGGTAATTTCTGTTTTGTAATAAGCGCCGCCGTCTTTGGCGATTTCTTTGCCTTTTAATTTCTCGCTTGTTACCGGGCGTACCTGTTTTCTGCCCGGGCCGTAAGGCCGGAAATAGCTTTCGATAACCAGCGGGGGAGGGGCAAGCGCGTCGAATGGCGCGGAACCTGGCTGGGGTTCGCATTTCCGGCAAATCGCGCTGTACTCCTTGATGAACTTTCCCTGTTTCTGCTGGTCCAGTAAATTTTCCAGCGTCTGCATGTTTTTCGCGAAGAACACCAACCCCTGGGTTTCAAAATCCAGACGGTGAAGGAGTCCGCCTTCGTTTTCTTTTCTGCCGGAAAGCTCCATGACAACAGGGAAGATCTTCGCGTACCAGTCGAGGAGGGTTTCACTTTCTTTGCCGTCATGCTTCAGCGGGGCGCAGTGCATCCTCGGCGGCTTGAACACAACGGCGAAGTCTTCGGTCTCATGGCAGATAAAAGGTAAATTATTCATTTCTACTCTTAGGGGTTTTTGATAAATTTGTTAATAATGTAATCATTTTTGTAAAACGCTCCGGCAGAGGCGCTTTGAAAACCCGCTGTTCGGCCTCGTCCGGCAGGGTGATTGCAAGGCTTCTTGAGTGGAGCATCAGGCTTGCGTTTGGAAAAATCTGATCTGCGAAACCGTAAACAGTGTCGCCCAGAACCGGATGCCCAAGGTGGCGGAGGTGTACGCGAATCTGGTGCGTCCTGCCTGTCTTTGGCCTCAAGAGCAGCAGCGAATGACTATGCCAGGTCTTTATTACCGAGTAAAGCGTAAGCGAGGCTCTTCCCCGGTCGCTTACCGTGAAACGTTTGCGCTCTTTGGGGTCTCTTGCGATAAAGGTCTCTATGCGCCCTTTCTTTTCTTTGGGGATTCCGCTGACAATGGCAATGTACGTTTTTTTTGCCTTCCTGGATTTAAACTGTTCCGCCAGAAACGCTAGAGCTTCATCGTCATAGGCGGCGATTATTACGCCTGACGTATCCTTGTCCAGGCGGTGGACTATCCCCGGCCTGAGTCCTGGGCTATGGTCTTGTACGCAAGCCCCATCGTCTGTTAGGTGACATAATTCCAGCCTGCGGTGATACAGGGCGTTCGCCAGGGTTCCCCTTTTGTTGCCCGCGCCGGGATGAACAACCATGCCCTGGGGCTTGTTTATTACCACGGCCCTGTTGTTTTCAAAAATAATATCAAGGGGAATATTTTCAGGTATGAGGTTAACCGGCTCCGCTTCGTTCCATGTCAATTCGATAGTATCGCCGTTTTTTACTATTCTGGAGATTTTTACGGTTTTGCCGTTTACCCGCGCTTCCAGTTCGCGCGACTTTACCTGGGAACGGGAAAGCAGGCATAGAATCTCGGCAATATAACGATCCAGCCGCAAACCCTTCGGGTCAATCTCATTAACGGTACTGTTGAAAGAGGGCATCAGGGCGAAGGGGCGGCCGTTGCGGGAGCCTCCGCAGCACTGGCCGCATTATCTTTGGTTTCGGCCGCCGGAGGCGCCTCCTGCGGCGTATCCCCGTGCAGGGGCCTCTGTTTTATCGTGGAGGCATTGTGAGGCCGGGCTTCAATCCGTTTTTTCGCGTTGGCCCGTTTTATTTGGGTTATGATTAAATCAGTGAACGCGACTGTCACGCATATACTGGCGGCAATAATCAGCGTTTTCTCCATTTCTCCGGATTCCATCGCGATAGCTCCGGCTGATTTCATGGGCCAGGGGGCGTACTTCCGTCCGTCGTCGCTAAAATCCATACCGTTGGTCGCGTTCCATCGGTACATATCCATACCAAATGTCGCTGTAAACATGGCAAAGGGAATGGTTCCGAAAGCGACAATTTCCCATCTGCGGAGATCCCTTACCCACTGGGGAGCGCCGCTTAAATCGAAAAAGTTGCTGTTTGTGTTTGTAGTGCTTGTCTGCGCCTGGGCAAGAAAAACGGGCACTGCCAGCATGAGAAAAAAAAGCGTTGTCCGTTTCCCTTTATTCATATATCCGCTCTCCAAAAATCGCGCTGCCTATACGCAGCATGGTAGAACCCTCTTCTATGGCTGTCTCAAAATCGCCTGACATTCCCATGGAAAGGCAGGAAAGGTCAAGCCCGCCCGCCGTGCCTGGGAAGCGCGTTTCCAGTTCCCGCCGCGCCGCAGCCAGCTTTCTGAAAGCCGCGCGAACCGGAGCTTCCTCATCGGTATTGGGCGCTAATGTCATTAAACCACGTATGCGCAGTGTTGGGCAAGCCGTTATCAATTCAACCGCCCTAAATAAATCGTCAAGGCTTTCAAAACCGCTTTTGGAATCTTCCCCGGTTCGCAGTTCAAGCAATACAGGCAGCGCTCCGCCCCGATCCCGGCTGCCTGAATGTTTTGCCAGTTCTTCCGCAAGGGACTCCCTGTCCACGGACTGAACGCAGTCAAAAAAAGCGGCTGCGGCCTTTGCCTTGTTTCTCTGTAAGGCTCCGATCATGTGCAGTTCAGCGTCGGGGTGTTCGGTTCGGAAGCCGGTGAGTTTTGGAATTGCCTCCTGCACCCTGCTTTCGCCGAAACAGCGAATTCCGGCATCCCAGGCTTCCATGACAGCTTCAATGGGCATGAATTTTGTCACTGCCATGAGGGTAATATCTTCCCTTTTCCTGCCGGAGCGCAGGCAGGCTTGCATGATCCGTTCTTCTATTTTTTCGATATTTTCGGCGATTGATCCCATTTGAACGCTCTTTCAAAATTATATCAATAATGGAAATGTATGCCTATAGTAACGTGGAGCGATTTTTCACAAATAAAGGGGATCAAATTTGAGTCCCCTCCGAAAAATGGGTATAATTCTATAAAAATTCCAAAAAATGAAATTGATAAAGCCCTTGCCCATAAAAAAGAATAGACTTGTTTAATAACCCCTTAAGCAAGCCTATCATAGTTTATAAAACCACAAATTAATTGAAAATTTTGTATTCCTCTGTGTTCTTTGTGCCTTTGTGCCTCCGTGTGAGGTCTTCTTCGAGGGCGCTAAATTACGGTTTATCTTTATAACGAATCATATAAAATCTTTCTTTATTGTTTTATATATATCCTATTTCATTATTTAATTCGACATACCCGTTACAATCAAATGAAGATTCACCGATGAACTGACCAGTCTAGAATTCCTGCTTTCCAATAATTTCGGCTTGATAATTAGGTTATATAATAGTATACTTATAATATATGAGAATAAAAAGGCAAAAATACGATATTGATATGTCTGGTGTAAAGGGCGAATTTGCCGATAAAATATCGTTTATAAGAGACCGAATACTTGAAGCGGTTCCAAAAGGGGCTATAGATAAAATATATCTATTTGGATCTTATGCCAGAGGCGATACTCACGAAGACAGTGATATAGATTTCTGTATTCTTATAAACAACTGGTATAAGAAACAATATAATGATTTACATTATAAAATAGATGACGCTTTTATAGAATATGATATATTACCGAGTGACAGGTTAATATATATGAAAAATTATTTTATGAAAAAGGACAGTTGCAGAAAAATAAGAGAGTCTATATTAGAAGAAGGCAAGTTGATGTATGGCTAAGATTTGCAGAGAAACGCCTTTTGAATATTTTAATCTCGCTGAATATGATACTATAAGTATATATTTGAATCTTGAAGTAAAATATACTGACAAATATACAAATAAGAAAATAAGTAATGACGCGACACAAGCTGCTGAAAAGTTTATGAAAGGATATATAAAATATAATGGATTTGATACATATATAGAACATGATTTAACAAAATTGTATAATGATATATGTAAATTCGATAATAATTTTATAGATAAAAAATATGATTGTGAAACATTGAATAAATATGTTAAATTACGTTATGAAGATAAGTTTGATATTGACAAACACGAAATAAACGATATTATTAAAAGTCTTAAAAACATTATTAATTATGAACCAATATTAAAAATAAGGAAGGAATTTAGTAATGATAAAAGATATTTGAAATCTGAAAATATGGAGCATAGAAGCACAATGGACTGTTTAGAACATATACAATTAAACAATCAATTTTTAAAAGACAAAATGCAAAATACTAAAATAGAAGTTATGGATGTTATACGTTTTCCGGATGAAGTCAAGAATATTGATATGCTTATTAAATCAAGATATATTGATAATGAAGGAAATACAATATATGTGTTAGAAAGGAAAAGAAATATTAAACATAATAAGATAATAGAAGGATATAAAGTTGATTCGTGGCGGTTTAAATATAATTTTACGAATGAACAAGCGTTACAATTTGAGAAAGATTGGGATAATTCTCGTTCTCATGTCAAGTGATTTTTTCATATTTGCGGGAGTGGACGCTGACGTGTTTTTTCCTTATAACGACGGTATCTGACACCCGGCGTGGTCTGAAACAAATAACAGTGAACAGGTAACAAAGTTAAGAAGGGATACTCTCTATGTCTCTTCCTTTGTTACCTGTTAATTGTTAATTGTTAATTGTTAATTGTTTAAATACGCCATTTTGCCGGATTTGCCGACTGCGACAAACGTGTTATTGCCGAAGGCGATTGCGAGGATGGAGTCATTGTAACCTGTTGGAAATGTGGTGTTCGATACTGCTGTCCATGTAGTGCCGTCCGTTGAAGTCGCCATAGTGCCCATATAGCCGGCTGCGACAAACATGTTATTGGCATAAACGATCGCGGCGACATCTTTATTAGTTCCGAAGCCGCCGTTTTGCGTTACGGCTGTCCATGTCGCGCCGTCCGTTGAAGTCGCCAAGCCGTATTTGCCGCCCGCGACAAACGTGCCGTTGCCGTAGGCGATTGCCTTGATCTCTTGTGTGAAGATGCTTTGCGTTACGGCTGTCCATGTTGTGCCGTCCGATGAAGATGCCATTTTGCCACCCATGCCGCTTGCGACAAACGTGCCGTTGCCATAGGTGATTGCGAGGATGTCGTAATTGTTCAATGGGCTGCTCGGTACTTTTGTCCATGTAGTGCCGTCAGATGAATACGCCATATCGCTGCGGACGCCTGCGAAAAACTTGCCATTGACATAGGCGATTACGTTGATTCCGCTTGAGATGTCGTATTGCGTTACTTCTGTCCATGTAGCGCCGTCCGTAGAAACCGCCATTTTGCCGTCATTGCCGCCGCTTGCGACAAACTTGCCATTGCCATAGGCGATTGCGTTGATGGCTTGTGATGAGGTGAAGACGCTTTGCGTTACGGCTGTCCATGTTGCGCCGTCCGTTGAAGCCGCCATTTTGCCAGATTTGCCGACCGCGATAAACTTGCCGTCGCCAAAGGCGATTGCGTTGATGTCGTCAGAACTTGTGAAGACGCTTTGCGTTATGGCTGTCCATTGCGCCGGGCCTGCTGGTTTAGCAACCGCCACTGTTTTGGAGCCGCTTTCAATGCCGCTTTTGTTTATGCTTACCGTTACATTTCCGGCGGTGGTTACGGTAATTCCCAAAGACCAGCTTGTCCCGCTGCCTGACAGCGTTCCTTTGGTAGCCGAACCTGTTCCGTTGGTAACGGTAATATCGTTTGCTAATAAGCCGGAAACAGCCGAGCTAAAGGTTAATGTAATGGCGGTTGTGTTGGAGGTGCTGTTGGAAGCTGCGGTATAGGTTATATCACTTGAGGCCGCTTGTTTGGCAACCGCCACTGTTTTGGTTGCGCTTTCAATGCCGCTTTTGTTTATACTTACCGTTACATTTCCGGCGGTGTTTACGGTAATTCCCAAAGACCAGCTTGTCCCGCTGCCTGACAGCGTCCCTTTGCTAACCGAGCCGGTTCCGTTGGTAACGGTAATATCCGTTGCCGCTAAACCGGAAACCGCCGCGCTAAAGGTAAAGTTGATGGCGGTTGTGTTGGAGGTGCTGTTAGGAGACGCTGTGTAGGTAATGGCTGTACCGCCGGGGTTTGTCCCCGGATCAGTTCCGGGGTTAGTACTGCCGCCGCCTTTAGTAAAGGTCATTGTATCGCCATCCATTGTCATTGTAAGCGTATTACCGCTTATTGAATAAGTTCCGGTTGCTGGAGAGAACATTTCATCTATTTCATCATCATCAAGATAATCACCGACTGCCGCTTTTAACTCAGCCTTTGTATACCATTTTGACTCTAACATTCCGTCCATCATATCACCGTGAATATGAGTTACAGTTACTGTTATACTGCCCCCACTGGTTGTATAGGTTCCTTTCATGAAGCCTGACATTTCAAAATTTCCGTTATTGAATGTTAAATCCCCGTCATCACCAGTCCATGTTCCGTTAAGGGCAGTGTCTGTATTGCCGCCGCCGGTACCAGGGCCAGTTCCTGAACCCTCCTTCGTCCACGTTCCTTCAAGAAGTTTATCCCAACTCTTGGTATCAGACCCGACAAATACAATTGTATTTCCGGTTATGGTGTAACTTGTACAAATAGTTTCTTCATCCATATATTGCCATACATTTGAAGTCCCTATTTTTCCCGTAATTTTTCCGTTTTCTTTTGCGGAAAAACACGTCATGTCTCCTGCGCCCCACTGCCCGTATTTTCTAAAGGTTGTTTCCAAAAACTCAATACCATAGCCGTCACCGTTTTTCCACTTGGTATTTTTAAGGTTATTTGGAAGCGGAGTATTAGGGCCGCTTCCGCCGCCGCCTGTCTGACCGCCAGTGTTTCCGCCGTCATCATCGCCGCCTCCGCAAGAAACAACCCCAAATCCGATTACCTTGTTATTTTTTCCCAGTTGAACCATGTTAAATATTTTTTGTTCCCTTTTATTCAATTTAAGGATTTTATCGGTTGTTATAGCGATTTGTTGGAGCATTTCTTTGGGAAAATTGGTTTTCCCCGATGATACATCTTCCATTGCCGCCAGCAGTTCCGTTGAGCTTTGGGATTTGCAGACATAGCCCATTGCTCCCGAGCGAATAGCGGCGTTTACATGGGCATAGTCATCATAAACGGAATAAACAAGCACGGGCGGAAATTTATCTTTTTCAAAAGATTTATCGCCGATTATATCCAGTCCCCATTCTTTTTCCAGTTGCAAGTCCAAAATGATTAGGTCGGGTATGTCAGTGAGGCTTTTAAATATTATTTTCGCTTCTTTGAGTGTTGCTGCTGATCCTGCGACTTGCCATTTATCTTTCAAAATGACTTTAATCCCTGACCGTATTATTTCATGATCGTCAATTAATACTACATTTTTCATATTGAAATAAAATACCAGCGTTTCATATAATAGTCAAGACAAAATTCAGTTAGCAGTTAGCAGTGAGTAATTAGCAATGGCAAAATAGTGCGCTTCACTTCTTCCATTGCTAATTGCTAATTGCTAACTGCTCATTGATTTCAACTGCTTCTGCAAGCATAACAAATTCCTCAAAGCCCAGCGTCTCCGCTCTTTTGCCTCCGTCCAGTCGGCTTTCAGCCAAAATTGCAGCTAACATGGATTCGGTGCGTTTCCCCCTGGAAGCAAGAAATGCGGCAAGGTTGTTTTTTATTGTCTTTCTCCTTGACGAAAAAAGGCCGCGAAGCAGGGAGTGGAAACAGGACGGAAGAGGGCGAGCCTCGGTGTCATCGCGCAGTTCCAGAACAACGGCCTGGGAGTCCACGTTGGGCCTCGGATAAAAAGAACCGCTCTTTATAATCATTAACGGTTTTACACGGTAAGCCGAAGCGCATAGAACGGAAAAAGAAGAATAGTCCTGCGAACCGGGGTGGGCTATCATACGCATGGCAACCTCCCGCTGGACCGTAACAACTATGCGCCTGAAAAAACGCCTGTTGACGATAAGATCAGCAAGCAGCGTCGCGGCTATATTGTAAGGCAGGTTCCCAAAAAAATATCGGGCGGGAGGCTGAGCAAGCCATGTTTTAAGCACGTCCCCCTCAATTAGTTTAAAATTACCGTTAGCTGAAAAAAAATTATTAAGCAGGCCGATAAAGCCCTGGTCTATCTCAAAAGCCCGGACGCAGAGGCCCTTTTCCAGAAGCAGGCAGGTCATTGAACCAAGCCCCGGGCCGACTTCCCAGACGGTTTCTCCGGATTCCGCCTCCAGAGCGTCCGCAAGGGCTTGCCGTATGGCGGGGTTGATCAAAAAATTCTGCCCGAATTTTTTCCTCATACCCAAACCGCTCTCATCCAGAAATGTCCGCAACTCCGCTGCGGAATTGTAGTTGGGCACAGTCATGCAAAAGGCTCCAGTCGTCCGGCAATAAGACGGCGGCGGCGGTCAAGCCATAGTATTGCTGCTATCATTAACAATGACAATAAAATTATCAAAAACGGATTCGCTTTGATTCCCGGCACTGCGGCGGAAAGCGCGGCGGTTTTTTCCATAAGCCGGTACAGCAGGGAAAGAATCTTGCCCGGCAGGAAAGAAAGCGCGGGTGTTATTAAATCAAGGCCAAGCCACGCGATGGATAATACCATAAATACGGTGGCGAGCGGGGCAAGAACCAGCCCTGCCAGTATACCTACGGGACGGAGGTCGTTGAAAAACCATGCCGATACTCCGGCGGTGGCAAGAAAGGCCCCTAGCGAAGCCGAAAGCGGTTGCAGCAAACAGGCCGGGATTTTGCCCAGAAACGCCCCGTTGATTGCCTTGCCGATGACAAGAATCCCCGCAAGGGCCAGATACGAAAGGATAAACGAAAGCGAGAAACCTGATGCCGGGACAAAGATCAATTGAATTAAAAACGCCGTGCATAACAGCGGCAGCATGTCCCGCTTGAGCATGCCCAGCACGGCAGTAACCCCCACCAGATACATAATCGCCGCCCGGTTGAGGCTTGGCAAAGGGCCGACTATGAAACAATACGCGGCGATTATAACGGCCCCGGCAATTGCGGCCGGGCGCAGCCCGAGCGGCTTTTTGAGGAGGAAGGAGATAATCGAAACTAAAACGGCAAGGTGCATACCGGAAAGGGCAAGTATGTATGAACATCCGGCATCGCGGTATAAAGCGGAAAAACCTGTATCCAGATTGTCGCGGATGCCCAAAAGCAGGGCGAGGGCGAGGCCTGCCCACGACCCGTGTGAATCCAAAAACCTGCCTGTAAGGCCGAGCCTTAAGCCTGTGCGGAAACGCTCAAGGGAAGGCGCGGTTTTTGTTATGTGCAATGCATCCGCCGAGAAGGTATAGGCCCCCAGGCTGTTAAAACCGCTGTCTGTGTCGCTGCGGCGAAGATACCCCTCGGCAAAGACCTCCGTTCCCCTGCCGAATTCCTTTAATCGTTGGACGTTTTCTTCCCGGAAAAAAACGGTGATCTGCCCGCTGGATGTTGCCCTTGTCCCGCCTGTGCCCATTGCCATTCTCAGCGAAAGCGTAGACATCGCCCTGTTGCCGGAGATAACCCTGGGATCGTCAAGCAAAGTGCCGGAAATCCCCTGTATTGTTTCTTCGGGCAGGCCGAAACGCACAGGATCTGAGGCGTTTGCGCCCGCGCCTATGCCGATCACAAGCCCTACCGCGAATGCCGTAGTCCAATAAATAAGAATTGGGAACGAATCCAGAACCCGCAGCAAGGACAAGAACACCACGGGGATAAAGGCAAGCGCCAGAAGCCCGGTAATGCTTATTATTCCTGAACGGTACATGGGGAACAGGCAATAATATGACAGTACGGCGCCACATGCCGCGCACAATACCGGTTTGATATGTACCATGACGGGTTTTAACTCAGGAAGGCCGGCTCAAAAGAAATCCTCCATTTTTAAGCCGCCGAGCGGGCTGTCAGCGGAGGAGCTTTTTTCCTGCGCGGCGGCATCACCGGCGGTAAAAGGATCGTTTTCCGAAGGAGCGGGGGCAGAACTGATTTTTGCTGCTTCATCGTCAAGAACGCGGAACGGCAGATCTTCTTCGTCCTCGTCATCCGACATTTTCCCGAACATCTGGCCGAGGATATGGTTCCGTATATCCATGGGCAGGGGGGCTGCTTCGATATGCAGCAACGAACGGTTGGTATCTTCTTTATAAACAGCAGAACGGACAATGCCGCTTATGCATATCGGGACATTATCCAGGGCAAATTGAACCTTGACCCGCAGCCCGACCTCTGTCTTGCCGCCAACTGTAACCGCGCAGCCTGTGTCGGACAGATCCTCAAGGAAACACTTTAATCCGGGATCTATTTCCAGTTTATGCGGCGGTTCCCTGTCTTTAGCCAGGTACAGAAATGCCTGCTTGTGCATTTTCATTCTGACAGATCTGCGTTTCTGGGTCCTGGCAAGAGAATCGCTATGGGTTATCTTAATCGAGGAGACCCCGGCAGAAACAATCTCTTCAATCACCTCGGAGTCAAACACATAGCCCGCGTCCTCCTCCCTCCAGAAATAGACGGAGATTTTGTTTCCGCTCCATGTCATCGGAGTTGTTCTCTTTGTGTTTATGGGGCGGGAAACGGTCATAAACTGGCTGTTGTTTCTGACAACCTGGGATTTAAAAACGCCCACCCCGGAGACGAGGATTTTAAGCGTCTGCCCTTCCGATATTTGGCGGGAATTGGAAATGCCGCTGCTTTCTAAAGGGTTGTCCGTCTCGATTTTTTTCCGGAAATCATAGAGCCTGGAAAGAAAATCCTGGGTTTTCTGTTCCCCGCTTTCTCCGGTCATCCTGATGTTTCTGACTATGGAACGGATGCAAATATCAAGCTGATCCTGTGATGTAAAAATTGTGCAAGGGTCATTTATGTTGCATTGGACAACAATTTGGCGGAGCATTTCCACTTCTTTGAAGGAAAACCCAGCTTCCTTTCCCATTGAAATGAACTGAACCCAGTTCCCCCCTACACCTTCCTTTTTTTTATGGGAGAGCCAATAGAAACCAAAGCCGAGTATGGCAATAACAATAATTAATGTAAGCAAGTCGTAACCTCGCATATACATTATAGTATATTTCTGATATTTTTAAAAGGTATTTATGAAGTCCTTTATTGAGCCGTTTATTCTTTACTGGGTTCTCTTTTTCCGTATTTCCGCCGGGAATCCTTCCGGAGAGGTTGTAGAATTTTCCCTGGCTGCCGAAATAGCGCGGATACTAATGTATAACATCCCTTCGCTGGCCCTTGTGTGGTACCTTCTGCTCAAGGTAAAAAGCCTGAAAGAAATGGGAATAACGTTCCCTAAAAGGAAAGACTTTATTGCCGCCGCGCTGGCCTTTTTCGCCCTGACCCTGATCGGCGTAACCATTTCGCTGGTTTCCGCCCAATTTGGCGAGACGGCGGTCCTTCACCAATCCATTAGCCTTCAAACCCCGACGGTATGGGCGGTATTGGTTTTTTCCTGCCTCAGCAGCGCCTACCTGGAGGAGAGTTTTTTCAGGTTTTACCTGCTCTCAAAGAAGGAAGATATGGGGCTTGGCCCGCATCGCGCCGTGCTGGTTTCCACCCTGCTGTTTTCGCTATGCCATATCTATGAAGGCCCCTGGGGCTTTCTGAATTCGGCGCTTTCCGGGGTTGTGCTTGCCTATGTTTTCCTGCGTTTCCGTTCCCTGCACGGCGTAGCTATCGCCCACGCTTTATACAATGTTCTGGCGTATGTGCTGAGTCAGTGAGCAGTGAGCAGTGAGCAAAGAGCAAAGAGCAATGAGCAAAGAGCAAAGATAAAATGATGGATAAATATTCTATTTTGAAAAAGATGTTCGGCTATGATTCCTTTAGGCGGGGACAGGAAGAGGCCATTGACGGGATATTGGCGGGCAGGGACACTTTGGCGGTAATGCCTACCGGCGCGGGCAAATCCCTGTGCTACCAGATTCCTGCCCTGCTTCTGCCGGGGATGACCATTGTTATCTCCCCTTTGATTTCCCTGATGAAAGACCAGGTTAACGCTCTGCGCGTTGCCGGATGCCCCGCCGCGTATCTTAACAGTTCTCTCAGCGGACAGGAATATTACCAAACCATAGGCGAGATAAATTCGGGCAAAGTTAAGCTGTTGTACATCGCGCCGGAACGTTTGCAGCGCGGCGATATTTTCTCGGACGGGGAGTCGCAGCCGAAGGCTCCGCCGTTAGTTGTAATTGACGAGGCGCACTGCATATCCCAGTGGGGGCATGATTTCAGGACAAGCTATCTGGAGATCGCCGGATTTATCAAAAGCATAAAGCCCCGGCCCATAACGGCGGCTTTTACGGCGACCGCCACGCCGAAGGTGAGGGACGACATAGAGCGGCTTCTGGCTCTTAAAAAACCGGTGTCGATTAACACCGGATTTGACAGGCCCAACCTGTACTTTGAGGTTCAAAAACCGCACGATAAAAAGGCCGCTTTGCTTGAGTGCCTGGAAAAAAGAAAGAAATCAAGCGGCATTGTGTACTGCGCCACGCGCAAGGCTGTTGACGAGTTGTACGGTATGCTGCCCCGGTACGGGTTTTCCGTGACCCGCTATCATGCGGGCCTTGAAGACGACGAGCGCAGGAAGAACCAGGATGATTTTCTCTACGACCGGAAAACGGTTATGATTGCAACTAACGCCTTCGGCATGGGCATAGACAAACCGAATGTAAGGTTTGTTATACATTTTAATATGCCGAAAAATATTGAAAGTTATTATCAGGAGGCCGGACGCGCCGGAAGGGACGGTTCCCCCGCTGACTGCGTTCTTTTATACAGCGGGCAGGACGTTCGCATCGGCGAATACCTGATTACCCATAACGACGAGGACGCGGAGCCTAATCCCGCATTGCAGGCGCACAACCGCGAACTGTTACGGCAGATGACGTTCTACTCAACGGGAAACGAATGTCTGCGCCGCCGCCTGCTTGCCTACTTCGGCGAAAGCGCTCCCGCTTACTGCGGGCAGTGTTCCGTCTGCCTCACAGTCCATGAGGATACCGATGTCAGCCTGGAAGCGAGGAAGATCATCTCCTGCGTGTACAGGTTAAAACAGCGTGGCCGCAGTTTTGGCAAGACTATGATCATAGACATATTGCGGGGCAGCAAAAATGAAAAGATCGTCCGTTTTGGTTTGGAGGACTTGAGCGTTTACGGCATCATGGCGGGTGAAGACGCGAAAAGAATCCGCGCCGTTCTTGATTTCCTGATTGACAGGGGCTTTCTGGCATCGGAAGGCGAAGAATACCCCTATGTGGTTCTTGGTTCAGGCTGTGAAGAAATAATAAATGAACAACAGCGGGTGGTTATGAAACTACCGAAAACAAATAGCAAAGAGCAGGTAGCAAATAGCAAAGGAAGAAAAGGCAATGAACAGTTAGCAGGGAGCAGTGAAACAAAGAGCAAAGAGCAGGTAGCAGATAGCAAAGGAAGAGAACAGTTTCCCGTTGCAGGGGTAGCTGTCAAGAGGGATTTGCCTGTTGAGACGGGGGTGGACAAAGACTTGTTTGAAAGGTTAAAGGAATTGAGGAAGGGGATCGCGGCGAAGGAAGGGGTTCCGGCTTATATTGTGTTTAGCGATGCCAGCTTGCGGGATATGTGCCGGAAGAAACCGGCCTCGCTGGTTCAGTTTTCTGCGGTAAACGGCGTGGGGGCGGTAAAACTGGAAAAATACGGGGAAGCGTTTGTGGAAGCGATAAAGCAAATAACAAATAACAGGTAACAAATAACAAAGGAAGAGGCATAGAGTGAATCCTTTCTTCCTTTGCTACCTGCTATTTGCTACCTGCTATTTGACTATTTTCCCTCTTTGTCCTGTCAATTCCAGGTAGGCCATTTCTGCCATGCCGAAATTGGCGTTTTTGGCAAAATCCTTGGCGTATTCGTCGTATAACATATCTTCGTACATTTTGCCCGCGTAGCCTTCGTCTATAAGCCCGGATTTCTGCACGGTGCTCCTCATGCTGCTGACAAGGGTTTTAACAAGAAAAATTTCAAGCTCGACACATTGCTCGTAAAGCTTGTCGGTCTTGTCGATTTTGGCGAATTTGGAAGAAGGGGAGGGGGACGACGGCACCGCCTCGGAGTTCGGGGCGGCGGCAATGCCGCCCTGGGGTTCGGAAGTCGCGGCATTTTCAGACGCGGTTTTTCTGAGCATTTCCTCGAATTTGGAAACGTCGTTAGCCTGATTTTTCGCACGGTCAACAACCCCGTCATTGACAGTATTGTTAAGATTACTAAGATAAAAAACCTGTGTGCCGCCAATATCCATATTCTTCTCCCTTTATCAAAGAGCAAATAGCAAGGAGCAAATAGCAAAGTTAAGAAAATACGCGCGTACCGTAGGTACGATGCCTCTTTCTTTGCTCATTGCTCATTGCTATTTGCTATCTTTTCAGTGATGTTGCCGTTCCAAGCATGTTGTCGCTGGTCTGGATTGTCCGCGAGTTGAATTCATAGGCGCGCTGGGCGACAATAAGATTGACCATTTCCTGCACAATCGCTACGTTGGACATTTCCAGGAATTTATGGGCGATGGTGCCCATGCCTTCAAAACCGGGCCTGCCGGGGATCGGGTCTCCCGATGCCTGCGTCACCTTGAAAAGATTTTCGCCAACACTGCTAAGGCCGACGGGGTTGGGGAAACGGTAAAGCTCAATGCGGCCCACGTCCACAGGATCGTTCAAATTGATCGTCGGAACCATTACCGACACCCTGCCGTCCTGGGTAATGGTAATTCTTTCCGGGAGGAAACCTTCGGGCATGATAATGTCGGGCAGCAGCCAGTAACCGTTACTCGTAACCATGCGGCCGTCGGAGTCAACCTTGAAGTTGCCGTTGCGGGTATAAGCCCAGGAGCCGTCGTACATCTGTATCCTGAAAAAGCCCTCTCCGGCAATCGCCATGTCGGTGGAAACTTCTGTCTGCTGGAGGCTGCCCTGCGAGAAAACCCGCTGGGTGTCGGCAAGCTTTACGCCGTGCCCCATCTGAATCCCCACCGGAACAACCGTGTCCTCGGTGGCGGGGGTTCCCGCGACTTTGACAGTCTGGTAGAGAAGGTCCTCAAAATCCGCCCGCTGTTTTTTGTAGCCGTGGGTGTTCACGTTTGCGAGGTTGTTGGAAATAACGTCGATATTAGCCTGCTGCCCAATCATGCCGGAAGCGCCTGTCCATAAACTTCTAACCATTTGTCACTCCTTAAATACGGCAACAGCCGCTTTCTTCTATCTCAATCTCAGCCAAACTTCATTACCTGGTTAATCAGAGTTCCAAGAGCGGACTCTTCAACCTGGATTATTTTCTGGTTCGCCTCGTATGAGCGGTTCACCTCTATCATCTGCACCATCTCGACCACAGGGTCAACATTCGCCGCCTCGATAAAGCCCTGTACAACCTTCGGCCTCTTGCCCTGCTCGATTACCGTTGCGGGGCCGGAGGTGTCGCTTTCCCGGTACAGGCTGGAACCCTGTTTTTCAAGGTAGCGGTCAAGCTCGAATTCGACAAGTTTGAGGGTGTCAAGCTGTACGGTATCTTCCCAGGTATTGCCTTCGCGGCTTACCATTACTTCGGGATCATCGCTGATCGCCGCGTTTATCCATACCCCGCCGTCCTTGTCAACCTGGAAATTGTTGGCTTTTACCCGTAACGGGCCGTTTTCGCCAAGCACCGGAAAGCCCTCTTTAGTTACCAGAAGGCCCTCTTTGCCAAGCTGGAAAGAACCGTTGCGGGTATAGCGTTCGCCCCAGGGCGTAGAAACGGAAAAAAAGCCCTTCCCGTCCAGGGCAATGTCAAAATCGGAATTGGTTTCCTTGAAAGCACCCTGCTCAAAAGCCGTGTAAAGCTCGTTTAACTCAACGCCCATGCCCATTTTGCCTACAATGGGGGCGGCGTCGGCGGAACCGAAGGGGTGCTGATAAACACCGTCGTCGTCCTGCCTGCGTATGAGCAGTTCCGGAAAGGCCTTAAAAGCCGCCACGTCGCGTTTATAACCGTCGGTGTTCACATTGGAAAGATTATTCGCTACAGCGTCCAGCCGCCATTGCTGCGCGCGCATCCCGCTTGCGGCAGTATACCAACCTCTAATCAATTTGACCTCCAAAAAGGGCAGTTAATTGATTATCGGCAGATACAAAAGAAAAATGAAAAGAGAAAAGAGAAAAAAGCCAGGAAAAAAAAGAGGCTGAAGGGGTGTAAATCCGCTCAGCCTCTTCCTTTATTCTTTTTTCCCTCTTCTTTTATCTTTCGTTAATTAGCCTTTAACCGCTCCGGCCATCATGCCTTTGACCAGTTTGTCCTGGCCGAAAATGTACAGCAAAATTACCGGGAGGGACGCCAGAACCAGCAGGGTCATAACCAGCGGGATGTTTATGGTGTACCGCCCCTGGAATTGCCAAATTGCCAGCGGCAGAGTCTGGTTTTCTTGTTTCGTGGTAAGCAGCATAGCAAATATGAATTCGTTCCATATTGATACGCCGTTGTAAATGGCTAGGGTCGCAAGCCCCGATCTCGAAAGGGGGAACAAAATCCGGAAGAAAGTCGAAAATTTATTGCAACCGTCAATTTCGGCGGCTTCTTCCATTTCTTTGGAAATACCCTGCATAAACGAGGTCAGGATGAAAATCGATATGGGCAGGTTAAAAGCCACATTGGGGCCGATAAGGGCATAGATGCTATCGTACAAGCCAAGACCCATAGTCATTCTAAATACCGGAATAAGGGCAATGTGAATGGGAATTGACATAGCCGCGACAATGAGGTTGAATATGGGCCTGTTCAGCTTGAATTCCATCCGCGAAAGAGGGTAAGCGGCAAAAGCGCTGAAAAAGAGCAGCAATGTCAGAGAAATGGCAAGGACGATTAGGCTGTTGATAAAATAAAGATAAAAACCGCCCTCAAAAACAGTAACGTAATTGCTGAAAATTATCCCATTGGGCAGTTTGAAAAGGCCGTATGTCATAAATTCAGTCGAGGTTTTAAACGTGGTCATAACCTGAAACACAAAGGGCGCCCCGGCTATAACGAGCCACATTATCGCAAAAACTATTGCCAGCACCCAAAGAATAGCGGAAGAAAGGTTTTTTTTCATCATTTTTTATATCTCCGATTTCCGATTTATTGTACTGACAACGATAAGCGCAACGAGGGTAATCAGAATGAACATCCCCGAAGCAACAGTAGCCCCATAGCCAAAGTTGAGTTGGCCCCAGGACATTCTATACATATACGTTCCCATGAGTTCTGTAGCCACTCCGGGACCGCCGCCTGTCATAACGAAGATTAGGTCAAAATATTTCAGGGAACCGATAATCGAAAGGGTCATGCCTGAAATAACCGTAGGACGGAGCATTGGCAGGGATACGTGCCAGAAATACTGGGTCTGGGTCGCCCCGTCTATGCTCGCCGCCTCATAGAGTTCCACGGGGATTGTCCCGTAAGCTGCCAGATAAAGCACCATATAGAAAGGTATGAACTGCCAGCAGACTACCCCGATGACGGTATAGAGCGCGGTTGAAGGATTTCCCAGCAGGTCAATCGCTCCCCCGCCAAGCAGTTTTGAAACTGACGTGAAAATTCCGTCCCCCGCAGCCAGGGAAAATTTAAAAAGTACGCCTGTTGCCACAGATGAAAGCAGATAAGGAATGAACCACACTATTTTGAAAATGTAGCCTTTTTTATCGGCAACATCCAAAAAGGTGGCAAGAGCCATAGCAAAAGGGACCTGGAATAACAGTGATAAAAACATGATTTTTACATTGTTGAGAAAGGAGAGCCAAAAATTAATGTCTCTTACCAGGGCGACCCAATTGGCAAACCCTGTGAACCTGGCTGTGCCTCCCAGTCTCAAACTCATGCCGCTTGTAACAAAAGAATCAACTATGGGAAACAGAACGTAAACAACGAGAAGAAATAGTGCCGGCAACAAGAACACAGTGGCTGCAACACGAATCGACTGTTGGCGGACATTCCGAAGCGAAGCGGTTTTGCTGCCGGCCATGGATTACCTCCCCCGTTTCAGGAAAGCAGCTTGAGCGTCCTGAAGTTTCTGTGCAGCAGCTTGAGGAGTTAATGTCAAGCCAAAAATTTCCTGGCTGGTAGATTTATGCACGTCCGCAACATCGGAGGACAGCGACTGATCGTACCAGAGCTGCATATCCGGGGCTGCCTGAACCTGGGCAAAGAGTTCCACCAGGATGGGGTCTGTCAGCTTCGCGCTTGCGCTTTTCACCGGAGGGATACGGCCGTCATCAAGGGCGTCTTGAATAGCTTCATCGTCGATAAGTTTCTGGATAAGCTCGAAGGCTTTGGCCGGGTTTTTTGAAGTCCCCGCCACATGGTAGAAGGTATCGCCGACTGTTCCGATTACAGTACCGGGATTTCCGACCCCAGTTTCGTCGCGGGGGAACGGGAAAATTCCCATTTTTGCATGGAATTCGGGGCTTTCGTTAAGGGCCTGCATGTTAAACCAGCTACCCATAATAAGCATGGCGGATTCACCCCTGTACAAAGGCGCTCTTGCCTGACCGGAGTCCCAGTCCAGGCCGTTAAAGCCGGGAATAAAATAGCCTTTTTTTACCCAGTCCTGGAGTTTTTCGCCGGCCCAGATAAAGGCGGGGTCCATGAAAGTACCGGTTCCGTCAACAGCCTTGATAAAGGGCTGGGTTCCGCCGTGGCGGGTCGCCAGGAACATAAAGTACATGGAACCTGTCCACTGGGTTTTGTTCGCAAGGGTAAAGGGGGTTATGTTGTTCTTCTTAAGGGTGTCGTTGACCGCTTCCAGTTCCTTAATTGTGGTGGGAACTTTCAGATTGAGTTTTGAAAAGATTTCTTTATTATAGAATACCGTACAAACCGAGACGTTCGTTATGGGAACGCCCCAAATCTTACCCTGGTAGGTAGCCTGGGCGATGGCTGCGTCCAGGAATTTCGACTTGTAGTTGTTCGCGTTCATAAAGGGTGTAAGATCAGTGATTGTGCCGTTGCTTACATATTCAAACATGGGACCGCCAGTCCATGAGAAGAAACAATCCGGCGTTTGTCCGGAACCTATAGCCACTGCCAGCCTCTGCTTGTAGGCGTCGTTGGCGACCATGGTAAGGTTTACTTTGATGTTCGGGTTGTCTTTGTTAAACCTTGCGATGGCGCGGTTAAAAATCCCGGGGCCTGCTCCGTCGGTCTGGATTGACCATAATTCCAGGCTTTCAGTAGAACCGGCTTTGCCCTGACCGGCGCCGCCCGTCCTCGAGCATGCCGTGCCGATAATCGCTAACAGCATCAAACCGGCAATGAGAAAATTCTTCATGTACTTCATTTTTTCCTCCTTCAGAAAAAAAAGAATGCAAAATACTAGGTATCCTGCTTTTTTATCCCCCTATTTTATCCCGTAAAACACATTATGTCAATAAAGAAATTCGCTTCGTATGAAAAAATATAATTGTATTAATTAACCGCAATATATATCTAATACATACCAGCCGGGAAGAGTATTAGAGTATATACTGGGTAGTAAATTAAATTTTATTAGGAGGGTTTTATGAAAAAAATCCTAAAAAATGGCGTTGTTATGCTTCTTGCGGCGGGATTTGTAGCGGTTTTTGGCGGCTGTAAGATAGGGGCGGATGACTCCGGCTCTGTAGGAGGAGGGGGAATAGCAATCCAGGATACAGACGGCTTCGGCGTGCCAGATCCCGAATTTAGGTTAAAATATCCCTATTTTGTGATTCAGGGTTTGGGAGATAAAGAGCTTTTAACCGAAGAAAAAATTAAACAGATTCCGCCGAGCTACTGGAATGCCCAGACGACAGAATTCGGTTTAAAAGGGCATATACACGCCTATCCCGATCCTTTCCATTTTGCCAACGGCAACAGGGTGGTTAACCTGAAAGACTGGGAGAACCGCCGGAAAGAACTCCAGCTTTTGGTTTCGTACTACGGCAAGGGGCATATTCCTTCCATAGACCCGGATGTTGTCGATATATGGCTCACCGGCGACACAAACAATACCGTTAATATCAGGCACAGGATCAGCGGCAGGACGGAGAGCTTTACCATTACCGTTACCGATAATCCGGATCTGACGGTCGCCGGAAACGAGGGAAAGCTCTATGCGTCATGCGGCGCTCAGGGCGCTGCCGGCCCCCTCACTCTGGTCACGAGCAACCACGCGAGCGTCGTGGACAGGGCAAAACTCGCGGCCCTGTACGGGGCTGATACAAGCGCGGGCAACATAACCCGCGACAGCGCCACTGCCTGGTGCGCGGGCGTTCTTTTGGCCGCCATAGAGGGAACCGATGATCCCGTTGAAGCGGGCGGGCCACGGCAACAGGCAAAGCAGTACTTCTACGCTACGTCATTGGCAGGAAGCCCGAATCCCAGCCTGCCGGATCAGAGCTGGTTCACCACAAAAGGCCCGCTGTACTCAAGCGGCTATTCAACCCTGGGGAAATGGGCCATGTCGCATATTATGGGACTTGGGCGCAGCGGCGGTTCGCGTTTCGGTCATGCCGATATAGGCGATTCCGGCGCCGGAGGGGCGGCTATTGAGCGTTTTAACGCTGTCGCCGGTTTCCGTCTTGATATAACTGTCGGCGAGGTTCTTGAGTACTCCGGGTATACAACCGACGATGTAATAGCCCTCGGACTAGATCCCGATCTCAAAAACCGGATTAAAGATTCGTCCGGCAAGGCTTACGGCTGGCCGGTTCCCATCGCCCCGAGAAACCACGCCGGCGCGATAACCAGAACAGCGCCAGGCTCTTTGGGCGGTCCCGAGAACATGTGGGGCGCGCCCTATTATACCTACGGGCTGCAGGCGGGCAGGTCATGGCCTATGGGTAACGGCATGCCGGACATTGCGAATACCGGCAGGGGCAACCTGAGGATGGTGCGCGGTTGGGCTCCGTATTGGGAAACCTTTGACAGGGTTCCCAATGTTAATAACAGCTTTGACGCGGAGCCTACCTCGGCTGCTCCTCCGTCGGCAAGCAACTATGTGAACGCCAAAGTTCCCTACGCGCCCTATAAGCACACCGCGACAGAGTCATACGGGGGCATTCAGCAGTGGATGCAGGGCCGCAATGAAGACAATGCCAGGAACTGGTTCGGCGATGTCTGGAGGCAGTTCACCGACCTGCATAACGGTCTGACTCTGGATAACAGCCAGGAAGGCTTCGACTGCGCCATGCCCTTTGATTCTTACTATGCGACAATTTTGAACGCCCCCCACGGCAGCACCTTTATCCGCGCCGGGGTACAGCAAACCCGGACTAACCAGCCTTCAATGTGGGCCGCCTGGCTGATTATTGACGAGGTGTATAAAATGTACGGGGAGATGGAATACGCCCTGGAATTCAACAACGGCGTAATGGCGGATGATCCGAAATACCCCGGTTCGGGCCTGAAAATGGGCTGGGACAAATACATCTGGCGGAATTTGAGTTTCTTTAACTGGGGCAGCCACGGCGGCAACACGGCTGAGGAAACCGCGGCAAGCGCCGCTGTCCGCGATTTGGTACGCTCGGGAAGGGCGACCACGCAGGAAGCCATGTCAAACATAACTCTTGCCAAATGCCGTGATCCGGCGTTTCCCGTAGACGATCCTGTGTACTATCTTTCCGAGTATTGCAAGATGGACTGGGGCCGTCCCGGAAGCCCGACCATAGCCGAGCGCGTCCGCCGCCGTGTGGACCCGATTTTGAAGGATTACTTTATGGGGGAGATGTACCACGAAGTTCCCGCGCCCGCCGACGCTCCTGAAAGCACCCCGGATTTACAGGCGCAACTTGCTGCCGCGTACCACGACGAGGCGAAGGAAAATTACAAGCCCACCGGCCCGAAGTTCAAGCGGATGGACTGGAGGGGTTTGATAGATAATCCGGAAAGGGAGTGAAAAAAAATTAGGAATTAGGAATGAGGAATGAGGAATAAAGCGATGTTAGGAAATCGGAGCTTGTTTCCAGTAGCTCTTTATTCCTAATTCCTCACTCCTAATTCCTAATTTCTTATGGTGCGGTACTGCCGCGATCATGACATACTGAAAGAATTTTTTGAACAGAACGGATCGGAGGTAATGAACATGCCAAACGGCAAACCGAAAGAGCAATTAGCAATTCAATGTCAACAAGTTAAGATAAAACTCTCAGGTTGGCATCCCTACTATTCCGTTTTCCATTAATTGGATTATTTCCTCCGCCGATTTACCGCTTTTGAGCAGGTTGATTATATTTTGTTCTCCTTCCCGTTTTCCCTGTTCCAGACCCTGTATCCTTGCCCGTTCTGTCCATTCGGGAATAAATCCCGCTTCCGTGAAGACTTCTTCTAATGTCTTTCGTTTTCTTCTTGCCATATTTTCAGCCTCCATAAAAGCTTCCGGGTTCTCCCTCATCAATACATTCAAATACGCCCCCAACTGCGCTTTGTCTCCCCTCTTTCGCTTCTCCTCAAGTATACTATCAGCATTGACTGCCGGCAAGTCATTCACCAGCGATCTTAGCCACAGGTTTTCCTGTTCCGGCAGTTTCCCCGATTCGATTATCTGTATCGGCATGTAGTCCCCGCTTACCAGGTATATGCCCGGCGAGGTTTCTTCAACCGTGTAGCCTCGGGTTCCGGTCAGGTATTTCAGCAGTTTGCGGGGGTGCCTGTTTTCCACGAAGGTCAGGGTTATGCCCGCAAACTCAACGCCGGGGGTAATCGCCGCATACAAATTGGCATAAGCGCAGACCTTCAGAAAATCTTTGATCGAGAGATAATCGCCGGGGCTTTTGTACTCCAGAATATTGTCTGTCCTGAATATGCGGGCTATGTTTTTTTCTATAACCAGGTCCTCGGGCTTTTTGATGATGAGAAGGTCGATGCACAGCGGTTCCGTGTTAAGCGGATGCTCGTATTTGAATTCCAGGGAATCCCTGTAATCGAATAATTCCATGCGGATCGCGTCAACAAAAGCGGGATGCCAGGGGGTTTTCCCCCCGCTCTGTGCGCTCCGAGGTTTTTTTGTTTTCATACCCTATATAGGGCGCAAATGATCATTTTGCTTGCAACAAACGAGTGAAAAGTGAAGAGTGAAGAGTGAAAAAAGTTAAGCCTTGTAACCTTCTTTTCTTATTCCTAATTCCTAATTTGTAACTATTCAAGCCCCTTGAAATAAGAATTAAAAACCGCTAAAAGTAGTAGAGGGGCAGATAGATTTGGGAACAAACTACGGCAGAGACATATTTAAGCAACTGCAAGAGACGATAGAACAAGTAG
>Ga0268262_10001759_pt1 | contig 26133 bp, 22 predicted proteins | sample TergutNc150P3_FD_190354 | JGI IMG/M metagenome (GOLD analysis project Ga0268262, IMG submission 190354) | Nasutitermes corniger P3 segment gut microbial community from laboratory colony in Florida, USA - Nc150 P3 (SPAdes) (version 2) | ecosystem: Host-associated > Arthropoda: Insects >... | reverse complement strand
TATTCTGGAGAATACATTCTTCCACAAAGCGAATAACGGACGGCTCTTCAATACAATGAAAATCGTCCATAACGATGATTCGCCTTTTCATCTGTACAAGATTATGCACCAAGGTCTGGTAATGACGCATTTTCTCTCTGGTATCCGGGAAACCCAGTTTGACCATCGCGTTGGCGAGGGGTACATTAATCTGCATTAAAGAGTGGGTATAACTCTCCCAAAAGCGTACTCCGACATTATCGCGTTCGGAAAGTTGTATCCATGCTGTAGACGCCCGATACTCCTCCGCAAAATCATGAACCGCGCTGGTTTTGCCATAACCCGCCCCGGCGCATACCACTACCAGCGGGTATTTTACCGCCTCGGCGAATAATTGATTCAACCGTGGGCGTTCAAAATGGAAGAGAGCGCGGCTATTATTAGGCGCTTTGGGCACGACTTCCATATAATTGTCTCCTACAGTAGTATATGTTTCATACGAAAGGATTACATATTTCAATCGTAATTTATTATGACAAATTTGTCAATAATGCACATTACTTTATGCACATTGTACTAACATTTATTGCCCTTTTTTGTAGTATTCCTTTATGAAAACCACCGTTTTCTTCAAAAATAACGAAGAAAGCCCACGGCCCATCGCCCAAAATACAAGGTTCTGGCGGACACAGAGCGCGGCGGCATTACGGATGCGCTGTTTGGGGCCGTACCTTCACCGGACGGCCGCCTTTTTGTTAAAATAACGTATGTTAAACAGGCAGGAAGCCCTGCGTGAAGTTAAGGAAAACATTCTCCCGTTCTGGCAGGGCATAGCCGATGAAAAAAACGGTGGTTTTTACGGCGAGGCGGATTTTTACGGCAAACCGGACAAAACCGCCGCCAGGGGCTGTATTTTAAATTCGCGGATATTGTGGACTTTTTCCGCCGCATACCGCATATTGGGGGACCCTGCCTATAAAGCCTACGCCCAGCGCGCGCGGGATTATCTATCGTCCGCCTTTCTGGACACAGCGCATGACGGGCTGTACTGGCTGGTAGACCACACCGGTAAGGCGCTGAATACCAGGAAACAGTTTTATAACATCGCCTTTGGCATTTATGCCTTAAGCGAGCATTGCCGGGCAGCCGGCGATCAATCATCGCTGGAATTGGCGCTGGCCCTTTTTGATACAATGGAACAATACGGGTTTGACCCGGCTGCGGGCGGTTATATTGAAGCATGCAGCCGCGAATGGCGCAGCATTGACGATTTTCGTCTCAGCGATAAGGATCTCAACTGCCCAAAATCCATGAACACCAACCTACACGTTCTGGAAGCCTATACCAACCTATCCCGTGTCAGCGATGACGGGCGTGTGCGTAATGCCCTTGAAAATATTCTGCGGATAACGCTTGAAAAAATTGTCAACCGTGATTGGCATTTTGAGCTGTTTTTTGACATGAATTGGAATTCGCTCACCCAAGACATTTCTTATGGTCACGATATTGAGGGAAGCTGGCTGTTGTATGAAGCGGCGCTGGCGGTCGGCGATAAAAGCCTTATTTCCACAGTAAAGCAAACGGCATTGGCGATTGCGGAAGTAATCTATAATGCCGCCATTGACCGCACCAACGGCGGGTTAATCAGCGGTTGTGACGCGGCGGGGCATATTCACGCCAGAAAGGAATGGTGGCCGCAAGCGGAGGCGGTTGTTGGTTTTTACAACGCGTATGAGTTATCCGGCGAGCGGAAATATTTTGACGCGGCTGACAGTATATGGGGTTATATTCAGAATTATTTTGTGGATCGTGCCAACGGCGAGTGGCATAATGAATTGAACCCCGGCAATACGCCGGATATTAATTTGCCCAAAGCCGGGTTCTGGAAGTGTCCGTATCATAACGCGCGAGCTTGTTTGGAGGTGGGGGGAGAGTGGGGAATAGCAAGTGAGACGGTATGACTTTTATCACTCGTTTACTTTTTCAATAAGTGAATCTATATCTTCCGCAATGGCAAGACCGCCCATAGTGTGCAAAGCTCCGTAGCAGGTAACAATATAATCAATGATATTGTGTTTTTTAAAAAGTGTAATAGCTTCTTTTCCGGTTATGCCTTTTGCGGCTTTATATTCTTCCATGCAATAGGTAATAAATTCGGCGTTATCGCTCATGCTACGCTTCCTCCGGGAAAATAATGTTTCCCGTCTCAATTTCCTCGTTCAATAAATTTGCCAAAGTCAACTGGCTTAAATGCCATAACTTGGTGGACTCTATTTCCAGTTTACTATACAGAAACGAGGAATACAACAGTTCAAAAGCTTGCTGTTCGCTTATATTACGGCTTTTCATTATTTCTCTGATAACGAGAGGAATGAGCATTTCCAGTGTTGCTTTAAATTCGGCGTCAATCATTTGGAACCTCGATAAAATCTGAATATCTCAGAAAAGAAAAAGAACGTTCCGATACAAAAGTCATTTGATCAAATAACTGACGGACTCTTAATCTGGCAATAGTATCCGCCGCTGACAAAACCCCATTTTCAAAAGCTATTAATGTTCGATATATAGTATCATTTGCCACAGGCCCATAGATTACGTCATATTTTTTGCCGTTATAAGTACTACGCCTGTTAGCCATAACAAAATCAAGCCATGCCTCATCCGCCAATTTAAAATGTAATATATCAAGTTCCTGTTTTATTTTTTCGTAGTCCGCTTCATAGACGCTGATAAACTTTCCCTTGGGAGTATTACCTTCTCTGATTGAGCGAGTATAAACTTTAACAGCAAAATTGACAGCCTGTTCCTTGTTGGTGGTTGTATAAAAACCCGCTCCAAAATCGAGAGTTCTGGTTGAGGTGCGAAGTTCGGGAGTTTTTATGATTTGGTCGCTGCCGTGGTATAGGGTCATGGTTATTCACTCACCCTTCCAATCATACCCTACTCATCCCTTTCCCTTCAACCCTCCCCCAAAAAATACCCCGCCAATTCCTTGTACTTATCCTGTGCCGAAAGGCAGGTATCCATAAGGTAACCCGGCGTTTTTTCAAACTCCTTCAAGCCACGGTAGTAAAACATTTTGTACTCATCTTCGATAATGAAAGGGACAATGTCATGTTTAAGACATTCCTTAAAAAGAATAATTCTGCCGACACGACCGTTGCCGTCCTGGAAAGGATGGATTTTTTCAAACCGGTAGTGAAAATCAACAAGCGCGGCAAAATCAACAGCGGTCTTGTGATACGAATCGAGTAATGCCGCAACCGCGCCGCTGACATCCGCGGGGGCTGTTGTTTCCATATCGCCAACCACATTGGGGCGGGTTTTGTAATCGCCGACTTTGAACCATTCTTTGCGGGAATCGGATGTATTGCCTTTCAAAATCCGGTGGAATTCTTTAATCATTTCTTCCGACAGATTTTTTTCCGCCACATCAAGCATAAAATCAAAACAGATAAAATGATTCACTGTTTCAATAATATCGTCCACATTGGCGGTTTTGTCAGGAGCAACGCTCAAGGTATTGGTTTCAAAAATATAGCGGGTCTGTTCCTCGGATAATGTACTGCCTTCAATGCGATTGGAGTTGTACGCCAGTTTTATTTGGGTGGTGTGATACAAACCGCCTTTCAGCCGCATGGCTTTTTCTTCCTGTAAACGATAAAGAAGGTTTGTTTTCATGTTTTATGATACCACAAAAAGAGAAATAAAGCAATTTTTTGGATTTACAGCGTACTAGCCACTCCCACTACATTTCTGTATGCTAACAACAAAGGAGGAAATTATGTCATCAATCACAGAAAACAAACAGGGTTTGAAGGTTCTCATAACAGGAAGTATTTTACAGTTATTTTTGGGAATAATTTATGTCTGGAGCGTTTTTGTAAAACCGGTCAGCGATTTTTACCTTTGGTCCGTTGACGATGTAAAGCTTACGTCTTCGTTTATGTTGTGTTTTTTTGTCATAGGCATATTGGCGGGCGGGAAGGCGCAGGCGAAAATTGGCGTAAAGCTCACCACTTTGATTGGCGGGCTCATGGTTGCGGCGGGTATGCTGGCGACCGCGCTGATCCCCGCAGGCGGAAAAGCGCCCGTTTTCCTTATTTATCTTTTCTACGGGATCATCGGCGGCTTCGGCGTGGGCGCGGGATATAACGCGAACATTTCCACGGCGCAAAAGTGGTTCCCCAAAAACCGCGGTTTTGCCACCGGCATAAGCGTGTGCGCGTTTGGACTCTCCACCGTTGTTTTTGCGCCGCTGGTTACCATGTTAAACAAAAATCTTCCGGTGAATTATACATTTTTAATTTTAGCCGGAGGGTTTGCGGCGGCGGTTTTGTTATTGTTTAGTTTTATCAAATCGCCGGAGCAAGTCCCCAATGTTGCCGCGCCGGTTTTGAAAGGCAAACAGTACACAACGCTCGAAATGCTCAAAACACCGCGCTTCTATCTGATCGCGCTGTCCCTTATGTTTGGTACTTCGGTATTTTTCATTATTCTCCCCAGCCTCAAGGAATTGGCGATGAACAGAGGCCTTGCGTCTTTCGCAACGGGGCTCGTTATGTTCACCGGTATAGCCAACGCGCTTGGCAGGCTTGGCGCGCCGCTTATGTCCGATAAAATCGGGCGCGAAATGGCGGATGTGATCATTCTTGCCGCAACCGCGCTCGGCGCGTTCGGACTTTGTTTCGCCAGCGGGGTTCTGCTGATAGTGATCATCGCGGTAGTCGCGTTTTGTTACGGCGGCTATTCGGGACTGTATCCCGTTCTTACCTCCGAAAATTTCGGCATTAAAAATATCGGCTCCAATTACGGCGCGGTCATGGTGGGCTTTATGCTCTCGGCGCTGTTGTTCCCCATCGTGATCAAAAAAATCGAAGGTCAACAGTTAAAATTTATCACACTCGGCGCTCTGGCGGTTGTCGGCGTGGTACTGGTTATCATTTTAAAATTGATGAACTTAAAACAGGTAAAAGAAGCGGATTGATAATAGATTGAAGGGCAATGACCCCATTGCCCTTCAATTCTCCAACTTTCTCAAACATCAAGATTCGACACCAGCAGCGCGTTCTCCTCAATAAACTCCCGCCGCGGCCCCACAACTTCACCCATCAAGGTAGTAAAAATCCGCTCCGCTTCAACGGTGTCGTCCAGGTGAACCTGGATAATGTTGCGTTTTGCCGGATCCATCGTAGTGTCGCATAACTGGTCGGGGTTCATTTCGCCGAGGCCCTTGTAACGCTGGACGGCGACTTTTTCAGCATCTTTGCCGGATTCACCCAGGAGACGGTCTTTTTCGCCGTCATCGTAGGCGTAGAAAGATTTTTTGTCGTAACTGACTTTGTACAAGGGCGGCATGGCAAGATAAACGTGGCCCTGTTCAATAAGCGGCGTCATGTAACGGTAAAAGAACGTGAGCAGCAGGGTGCGGATGTGGGAACCGTCCACGTCGGCGTCGGCCATGATGATAATTTTGTGATAGCGGATTTTGGAAACATCAAAGTCGTTGCCGCAACCCGCGCCGATGCTGGCGATAATCGGCTGAAGTTTGTCGTTGGTGATAACTTTTTCAATGCGCTGTTTTTCTACATTGAGCATTTTGCCCCAGAGGGGGAGTATCGCCTGAGTGCGGCGGTCGCGTCCGCCTTTCGCGGAGCCGCCGGCGGAGTCGCCCTCTACGATAAACAGTTCGCACTTGGCGGGGTCTTTTTCGGAACAGTCGGCAAGTTTGCCGGGCAGACCGGCGCTGTCCATCGCGTTTTTGCGGCGGGTCGCGTCCCGCGCCTGACGCGCCGCAATGCGGGCTTTGGCGGCGAGCACGGACTTTTCCAGAATGTTATTGATAACTTCGGGGTGCTTGTCAAAAAACAGTTCCAACTGTTCGTTTACCAAACTTTCAACAATGCCCTTTACCTCAGAATTTCCCAGTTTGCCTTTGGTCTGGCCCTCAAACTGGGGATTGGGAACCTTCACCGAAAGTACCGCCGTCAAACCCTCGCGTACGTCATCGCCGGAAAGACTCTCATCCAGCTTTTTGGCCTGCTTGGATTTTTTCAGAAATTCGTTCAGGGTGCGGGTAAGGGCGGTTTTGAAACCATTAAGGTGGGTGCCGCCTTCACGGGTGTTAATATCATTAACAAACGAAAACATTATCTCGTTAAAGCCGTCGTTGTACTGAATGGCGCATTCAACCTCAACGCTGCCGCCCTCGCCGTCATCGCGGGAGCCTTCAAGAAAAATCGGGTCTTTGTACAGCACCGTTTTATTTTCGTTCAGGTACTCCACAAAACTTTTCACCCCGCCCTCAAACTTAAACTCGTGAATTTTGGGAGTGGAAAGCCGCTCGTCGCGGATCGTGATTTTCAGGCCCTTGTTAAGAAAGGCCAGTTCCCGCAGGCGGTTGCTCAGCGCGTCAAAATTGTGGGTGGTGGTTTCAAAAATCGAAGCGTCGGCTTTCCAGCGCACCACCGTGCCGCGGCGGTCGGGCGTATAGGCATAGGGCAGGCCGGCGGCGTCTATTTCATGGGCCGGTTTTTCGGGGATGCCGATTTTGTAACGCTGGGTGTGAATCTTGCCGCCCAAATGGACAAAAACCTCGCACCACTCAGCCAGCGCGTTCACCACCGAAACACCGACCCCGTGCAGGCCGCCGGAAACCTTGTAGGACTTTTTATCGAATTTGCCGCCCGCGTGGAGCTTCGTCATAACCAGTTCCAGGGCGCTCACATGCTCGGTGGGGTGCATGTCAACCGGAATGCCCCGGCCATTGTCCTCCACCCGCACCACATCATTCCCCTCCAGAACCACGAGAATATCGGTACAAAAACCCTGCATCGCCTCGTCAACAGAGTTATCGACAACCTCAAAAACCAGATGATGCAGGCCGTCAATGCCCGTTGTCCCGATATACATACCGGGCCGCTTGCGGACAGCCTCCAAACCCTTCAAAACCGTGATATTTTGCGCGGAATAATCATTAGTTGGATTCATTTCTTCAGTATATTGATTTTGGGGGGCTTGGACTACCCCCCCAATCGGTGACTGTTACGTTATCCACGTTATGTGGCGCATCAGTAGAGGCGGCATAACTGGTTTTCGTGTTGATAACTGACGCTATCATTTTTTATTCGGCAGAAGAACCCATTTAAGCGAAGCATCATCGCTGCCAACTGAATAAGATGTATTTGTCTCTACCCCTTGTTTGTTAGTTGTTGTTGTTGTTTGAGCGCTGGTGTTATACAATACATTCCAGCCCTTTTTAAGGCTGAACGATTCGTTGGGGACAACTAGCCAGCCAAGACTTTTTCCCGTGGCCGTTACGGTACAGTCTTTATCAACATACATATAATTAACACTTCTAGTAGTCTCTGTTGATGTATTTCCTGACAGACTTATAGATTTATCTTCCCGGTATAAGCGGTAGGTATCATTTTCAAGACTTATACATGTCATTTTCACATCATTTGGGGTAATCGTAGAACTGGCATAAAAGTTAGTAGAGAATAACTGATTAAGATACAGATTAAGTTGAGAGGCGCTCAGAGTTCCCGCTGTATACGAAAGTTGTCCGTTTTGAATTGTTCCGTTCCCGATTGTTATATTACTGCCGGTACCCATTGGATCATATCTGCTCACGATTGTTGTTAAATTGCCGGTATACGGTGTATAGGTTATATTGTTACTTAAACCGGTAGGTTTATCACTTGTTCTTGTATAAGTATACACTTGTCCGGAAAGCGTTAATGAAGCGGTACCGCCACTGCTTCCGCCGCTTCCACTACCACCACTGCCACTGCCACTTCCGCTGCCACTGATTACAATGGTGGTCTCGACAGAAAATGTTTTGTTTACATCCCCATACACGAGACATTCAAATTTAATTTTGTCGCCGTCTTGTACAGTAACTTTATCAGAAACGTTGTTTCCTGGTGATGCCGTACCATTTATTACTGCAAGTCTGTAGCTAAAGCCAGTGGTACCCCAACTTCCGCTCGAACCAATCAAACTTCCATTTTTGTACCACTTATAAGTATCCGGATCTACAGCCACAAAATCGCCCGCTTTTTTAGGTTTATAATTCGCTACACTATACGTCAAGAATTTATAGCCGTTGGGGGACAAGGTAATAGTCGATTCATGTTTTTTGTCCCAGTGAGAAGAGTTTGCATTATTCCAATCATCAAAAGTGACGATACCAACGGCAAGTTCTCCGCCTCCGCCGCCACCATCCCCACCTCCGCCGCCACACCCGACAACCGTCATCCCAAATACCAGCGCCAATGCCAGTATTGCTGTTAAAATAATTTTCTTTGCCATTTTTTTCCTCCATGAACAAATATTTATCTCCGGCATACGCCGGCGATTTTTACCCTCTATTTTTTCCGTATAAACAACCACATGGTTTTTCATACGGTTCTGGTTTTCCGCCTGATTTTTGTTTGTTTTGCGGTTCCGTATCTGGTGACCTGGTGCGCTTTTAACAAACGATGCGCGGTCTCTACCAATCTGTCCTGCGATTCACCGGATAATTGAACAAATACCCTGCAAAAAGCGTCATATTTACCTGTTGTCGTTCTCATGTTTCATCCTCTTAATGATTACAATATAAGTATTATATGACCGATAAATAAGCATGTCAATAGAATCATAAACTATTCGGAAAAAAATTACAAAATATGCTTGTCTACAGAACATTTTTTTGGTTATTATGAACCAAACCGACTAAAAACAGGGTTTCGTATGAAAACAAAAACAGATTCTGTAGCCGAACGCATAAAGACAGTCCGCAGTGCGCTGAATCTTTCACAAAGGGCGTTTGCAAAGGGAGTATTTGTTTCTCAAAGTTATTTTTGTGATATTGAAGTGGGCAACCGCGCGATAAGCGAGCGGATTATTCATTTGATTTCGGTCATTTACAAGATTAATAAGGAATGGCTCAAAACCGGGAAAGGCGAAATGTTTGCAACATCAATGACAGAGGTAAAACTGGAACATCTGGCGGGCGTTTTTGCGGAACTGGATGAATTGCTGCAGGATTATTTAATTAAACAGGCAAATGAATTATTGGAAATACAAAAAAAGAAAATGAAAAAGTCTTAATGCGGCTTTTTCACAGCGCCCGGTAAAAGCCGCATTTAAGGTACAAAGACTCATCGTAACCGGCGAGTACGGGGTGATCCTGCGCCTGACAGCGGAAATCCAGTTGCATCAGGCGGCGTTCAGCGTCAGCGGCGGCTTCGGTAATCATGCGCCGGAAGCGGGATTCATCCAGCGCCTGACTGCATGAACAGGTGACCAGAATGCCGCCGGGCCGGACGAGATTTATTGCCCGCAGGTTGATTTCCTTGTAACCGCGCAGCGCTTCGCCCAGGGCAGTGCGGGATTTGGCGAATGCCGGCGGGTCAAGAATCACCATGTCAAATTTTTCTTTACGCCGCTCCAGGCCGCGCAGTGAATCAAAAACATCAGCTTCAATAGTGGTGATGTGGTCGGTAACGCCGTTAAGCGCGGCGTTTTTGCGCGCCCCTTCCAGCGCCGCCGCCGAAGTGTCCAGCATGGTAACCGCCGCCTTTTTCGCCGCGCGCAGTGTGTGAATGCCAAAAGCGCCGGTGTAGGAACAGGCGTCGAGTATACGCAGTTCCGTTTCATCGGCGGTTTCTCTGCGGAGCATGGCGGCGTAGGTACCCGCCAGCAGGCGGTTGTCCCGCTGATCCAGAAAAAATCCGGTTTTTTGACCTTCCGGCAAATCCACGATAAAGGGCAGATCATTTTCAAAAATCACTATGCCGCCTGAGGGGAAAGTTCCCTTAATCAAACCTTCCCGCGGGGAAAGGCCTTCCAATGTGCGGACATGCGCCCCGGATTTTTCAATAATACCGGCGGGGGAGTCGTAACACGCGGTCATTACCTCCTCCAGCGCTTCTATGATCATCTCGCGGCGGCAGTCCATTCCCCACGCGAGCAGCTGTACGGTAAGCCAGGAATGGGGCGGGCCGAGCGCCGCCTCAGCAGACGCAAAGGAAAGGGGGCGCTCAATGCCGGCGGATTCAATGTCAGCTAACGACCAGCCGGTAAAACGGTCAATGATAAGGCCGGGGAGAAAATCAGCCTCGGCAAAAACCAGCCGGGCCGATTCGCGGGAAAGGCCGCGGAATGAGGCGCGCCTGAGTATCGCCTCGCGGATGCGGCGCTTAAAAAAGCCCTTGTCGATTCCTTCTTTGGAAGGGCTGTAGATTCGCGCGATAATTTTGGAATGGGGGTTGACGATTGCCCTGCCCAGGTATTCTTTGCGGCTGCTTTCAACATCGGCGCAGTCGCCGGGAACCAGTTCCGCGGCGGCGGTCTTGCCTTCGTATATGCGGTCAACTTCGTTGTCGTATACCCAGGGGTGGCCCAGCCGAATACGGTCTTCTTCGCCCTGCTGTAAAATTATTCGTTTCATGGCTACTGAGCCGCGCTGCGGCGGACGATAAATTCCTGTTTTACCGGGCCGGGAATATCCGAATCCCTGACGGCGCGGGAAAGCATATCCTTCTGAACGCGGAACGGCGTTTCATCAGGAGCGGGACTGAGCCGTTTCCATGCGCCGGCGGAATCCAAAACTCTCGCCTGACAGTTGTCATGGAAATATGCGTTGAGCACCCCAAAAAGTTCCATCCGTATTTTTTCATCCTGAATGGGAAACATAATTTCAACGCGGCGTTCAAGGTTACGCGACATCAAATCCGCGCTGGCAAGGTACAATTCTTCCGCCCCGCCATTGGCGAAATAATACATTCTTGAATGTTCAAGGTAACGGTCGATAACGCTGATTACATGAATATTCTCGGAAAGCCCCGGAATGCCGGGAATCAGGGCGCATATTCCCCTCACACACAAGAAAATTTTTACCCCCGCACAGGAAGCGCTGTACAGGGCGTTTATCATATCGGTATCGGTAACGGAATTACACTTCATCATAATCTTGCTGGGGTACTTCTGATCGGAACGTTTTGCCTCGCGTTCAATCAGTTCCAGCAGGCGGGGCTTGAGACTGTACGGGGCAATCACCAGCCGCTGCATGGTCTGTCTTTGCGAATAACCGGTAATCATATTGAACAGCAGGCTTGCGTCGTAGGCAATGTCTTCGCGGCAGGTAAACAGGCACAGGTCTTCATACGCCTTTGCTGTTTTGTCATTGTAGTTGCCGGTAGAAAGGTGTACATAACGCCTGATCCGCTCGTTTTCACGGCGCAGTATCATGGTAATTTTGGCGTGTACTTTAAGCTGTGAAAGTCCGTATACCACAATCACCCCGGCTTTTTCCAGACGGTTCGCCCAGGAAATATTGCGCCCCTCATCAAAACGGGCCTTGAGTTCAACCAGCGCGGTCACATGCTTGCCGTTCAGGGCGGCCTGCTCCAGCGCCCGCACTATGGGCGAAATCGCCTGGGGGTTTTGCGCGTTGCCGCCGGTACGGTACAGGGCGGTCTTGATTGAAATAACCTGCGGATCAACAGCGGCCTCCTGAAAAAACCGGACCACCGGATCAAAAGACTGGTAAGGAAAATGAAGCATAACGTCGCCCTGACTGAGACAGTCCCATATTGAAACATCTTCGGCAAAGCCCGGCGCGGGATATATCTTCCAGGGCTTTTCCTGAAATTTTTCAAAGCCCGCGACGCTGGACAATTCCATGAGGCCGCCGGCGTTAAACGGCCCCTCAAACTCGTACAGGTCATTGTTTTCCAGAGAAAATCTTTTTGCCAGTTCATCCCGCAGCCTGTTACTGCCGGGGGAATAGACCAGCCGCACCACTTCGGATTTTTCCCTGCCTTCGATAACTTCTTCCATTGCCTCAATAAAATCTTCGTCACGCCGTTCATCAACGGAAAAATCCGCGTCGCGGTTTACCTGAAACAGCATGCTTTCCCGAACATGGTAACCGGGAAAGAGATAGCTCCCCCATATAAGTATCATATCGTCTAACAATGCCCAGCGTAGTTTATCTTCTTCCGGCGGCAGCCAGATAATCCGGTCAAGGGAGAGGGGAAGCTGTACGGTAACGATATGTTCCTCCGCGTCTTCCCCGGCAGGGGCCCCGATGGGGGCTGTTTCTTCAACGGCAAGCAGAAAAGCGGCGTTTATGCAATGGTTTTCAAAAAGGGGCAGAGGTTTGTCTTCTTCGATACGCAGGGGAGTGAGGACCGGATAAATTTGACCAAGAAAAAAGGATTCCAGATAGTCCATTTGGGGGACGGTATAAGAATCGGGCCGGACCAGTTCAAGGCCCTCGGCGGCAAGGCCGGGAAATATTTCGCCCATAAAGCAGGCGGACAGGCGACGGTTCATCGAATGAACTTTCTCAGAAATTTTTTTCAACTGTTCCGCCGGGCCAATGCCGGAAGGATCGCCTGAAATTCCGGCCCTCTGCGCCCGTTTGATTGCCGCCACCCTCACCATGAAAAATTCGTCAAAATTGGATGAAACAATTGACAAAAAGCGAAAACGCTCAAACAGGGGCAAATCCTTACGCAGCCCTTCTTCCAGCACCCGCTCGTTAAAATCAACCCAGGACAGATCGCGGTTAAAGTAAACAGCGGGGGGAGGAGATGATAATTCAGTTTTTTTGTCCATTGGTGAATACCGCCTCTGTTACAGTATACAGGATTTTTTGGGAATGGGAAACAGTCGCTGCCTCAAAGACCATTTTGTTAATTACAAATACTTCCCGATAATCCCATCAACATCGGCGACATTAAAGGAAATATCACTGCACCACTCGCCGTACTCTTTTAATGAATTTACGGCTTCTACCCATTCGGCAAGGGCGGCTTTTTTTGCCTGTACTTGCGGGTTGTCTTGTCCTTTTGTTTCAAGTACCAGCGTTTTACCGTTGTCCAGTTTTATCAGGAAATCAGGGTAATAGGTACGAGATACGCCGTTATAAGTATATTGAACGCCAAAACCAAGATGGTCATTTTTGGCAAAGGCGGTTACGTGGGGATTTTTTTCCAGTTTGTAGGCTTCGGTGGCTTCCCATGTGCTGTCATAGACAATATGGCTGATATGAGATTTTTTCAGAGGTTCACGGTGTTTTACCGTCCACCATGTCGGCATATCTGTTGTAGAGCGGACTTTACTGTTGGGATTAAACAACGGTATGATCCGTTTGGTCATCTGACATTCAAGGAATTTCCAGAGATGTTGGACGATTTTATTCATGTTCAGCATATACATTATTTTTCTTTTAAGCGGATCATTCTGCATAAAAAGCGCCGGTTCTAATATTATTTTGCCTGATTCAAGGTAGCGTTCCACCCAACGGAAAACCTGCCCAAGCATAGCATAGGGAGTTCCTTTGTCTTTCCAGTTAGCGGGAATTGTTTCATAGACTTGAGCGGAGGTTTTGAAAATTATTTCCTGTATACGCAAATGTTTTTCAAGGTCTATAAGTTCGATCGGTGAGCATTTTGTCAGGTCAGGTTTGCCGTCAAGGAAAGGGGCTATTTCTGCGCTTAGGCGTGTCTGGCTTGCGTCAAGGGTTAACGGCTCAATCTTTGAAAGGTCAACGTGAAGCCGGGGGTCAGGTTCATGGTCTATGCGAATAATGTTTGGCCATGAAATTTCATATTGAGCGGCATCGTGGTTTACCTGTATTGCATACTTGGGTTGAGGAGGATCACCGCCCCCGCCGTCGCCTTCATGAGGCAGGAATGAGAAAGGTATGCCGAATATATTAACATATTCGGGTTTATACAAATTGTCTTCTCCAATTTCATAGGAAGTGCGGCGTAAGCCGCGGCCTACTACCTGTTCACATAACAACTGACTGGAAAAGGCGCGAAGCCCCATTATATGCGTAACGGTCTTTGCGTCCCAGCCTTCGGTAAGCATACCTACTGAAATAAGATTGCGAATTTGTTCGCCTAATTTGCCTTTTTGTCCTACCGTGTTTATGGTATCACGCAATAAGGCAGCTTCCTGCTTTTTGGTAACTTTGCGTTTTCCTTCGGAATCATCGTCATCACCTGTTGAAATATCATCAACGGAAATATTGTCCGCTTCCGCCTGTTCCATTATTTTTGAGTCAATACGCCGTAAATATTCAGGATCGCATAGTTCTTTTATAAATATTTTTTGAGACTTAAACGCATATTCAATGCGGCTCGAAGTTTCGGTACGATTAGCGACAGTTATCATAACAGGAGGAACGTCTGTGCCGTTTTCTTTCCATGCCTTATATGTTTCAAGCCAGTCGGAACCTAAAAGATTGTACGCCTGTATAACCATATCAGGAAGCGGAACGGTGGATTCCGCCGGTTGATTGATATTGTCTCTTACAGTCTCATCCGCATAGATATGATTTAATTTTGAACGGAAAGTTTTGGCATCGGGAGTGTTGTCATCACGGACTACCATCCGGGGTGTTTTTACAAGGCCGGATTCTATACCGTCATTCAAGCCAAAATCGCTGACTATCCACGGAAAAAGGGCTTCACTTTCGTTTTTCTTGCCTGACGGCGCAAAGGGTGTGGCTGAAAAATCATAACAGGTTAAAATTTTTCTGGTTTTGTGTATACGGTCAAGACCGCTAATCCATATTGTGGCTTCCTGTTCTTCCTTTTTATCCAGACCAGCGTATTTGACTTTTATTTCAGGGTTTTTCCGCCACGCATGGTGGGCTTCGTCATTGATGACTAAAATATTTTGGCTGTCAGCCATAGAACCTAAAACCTGACGGGCATAGGCTTCATCGCTTTTGGGTCCTCGTTTGTCTACGGATTTCTTTTTCTTTATCGCTTCTTCGTCATCCCACGCAAGGGCTTGCCAGTTGTTGATGTTAACTTTTCCTTTATAGAGTTTGTCGATTAACGATGTGGGAACAACGTTAAAATCAATGTAATAATTCGCTCCTCCGCCGGGAAGTAATACTTTTAATCGGTCTCTCACGGTTATTCCGGGGGCAACGATAAAAATATTTTTAGAAAACCGTTTATCGTGCGGGTATGAAACCTTGTTGCAGATTTGCCACGCTATGAGCATTGCCATAACGGTAGTTTTGCCGCCGCCTGTGCAGAGTTTTGTACAAATACGTTTAAATTCGCCGCCGTCTCCTTGTATATCAAGTCCGGTCTTTTCGGTTTCGGGGGCTTCGACAAGCCAGATGATGGTTTCGATAGCGTCCAGTTGGCAAAAGAAAAAAGCGTATTTGCGGACTTCTTTTGCGTACCAGTGTTCAATCAGTTTTCGGGTAACACTGGTAATGCCGGGGTAATTATTTGTCTTCCATGCTTTTACCCGTTTGCGTATTTCGTTGACGAGTGGTAACGGTATAAAATTGCCCTTTTCGTTAAACTGGTTGCTTCCCTGATTTGCGATATAATACCCTGCGGAACGCCTGCCTGATTTACGGTCAAATGACTGGCTGTTTTCATTGTAATCCCAGTACTCTTTTGGTTCTTCGTAAGGGGAATTGATAATAAGCTGGTCAATCATTTTAGGCATTATCGTCTTCCTTCAGCTTACTTTCGATAATAGTCCGTTCACGTTCCAGTTCTCGTTTCAGTTCTTCTTCTGTGGGAAGATAATCCATATATTTTGAGGCAAAGAGATTATCTTTATCGGAAAGAACAGAATATTTTGCCATAGTTTCATTTTTATCGGCGCATAAAATAATACCCAATGTAGGATTGTCTCCCGGTAGCTTGATCTGATCATCAAAATAGCGAACATAGAAATCTATCTGCCCAATATCCTGATATGACAGCTTTCCGGTTTTCAAATCAATAATAATAAAACATTTTAATAGATAATTGTAAAAAACCAGATCAACATAATAATGATCCCCTTCAATAGTTATACGTTTTTGGCGCGCTACAAATGAAAATCCTTTGCCCAGTTCCAAAAGGAATTCCTGTAATTTGTCTATAAGGGCTTGTTCAAGCTCGCTTTCGTGGTAATCTTTGTTTTCTTTTAAGTCAAGGAACTCCAGAATATAGGGGTCTTTTAATATAAAGTCGGGGTCTGTTTTTGGTTCAGTTTTTTGAATTTCATTTTTTACCGATTCTTTGCCTTCTTTTCGGGTGGCAAGGAGCCGTTTGTAATAAAAAGTTGTAATTTGCCGTTCAAGCTGACGGGAACTCCAGTTACATTCGATACATTCATTAAGGTAAAATTCACGTTCAACCTCATTTCCAACCTTCATCAAAAGCCGATAATGTGTCCAGCTTAATTGGTCACGCAGTGCGTGACGAATTGGAAAAGCGGCATAAAACTGACGCATATATTTCAAATTGGTTTCGGTAAAACCTTTTCCGAATTCCTTAGTCAGCCGTTCCGCCAGATATTTAATTAATCCTGTCCCATATTCAGCCCGCTGCCCTTCCTGGGCTTCCATGATTTGCCGCCCTATATCCCAATAGGCTTCGACCATAGAGGAATTAATAGCGGTATACGCTTTTTGCCGCGCGTCGGCAAGAACAGTACGGATACTTTGATAAATCGTGTCTTCGGCGGGGATTATATCAGCCATTTGCGCCGCCGACTGAAATCACTTTCATGCTTTCAATACCGCGGTCATCTACTATTTTGACGGCGATAAGCGTATTGTCTTTTACGATAAAGGGCAGGGATTCTGTGCCTCGGTATTTTTCGATAAGGTCTTGATCAATTTCCGCTTTAAGGGTTTTTGCCAATTTCCCCCAACCTTCATTTGAGCCTTCCATTGGGAAGAATACCTGTTTGGGATCAACGCACATTCCGTCATAATCGGTATCCAACATCCACATCGCTATTCTGTCGGCGTTGCCTGAATTAACAATGCCCTGCTTTATATCATAATAATCAAAGCCTTTTACTTTGACTTTGTATTTGCCTTTATCCGCGCCTTTCTCAATATGAATGAGTTCTACATCGGGTTGACCGACCAGCCAGAAACTTTGACTGGTAGAAACTTTCTTTTTGAGGTCGGCTGTCATTAAATCGGGGTTCATTTGGACTTTCAATAACACCACGCCGGGCCAGTTGGTTTCGTCAATTACTTTGGCGGCGGCAGGGTCAAACTGGAAGGCGGCAAAGATCAAGTAAGAAGGCTGAGGAATAATATGTTGAGCTTCATATAACGCTTGATTTACCATGCGGGTATCAAGGGGGCGGGTTTCTCCGGCGAAGCATATTACCGCCCTTTTTCTGGCGGTATGGTCTTTGGTTTCTTCTGTTTCAGCGTCCGCATGAAGAAATTTTGTATTTTCAAGAGGTTCTATCCGGGAAAATTTGATTTTCTCGCCCTTGCGCCCCAATATGCCTGACGCTTTTAATTCCTGCATCCAATCGGATTGTTTTTTAGCGGCGTTTTCATGGAAGAACGGGGCAGGGCTTTCTTCATCGTCGAGGGGCTTCACCACCGGGGCAGGAAGGGCTTCGACCGTAAAGGGGCCTGAAATGCGGACTTTTCGTTTTTCTGTTTCAGGCTGATCGTAAAGCGTCTCCTGTTCGGGAGGTTCGTTATTCGCTATTGACTTGAGGGTGATGTGTGGAACGGTTTTGTATACGAAGCCGCTTGATACTCCCTGTTCAGGGTGCGCCAGTTTGTAATAATCGAAGGTTGCGGTCATGAGGCGTTTTTTTGCAAGCGTGATGGCAATACGGGAAGTGTCGCAGGTAATCCAACGGCGTCCCCATTGCTCGGCAACATAGGCGGTGGTTCCGCTTCCGCAGGTTATGTCGAGTACCAGATCGCCGGGATCGGTGGTCATAAGGAGACAACGGGATATGACTACCGTATCTGTTTGAACCACATATACTTTTGGATCACTGGAAGAAAACCCGGCACTTCCAGTATCACTCCAATCATTTGTGAGTGGAGAAGCAGGGAAATCGTCATAGTATCTAATATAATTTAGTTGTGTCGCAAGACCAATTAAACGATTCGCATTAGCTAATCGATCTAACCCATCTGGATTTTTTGTTTTCCAATGTCGTGTTTCTCCACAATCATAATCAATTCCTCTGAACTGGTATATCCGATCTTCAAGCTTACCTGGGTCTTGTGAAACAGCAAAACTGAATTGAGCTAATTTCCATCCTTGAGGTAAAGTCAAAGGATTTATCCTTTCCTCTAATGTTGCATATCGATATTCCTTTGCCTCAGGAGACACAGCATATTTGTAACTCTTGAAAGTATTAGGTGCTTTTGGTATATAAATTTGACGATATTTTATTTCTTTTATATTTTTCGCATACCATATCAGATAATCAAATTCTGAACCGATTTTACCCGAACCCATTCCTGCTGTTTTTGCAAATGGAATCAAACTAACAAAATTTTCAGTGTAGAACACTTCATTGCAAATTTCCCTCACATGATGCACATTCTCATCGTTGATTTGCACAAAGACACTACCAGTATCGGACAGTAATTCTTTAGCAAGCAAAAGCCTGTCCCGCAAATATGTTAAATACGAATGTATGCCCAATTCCCAAGTGTCACGGAACGCTTTTATCATTTCAGGTTCCGTTGTCAGATCTTCGTCTTTTTTGTCTTTTACGTCCCGTTTATTCACAAAGGGCTGGAAATTGGAGCCGTATTTTATACCGTAGGGCGGATCGATGTAGACCATTTGCACCTGTCCTGCCATCCCTTCTTTTTCAAGCATGGAATTCATTATGACGAGACTGTCTCCGGCTATGAGGCGGTTTGTCCATTTGTTTTTATGCTGGTAAAACTCTATGGAGTCATTGCGTCTTTTTGCCCGTTCTGTGTCTGATTCAAAGAGCCAGCCCTGTTCGTCTGCGTAATCATCGCCCATTGTCTGAACTGATCGGATAATTTTATGGGGCTTTATTACTTCGTGAATGTGAATTGACGATGTGGGTACTTCAAAAGACGCCCCTTCCTTTTTTCCTGCCCATTGCAGGGACGGGTCTATGTGGGGGTCGTATGCGTATTGGCCTTCGGGACTGGCTACTGTGTCATATTGAGCCATGCCCACCGGAGGAATGTTGGCTCGGTCGTATTCGGGGTAGGTGTAAGTGTCTATTTGGTTGAGTTTTGAGGTGTCGATTGTAGGGGTTTTCTTAGGCATGGGGAGGCTCCTGTTCAGGTTTTCTACGAAGGTTGTAATTCAATAATAGAAATAAAATACTTTCTACCTTGTTGATAAGAAAAAACAAACATTTATCATTTGGAAAATCAACCTCATCATGTACACCAGTATTTAACACACCGATTATTTGTTTAATAAGTTTGACATCATCTTTGACAAATTCTACTAAAGAAGAGGAAGTAATATCCTTAAAAAAATAGTCGATTTTTAGTTCCAATGACGGGTTACCATTTAAATTACTGCCGTAATTATTTTTTATCTCATCCGTAGGAACAATAGTATTGATAATATCTTTGAGCAACTCCCTTAATGATACTGAAATGTGGCGTATTTTTTCAACATTATTGCTATTCGCTGATTGTTTGGCTCCTAATAATCTTTTATAGAAAGAAGGTTTAATCTGACAAAGAGCTTCTTTAAGCTCGTACTCTTTATTGAAGAGTCCGGTATCAGAAATCAGCATTGGTTCTGGATTATGAGAGATGTGATCTACTAAAGCTATGGATGTTTGCATGGTAGTATCTATACAATCCGCATTATTAATATCATCTGTACCGAGTAGCAAGTTATTGTTTTGTTCTTGTTCAGTTTTTAGAATAACAGTTTTTTGTCTGTTTGTGATGTAAGGTACAGTTAAAAATCCTTCTTGCTGATTAACAAGAATAGAAGGAAAATCAAGTTTTAGGCTTTGCAAACGGGAGATAACATCGTAGCTATTTCTCAGTTTTTGGGCCGCAATAGTGATTGTATTTTCAAGAAAGAGTGAATTGTTAAAAACACGGTAAATGTCTGGAACTGATTGTACAAATTTTAGTAAATTAGATATCCTGTCATCTAGGACGGTTGCTACTGCAATGCTTGAAAAAGCAAGTCTATTGGCTATTTGATCTAATGTTATGCCTTCAAGTGCCTTTTGTAAACGATTGATTTCTGTCGTAAATTCATTTATTTGAGTAAATTTAGGAATTGCATTTGAAATCCGATCCAGTTCTGTTTGTTTAAACATGGTATTTTTAAAAGCATTGGAGACAACTGAAGGCTGGGATACAGTTTTAGCAAGTGTTTCCATCTGACGGATGACTTGGGGAGATAGAAATTTGGTCATTTCATCATAATTCATTTCTATATTTTACCTTTTATATCCTTTGAGCAACAATTTTAATTTTTTCTTTTAAATTTTCCGCTAAACCAGTAATGTCTTTTACTTTAGCATCAAATTCTGGTTTTAAAACAAGAATTTCACCACCTGCAAGATAAACAGTCTTTATTTCATTATTGATAAATCTATTTGTATTTTGAAATGCTTCTGTCAATTTATTAAAATCAGGTATAAGTTCTTTAAAATATAAATTGAGAATTATCTCCGATTTAAAAAATTTAGTATGTTTACTCGGTTCAGATTCTGATATTATTTTAAGATACCCATTCCAGTCAATTTCTTTTTTAAAGACAAGGTAGAAATTGATAATTGGGATAAAAAAAGAAAAATTAATCCAGTTATTTATATCATAATATAGTTCTTCAAGTTTGTTTTTACGAAATGCTTTGTCTGCTGATTTCTCACGAAAATAATGCGGTATAATACCAATGACAGCACCAAGTACAGTACCAGTAATTGCGAAAATTGCGGGAAGTAACGGGCTATTAGAAATTACCATGAGAAAGTCCCTTAATTCAAGAATACAGTACATATTAAGCATTGACAAGGGGTGTTTTAGGTGAAAAACATTGCTTTTACCTATCAATCCTGTACGCAACATCATACCCATAACTGCCGGAATATATTTTATTACCGTCAATTCAAAAAGCAACATTCTGCCCCGGTAAATACCACATCACCCTCAACCCATCACCACCATGCGGTCGCACAGGTATTCCACCGCGCTGATGTTATGCGAAATAAAAATAATGGTCAGCCCCAGGCTTTCACGCAGTTCACGGAAGAGGTCGAGTATCTGTAGCCCGACAGAAATATCCAGAGAGCTGATGGCTTCGTCGGCGATAAGGATTTTTGAATCCAGCATCAGGGCGCGGGCGATGCAGGCGCGTTGTTTCTGACCGCCGGAAAGTTCATGCGCCCGCCGTGTTCTGTATGAGGAATCAAGCCCGACGCGCTCAAGCATTTCATCAACTTTACGGGAACGTTCCGCCGCCGCGCCCAGGCGGTGAATAACCAGCGGCTCTTCCAGTAGCCAGCCGATTTTTTTGAGCGGGTTAAGCGAAGCGCCGGGATCCTGAAAAACCATTTGTATCTGGCAGCCTTGGCTGCCACACCCGGCGTTTTTTTGCTGCCGGCAGTCTTGGCCACCGATTACAATTTCCCCCTCATAATCAATGAGACCCAATATACAACGGGCGAGGGTGGTTTTGCCGCAGCCCGATTCGCCGGTAATGCCGAAGATTTCCCCGGCGGCGATCTCCAGGTTGACATTACGCAAAACGGGCTTAATCTTCTTTTTGCCGAACAGTCCTAAATTACGGCTAACGTAGGCATTGGAAAGATTGCGAATCGTAATGAGCGCGGGAGCGTCTGTTTTGGGAATATTGGCAAGGTTTCGGTTTTCTTTGGAAGGAATCGCCTCAACAAGTCCACTGATATTTTCAATTATTTTACCCGCGCTCATCACCAGAAAGCGGCCGCAAAAATGCCGCGCCACGGGAATGTCGTGGGAAATAAACAGTATCGCCGTGCCGAATTCACGGTTTATTTGTTTGAGCAGGGATAAAATGTGAGTTTGATTTGCCGTGTCGAGTGAGGTCAGCGGCTCATCGGCGATAAGCAGACGGGGGCGGCAGATTGCGGCAATGGCGATCATAACCCGCTGGCACATGCCGCCGGAAAGCTGGTGGGGCCACGCATGGAGAATTTTTTCCGGTTCCGGAAATTTAAGCTGGCGCAGTAAATCCAAAGCCGCTTTTTGCGCGGCGTGTTTTTCCGTTCCGTGCAATTCCAGGGTTTCGGCAATTTGCGCCCCGATCCTCATCAGCGGATTGAGCGACTGCCGCGGTTCCTGAAAAATCATGGCGATTTCTTTCCCTCTGATTCGGCGCAAAGATTCTTCGTCAAGGGAACACAGGTCAACCATTTCACCGGAAGCGGCGCACATTGCGGCGCACTCTGCGGCGCGATACCGTATACTGCCGCCGGTAATGCGCGCCACTGGGGGGAGGAGTCGCATAACGGAAAGAGAGGTAAGGGTTTTGCCGCATCCGGATTCACCCGCAAGCCCGACGATTTCCCCGTCGTTAATCGAAAAATTAATCCCGTTCAATATCGAAAGACATGTATGTTTGTGCATGATAGTGACGTTCAGGTTTTGAATTTCCAGCAGGGCCACGGCTACTCCCCAAACCGGCGGCGAAGGCCGTCGCCCAGGCAGTGAAACGTGATCACCGTCAGCATGATGAAGACGCCCGGCGCAAGGGCGCACCAGGGGGCATTAAACAAAAAATTTTGCGATTCAGAGAGCATCCTGCCCCAGCTTGGCAGAGGCGGCTGTATGCCCAAACCAAGGTAGCTCATGGCGGCCTCGGCGAGAATCGCGTTGGAAAGCCCCAGCGCGCAGGCTGAAAGCAGGGAAGGCGACAGGTTCGGCAAAATGTGCGTAAAGACAATGCGCGCGTGGCTTGCCCCCAGCAGCCGTTCCGCGGTAATAAAATCGGCGTTCTTGTATTGCAGCGCGCCGCTGCGTATAACGCGGGTAAAACTGGGAACAAATAAAATCATCAGCGCGATAAAGAGGGTAAACTGGCTGTTATCCATCAAGGCGACCATGACCAATGCAAACAGTATCCCCGGAAACGAACTGATTGCGTCCATCAGGCGCATGATAATTTCATCGCGGATGCCGCCCGAATAACCGGCAAACAGCCCCAGAATACTCCCCAGCGCCGCCGATCCGGCTACCGTACACAGCGCGAGGACAATGGTATACCTGCTGCCGGCTATTATGCGCAATAAAACATCCCTGCCAAAATTGTCCGTTCCCAGGAGATGCGCCTGTCCGGGCGGCGCAAAACGAATGCCGGGATCCATTGCGTTGTAATCACGCAGAAAAAAACTGGTTAATACCATTAACACTATTAACAGCGTCAGCAGTAATCCCGCTTTCAATTCGCCGTTCATTCCTGCGCTTCCTTTTCCAGCCGTATGCGGGGATCAATAATCTGAATGGCAATATCCACCAGCGTATTGGCGATGATCACGATAAAGGCGATATACACCACCAGCGTTTGTATTAACGGATAATCCCGCGATGTAATCGCGGCGATAAGCAGCCGCCCGATTCCCGGAATGGCGAAAACCTGTTCAATGACAATGCTGCCGGAAAACACTTCGGCGACAATCATTCCCAGTACGGTAATTGAGGGGATAAGGGCGTTACGCAGCGCGTGGCGGCGCAGGGCGAGGGCAGGGCTTGCCCCCTTGCTGCGGGCGGTTCTCACATAATCACTGCGCTGTTCCTTAAAAAGCCATGAGCGCAGAAATTTGATCATAATCGCCGCGTTGGGCACGGCTATCGCCAGGGCGGGAAAACACAGGCTGCGATAACCGGCATACGCTCCCGCCGTAAACAGGCGCAGGGTTATGCCAAACACCCAGATAAACAGCACTCCCAAAAAAAAGTTGGGAATACTAATGCCGGCGGCGGCGCCGATATTCACTATCCGGTCAATGAGGCTGTTCTCGCGGTGCACGGAAAACAGCGAAACCGGCACGGCGATCAGCGCGATAAATAAAAGGGAAAGCAGCGCCAGAAAAAAACTAATGGGCAGGCGCTCAAGAATCAGGGTGGAAATCGCCTCACCGCGGAAACGCAGGGAATTGCCCCAGTTGCCGGAAAAAAAATTGCCCACCCATTCAAGGTAACGGGCGGGGAGGCTGCGGTTAAGGCCCGCTTCTTCGCGGAAAGCGGCAAGCTGTTCTTCCGTGGCGTTTGTTCCCAGCATCAGGCTTGCCGGATCGCCCCGTATGACGCTGAACGCCAGGAAACTCAACACCGACACCAGAAAAAGGGTTATGAGGGCGGCGCCCGCTCTTTTTAACGTAAAATACATGAAAATTCCTGATGTTATTATGCTGTATTCCGGTGTTTTGTCAATTTACTGAATATTCAAACGGCGGACGCGCTTCCTGGCTTTTATAAAAGTTGATAGAAAGTTCATTTCAATTCAGGAACAAGACGGCGAAACAGAAATAAAGTTTTTATTGTCTTCCCTGGCGGAATGATGAAGCGGCGGATGTAACTTGACAAAATACGCCGATTTACGAAGTTTGCCGGGTGTAATCCCAAATTCACGCTTAAAAGCCCTTATATAGGACTGTTCATATTCAAAGCCATAACCCAGCGCGATGTCCACAATTTTTAAATCGGTATTAAGCAAATCATCAATGCTTTCCGCCAATTTATAAGTGCGAATATACAAACCAAGCGGTTGATTAAACGTCAATCTGAATAGCCTTTGCAAATGGCTTTCTGACAGGGCGTGTTTTTTGGCGATAATATCCGAGTTGATACCATCCCTGATACCTTTCTCAATGTCAATTAAGACGTTTTTAAGTAAATCGTTTGTCCTTATCATACCGTGCTCCGAAAACTGCTGAAAATATAACGGAGACAGCGTGTGAAGATATATCACCTTTTGGGGTGATTTTGGGGTGATTTACGGGTGATTGGAAGTAAATCCGCGAAAAAGAGACAAGAGGGCGGCAATATTGGAAACGCCGGTGGTCTGGTATATGTGCTTTAAATGGGTTTTTACCGTATTGACAGAAATATTAAGGGCATTCGATAGTTCTTTATAGGTAAGATTACCGGCAAGCACCGCTTCGACAACTTCCATCTCGCGTTTGCTTAACTGCTGAATGAAAGGGGTGTAATCAGATTCTATACCGGAGGATGAATTTTCCGCGGTCAACCGCGTATACAGATAAAATAAAAATATAAGTATTACAATAAGAAGCGTTCCCATAAAAAAAGAGGATAAAAAAGATATAGACAATACCGTCGAAAAATCTTCCCACCAAAAAAGAACTATTATGGTGAAGAAAATAAACAGCAAATTAAAAGGCACATAAAGATTAAGGGGCGGTTTTAACTTTGTGTTACGCAGCCAACGCGCGGCCAAAAGACAGCAAACAGTTACGATAATATTGATGAAAAAAATCGCGCCATAATATAATTGCGGGAATTTCGAGGACTCTTCCAGAAAATTTAATAAATCAGTTATAGGGTAAATTACAATAGCCGAAAAAAAAACAACAGGAAATTGCGCTAGATTGATTATGCTGAAAATAAAAGAAGCGGCTATAAGCGTCCTTAAACGGTTATTACCCAGCAAAACATAGGAAAGAAGACAAAACGCAATGAAAATAACAGTAGTATCAATGAATGAAGGAGAGCTGACTTTCCCGTAAAAATAAAGATAATTAAATAACAGATAAAACGGATAGCCCAGAACAACTGCCGCCAAAAGGGCAATCGACCGCCAACGGGAGGCCGGTTTATTCATTTTATAAAAAAGGGGATAAAATCCTATAACGCAGATTAACCCCAGGAAAAAATCAATAATTTCATGTCTCCCTTGGAATCACATTATTTACTTCTTATGAAAATTGTTCAATTTTGAGGGGCAGCCTTTCTTACGAACAACCCGTGGTGCTGCCGCAGGTATTACACTTCATGCAGGTTCCGCTCCGTATCAGGGTGAAGGAACCGCAGGTGGGGCAGGGGTCGCCCTCATAGCCTTTGATGCGGGCCTGGGCAATTTTAACTACCTCGCTTTGTTCGGGTTTGGGCTGGTCAAGCACCTGAACTGTTGGCATGGCTGACGGCATGGCCTGCACAGAAACCGTACCATCGGTATTGTGAGCGGATGTTCCTCCCGCCAGCGCTTTAACGGTTCCCTTGCCGCTGTCGCTCTGGGGCGGCTGTCCCGAAGATCCCAGCCCTGAAAGGCCGGTTGATTTCTGCCCGCCCGGCGCGGCGCCGCCTGACGCGGCGTTAGCTGAAGAGGATGAGGAGCTGGGCTTGAAGCCGGCGCTGTGTTTTCCGTCAAAACGTTGTTT
>Ga0268262_10001758_pt1 | contig 26142 bp, 25 predicted proteins | sample TergutNc150P3_FD_190354 | JGI IMG/M metagenome (GOLD analysis project Ga0268262, IMG submission 190354) | Nasutitermes corniger P3 segment gut microbial community from laboratory colony in Florida, USA - Nc150 P3 (SPAdes) (version 2) | ecosystem: Host-associated > Arthropoda: Insects >... | reverse complement strand
AACGCACAGAAAAATTGCATACTGCATGTATCAAGAGACAGGAATACTGGCGCACACAAAATGCCGGCTCCTGATACACCTTATATGCTTGCCTCAAAAACGGCAAGTTCAGCATAAGCAGTACAAATAATGTATTGTGGAAGCATTAACAAGGGCAATACTGTCGCAGATGACATTCATAAATTAATGGTATTGTGTGACGATGAATTTAAGCCTCGTCTCTCCAAACGGACCGATGCCGTCAGAGCGTTATCGGCACAAATAGGCGATGCGCATCCTATGAACATTGAACCCTACTTTGAAATCATTTTACAGCAAAAAAATATCATTGCTATTGTTGATGGAAACATCGGTTCGTTTATGAGTTTCAAACACGATTTTGATAAACCTTACTACTTTCCGGCTGTCTTAAGGGAAGGAGATAGTATAAATTACATTACCACCATATGCACACATCCTGATTTTAGGGGGAAAAAACTGGCAACACAACTGTATGATTACATTGAAAAATCCTTGTCAAATGACGTTCGAGCAAATTGTGTAGCTACAAGAACATGGAATACTAATATTGGGCATATTGGTTTACTCCAAAAACGCGGTTATAAGTTGACTTGCACACTCCATGAAGACAGAAAAGACGATGATGGGACAGTACTTGATACTGTATATTACTGCAAACGACTTGAAGCTTAACTCTATTATTTTTAAGGAGGCTGCATAATGAACGGATACAAAATTTTGTTAATCACGACTGGGGGAACAATTGCTCAAACGCATGATGAAGCTGGTGTAGCAACAGAAGGCAAGGACAGTAAACCGTTTGAAAAAATCGTTAAGGCTATTGTAGATAGTCTTAATGAAAAAGCGGCAAGAATACAAGTCCCAGAAACACACGAAATTGAACACATAGAAATCAAGGAAGTTTTTAATAAGGATAGTTCTAATGTTGTTTCGGAAGACTGGAAAATATTGGTTGAAACAATAGTTGCCGAGTATGACAATTATAATGGTTTTGTCATTACTCACGGAACGAATACGTTAGGGTATACTTCTGCTGCACTTTCTTTTGCTTTGAAAGCAATTGGTAAGCCTGTCGTTCTTACCGGTTCTCAAGTTTCATTTGGATATCCCGGTTCTGATGCACCTATGAATCTTGAGAATTCCATACGTATCGCTGTATATTCAAAAAAAAGATTATTTGGTGTTATGGTTGTATTTGGAAGTATGATCATAACGGGAACAAGGGTAAAAAAAACCAATGAATTTAGTTATGACGCTTTTGAGGCGTTTAATTCACCTCACACCATAGCACGAATTGGAAACACCATTCGATTCAATGAAATCGCTTTAGAGGAACATTTGAAAAAATTTGAGGGTGGAAGTGCTATAACACAGAAAATGTTAAAAAACGGCGTGAAGTCCGAATTCAACACAGACTGCATAGCTTCTCTCACTGAGTTTCCCAGTTTAAACCCAGATATTTTCAATGTTTTAATAGATCATGCTAATATCAAGGGATTTATCTTGCGCTCATACGGAGCTGGCGACCCTAATGTAGTAGACCCAGAAAAACAAAAATCGGATCGCGATAATTTGAATAGGGTTTTCGAGTATTTGATAGAAAAAGAAATTCCGATTGTTATTACAACCCAAGCTCCTAACGGGAAAGCTTCTATGGATATCAATGCCCCCGGAGAATGTGCGAAAGATAAGTTAAATGCTATTCCAGCACATGATATGAGTATCGAATCTATGACTGTTAAACTGGCATGGCTATTAGGCCAGGGATGCTCATATAACGAGATTCGTGAACAAATGCTTCGTTCTTTAAGGGGCGAGATAACACCGCCGCCAAAAAACATCTAACCATTTTTGTTGTTATATGCTTACAGAATAAAGAGGCAATTTCATGCATAATGATATATTTGTTTTATATAAACAGGAAGATATTGGTATTACCAGTGGCGTAAACGAGTTTGTTAGAAATTTATCTGGTAATGTATGGAAAACGAAAAGAGATGATCTTTGCGCTAATCTCATTACTGTCAAGGAATATAAAGAAAACGCCGGCGAAGCGAATTTATATGAAAGCCAAATCTCATCTATCCTTGTTTGCATTGTTGACGATGAATTGTTTTACGACTCCTGTTGCAGAAAGATATGGGATTACTTCTGGAATGAACAATTGGGAAATAGCAATCAAATTATTTTTCCTGTTATGGCAGAAGTTATTAAAGCTGATGATTTTAATACTGACAAATTAAAGATGCTTGATAGTATCAAAAACAAATTGGGTTCATATATATTAAATGATCAAAAAGATATGGAGAAATTATATCCATTAATATATGATAGTTACGATTCACAAAAAGACAAGACAACTGCAGGGCAACTTGGCAATATCCATATAATTAAAACATCGATACCTTCTAAGGTAGATACCACAGATGAAAAATCAAAGATAGAACTTAAAAAAGCTTTTGAGGAGATAGACGATGAACTAAAGAGTATGGGTAAGTCTAGAAAGTATAAAGATTTAATAAAAGGGAAAGAACCCAAGCCTGTATGTGTTATATATACAGGTGGTACGGCTGGCAGTATGCATGACGAACATGGTGAAATAGTGAATGCCGAGATGTATGATTTAATTGCTAAACTGCCCCTTATTAAAAAAGATGATTTTAAAGTTGATATAGATTTTTATAAATTTAAGGACCTTTTCGATTCTTCTAATATGGGTAGCAAGCATTGGGTAATTATTGCTGAAGTAATTGAAAGGTTGTACGACAACTATCAGGGTTTTGTAATTATTCACGGTGTTAATACGATGGCTTATACAGCATCAGCTTTATCTTTTATGTTGGAAAATGTTGATAAACCCATTATTCTGACTGGTGCGGAGTTGCCGTTAACCGCGCCTCATAGTGACGCGCCGCAAAATATTCAAAAAGCGATTGAAATCGCAGCTCATGAATCAAGAAACGAAGATAATTTCGGTGATATTTGTATTCTCTTTGGGAGGAGACTAATAAAGGGAAACCGAGCAACCAAGCAAATTGCATTGGATACAACAGAAGGTTTTTATGCGCCTAATTTCTATGATATGGCTACGGTCGCACATGACCGATATGTTATTGATGCAAGATATATTATTGATTCAACAGTACGGCCCCAAAGGAAATTGGATTCTGAAAGTAAATTTGATAATAATGGACAAATGTCTACAAAAGACTCTGTGAGTGTCATTGATGTTTATCCCGATATGAACATGGATATCTTTGAAGAAATATGTGAAAGCAATGTAATAGAAGCTATAATTCTGAGAACGTATGGTACTGGAGGGGTTCCAGATGCAAATGAGCGTTTTACACATTGTTTGAAGGAACTTAAGAAGAAAAATAAGCTTGTTGTTATTCTTACGCAATGCCCAAGAGGCACAGTAGAATTCCGTATTGCGGAAACTAACGCAACTCTTTTTAATTTTGGCGTTATTAGTGGCGGAGATATGGTTACGGAAGCAGCGTATTGCAAGTTAAAATATCTATTTGCCAAGTTTGAGGATGCCAATGATGATACCGATGTAATGAAAAATAAAAAAATAAAAGCTATCAAGCATTACATGATGGTCAACATCAAAGGTGAGCTTTCTTTGAATATGTTTATTATCAATATTTCTGACAAAAATACATCTAAAGAGAGTAGAGGTGTTTATAAAATAAAATTGTATGAACACTGGGCAAATAATCCTGCCCTAGTTCTTGAGGGTAAAGACGGCAATGAAGACGAGAGAGAAAACTTCGGCCGTAATAAATTTAGTGACGATACATATGCCAATTTTCCATCCGATCCACATTTTTTAAGTGCCGTTTTAAGACTGAGTAAAGTAAATATAAAAACAATTGGTTCAGGCCGTGCCTCCGAACTGATATTAAACATTGAAATATTTATTAGCGAAAGGGATGAAGGATTAGGAAAAAACAATTGGGAAGCACGCTACAAGGGAAATATTGCAAAATTAAGAAATAACAACTTTCACAAAGATGCCATTGATATTGATATAACCAATCGCGCGAATGAAATTTTAAGAAGTGGCAAGAGGTACTCTATATTGATAAAATGTACGAATTGTATTGAGAACACGTTGAATGATGAAAATGGGCAAATTCGTGACATTGAAATAGACAAAGTAGATATTTTATTGTCGGTAAGGGATAAAGCCAGACTTGAAGGAAATAAATAATGCATTTGGAAGTTTTTACATATGAAGATGAAATAAAACGGGCTACCGCATTATTAAATCAAACAGAAGATTGTATACCGCCCAGTGTTAATCAAATTATTAAGCATTGTGTTGATAATGGTGTTGGATTTATTTTATCTCGCAATGACAAAGCCTTATCCTGTAAGGATGCACGTAGCAAGCGATACCGTTTAGGGCATATCGGTATCCCATTGTATGATGAATTAAAATCCATTGTATTTAAAGGGATTTGTCTTGATGGAACAGAATGTATTATAGCTGCTCATAGCAGAGGGCATATGAGCATTGATGAGCATCGTTTGATAGAGTTATGTCGCATCAGCGCATCACTCTCAATTATGCCTGAAGAAGAATTAAAAGAACGGTTTGGGGTGGAGTTCGGAACCGTAAATCCTATCACATTGGAAATAAATTCCAATGGTTTTGTATTAAATGTTTTTGACACCAGTATTACACAAACGATGTCGATTAATTTGGATACAATGATGACAAATGCAGGGAATCATACCTGGGCAATTGAATTTAACCCAGACGCTCTAATGAAATCTATAAAACATCGCATTACAGGTATCATATCAACGCCCGATAAAGAACTTGAACCCTGGGAAATATCATTCGCAATTAATCCAAAATCCATCGGCATCATAACCGGAAACGGCCCCGATTCCGGCATTTCTTTATGGAACCGAATTAATAGCTATTTTAATGATGAATTAGGGAGACATTTCGTTGGTGATATATCACTACCTGCAGTATATGTTATATCTTTGCCGACGATGGGATTGTCAATGGAATTGGATAAAAGGAATACAGCTACATGGGAAACCATTGCTAACGCTGTTGAGGCAATGAAGAGAAATAATGTGGAATTGCTTGCTTTAGCTTGTCATACCACGCATTATTATACGAAAAAAATTCGAGAGCTGTACGATTGCGACGATAGAAAGTTTATTTCAATGGCTGAAACTACCATAAAATATGTGAAAGAATCAAATATTCATGATATCGCTGTACTGGGAATCAATCATGTTGCCAATATTAGTAACGGATATAGCGCATATGAAGAATTGAAAGATTTAGAAGTAGAAATAATTCCAGCTAGCGTATTGTCACAGTTTCATGATATTGGTTACGCTGTCAAAAAAATGAAAGACCTTTATAGATCTTATCAACAATTACTTAATCTAATCAAAATGAAAATTAAATCAAAAAATGTAATAATTGCACTTACAGAGTTATCCATTTTGTATGAACAGTTTCGTAAAAAAGATAACCGCCAAAGCGAAAAAAACATCATTGATCCACTTGACCTTTATGCTAGGGAAATCGTTTTGCAAAGTATGGGCGGCAAACACAAGGAGGAAAATAACAATGACAGATAAACAACTTATGGAAAAATTAAATCAATGCAGTGTGAGGTGGCTAAGAGAAAACTTTTTTAATAATAGTGACATAGAAGTTAATAAATTGCTGGATGACTCCAAAAAGTTTGATTACATAAAAGATAAATTTGATGAATTGTCATCTACTGATACTGAACTGAAAACTAAAATAAAAGAATTAGTTCAAATTGATTTGGGGACGATTCTCCTGTTAAAAATAGGTAATCCATCTGATTTAGAGACCGAAGCAGCTACATTTTCGTTAAACGGAAATTTAACCAAGCCGTATTCTTTTAATAACAATTACAACAGTATAGAGAAATTTATTAAAAACGATATTCTATCATATAAAACTAATATTGGTTTTACAATAATAGAATTGTCCGCAAAAGAGCCATTAAGGTATGATGTAATTCTAAAATTGTTATTGGGTTTATATGGTTATTATGAAAGGAAAAGAGAACAGTCAAAAAATAACGATGATGAAAAAAGACGGATTTGTTTAGTTCTCAATCATCTCAACGATGAACAGATGAGAATGATAAAGGGCTTTGCAGAAACGATTAATATAAAAGTTGTGGAAAAAGATAGCGATATAAAATGGAGAGAAGAGATTGCAAAGTTATTGGCAGAAATAGGGTATGATGCTGAATATACAGTTTCTCCCAATTCTGAGAGTCTTAAATTGAAAGAAATAGAAGAAATAGAAAAAATAATAAATTATATAAATACATTTAAAAATATGTGTAATAAATATTTAACACCATTAAACACTCCTAATGATAAAGAAGAGCGTACGCAGTTAAAAAGATGTATGGAAAGGCTCGGAATACTAGAAGGATATGTAACTAATTTAAATTTGTCATTGAGCAAAGGGGAAATACATTTAGAAGATAACATACTGTATAAAAATGTTTTGAAAGAACTGGATGAGTTGAAGAATATTGCGGACTACGAAGAGGAAGTTCCAAGATGAAAACATCAAAGAAGCTGATGATATTATCAGTGCTATACACCATAAAAGAAAGTGTACTTAATTTCCTAAGTGGTCTACTTTTATCAATAGCTGTAAGCATGGCACTCAGTATTGTCGAACCGACAGGAATAAAAACAGTACCTTTTCTGTTCGTCCTCCCTATTATTTTAATGAATTTTTTAAGCATTCTTTTTATGGTGATTGCTACAAAAATAGGACCAATTCAACATAAGTACGATGATATAAAAAAAGACGATGATTTGATCGCGAGATTTACAATAAAAGCAAAGGACGTAAATGGAAATATATGGGTATATTTAGTTTTAAAGCATTTTTCTGTCAAAAGAGCAATATTGTTATCTATATGCTTAATAATATCTTTTTTAATGATATTCGCAGCTATCATAGTCCCTATTGTATTTAGTATGCTGTAGTATTTTATACATGGGATGATTGAACAAATATAAATGTAATTATATACTTAATTGTAAGGAGCTATAATTAAGAGATGAATAAAAGAAAAAAATCAGGTGGATTTTTACGTAAATATGAGAATTTAAAGCAAAAAGTTATTGTATTTGCCATTGGAATACTTGTGATTATCGCATCATTCGTATTTGGAAAGAATCCTGATAAATTAGAAGCTCTAAATACTATCGGCACAACGCTGATCACGACATCCATTTTAAATATTTTCTGGGAGAAATTTGCAAATAACAAGATTGACAAAATGCAACAGGCTAGTATTATAGCTTTGGATTTATTGGATACAAAAAACAATATTAGATACAAACAAGTTGTTGAGATTTTATTTAAGAAAAATGAAAGTGAAGATAAAATTATCGCAAAAATAACGCATAGTTTCACATACAATGAAGAAAGCAAGGCGGGGCAAAAATGTAAAATAGAAATATTCAGTGATTTTAGAGGGAAGGTATTTAATAAAGATGAACTTGAACAACCTGAAACTACACCACCGTTCTATTTTAAAAGAATAGAAAGAAATGATGAACCGATAGCAGAATGGAAGAATATATCTCACAGAGAAAAGCTATGTTTTGTACAATATGGTAAACTTTGTTATTCGGAAGATATATTATTCCCGCTTGAACCTAACGAATTCGGTGAAAGATTTAAATTTCATATTATCAATACATATTCAACGAACGACAGACTGTTTTGGACATTTCAAGAAATGGCTCATGGAGGAATTAAGCTTATTGTGACAAAAGATAAAAGTGCCAAGGATATAAACTTCTATATTCGAATAAATCATCCAAAAGTTGAGGATATATTAAATAAAGATATAAATAAGGATACGATTGCAAAAGAAACAGGCAAGATGAAAACAGAAAGTATAAAAATCGAAATAGACAAAAGTGTATTTCCATATCAAGGTTTTGAAATATCCTGGGATAGTAATGAACCAAACAAGAATAATTGCAACCAACAAATTGAATCACCTACAGCATCATCCTCATGATACATAGATATATATGACAGCTAACTATATAATCGTACAAGTAATAGGACTTGTTCTAATAATAACAACATTCATAACTCCACACTCAAAAAAACATTCAAACGTTTTGTTAATGATCTTAATTACCAACTTATTATCGTGCGCCCAATTTTACTTTGCTGATGCTAAAGCAGGGTTGTTTGGTCTTATGGTTGCAACGGTTCGCTCTGTTGTATATTGGGGGTATTCGAGCAAAAATAAAAAAGCACCACTACTTATATTACTATTCTTTATTATTGCACAAAGTCTAGCAACCATCATGGGCTGGGTTGACTGGTTTTCAATTTTAACGTTAGCTCTTATACTTAACACATTTGGGCAATGGCAAACGAACGAAAAGGTTTTACGTTTATGTTTATTGATAAGCGCTATAATCATGGGAATTTATTGTTTTTATACATCTGCTTATACTGGAGCGATTAATAAATTTCTACAGGCAATATCAACAGCGATTGCTTTGTACCGAACAAAAAAGCTACAAAAGAATATGGATGAATAAGTCGCGCTGGAGTATCAGTCCCCAATTACACGATTCTCAGGTTCCTTCCCAACTAAAATCAAGCTTCATATATTCGTTGCTCTTTATATTTGGAAAGGCTTATTTTTCGGTTCCCCTACCAATCTTTCGCATGACTTTCAAAATCAAAATCCTTCACCCTCGCGGTTACATCAACCGCATGACCGGTTCGCAGGTAGTAAAGCCATACCCCGCATTTTTTATTAGCCGGAACGGCAAACAGATCCATTGCCGCCCTGTAATAACAGGCCATTTGCTCGATATGCTCCCAGGGTAATTCCTGGCTGTCTGTTTTAAAGTCAATCACATAAACTGTTTCCGCGTCTTCAAACAGAAGATCGATAGTCCCGTTTATAAAGTATTCGTTTTCGCCAATGTTAAAAAGACTGCGAAACGTAAATTCGCTTTTCAATTTTTCCGCCACCCTGGCGACGATCCCCAGAGGAGAACGGGCAAAACGCTGCGCGAGTTCTTTCCCAGCCGAAAGAATCGCGTCCGCGTCACTGGAACTGATTAAATCAGTCAAATGCGAGGGGATGATAATTTCCTGACCGGAAAGTAACGCTTCTATACAAATATGGGCGATAATCCCAAAACTGCCATAGTTGAATTTTTCATTGTCTTTTCCGTCTTGTTCCGCGTAACCTTCAATCAGGGTGTCTACATTGCCGAATATATCGGCGGCATCTTCGCCTGAATAGGCGGTCTTTCTGTAAGTCCAGTGGCTGTTACCCTGAACAGGAGCGCTTTGAAACGATGTCGGGGCATAATGTTTTTTTGGAACAACAGGTGTTTCCATGCTGACGGCGTTTTCGTAAAAAGGTTCCGCCAATGCCAAAAATTCGTTTAACCCGTTTTGATCGTTAGAAAACCGCGCTCCGGTTTTTTCAGCTTCGCGTATCTGCTGTTCGCTGTAAACCGGAATTTTTTCGATATGGAAAAAAGGGTCCCCGCCATTTTCTACCGCCGGTATATGCGCGCCGAAAGCTGGCAGGCATAACCCGAAAAAGGTAGAGCCTTCCAGTATTGTATCGCCTTTAATAGTGTTTTTTTCGGCGGCTTTTTCAATTTTTACGTCAATATATTGTTTTAAATTTCGCTGAAAATTTTCGTTAGCAGAATTTTCGTCCCTGTTTTCCAGACCTAGAGTATTGCTGATGCCAAGGCAGCCCGAAAGAAACAGTTCGTTTTCAGCCCGCGTCATGCCGACATAGAGAAGGCGGCGCAGTTCAGCAGTTCTTTTTTCTTTTCTGACCGTCAGGGAACGTTCCCAGAAATAGCTGCGTTTAAGATAGTTATTTTGGCTGTATTCCTGCGGCAGAGGCGGCGTGAACGTCAGGCCCGAATCATCGGTATGGTATAAATCGCCGATAATGTCATTCATGCCTTTTTTATCGCAACAGCAGAGGAAAACTACCGGAAATTCCAGGCCTTTGCTTTTATGTATGGTGATAAGGCGCACCGCGCTCGGGCGTTCCAGCGGGATTTCAATGTCGTTTAACCGTTCATCGGCATTGTACAGGCTTTGTATATAATCGGTAAATTCCGCAAGCCCCTGGTTTTTCTCGTCGGCAAGGGCAGCAAGATGGAAAAGGTAATCGTACAATTCCCGGTAAGCGGCGGTTTTGGGATTCCATTCAGTTTCATAGCGGTACCCTTCCCCGTACCACAATTCGCTTACCAGGGAACTGATACTTTCGACATGAGCTATGTAAATGATTTTTTCAAAAATTCGTTTCCCGTGAAGAAACCTGGCTTTATCGTTTTCTGAAAGCCTGGATAACGGCTCATCGCTGAAAGGGACGGAATCGGCGCAGAACGCAAGACCTTGCAGGGAAAGGCCGGCAAAAGGCGAACGCAGCATCTGAGCGTAGGCGGCGCTGTCTTTGGGGTAGGCGGCAAGACGCAGGACGGACATCAGATCGTCTACGGGGCCTCCGTAAAAAAAACCGTTTAAGTCCTCGCACGCATAGGGGATATTCATCAGCATCAGGTGTTTTTCAAACAGGTACTGCGGACGGCGGGTACGAAAAAGAATGGCAATATCGCCAGGCTGGTATTTGGATTCGCCCGCCTCGTTTTTTTCTTTTAACAGTTCCCCGATTCTCCAGGCGACAAAACGCGCCTCGTTTTCCACAGGCAATAAACGCTCTGAGTCTCCGCCTTCTGGATTATCGGGGGAGTCAAGCTCCGATGAGTCCTGTTTGTCCAGTATACAAAGGGTAAGTTTTCCTCCGCTTGTTTTGTTGGCATGAAGCGGGGTAAAGGAAGCCTCAAATGGCGGTAAGGATGTTCGCGCAGCCGGAAGGTCTGACTCCAGGGGGACAAATACGGCGGGGGCTTTTTCTCCCAGGGCCGCAGGCGCGGGCGCTTTTCCTTCAGGATCAAATTTAAAACCGCCAAAAATGGTGTTAAACGCCCCTATCAGAACGGGCGCGGAACGGTAGTTTGTTTTAAGGGGAAGATTAGAACCGCCGAGATCTTTTTTTAATTTTCGGAACAGGGAAACATCGGCCCCGCGGAAAAGGTACACGGATTGTTTTTCATCCCCCACAAAAAAGAGTTTTCCCGGAGAAAGGTCTTTTGCGGGCGGTACAGTCTTATTTCTAATATTTGTTCTTTCCGCTATTAAAAAAAGCAGGTCTTTCTGCAGTTTGTTGTTATCCTGAAATTCATCTATCATTATCGCCTTGAACGATCTTTTTTCGCTTCGGCGAATGTCCATCTGTTCAATAAGAATGGTTCTTGCAAGGCGGGCGACATCGGTATAGGTTAAAACCCTTTCAGCCCGTTTCCTGTCAAGGTAGCGATTCTGAAGATTGGATAAGAGTTTTAGCACCGAACAGGTCAGCCCCGCCTGTATGCAAAAAATCATAATTGACGAAAATTCCTTAAATATAACACGTAATTCTTTTATCAATTCTTTTACGGGATTGTTATTCCTTTTTCCTCTTAGTAAACTAAGCGAAATTAAAGATAATAGAAATTTCATGATATTTGTTAACGTTGTTTGGAACGGATGAGAATCCGTCCACTCAATAATTTTATTGTGCGGGATTTTTTCAAGCTGTTCAAAATATTCGCTGAGTTCCCGCGCGTTTGGAAAAATAATACTGCCGGTTCCCCCCGCCGAGTGAGCGGAAGCGAGCGAAGGTTCCCCTCCGGAGCTAAATTGGCTTATAACAGGCGTAAGATCAGGAAGAAGCTTCTCGTCTTCAGTATTTGCCTCATTAAGTTTTTGCAGTATGTTGATTATCAGAGCACTTTGTTCTCTCCATTCATCGCAAATGATATCGCATTGTTTGGCAAAATCTTTCATCGGATTGGGACGTGTATCAATATGGGTGTAATTAAACAAAGCAGATTCAAAAATATCATTGGCAATGGATACCGGGCTTTTATTCGGGTAAAGCCTTTGTATTGCGGGGTGCCTGCGTTTGGAAATAAAAAAAGACATTGCCTCGTCATGGGCAAGCCGGAGGCAGCGTTCCTCGTCAATCGAAAAATCCGGGCTGATCCCGTAACGGTTTGCCGCCTGTCTGACAATCGCGGCGCTGTAAGAATCAAGGGTTTGGATTCTAGCCTGGGCAAATTCTTCAAGGGCTTCCTGCGCCAGTTTTCCCTTTATGTCAGAATCCTTGTTGGCGATTTCAGCTAACATCAGGTGAATCCGCCGGTACATCTGCGCGGCGGCTTTCCTGGTAAATGTAAGGGTAAGAATTTCCTTTACGCGGCATTTTCGCTCTGTTACCAGCCAGGCAAAACGGCTGGCGAGAACCATAGTTTTTCCCGAACCTGCCCCCGCTGCAACTACCGCGTTTTCATTGCAATATGCGGCGGCCTGTTGTTCATCATTTAAATTTATTTTTTCTTCGCTGGATTCCATTGCTTTTCTCCTTGAAATACTTTGTAAAGCGTGCGGCAAACCCTGTTGTAGCCGCATTCTTGGCACAGTTCCCAACGAGATGGAGAGAAAGCAAAAGTGCCGCTTATAATTTCCTCTGCGAATTGCTCCGCCTTTTTATCAAATTCGCCCATAATGCGTTCATATTCACCGCTGCCGTGCATTATGCGATCCTGTTCTTTGCCGGGAATAATTTCGCCGTTTATTACGTCCTGTATTACGCCGAACAAAACTTCCGGCTTGGCATCCAGTATGCTGAAGAACAGCGCGGTACTGGCTTTTTTTCCGAACGCATTTTCCGCAAGGCGGATGTATATGGGCAGTTGGAAATCCGCAAGTTCCGCAAGCCCGATACAATCCGAAAGCGCAGGTAAATATTTGGTTTTGAAATCAACAATAACCAAAGAATCCGGGGCATTTGAATCTTTCCGTTTGTCTTCAAGAATACAGTCAATATGCCCGTTTAAGTAATAATTTTTTTTGCCAATCGTGTAACGGCCCTCGCTGGCTACGACTGAAAAACCGGCAAAAAATGAAATAAATTTTGCAAGGAAATTTTCCAGTTGTGAGAAGAACAATTCTCTTTCCGCCCGCAGCAGGCGTGTTGTTAACATACTCATTGTCGGTCTATCATCGGACAAACACGGAAAAGAATTAAAAACAATTTCCACCTTTTTAACTAAAATGTCTCTGTACGGTTTTGGTAGTATATACCTAGAGTATGTATTATATTTTGAAATGGGAGATGCGCCTTCTGGCGCTCCAATGACACCTCCTTTTTCCTTCAATTCTTCCAGAAATAAATTTATTATTCTATGATAAACAGTTCCTGCTGTTTCCTTGGCCATAAGGCTGGTTTCTATCTCAACATTTTCGAGCTTTAGCACCCGCGAAAAAACAAATTGAAGCGGGCATTTAAAATACAATTCAAGCGATGAGGATGAGACACCGTATTTGCCTGTTAGTTCCCTGTCGCTCCCTTTATACAGGAACCGGTTGTGTATATGTTCCAAAAACGGGTTATTCGTATAACCGCCGACGGCATTTGCGCTCTTTCTTCTCTGCTTCCATTCGGTAAAACCCTGTTTTTGGTTAGCGTGTATTTTTGCAGGAAGTTCCGCCTGCCCCCGGTCAGGAAAATTCAAAGATGTGTAGAGTCTGCTTTCATCGCGGTAGAGGTCGGCGGCGAATTTTTTGCCCAGTTCAGGGTCATCGCAGTAGCGGGACCTGGGTTTTAACTCGGTTTTTAACGCGCTGTGCGGGATGGCATAACTTGAGAAGGTTTGCTCCGAGCAGAAAAAAGCGGCGGGCAACAGGGAGTTAAACCGGTGCAATGTAATAAAAGCCTGTGATGCGTCATTGTCGCCTATACCGAGTTCTTCCCGTTTGCTTCTGGGCAGGAAGGACAGAAAGGAAAACACAGCCGAGAGAGAATCCTGGTTTGCGCCGAGGACTATGTGGCAGTCAAAAGGGGCAGGGGCGGCTGTCCGGTACGGAAGGATCGCAACGCCGGAACTTGACTGCTGGGCAAGGTAGCTTATTTCTTCAAGGTAATCTGTAAAAAATGTATAGGGATCGGGAACGCGCACGGCAGGGTATGATTTTTCTATTTCAACCAGAAAGTTCAATTCGGTAATACAGCGGGATAGGACAAGGTCGGTTTCAGCCAGGCATTTTTCCATGTCAAAAAAAGAGGAGCGAAACGCAAAATAATGTTTCCTGATTTCGGAGAATAATTTCGCATAACGCATTGAGTTTATCATAAGCTTTAATTTTTTGAAAAATGCGTAAAGCCACGAAAAATCATTCGCATGATTTTCAAAAGCGTCTTCCCAGACATTTATACTTGTTTCTTTGCCGCCTTCCTTGGAAGGCGCGTCTTCTTCTTCGATCCATGAGCATATACAGTTATTGTCAATGCCGAATTGTATTAACGCCTGGATTTTTTCGCTCTCTTTCCACGGGAGGTGCTGGTTTAACAGTAACGCCGTAATTGAGGCAAAGGAAAAATTCCCCGAACTGCAGCCTGCAATCGCGGCGAAAAATTGCCCTCCGGGGTATGACGCGAGGGGTTTGCCAGTTTGCCTGATGTACGGGATGTTCCGGTTGTCAAATTCGCGGAACACATAAGGGCCGTAATTTCCCGTGTCGGGGATGCTGACAGAAATGGCGTCCCATGGCACTTTCTGGTTTTCGTGCAACGCGATGATATACAGGGCCGCTTCGGTTATCTCGCTGCGGGCGTTGGTGTAAAAAAACACATCGCCTTTTTTAGCCTCATTTATATCAGCCTGAATTGTCTTTACATGGGGGCTTGCCGCAAGCAGTTCCCTGTATTCGCTGAAGTCAGTAAGCGATTCCGGAAAAAAAATAAAACATTCCATGCCCGTGTCTTCAAAAGGGGGAGTCTCCCAGGCAGGTTCAAAAAGGCCGTGTTTTTCCAAAAATTGCGTATAACGCAGGGCAAGGTTATACATATCGCGGTCATCGCCTGAAAAATGCGTATAACGCGCGGAATCCTCTGCAATTTTTGCAATGGGAATCCCGGTAGTCTGCCTGAACCATATCCCAAGCTGGGGCAAAATCCCCGCAAGCCACCCTGTATAGGAAGCCGTCTGCTGCGACCAGGCAGGCTGTATGAGGGATGTAAAAACAGGTTCTTTGTTTTGGGCGCAAAGCTCGGCGTTCTCCTGAATAAGCGCCGCCATGAACATTTTTCTCAAAACAGAAGGAACGCATTTCCTGTCCCGGACTTTTGACCGGATCGAATTCTGCTTGAATGTGTCCCATGCTGTAAATTTTTCCATGGCAACTGTGCTGCTTGCAGTAGCACTGCTGTTTGCAGCACTGCCGCCGCGTCGGCGCAACCGGAGTAAACGATCTGCCCAGCGGGAAGCCGCGACATCGGTAGGAAAGATAAAAAGAGAGTTGGGCTTGTCAATATTTTCAAGAAGGACGGTTTCGACGGAATTCATAACTGTATTATACCAGTTGCAATGAAAGTCTGTTAAGTATATAATCAAAAGATGATTAGGGGAATTTTAATCGCTGGTAATGAATCCTCTGTATTAAGCGCCATAGAAGCTGAAGCGTCCAAACGGGTGGGAAAATATGCCCTTGCCCCCATATCTAACCGTTTTTCCGGAACCGAACCCCGTCCGGCTGCCGAGTCTGCGGTGCGTATTCTTCTGGACTGGAACCCCGGCAGCCCCGTTTCCGCCCGCGCTTTGGTTCTTGCCGCAGAAAACCGCCTGGATCACATTGGCGAGGCGATTCTTGTATGCAATCCTCCGCAAATCCGTAAGGATGCCGCAGATTTTAGTTTTACTGATGTTGAAATGCTGATAAATGACCATATCAAGGGCTGGTTCTTTCTTGTCAAGGAGCTGGCCTCGGTGTTTAAAGTAAGGGGGGAAGGGACTCTTTCGCTGGTATACCATGACATCCATGAGGCTGCCGATGATGAAGAAACGCCTGACATTTTGGGGTATTCGGCGCTGGCTGTTTTCCGTTCCCTTACGCGCAGCCTCCTCGCCTCGGCGTTCAACGAGCCTTATCTCACCCTGGGTTTTACCAGCAGTGAATCCGGTGATGACGCCGGTTTTGCGGCTTTCATTTTCAAGCAGCTCGAAGAAAAAAACCGCCGTGGAAACGGGAAGCTCCATAAATACGGCAAGCTGGGTTTTTTAAAAAAATAGGGTTTAAACGATCCTTTTATAAAGGAGATAGGAATGGACACAGTGTTGACTTTAAATATAAACCAAGATGCGATTCAAAATGCGGAAATTTATGCAAATTATACAAATAAAACCGTTTCTCAATTAGTTGAGGAATATTTACTGTCAATTTCAATAAAAGAAGTTGATAATAAACAATTGGGGCCAATAACCCGACAATTAGCCGGAATCATAAAATTGAATAAAAATATAGACCATAAGGAATTATTGGCAGATATTCTAATGGAGAAATATCTTTGAAAAAAAATATTTTTCGATACCGATGTAATATTGGACATTTCAATTGATAGAGAAATGGATATAAAAGACTCGGTAAAAATAATTAATCTTGTAGAAAATGGTTTGTATAGTGGTTATACTTCATCCGTAATTTTTTCAAATACATATTATATACAACGGAAACTTATTGGACACGATATGGCAATCAATTTCTTGAAAAATTTGAGGCTGTTATTAACAGTATTAAATGTAGATGATCTAATAATCAAAAAAGCATTGGAATCTGATTTTAAAGATTTTGAGGACGCGATTCAGTATTATACAGCAATAGAAAATAATATGGATTGTATAATAACCAGAAATATTGATGATTACAAAAAATCAATGATACCGGTATATACACCAACAGAATTATTGAAAAGAGTTCAAGTTAATTAAGATATTTTATGGTGATCTGTCGTATTGAGTATATTTTAACCAACCGCCATAATGAAATTAATATATTGATGAGGAAAACAAACAAAATTATTTTAAAACTAAAATTCCTTAAAAAGATAAATCAATTCCGTGGAAATGTCCTATTAATGATAATAGGAATATTTATCTCATTTTATTTTACAATCACTTCAATTTATTGGGGAAGATTTGATTTTTTTAACTTTTTGGTAAGTCTAACGGGAATTTTATTCATAATCTTGTCTTTTAGGATTAACTCAATTATTATTAAATTCAAAAAATTGCCAAAATTAATAAGATATTTCCTAAAAATATCTTTCGTTTGTTTTGTATTATCGTTTGTAATTTTTCAGTCATTGATTGTATTTAATATGCGTAATACATCGAAAGCCGGAGCTGATTATGTTATTGTTCTCGGCTGTCAGGTTGTCGGCGAATATGCCTCATTGCCGTTATTAAGCAGAGGGTACACGGCTATTGGATATTTGGGCAAGAATCCTGAAACAAGGGTTATTGTAAGCGGCGGGCAGGGGCCAGGAGAAAATATTTCCGAAGCGGAGGCTTTAAAAAGGTTATTGCTGGAGAGAAAAATAGATAGAGAAAGGATATTTTTGGAAGATAAATCAAGAAACACAATGGAAAATTTTAAATTTTCCAATGAACTGTATAATTTATCGGACAAAAATATTGTAATAATCACATCTGATTATCATATGTTCAGAGCCTTATCTATAGCAAAAAAATTAAAATTTAAAAACGTATCTGGATTACCAGGCAAAAGTCAGCGATCCGTCCTGCCTGCATTTCTCTTGCGGGAATATGCAAGTATATTGTATTATAAATTATTAGGGAGAATATAATTATTTTTAAGAATATGATAATTATAAATAGGAATTGGCTTCTTGCAAAAACTGCTTGACAAAATAAAATATATATCGTATTTTGTAAAAATGTTTATTATAGCAAGAACCAAATATATGCGCTTGTTATCGGAAAAAGGATTTTAGGGCAGATACCATTTGAAGGGAGTAAAAGATGGCGTTGAACAAAGAACAAGAGGAATGGCTTGAAAACAATTGCCGTTTCAAATACGGCCAGCTTCTGGGAAATTTCAAGAACGTGCCGGAGGAATGGGCAACGGAAGAGTTCTTCATTGAGGCAGTGCGTAAAGCCGGCAAGGTGCTGGAATACCTCCCCGAAGCGTGGAAGACCGAGGCCGTCTGCCTTGAGGCGGTGCGGCAACAAGGCGGCTTTGTGCTTCAATACATGCCGGAAGCGTTCGTGACCGAAGCTCTCTGCCTTGAAGCGGTGCGGTCTATAGGCCGGACGCTTGAATATGTGCCGGAAGCGCTCAAGACCGAAGCCCTCTGCGTTGAGGCAGTGAGTAATGACAAAGACGCGATGCAGTATGTGCCAAAGGCACTGAAAGACAAGGTAAAAGCAACGCTGAAAAAGTAGCCGATAAATAGCGTTACGTACCGTTTTTTATATTTCATTTTCTCTTAAAAATATTTTCTTTAATAACAAATCTTCTAAATTTCTTCTTCCATTTTTTTGACTAATTTTTTTTCTTAATTCTGAAAATACTTGATCATTATCATAAACCTTTCCTTCCTGGATAGATTTTTCAGAAAATTGTAATAATTTCATAAAAGATAATGCGTTGATCATATCTTGATATGATTCAATATCCAGAAATACTCCTCTTGCTTCCCCATGCTGGGTAATAATTATTGGATTCTTATGATGATTGATATAATCTATTATTTCCGCAGCATTTGTCTTTATATAGGAAATTGGTTTTACATCTTCTTTTAAATTAACATTCATAAAAACCTCCAAAACAAGTACTTTAATAATACCAAAAAGAGATTGTTTTGTCAAGATTGAAATTTACCGCAAAAAAGGGACGATATTATTATTGGTTTAAAACAGAAACATTTGAAATATAATAAATATGTATTGAGGTTTTGCCTAAAAAAGAGTATATTGAACATTGGAAAACGCCATAAAAACGGAGGCTTTGATGATAAAACATGTGTCTGTGGCGGCACTGCCTGTCACGGAGAACTTCATTATACAGAAGAACCGTATCGAAAATAACGCGGGTCATGGAAGCAAGCGCGTCTGTATAGTTACAGGAACTCACGGTGACGAACTGGAGGGGCAGTACGTCTGCGCGCAACTGGCGAAGATCCTGAGCGAAGGGAAAAATAAGCTTTCGGGCATTGTGGACATCTATCCCGCGTTAAACCCGCTGGGAATCGATACCATTACGCGGGGGTTTCCGATGTTCGACCTGGACATGAACCGCATATTCCCCGGTTCTCCGTCAGGTCCGCTTGCGGAGGTCGCGGCACACGACATTGTCCGCGACATTGAGGGCGCGGATATGTGCATAGACATACACTCAAGCAACATTTTTTTGCGCGAGACACCGCAGGTGCGCGTAAGCGAACAGAACGAATCCGCGCTGCTGCCCTATGCGGTAATGCTCAACGTTGATCTCGTGTGGATACATGCGTCGGCGACCGTGCTGGAATCGACGCTGGCGCACTCGCTCAACATGCGCGGCGTTAAGACTTTGGTGGTCGAGATGGGCGTCGGTATGCGTATAACAGAAAAATACTGCTCGCAGCTTGTGGACGGCATACTGAACCTTCTGCGCGAACAGGGAATGTGGAACGGAGCGCCCGGACAGACAAGGCAGCCGCTTATCTCAAAGGATCACAATGTCGGCTTTCTGAACTCGGACGCTGGCGGGATTTTTCTCCCGCACGCCGCGCACGGCAGCCACGTTAATACCGGCGACTGTATCGGTATTGTCATAGACCCGCTCACCGGCGCTGTTGTCGAGGAAACGCTTGCGCCCTGCGACGGCCTGCTGTTTACGTTGCGGGAATATCCCGTCGTATTCGGCGGATCGCTTTTGGCGCGAATTATGGAGGATTCAAAAAATGGTTAAAGATATTATATACTCGATAAAGTCGCCCTACCGCCAGAGCATGGACATCGTGGGGTACACCTTCGGCGAAGGCGAAAAATCGTGCTGCGTGGTGGGCGCACTGCGCGGCAACGAGATTCAGCAGATGGCGATCTGCGCCCAGTTAGTTGACACGCTCAAACGACTGGAGGAAGACGGGGGCATCCTCCTGGGCAAGAGCATAATGATCATACCCTGCGCGAACCACTACTCCATGAATATCGGCAAGCGTTTTTGGACAATGGACAACACCGACATCAACCGCATGTTTCCCGGCTATGATCAGGGAGAGACGACGCAGCGCATTGCTGACGGGCTGTTCAAGACGATCAAGGACTACGTCTACGGCATACAGATGGCGAGTTTCTACCGTGACGGCGAGTTTCTGCCGCACGTCAAGGTGATGGACACCGATTGCAGAAACCCTGAAGCCTACGATTCGCTTGAGGACTTCGGCCTGCCCTACGGCCTGATTAGAATACCGCAGCCCTACGACACCGCGACGCTCAACTACAACTGGCAGATTTGGGGCTGCCAGGCCTACTCGCTGTTTTCGACCTACACCGAGCACATAGGGAAGCAGTCTACGCAAACAGCCGTGAACGCCATATTACGCTTCCTTATCGCCAAGGGGATACTAAAATGGTCGCTGCACGGCGGTATGCACACCCGCATACTCAACGAGGGATTGATAAGGAACGTCCAGACAAGCTACGCCGGGATACTGAAAAAACATGTCGCGGTGGGCGACGAGGTTGTAGAGGGCGACTTGCTCTGCGAGATAATCCATCCCCTGGAGGGGAACACGATAGGCCGGATAGAGGCGCCAACGGACGGGACAATATTCTTCGCCTACAACAAACAGCTTGTGATGGAGCATACCGACGTGTTTAACATAGTGCCGTTTTCTAATGTGTAGCTAAACAAAGAGCAAAGAGCAGGTAGCAGTTAGCAAAGGAAGAGGCGAAGCGTACTATCTTAACTTTGTACTTGAGGGAGGAATTAGGAGCCTGTCACCGTGCCGCCTTTAATTAAATGTTCCCTCTCTGACCCATTCATCCACTTTGGCGGATAGTTTTGTTTGCCAGCCGCGTCCCAATGCCTTTAGTTTTGTTAATGTGGATGGATTCAAACGGATATGTATATCCTGCTTTACCTCTCCTTTCTTTGGGCGTCCACGATTCGGGTATTCGGCTTTTGTCCGCCACTCTTCGGGAGTGTAAGGATTGTCGTCTTTGCTTGCTTTGGCTTTGGCGATCATGGTTTTTACTTGTGCCGGAGTATATAGTTTTTTTGCCTCTGTAATCGTCATGCTAGTCATTTTTCCCATAATATTTTCCCCTTTCTTTTTTGTGAATCTTATGTATTGAAATTACCCTTATTTTTTTCCCTCGCCATGTATAACAAAGTTTTAAAACCTCTCCGTAAACCATTCCATAGGCAATATATCTGATTTCTTTGTCCTCTTTTCTATTGTCAATAAATTGCACCATATCAGGATCGGAAAGAACCAATGCGGCTAATGAAAAGTCCAGCCCCCGCTCCTTTAGCGTTTTTTGACGTTTAGCCTCATCCCATTCAAGTTCAATTTCGTCATCCATATATTTATTGTATCCACAATACAATTGATTGTCAAATGTTATTTTTTAAAATCAAGCCGAGAACTGTCCTGATCGGGCAGTTTTTGCTTCGGGCGGCACGGATGCATAACACTCAACAGGTAGCAAAGTTAAGATTGTATCTTAACTTTGCTCCTTGAAAAAGTTTTCCCTTGCGGTTTTGAAGAGATCCCCGATTATTTTTCCCATAAGTTTTTTTGTGGGCTTGTCCATATTTATTAGGGCGTTGATTATACCGCCGGCGGTGTTTTTCCAGTCATCGGTAAGATCGATCACGGAATCTGCGTCGCAGGAAACAAGGATCTTATATATAGCCTGGATAAACTGCTGCCTCTGCCCTTCGTCAATCTGGTTGATCCATTTGCTGATAATATTGTTAATAAAACGGCTCTGCTCTGTGAGTTCCCCGGCATCGACCATGTTGTTATACGTAACTTCCCACGAACTGAGGCTGTGCTGCATGGGGCCGCTTGCGGTGCTTTTTATCACCATCGGGGTTTCGCCATGATCAAACAGCATCCCGATTAATGAGGACTGCGGAATAAAGGCTTGAATTCGGGAGCAGATTGCCTTGTAGCCCCTGCTCTCTATCACTTGTTTGTGAAAGCCCGGCGCGTCATTGCTGTAAATGACGGTGATGCGTTTTTGGGTAACTTTATCGCAAAAGGCGGACGCATAAACCGCCAGGTTCCCGCCCTTTGAGTGTCCGGCTATGATCAGGGGATAATGGTATCTTACGGCTGTTTTCTCAAGGTAGGATACGGCTTCTTTTTGCGAGGGGATAGAAGTAATCAGGCTCATGTTAAAACTCTCTTTCCAGCCGATAAGGGTCATATCCGTACCCCGGTAAACCACAAGCATTCTTTTGGAAGAATGTTTTTTGCCGATTATCGCGCAGAAAGCGGCAAACTGTTTTTCCTGATCGAGGTCGATGTTGTTGGTGTAGGCAAACAGCTTGCAGTCTTTATAACGGGGACTCGATCCAATCGCGTTGATAACAGAGATCGCGTCGATAACCGTAATATCACTGGTTGATCCTGAAGGGTTGTCCCGCTGTATTACCGCGTACTTTGCCGCCAGTTCCTCAACAGTGATGGTGTTGCGTTCATTGGGGCCGGGAACAATACCGTCCATCGGCAGATAGGACAGTTGGGAAAAAACAATGTTATCGACCGGGTTAAAAGGAAATTGGTCAAATTCCAAATCTCCCCGCCATGAAATATAATCAAATAAATTAGCCATATACGTCTAATACCATTCTCTATACCGTTCTTTAAAATTAAGACTGGCAACCCGCTCGTACTTTCCGCTTGCTTTCTTCCCGTAACGAACCCTTATCTGCTGTGTTCCTTCTTTTACAGCAGTCCCTTTAAGGGTTATTTTTGACACTTCCGCCTCTTTCTTTTTCGATGCTTTATTTGCGTATACATTGAAAAAATAAGTAGTAGAATTATTAAGCGTTTCCGGCGGCTTTATTTCTTCAAACCCTTCTAAAAGATGAATATTATATTGGGCTATCTCAGGCTCAGAGATGGTAATAGTAACCGGTATCCTGTTATCGTTAAAAAATCTTCTTGCAAAACTGTTTGATGTTGCAGTTACGCTTACTTGAAAATAAATTGTTTCATCAACCGGTACATCAAGCGTATACCCTACTGAATCCATATCATTTGAATGTACTGCGAGTTTTGTGTCAATAACATATCGCGCTTCTTTCTGGGGAAAAGAGAAAAAATTGAGTAACCAAATGATCAGAGTCGGTATTAAAGCACACAGAATGGCTATAATGGAACCAGCCGGAAAATCTTCGCCACCTAATATAGTAACTAACGTAACGATAGCAGCTATAATTGTGGTAATAATCAATATAACCAAAAAAACAAGCGCCGCAATATTCATCCAATACTCCTTTCAATATAGTATGCCAAATTATATATTATTTGTCACCCTTATTATAGCCAAGTCTTGCCGCTTTGGAAAAGATGTCTTTGAGGTAGCGGCCTTCCCTTTCCGTTAATCCGGCGCGGCAGATTAAATCACGCAGGAAGCGGGTTTGTTCCTCGCGCCCGCGACGCTTGTAAAAACCAAGTTCGGCAAGGGTGTTGGTTATGCTTTCCGTTAGCTGTAAAACTGCCGGATATTCCAGCGGAACCCACTCCCCTTTAACGGGGTTTTCCTCAATTTGACCAAAGGCGAGAAAAAGCTCGTAGGCGTATATTTGTACGGCGTGGGAAAGGTTGAGCGAGGGGAAGGAATCGGAAACAGGGACATGTGATGCGACATTGCAGAAATTAAGCTCGTCTTCCTCAAGGCCGGTGCGCTCGTTGCCGAAAACGAACCCCACAGTTGCACGTTCCTGTTTTTTAAGCCACGCGGTAAGGGCGCGCGGTTCCATGCTGATAGTTTTGCGCCTTCTGCCCCTGCGCCGGGTTGTCCCCACTACAAGAGAGCAGTCTGCAGTAGCCTCGGCGAGGGTGTCAAAAAAATCGGCGCTATGCCAGACATCCTCGGCGTGAACAGTCCGCGCCAGCAGGGTAGACTCGTCAAAAGGGGTCGGCGCGACTATACGCAGATGGGTAAGCCCCATGTTTTTCATCACGCGGCAGACAGCCCCGACATTGCCCGGTTCGCTTGGCCGGCATAAAATAATCACAATATCCGACAAATCCATAAATAATATTACGATATTAAATGCCGTTCAGCCAATTGCTCAAGCTTCGTTTTCATGCAATAATACGGCATGGCTTTGAATTGCGGTATCGTCGGGCTTCCCAATGTGGGAAAGTCCACCATTTTTTCGGCTTTAAGTTCCGCCCCGGCAGAGGCGGCTAATTACCCTTTCTGCACGATTAACCCCAATGTCGGGATCGCCAGTGTCCCCGATTCGCGGCTGGATAAACTTACCGCTTTGTTTAAGCCAAAGAAAACAATTCCGGCAACCGTGGAGTTCGTCGATATTGCGGGACTTGTGAAAGGCGCGTCAAAGGGAGAGGGGCTGGGCAATCAGTTTCTTTCGCATATCCGCGAGGTTTCAGTTTACGCGCACGTTGTCCGCTGTTTTGAAGATGCCGACGTTGTCCATGTAAACAACAAAGTCGATCCTCTTTCCGATATGGAAATCATCGACATTGAGCTTGCCCTTGCCGATTTGCAGGGTCTTGCGAAGCGCAGAGAACGCGCTGAAAAAATGCTGAAAGTGCAGACCGAGAAAAAAAACGCCGAAGCCGTTCTTTCCGTGCTGGATAAAATCAGCCCGATGCTTGAAGACGGCAAGCCGATCCGTTTAGCCAACCTAAACGACGACGAAAAAGCCGCGATTTATGACTGCCATTTTATCACCGCCAAACCTCAGCTTTATGTGTGCAATGTTGATGAGGAAGGAATCCGCTCCATTGCCTCAGGCGGCGAGGGAAACGCCCATGTGCAAGCCGTGAAAAAACGCGCAGCAGCGGAAGGCTCTACGGCGATCTGCATCTGCGGCAAGTTCGAAGCGGAGCTTTCTGACATAACTAATATAGAAGAAAAGCTTGCCTTCCTTGAAGAGCTTGGCCTTAAAGAACCCGGCCTTTCCTCCCTTATCCGTTCGGCGTACAAACTGCTTGACCTGCGTACTTTTTTCACTGCCGGTGAAGATGAATGTAGGGCGTGGACAATCCACAAAGGCGATACGGCTCCCAAAGCAGCGAGCGTTATTCACACAGATTTTGAAAAAGGTTTTATAAAAGCGGAAGTGTATACCTGCGATGACATTTTTCAATACGGAACGGAAGCTAAAATAAAGGAAGCCGGAAAATACCGGGTTGAAGGCAGAGATTATGTCGTGCAGGACGGCGATGTGATGTATTTTAAGTTTAATGTGTAATTTGGATGGAAGGAGAAACCTATGCCGCAGAACCAAACCATGACCCTTGACGAGAAACTGGCTATTTCAATCAAATCAGCAGAATTAAGGGAAGCCGGAGATGAAGAAGGTGCTATACGCCTTATGAAAACAGCGCCCGTACCACCTTATATAGCAAAAGTAATCAAGGAAAAAGCAGGGGCAGAATATTTAGCAGGCTGGAATTTATCGGAAGCGGAGGCGGCGTTTGGAGCTGACTGGCTTAGTAAATAATATAATTTCTGCAACGGCTAGTATTGATTATGGTCGTAAAGGTTTTGCCACCAGAGGAAAAGCGGAAGAAGGGCGCATTTCCTACGAAAAAGGTATATTTTTGGCAATGAGTTCTTTTAAGGAAGCCCAAGCCACCGCCGACCCTGAAACCATAATCCTGGCCGAATATACCTTCATCACACAGGAACTTGAATTCTGCGAAAAATCCGACAAAGCCGCTATAACGAGCCTGTCAAGAGGTATCCGATTTTTTGTAGACGTACACCGCCGAATGGCGGTGCATAATATAATTTCCTATCGTCCGCAGCCCGAAGGGATGCTTGACGCTTTTCTTGCCGTAAAAGCCATTGAAAAACTTGATTATAAAATTGCAGATGATTTATTTCCCCACGATGCAAAATACCGCATAAAAGGTTACCCACTGGACTCATTTCACATCGCCATAGAAGGCC
>Ga0268262_10001757_pt1 | contig 26144 bp, 19 predicted proteins | sample TergutNc150P3_FD_190354 | JGI IMG/M metagenome (GOLD analysis project Ga0268262, IMG submission 190354) | Nasutitermes corniger P3 segment gut microbial community from laboratory colony in Florida, USA - Nc150 P3 (SPAdes) (version 2) | ecosystem: Host-associated > Arthropoda: Insects >... | reverse complement strand
ATATAATAAAACGAAAGATGAATCAATACAGCGATTAGGCGCGGAAGTTCAGAAGTACCGCGAAGGATTTGCTTTTTCCGCGTTGAAACCGTTTATTAACGCGTTAATAACCTTGCGCGAAGATTGTCGCAAATCAATTAGAGATGCAAAACAGTTCGCGCCCGATAACGAAAAAATCAAAAAATACATAGAATACCTGATTTCGGATTTTGAAGAAATATTTGCAAATATCGGATTAGAGCGCAATGACAATTCAATCAGTATAAACGGTAAGCCGCTTTCGGGAGTAACCCAGACGAAAACACTGTCCGCGGAACCTTTAACAGATGAACAGGAAGATGACGATACCCAAATATTGATATGCGCCGGGCAAATTAATACTATTTCCGATCTTATTGAATACCTGGACAAGAGTGAAGCCGCCATAAGGCTTGCGCTTCAGGACAGGGCGGCGGCGGACAAGACAATCCAGGAATACATAACGTTAGCGGCGCGTACCGATGCGGAGCATTATTTGGCTTTAGTTGCTCCCGTATCAAGGCAGTTCTATGCGCTATATGACGGTATATCCGCCAAAAGTCAGTCTGCCGGTGATTATTCGGATGATACGCTTATAAAGTTTTACAATGCAATCCTTGAAAAAGTTGTAAGCGAAATTGAAGTTATTCTTACTAACGCCGGAATGGTAATAGAAACATTAGACGGTATTTTTGATACGCAAAAACATAAACTTTTAAAAACACTTCCTGCAAGCGATGAAAAACTCGACAGGGTTATTGCAAACACTTACACGGATTGTTATACCTACGACGGGAAAGTCGTTTATCAGTCCAAAGTGGATGTTTATAAGTTTCAAAATTTAACACAAGGAGAACAGAATCATGGGTAAAAAAATCGGTATTGACTTAGGCACAACATACTCTTGTGTGAGTTATGTTGACGAAAACGGAATCGTCAAAATTATTGATAATTCTGAAGGCGAGCAAACAACTCCGTCCGTTGTGTATTTCGCTGAAAATGGCGAAATAACAGTTGGTTCTACGGCGCGTCAGGAGGGCGGGCTTACGCCCGATAGGCTGGTAGAGCGCGTAAAGAACTATATGGGAGATCCTGCGTTTACGATTACACAAAACGGTAATGATTATTCCGCATCCGCCGTTTCGTCGGTAATACTTAAAAAACTTGTCCGCGACGCACAGACTTATTTAGGCGGAGAAGAAATAGAAGGAGCGGTAATAACCTGCCCCGCTTACTTCGGCGAAGCGGCGCGCGCCGCGACAAAAGCTGCCGGTGAAGCGGCGGGATTAAATGTTTTAAAAATATTGGACGAGCCTGTTGCCGCGGGCCTTGCTTATGGTAATTCGCGTCATGAGGATATGCAGAAACAGGTTTTGGTTTACGACCTTGGCGGCGGTACATTCGATTGCACCGTCCTTAAAATTGACTTTAAGGGCGATTCCAAACAGATGGAGCAGATAACGACCGGCGGCGATCATCAACTGGGCGGTAAAGACTGGGACGCAAGGCTTGCGGAATATGTCCGCAATGAATTTGCGCAGAGAAAAGGCGCCAGCATTGAAGATATGGAAAATGACGCGGAATTACGGGCATGGTTCTCCGAGAATATTGAAAAAGCAAAAAAAATGCTTACAAGTAAAACAACTACTGTATTAACAGTATCATTCAACGGTGACAAAGAAAAAATAGAAATTACACGCGAAGCCTTTGACAATGTTACTACTGCCGAACTTGAGAGGACAATTTTATTGGTCGATGAAATGTTATCCAAGAAAGGATTAACAATGGCAAATGACATCGATGAAATTATTCTTGTAGGGGGATCTACAAGAATGTTGCAGGTACAACAAAAGCTTGAGCAAGTTTATGGCAAACCTATTAGTTCTTTTGAGCCCGATAAGGCAGTTGCGATGGGGGCGGCGCTTGTAGCGGATGGCGCGAATTATACTGGTGGCGGTGAGTTACCGACCGGTGGTGAAACTGTCGGTGGTCGTCATACTTTGGACGGAGAGGCTGCTCCGATTGAAATTCACAATACCGACGGCTCCACTACGACTTTTATTGAAAAGTGTACAAAAAGTTACGGATTGGCGGCTCAGGATAAAGGGAAAGAGATAGTCGGAAATATAATATTCAAAGACACTGTTAAACCGGCGCATCAGGAGCGGGAATTCGGAACCTCCTGCGCGAATCAAGCCAATATCAACTTGCGTGTGTATGAAAACAACAGTCTTGAAGCGGATGCCTCTATTGAAGAAAGTACCCAAATGTACGAATCGTGTGAAATTAATCTGACGCCGGGGCTGCCCGAAGGCGCGCCGATTAACATCATATTCGATTTGGACGGCGACGGGGTTTTAACCATTACAGCCGTAGATGTTACAAACAATAAACCTGAAACCGTTAAACCTGTTCGTATCGGCGGCGATGCGGCAAATGTCGGCATGGATGCGATTAAAAGAGCGAGATTGACATAAAGGCAAACATAAACATAGAGGAACGAATCAAGTGGGTATCAACGTAGGTATCGATCTGGGAACAACCTATTCCGCCGTCGCCGTATTCGATGATGCGGCCGGACAAGTCAGGATATTAAAAAACTCTGACGACAAAACCTGTACCCCGTCTGTTACCCACATCGAAAGTGGAAAGATAAAAATCGGCGATGAGGCAAAACAGCTTCAAGGTTCGGGCGATAATAACGCCGCCTCTTTTTATAAGAGCATGATGGGAGAGAAAGGGTATACGCTGTATCTTGATGGCAAGGAATATTCACCGGAGGAATTGTCGGGGCTGTACCTTCGGGAATTAATACGCGACGTATCCCAACACAACAACGTTCAAATTGACGGCGCAGTAATAACGTGTCCCGCGTACTTTAACGAAGCGCAGCGTAACGCAACAATAAACGCTCTTAAAGCTACCGGATTAAAATTTCTCAAAATCATCAATGAGCCGACCGCGGCGATTATCGCCTATGGTTTAACCGGTACCGGGAAGAAGAATGTAATGGTCTACGACCTGGGCGGCGGAACATTCGATGTTACGATAGCCGAGGTAGACGGTACCAAAGTAAGAGTTTTGACCACCAACGGTAATCACCAATTAGGGGGAAAAAATTGGGATGCGATAATAGCCGATGAACTAAAGCAGCGCTTTTTCGATGAGTATAACGCGAACATTGAGGATAATCAGGAAGATTATAATCAACTTAGAGTGCAATGCGAAGATATTAAAAAACGGCTCACAAATATCAGCTCTACTACAGCCGTCATTCAAAGCCAGGGATATACCGGTAAGTATGAGGTGACCCGTGAATTTTTTGACTCCGCCACGCATAGCCTTTTAAACGAGACGATTCTTTTAATTGACAGGTGTTTTTCCGAACTTGGCGGAGGTTTTTCCTGGAAAAATCTTGACGAAGTTGTTTTGGTCGGCGGTTCAACAAGGATGCCGCAAGTTAAAGAATTTGTGCGCCGTGAATACGGACGCGAACCCGTAACAAAAAACATTGACGTTGATACCATTGTCGCGGCAGGTGCGGCAATGCAGGCAAAACTTTGCGTTGAAAACAGGCTCGTTTTAGGCGGAGCTTCACCCGGAGCACGTCCGGCAACTTTGGACGGAAGCGAGAAAGAAACACTTGTAATCACCGGCAGCGATATTCAGGATATAACTTCGCACAGCCTCGGAATGCTTGCTCTTGCAAAGGACGAAACGACTTATAAAAACAGCATTATTATCAAAAAAAATAGTCCGTTAAACAAAGAGTTCGGTAATGAATATCATTTTGCCGGAGATACGATGGACGTGTTTGTTCTGCAGGGAGAATCCCAGGAACCGTGTGATTGTACGCTTCTGTATAAGTTTTGCGTATCAGGTTTCACAAAAGGCAAAAAGACCGATTTTACCCTTTTTTTTGAATATAACCAGAACGGTGTTGTGGCTGTGCGCGCCGAAGCCAAAGACGGGACGTCGCTTCGGGTCGAAAAATCCGTTGTCAACGAAACAATTGACGAAATTATTAACAGGCTGCTCCGCGAGAGGGAAGAACTGAAACGTAAAGCTTCACGTGCAGAAATTATGTTTATGGTCGATACGTCCGGCTCAATGTCCGGTGAACCTATACAGTTGGCGCGCAAGGCTATTCGGGATTTTGTGAGGCAGCTTGATTTAACAAGGTTTACTGTGTCAATTGTTAATTTTGCCGAAAGTAGTAGATTTGAGTGTTCCAACGCAAGCGATAGTAGACAGATAGAAATGGCTACATCTGCGCTAGAATCTGGATCGTGTGGATGCAGTACTTCAGCGACTCCGCTCAGTTCATTTGGTAATAGATTTGCTGATCGGAATATTAATCGTATTATCGTTGTTTTAACCGATGGTGCATGGTCAGACCAATCACAGGAGGAATCTGCTGCTAACAGATTGAAAAACGATGGCATTACTGTTTATGCGACAGGATTTGGCGATGCCGATGAAAGATTCTTAAATGGGATTGCGTCTGCCGGATGTGGGCAAAAAATAGATTTAAGCAAACTAAGTGAAACTTTTGTGGGAATAGCGGGCAGTATAGCAACGGAAAGGTAGAGAAAAGGCGCATGGAAACTTTAAGAACACCGGAAGAACTTAACAATCCTGACTATAATTATTATTTCGCCTATGTTATTGATCCAGCCGAAAAGGATGCGAAAAAGATTGAGACTGCCATGGCAAATCGTAAAAATTCTTGGACACAAGGAACACCTACTCAGCGCAGGTTAATAGCATTAAATGCTGAAGCTATCAAAATAATGACCGATAAGAGCCTTAGGGAGGAAGAGTTACAAACAGCAAAAAAATTCAGGCTGGAAACCGCTGAAAAAGCAATTGTTGCGATTGTAAGAGGGCGTGGGGCAATTTATAAAAGTGACTTAATTAAAATGGCTGATGCAAGTGGCAAATGGCTGACGGCGGACGAAATAGAAAAAAAGACTACGTATTTGTTGCAGCAGGGAGCAAAATTAGTTGACGATACAAAAAGAAGCCTGGAATTTTTAACTTATGATAAAATAGAAAAATTTCTAAAAACTATCGGCAAAAGTAATTTATACGATTTGTTAAATGCGGCACAGACTGCAACTATTAGTACCTTGCAGAGCGCGGTAACAACTACATACAATGCGGCATCAGGAAAAACGGACCCTAAATCCACTGCCACAAATGGTGTTTGCGGCGAAGCGAAAAAGATTTTTAAAGACGATAATTCAAAAAAGTACTACGATATTTACCTTGCTACAAAGGATATTTGGGATGAATTTGCACTACGGCGCAGCACGGGTATTTCGGAGATGGAACTTAAGGAGTTTCTGGCATACTCCGAAAAAGCAAAGAACGCGTTAAAACCGTTTGGAATTAACGATGTTGATTACATAGAAGTTCTTTTGGCTGAAGGTCTCAATTCATTTCGCATTGCCGTGGCCGGCGGGGAAGAACGGGGAATAGACCTGGAAGATTGCCCGTACTGCGGCAAAGCCTATTCGAATAATGACAAGCCGAAAACTTGCCCGCATTGCCATAATCCATTAGAAATCGTGTGTTGGAATTGCGGAGGCAAGGCTCCTTATACAGTAAAGAATAATACTTGCCCGTCTTGCGGAGCGATGAAAGAACAAAGTCCGCGTTTTGAGGCAATTGTAAAGAAATTAGATAATTTATTAGTTCAACCGGATGTTTCGATAACCGATATTCTAACGGAATTTAATAACCTGAAAAATCTATTACCGGATTATAATAAAATAAATACTTCAAAGTTAGCCAAAAAAGCCGCGGAATATCATGAAAAAATAGATAAAAGAAATAAGGAAGAAGAAACGGTCGGTAAGGCATATAAAGAAGAATACGAAAAAATACAGGAATTAATTAACTTAAAGAAATACATATCCGCTTCAGGATCGGTAACGGCGCTTAAAAATAAATATCCTAAATATAACGCAGCAAAAACAGATGAGCTTACCGCTACAATTTCTTCTGTAGTATTGAAAGTTAAGCAGCATGCGGATAAAGCGAAAACATTCACCGCTCAGAATAACGAAGAGGCTGCGGTAAGCGAAGTTGCGGCGGCGCTTGATTTATCAACGGACTACATTGAAGCGAATCAAATAATATCAAAGTTTCCTCCCAGAGCGCCTGAAAATGTAAATGCGCAGGTTAAAGAGAATTCGGCGTTAGTTTCATGGGTCGAAAACAAACCGCAAAAATTGGCGACATATACGGTTATTCGTAAAAACGGTTCACGACCGACATCAATAACAGATGGCACCGTTGTAGCAAGCGAACTAAGTATAAACTTCTTTGAAGATAAAACAATCGTTTCCGACACACCCTATTATTACGCGGTTTTCTCTTCGCGTTTAGGTGTAAATTCTCCGGTTGTATGTGCTACGACGCCTGTCGTTACTTATTTTGATGTTTCAAATATACGGCAAGAAATTGTATCCGGCAAAATCGTTGTAAAATGGGAATCGCCTCTAAATGTCAGCGAGGTACAGGTAATAAGGAAAAAAGGGCTTACTCCGCCAACCGGGCGTGAGGACGGTCAAAAAATTCCCGTAAAAAACAACGAATCGTTTGAGGACAGCGATTACGATAAGGCCGGCAACAGCTATCTTTTTATTTGCGCTTACAAAAATGACAAAGGAAGCACATTTTCAAAGGGCGTAACGCGGACATTTAAGGAATTGGAAGAATTAAAGCCCTTGTCCAATGTCAAGATTGAACAGAACGGAACCACTTCGTTTACATTAAGCTGTGATAAAAACGTATCCGGCAAGCGGGGAATATATTACAGTACTCAGGAGATCAACTGTAAAATTGACAGTACATTACCAATTGCCGAATTCAGGAATTTTAATAAAAGTTTAAATGAAGTGAATCTATTGGTTTCAGACGATAATACCGCGACATTTAATTTACCGCCTGATAAAGCTTATTATGTTTATCCTGTTGTTTTCAATGAACAGCTTTTAATCGTTTCAAAGCCTTTTATAGTAAACACAATGATTGGCGTGTCTCAAATTAATTATTCGGAAAAAGGCGATGAAGTTGTGATTACCGGACGACCACATTCTTTTGCTAAAACAATTATAGCAAAGATCAGTAATACCGCTTTCCCTGCCACTCTGAATTCTGAAGGTATTACTTTATCTGTTACAAAAGATGATTTTACAGGCAAAGGGTTGTCTGTTAAATTAAAAGCGAATTCTGACAGTTATATAACAATCTTTGCCGAAACGGAAAGCGAGGGCGTCAAGTCTACAACATGCGGCGTGCGTCTTGGAAATGTAATAACTCAAAGACCTAAAGTAACCGTTCAGTATGCAATGACGGTTAATGTTTCAACAGCAAAATCATTTCCGATAAAAATTGAGTTCCAGTCTGATGCGCCTGAGACAATTCCTGAACTCATGCTTGTAAAAGGCAGTCCCCGTCCGTTAAGTAAAAACGAAGGACAGCTTGTTGATAGAACACCGGCTTTACCGCTTAAAAAGGGGTTGCTTTCCGGCGGTAAATATACCGCAAGCGTTACTGTTAAGTCAGACCCTGTAGCCGTGAATACAAAATTTGCGATATTTCCGTCGGCAGACAACAAGTTTATTACCTTTAAGGAAGTGCGGAGCTTGTAATTAACCCCGTCGTAGACGGGATATAAAGTTTTTTTGAGAGGAGACGGATTATGAAGGATACAAGTTATCTAAAAGATTTGTACAGGATGAAGCATGAAAAGACTTCTGAATTAAAGTATTATGAAGAACAAGGCAAACTGTCTGAAGGTATGAATAATAAATTTAATAAAGAAATAGACGAACTTGGTAAGAAAATAGATGAGGAGATCGAAGTACAAGAACTTTCTAGTGAGGAATCCTCTAAGGCTCAGGAGGAGTGTGAGCAAGAAAATGAGCATAGCCGTTGATAAATCGTTGAATAGCGAAAAAGGAATTGTCAGTGAGCAAAAACAGGGCAGAGGGCATTAAACAATGGCATTGCAGAACACAAATGTAAAGGTTTGCGAAGGCATTGAGCTCTTGGACAGAGTTCCGCCGGGAGCGCAGTCTTCCGGCAGCGGGCTTCGTGTTGAGTTTATAGGCAAGAATACCTCTGGGCAGTCCGACAAATTTTCTCTTTCTGAAAAATTATTAAGCCAGCACCTGTTACTTTTAGGCGGTATTGGTTCCGGCAAGACAAACACCTTTAACCAAATTCTGCAATCCCTTATTCCCCAGATGACAAACCGCGATGTTATGGTAATCTTTGACACCAAGGGAGATTTTTATAGAGAGTTTTATCGCCCCGGCGATATAGTTATTTCTAATGACGCTGCGGCGCGTGGGGCAAACGGAGCGGATTATTGGAATCTAATAAATGAAATTGAGGATGACGGCCGGATAGATGAGAATGTTATTGAAATAGCAAATGCTCTGTTCGCGGATAAACTTAAAGATTCCAAGGATTCGTTTTTCCCGAATGCCGCTAAGGATATAGTGTCCGCGATTTTGTATCATTTCGCTAAAATTAAAAGCCGCCGTCAAGTCGATAATCTTACATTCTCTAACTTTTTTAAAACCGCTGCCGCCAATGAGGATATAAAATCCAAGATTGTCGGCGTGCTTGAAATGTACGTTAATTTTTCGGCAATGAAAAGCTATATTCCCGAACATGCTAAAGGGCAGTCGGAAGGTGTAATCGCCGAAATTCAACAAATTATAAGGCAGGTTTTTGTAGGTAATTTTGCAAAACAGGGAACGCTTTCCCTTAGACAGTTAATCCGCGCCAAAGGAGGCAAACGGATATTTATTGAATACGACATAGGCATCGGAAATATGCTTGCTCCTATTTATACATTGATGTTTGACCTTGCCATAAAAGAAGCGCTTAGTAGGGCAAAAAGCGATGGGAATGTTTTCTTTGTAGTTGATGAATTTAAATTATTGCCAAATTTGAAGCACATTGATGACGCGGTGAATTTCGGAAGAAGCCTGGGCATCAAATTTATGATAGGCATTCAGAATACGGACCAAATTATTGAGGCGTATAACGAACACATGGCAATGAATATTTTTTCCGGCTTTTTAAATCATTTTTGCTTCAAGGTTAACGATTTTTCAACACGTAAATATATAAAAGAGCGCGGAGGCGAAAACAGAAAGTGTACGACTTTTAAGAGTTCGACTGTTCAGGAAAGCATAGCGGTCGCAAATGTCATTGAAGATTGGGACATTGCGAATTTAAAACTCGGTGAAGCCATTGTGATGCTTAATAACGCGCCGCCGTTTATATTCGGATTTAACGAGTTTAAGGGGAAATAAGCATGGGATTTTTTTCAAGGATACTTAAGCCGGCTTCATCCGCAAAACCCAGGATTATTAGCATTGACACAGGACTTGGGAGTATTGCAGTTATAGGAAATTCCAAAGCAGGGAAAGAGGCTGTATTAAAAGACTATGCAATTGATGCTTACAATGGGGATGCCGCAGTTTTTTTATTTCGTAATGCGGCGATGGGAATGACGACATATCCGCAAATATCATCATCACTAAGTATTGTATGTGAGATGGATAACTCAGACAACGCTATGACCGAACAATTCGACGCGCTTGCCCATTGCGGCACAGAAGCGGATAAGAATGGCGCGATTATAAAGTTGTTTGACGCGTATTCACCGATAGACCCAGGTAAAAAAATGAATTATCAGTCCTATATAGATATTATGCGCAGATTATTAAAATTATTCAGCAAGCAGGTAAGTATTAATGAGTTTTATAATCATTCTATTGAAGAGATAGACGACTTAAACCGGTGCGCCCCGATACCGCAAATTGATCGCGACCGCAACGAACGTTTCTTGAACGGATTCAGGGCTGACGCTATGGGAATAGAGTCGTATTTTAGAGCCTTCTCAGAAAATACAATTGGTTATATTATGTCCGGTACTAAAACACTTGAGAAAATATTTCAAACAAAAGATTTTATGGAAGTAAGTTTTGATTTTAGTTCCAAGCAATCAGAGTCCGAAATACTGCTTTCAACATTTATAGACAACATCAAAAAATTTAATTTTTCCTCATCGCGGAAGAAGAAAATTATTATTGTAGCGGACGAAATCCCAAATGAATCCTTAATCAATTCAGGATTTATCAGACTATTAAAAATGACAAATTGTCAAACAATTTTTACGATCTCAGATATCGCGAGCCTTATCGAAAAATCAAATGATTGGATAGAAGCCGCAAACAGCTATTTCTTTTTAAGACAGAACTCAAACAAAAATAAAGAGTTTTGCGCCGAATTTTTTGGTAAATATGAAAAAGAGAAGATATCTGATACATCGGGTCAAACGAATCAAAAGCCTTCAATATTTAATTTAGGTTTTATCGATCCGAATAAAACTACAGTCACAAAAAACAGGACAGTAACGTATGAAAAGGAGTATATCTATCCGCCTGAAATATTTGCCAGTTTAGGAGACTATGAGTCAATTTACTATTTCAAAAATGACAACGATCACGGCAGGTTAAACTTAAAATAGGAGATGATAAAGAAAATGCTAAGGAGAAATGAGCAATGAAAAATTTTACTTGTCCGTATTGCTATGCAGAACACAATATTAACGATTGCGGTTTAAGATGTTCTTATAATATTATAGGGAACACGGATAAAAAATGTAAATTTGAAATTAAAAAATATGATGACCAGTATGGAAACGACTGGATTCCGCTTGCACACAAAAAGAAATGTATTAATTGCAAAGAAGCGGCAAAGCAACTTTTTTGTGATGATACAAAGAAGGAAATTCCGATTGAGTTTTTATCAATGAGAAGTTTACCGATTGCTCTTTTAGGAGCGAAGGCATCTGGTAAATCAAATTACATTGGAGTGTTAGTTAACGAGATAAAAAAGAAAATGGCAGGTCCGTTTAATTGTTCACTTTCGATGACTTGTAGCCAAGAATCGAAACAGGCGTATACTGATTTGTATTATCGCCCATTGTATGAAGACGGATTCACCGTCAGAGCAACTGATTTAGGAGAGGTTCCACCTCTTATATTCCCATTAAGATTTATGGATATGAAAAATAAGATTGTAAATATGGCTGCATTAACTTTCTATGATACAGCGGGTGAAAATCTTAACGATAAAAATGTTATGCATAAATTTAATCGTTATATAACGAATGCTCGCGGAATTATTTTGCTGTTAGATCCTCTGCAAGTTCCGAATATAAGGAATAAGCTAATAGCTAACGGATTTAACTCTCTTCCCGAGCAAAATACTGAAATTTACGAAGTTTTAAGCATCATTATAGATGTGATACGAAGTGTGAAAAACATTAAAGGGCAGATTCAGATACCGCTTGCTTTAGTGTTTACGAAAATAGACGTATTAGAGCAATATAATATTTTACCAGAAGACAGTTGTCTAAAAGAAGAATCTGAGCATATAAAACATGGAGCATTTATAAAGCTAGATTTTGAAAATACAAATATTCAAATGCAGGATTTAATAGACAATTGGCTTGATCAAGAATTAATCACTTTCATAAAACAATTTAAACAGCATTCTTTTTTTGGCGTAACGTCATTGGGTGGAAATCCTACAAATGGCGGGACGAAGATTGACAGCAAAGGCATTTGTCCGCGGCGCGTTTTAGACCCGCTTTTGTGGCTTTTAGCTGAAAATAGATATATAAAGACTTTAAAGAAGTAGGAGGTTTTTATGGGTTATGTAATACTTATTTTTGTTGTTATATTTTTAGTCGTTGCTATATACGGTTTTATGATCTCACTTTTCCTTTTCATACTCGGGGTCGGATGTATAGTTGGTTTGCCTGTCGGTATCTTTTATGGTATCAAGAACTATATATCATCAATACTTGATAATATTAATAACAAGGCCTTTAAGATCACAATGATAATTATTACATCATTGATTATTACTACAATTATGTTTTATTTAATTTCTATTATTAATTTTTTATCTGCTTATAATAATTGAGGAGTGAATGATGAAATACAAACAACCGGCCCAATTGAGTTATTTATTCCATGGCGGTTTTGTTGATCTAGAACAAGTTATCACAGGAGCGTTTAAACGTTGTGGTGATAATATTTCAGAAAGTGCAGAGGGTGTAAGTGATGCCTGGAACGATTTCGAATTCCCGAATATTTTAGATCTTGAAATATTGGAAATATTCACAAATTTACCGAGTGTTTGTAAAATTGGTTACTTCCTTGCAAAACTTATTTTCTCTGCAACTATTACGCCGCTTATTTGTATTATTATAACGATATTTCAGGTAAGTCTGTTATTGATATTATTTACTATAGCTTCTATCTTTTTTGGAATTGTTTTTTTGTTAGATAAAATATATTGCGTTATTAACGCAATAGTCAGTCATTGCCCTAATTGTCAAAGTAAGTTTAGTTTACCGATATATATTTGTCCCAAATGTGGAGTAAAACATGATCGGCTACGTCCAGGTATTTACGGAATACTATATCGAACATGTAATTGCGGTGAAAAATTGCCAACAATTTTCTTTAATGGCAGGCATAAATTAGAGGCACAATGCCCTCATTGCAATTACAATATTAAGGACGGCGGTTTGCATGCATCGTGGTGTATTCCTGTTGTGGGCGGCCCGAATTCTGGTAAAACATGTTATATAAATATGGCGATGATGTCGCTTGAAAAAAATGCGCCTTCCAGGTACGGGTTACAGTTTGAACACGAAAAAAACGGGTTGGATGACTACGAAGAAAATTCTGCCAATCTTTTGCGTGGATATTTACCGCAAAAAACACAGGAATTGCGATTGAAGTATTACCAATTTACGTTAACGCCCAAAAATGCAACCAAACAGCAAATTTCATTATGCGATGTTGCCGGCGAGCTTTTTGATGTAAATGCCGGAGGCAAAGAGATTAACAACCAAACAGGATTCCGGTATGTGAATGCGTTTATGCTGCTTATTGATCCGCTTTCCATTCCTGAATATCGCAACGAAGTATCGAAAACAATTAATTTAAGCGGATATAGCGGCGGCGCGCAGCGCATTGATGAAATGCTGGATACATTTGTAAGAACGCTTCAAAATATGTTTAGTATTAACGCTAAAACTATGCTCGATACGGATGTCGCGGTTGTATTCACCAAGACCGATGTACCGGGGCTTGACGAGAAAATAGGAGAAAGCGCCGTTCTTAAAAAGGCTTCGAGACTTAACCTGAAAGCCAGATATGAAACACAAAATAAATTGTGCGAGCAATTTTTACGTGAATATAATGAGGACAACTTTCTTATCAGTCTGAAATCACGTTTTAAGAGCATACAATTTTTTACTTGCAGCGCGTTGGGGCATGTAATGAACGGACAGCCTTTTGTAGCGTCAAATGTTGAGGAACCGTTTTTCTGGATTGTGAGAAAGAGAAGCAAAATCATTGATAAGACAATTAAGAGGGTGAGAATATGAACATTCAAATGCAGGATTTAATTAATAATTGGCTTGATGCTGATTTAATAGGTTACATAAAGCAGTTTAAACAGCATTCTTTTTTCGGCGTATCGTCATTGGGCGGAAATCCGACAAACGGCGGGACAAAGATTGACAGCAAAGGCATTTGTCCGTGGCGCGTTTTAGACCCGCTTTTGTGGCTTATAGCCGAGAATAATTATATAAAAACTTTAAAGTAACAGGAGATATTTTGTGGAGATAATAATTGGCATTGGTCTCATTGTATTAGTAATATACGGGATAATTAAGCTGATTGTATTTCTGGCGCCATACGTCGGAAAGGTGATTCTTTTCGCAGTCGGGGTCGGGGTTGCGGCTGGTCTGGTAGTAGGTATCGTCTTTGGCTTTAAAAACTGTATAGTGTCAATAAATGAAAACATTAGCAATAAGGCTTTTAAAAATGCGATGATTGTTATTACATCGTTATTTATCCTTATGTCTGTATGCGGTATAGTATATTCCGGTCCCGGAATTATACAAGATATAAGAGACCGAAACAAATTTACCCCTAATTATAATTTTGTTACCGAAGCTGAAACATATACCAATAAAATTGTTAATTCCGACGGTTTAAATGTCCGTGAAGGGCCTTCTGCGAACGCTGCCATAAAATTTGTTTTGTACAGAAATACAATTGTAAAAGTTTATGATAAAGGTAAATCGGGTGAATGGGTTAAAATATATTATGATGGCAAAGAAGGCTATGTGAATAAAACTTTTCTGAAAGAGGCTAAATAATGGCGCATAAACAACCAGCGAAGCCCAGTTATTTTTTCCGCGGCGGTTTTATCGATTTTGGCAAAGTTATCGCCGGGGCATTTATACATTGTGGAAAAGGCATTGTCGCAAGCCTGTCAGGAATTGGAAGCGCTTGGTCTGATATGACAGAGATGTACGGTTTTTTTATGAAGCTTCTGGGTTTTCTGCTTTTTTGTGTCAGGTTTGGTTTTTATCTAGTGCGGCTTATTTCTTCCGCCGTCGTTACACCGATAGTTTGTCTTTCTGTAGCGGCATTTCAGATATCCATACTATTGGTATTTCTTTCAGTAACATTGATCTGTTTTGGAATTATTACTTTGCTGGATAAAATTTTTTGCACGATCAAGGCGATAGTCAGTCATTGCCCAAATTGTCAAACTAAATTTAGTATGCCAATGTATATTTGTGATTGCGGCAGAGAACATGATCGGTTAAATCCGGGTTATTATGGCATATTTACTCGTGAATGTGAATGTGGCAGAAAACTTCCAACGACATTTTTTAATGGAAGGCAAAGATTAAACGCGCAATGCCCTCATTGCAAATGCAATATTAAAGACGGCGGTTTGCATGCTTCATGGTGTATTCCGGTTATAGGCGGGCCAAGTTCGGGTAAAACATGTTATATAAATATGACAATGATGTCGCTTGAAAAAGACGCTCTTTCAAGGTACGGATTAAGGTTTGAACACGAAAAAAACGGATTAGACGAATACGAAGAAAACGCGGACCGGCTTTCGAAAGGGTACTTGCCTGAAAAAACAACAGATAACCGGCTGAGATATTATCAATTTTCCCTTACGTCAAGAAATGCGACTAAACAGCAAATTTCATTATGCGATGTGGCGGGCGAGCTTTTCGATGTCAGCGACGGCGGTCAAGAGATAAATAAACAGATAGGATTTCGTTATGCGAATGCGTTTATATTGCTTATCGATCCGTTTTCTATTTCCGAATACCGCAACACGGTATCAACAAAGGCAAATTTAACCGATTACAAAGGCAGCATGCAGCGCATTGATGAAATGCTTGACACATTTATAAGAACACTCCAAAATATGTTTAGTATTGACGCAAAAGCCATGCTCAATACGGATGTCGCGGTTGTATTCACCAAGGCCGATGTACCGGGGCTTGACGAGAAAATAGGAGAAAGTGCCGTCCTTAAAAAGGCTTCGAGACTTGACCCGAAAGCCAGATATGAAACACAAAATAAATTGTGCGAGCAATTTCTACATGAATATAATGAGGACAATTTTCTTATCAGTCTGAAGTCGCGTTTTAAGAGCATACAATTTTTTACTTGCAGCGCGTTGGGGCATATAATGAACGGGCAGCCTTTTGTAGCGTCAAATGTCGAGGAACCGTTTTTCTGGATTGTGAGAAAGAGAAGCAAGATCATTAATAAGACAATTAAGAGAGGAGGTAAGAATAAATGATAGTCAGCCAGTATATTTATACGGCTTGCAGCGTATCATCATTGGGTGGAAATAGATACATAAGCTTTAAAAAAATAGGGGAGGGGTTATGGGGTATGTAATACTTATTGCTATTATTATAGCAATAATTTATGGAATAATAAAACTAATAATATTTTTAGCGCCGTACATAGGAATAGGAATCCTTATTATACTTGGAGCCGGTGGTGTGGTGGGTTTGCTGGTAGGTTTTTTTTATGCTGTCAAAAACTATATATTTTCAATACGTGATAATATACATAATAAAATATTTAAAATTTTAATGATGGTTATTACGTCAATAGTTATTTTAATTATTACTTATTTTTTATTAAGTCGTATTTGGTATACTTTTCGTTTTTGGTATATTTTTTATATGCCTAGACAATTATTTTATAGATATTAATTAAAGGAAGAACGATGAAACACAAACAGCCAGCAGAACTGAATTATCTTTTCCATGATGGATTTGTTGATTTAAAACAGGTCATTATTGGAGCATTCAAACCCTGTAGAAATATTATTTCCAGAAGCAAGAAAAGGATGATAGAATCTTGGCATGAAATAATAGACGAATTTAGGTATAGAAAAATTTTGGGCATTTTTACTTCTATACCACATCAGTTTATGTTAAGCTTTTATTTTATACGACTTATTTCTTCTGCCATCGTTACGCCAACAATTTGTTTCTTAATAGCAATATTACAAATAAGTATTCTGCTAATATTATTTTTAGCTTTTCTGACTATTCTTGGAATTATTTCTTTATCAGACAGAATATATTGCGTGATTAACGCAATAGTCAGTCATTGCCCTAATTGTCAAAGTAAGTTTAGTTTACCGATATATACCTGTCCTGGCTGCGGAGCAAAACATGATCGGCTGCATCCAGGTACTTACGGAATACTATACCGAACATGTAATTGCGGTGAAAAATTGCCGACCATATTCTTTAATGGCAGGCATAAATTAGAGGCGCAATGCCCTCATTGCAATTACAATATTAAGGACGGCGGTTTGCATGCATCGTGGTGTATTCCTGTTGTGGGCGGCCCGAGTTCTGGTAAAACATGTTATATAAATATGGCGATGATGTCGCTTGAAAAAAATGCGCCTTCCAGGTACGGGTTACAGTTTGAACACGAAAAAAACGGGTTGGATGACTACGAAGAAAATTCTGCCAATCTTTTGCGTGGATATTTACCGCAAAAAACACAGGAATTGCGATTGAAGTATTACCAATTTACGTTAACGCCCAAAAATGCAACCAAACAGCAAATTTCATTATGCGATGTTGCCGGCGAGCTTTTTGATGTAAATGCCGGAGGCAAAGAGATTAACAACCAAACAGGATTCCGGTATGTGAATGCGTTTATGCTGCTTATTGATCCGCTTTCCATTCCTGAATATCGCAACGAAGTATCGAAAACAATTAATTTAAGCGGATATAGCGGCGGCGCGCAGCGCATTGATGAAATGCTGGATACATTTGTAAGAACGCTTCAAAATATGTTTAGTATTAACGCTAAAACTATGCTTGATACGGATGTCGCGGTTGTATTCACCAAGGCCGATGTACCGGGGCTTGACGAGAAAATAGGAGAAAGCGCCGTTCTTAAAAAGGCTTCGAGACTTAACCTGAAAGCCAGATATGAGACACAAAATAAATTGTGCGAGCAATTTTTACGTGAATATAATGAGGACAATTTTCTTATCAGTCTGAAATCGCGTTTTAAGAGCATACAATTTTTTACTTGCAGCGCGTTGGGGCATGTAATGAACGGACAGCCTTTTGTAGCATCAAATGTTGAGGAACCGTTTTTCTGGATTGTGAGAAAGAGAAGCAAAATCATTGATAAGACAATTAAGAGAGGAGGTAAGAATAAATGATAGTCAGCCAGTATATTTATACCGCTTGTGGTAAAGAACGAACCGGAGCGTTCAGTGTTTTCTCTAAATCAAAAGATATTACAAACGAGGAAAGCGCCGATATCCGGGAAGTGATGATGTACAAAACGCCATCCGGATTACCTTATGAACCTACCGAACAACAAATAGATGAATTGTATCCGAAAAAATTTGGTTATTTTTTTCTTTCCTCTGGACGTGTTTGTATGGCGCAAGTGTGTTATGTAGGCCGTGTGTATAGCGATCTTGACGGGCGTTTTGGTAATTATATTATTCATGCATTTGTTTTTGAAAAGACAAACAATTTCGCTCCGTACAGCTTTGCTGAACATTCATTATTTAAGCGTTTTCTAACAAGAAAAGAATGGCATGATGATCCAATTCCGGAAGAATTGCCACAGATTGAAATATCTGATAATGGTGGTATGTTATCAATGAGCGAAATAACCTCTTTTCTTAACGAAGACCGCAAGAACAAATTAAAAATCTTAATTGAAGCTATTATCAATTCATCAAATGAAAATCCGGTATGTTTTAATGATGAACATAAGAATATTAAGTTTTGGTTGAAGATATTGAGTATATGTATACCTAAAACAATGCAAAATTCAATTGGTTTTTGTACGCATTTTACAAACTCGCTTATACCGGGAAATATATCATCACGTATACAAATTAGGATAAATCAAACGGAAAACAGTCTGTTCAACTATGCTCAGGAAGCGCAAAAAGGGCGCTATGCCATTGATTTTCTGCGAAATATTATTCCTGTATCTGTAAAACCGGGAAAATATGCCGCAAGCATTATAACATTGCTTTCCTTAGGCATATTTGAGGTGGTTAAATTTGTAGATAATATCAACAAAATAATGTCTGCTTATTCCGTTAATATCAACGAAGCCTCTGATTTGATAAATATAAATAAAGCAGACTACTCTAAATTCGAGAATGCCGATGAAATATATAACACAATTTTAATTGCAGATCGTGTGAGTTATGAAATGCAATCTATCGCTAATAGTCTTTGGACCAATAATCTGCAATTTGATTTTAATGCGCAGCAAAAATTGGATATTTTTGCTTTTATTTACAAAAACATTTCAGCGATAAATATAAGGATAGAAATAATAAAGACGATAGTTGATAATGCAGAACAATTTGGAGTATGTACAAAAGAAGCAAATGTTTTCCGTGATGACCTTTATTCAAAGGCAAATTTCATATTTACAAATTACCTTGATTATTTAAAAGCAGAAAAGTTAGTTAACTATGTCACACAAAACCAAAATTCGTTTTTAAAACTTTTCTTAGTGTTTGATTTTCTTACGAACTTACAGACGGTTAAGAACTCATTTCAAACGCGAAAATATAATACATCGGAAGAGATAATCGCAGTCAGAAATATTATGAATTTAACATTCAAACGGCAGTCAGTTTCAGACCTTGATTTGCTTATGAAGTCTGCAAATTCACATATTAACGGTTTAGGGATAGAATTGCTTTCTATTACTGTTCAAGATGCGATTAGTTCAGGGATTACCAATACAAACATGCAATTTGCGTTTTATATACTGCAACAGTTACGCCCTAAAACTAATTTCGCCTTTTCTTATTTATTAAACCTAATTAAAACTTTTTCAAATAAAGAAGAGTTTATAAAAATGTATATTGATGCTCAGAAAAATGATTCTGATTTTTACTCAAGTTTCGAAAATGAAAATAAAGGCGAAGCTTTAATAGTAGATTTCTGCAAAAAGAAAGATGCGTTTTATTTTGCGAATCAGATGCTTACTCCTCATGTTTTGAAAGAATACTTTGACAAGTATTATGTTACTGGCGCTGATACGGGTCTTTTTGTAAAGCGTTTAGGTGAATATTTTTATATGATTCAAGCTGAAAAAAGAATAAACGAGTGTATCAAAATCCTTGATTTAATGAAAATACCAATGAACGCCAATAAAACATTACTGGTTCCTGTGTATGTTGTTGTTCTCGAAGCCATTTTTTCAGTGCCTTACAATAGAATACATGAATTAGGTAAAAAGCAGGAATGGTTTGATAAAATAATTGAACTTTATTACGCCACCAGAAATACAGGGATTAGCTTAAAACAGGAAACTCGTGAATTAGTATTAATAATGCAATGTGGCTGTATTTTAGAAAAATATAGCTCAATAAAAAATACGCAGGTATTTTTGTTTTTTAGTAAAACGCATACGGATGACGCGAATATTTTAGCCCAAAACTTCGATGGAATTACTTCCAGCAAAGGTATTAAGACTTTTGTTGATTATTACATAGAACATGTTGCTAATATTTTCGTTTTAGGGACAGGGATAATCGGAAACAAACAGTTTGACGATTATGACACTCTTTTAAAAAAAGTATTTGGAAAATTTATTAATAATATAGATATTGATATATTTACTGACAATATCATTGATAAGATTAATAAATCAAAAGCAAACAAACTTGATTTTATATTATATATTTTCAGAAAAAACTTTTCTGGTTCTAAAAATACATATGAAAATAAATTGGGTAATATTGCTAAAAACTATTTTGAAAAAATATCATCAGGAGATCGTAAAAAGATATTTTCAGAATTGTTAAATTTAGCTGAAAAGACAGAGATTGAGCAATTTGAGAGTTATTTTGATGAATTTAATAAAGATCATAAGGGTGGTCTTGCCGGTTTTTTCAAACTTAAAAAATAGAAAGAATTGGAGGAAAAGATTAAATGAATATAGGAAAGATAATTTCTATTGTGTTAATTAGTGTATTTATCTGGGGTGTCAGTCTATATAATGGCTGGCTTAATGAAGTAGTTTTATTTGGTCGTGGTATGTTTATTGGCTGGATTAATGGAAATAGTTCACAAATATCATGGAATAACAATACAACGACTATTAAAAATGGTGAATTTGCATATCGGCTTTTAGATAATATTGTTATTCCGGAAAACATTAACAATATAAGAAAAGACGCTTTTAAAGGGAATAAATTGACTTGTATTACTATAGGATCAAACGTATCTATTGAGAAAGATGCATTTGGTTACGATTTTGAAAATGTCTATAACAATAATAATAAAGAGGCTGGTACATTCACAAGAGTAAATCATAAAAGCACAGAGTGGATTATTTGGTATGATAATTTTAGTTATAGAAATTATAATAGTAATATTACAATTACAGGTTATAATGGTAATATTACTATTATAGGTTACAATGGGATAGTTATTATCCCAAATGAAATATATGGAAATCCTGTTACCGAAATTACAACACAAGCATTTAAAGAAAAATGGCTGACTAGTGTTACTATTCCTGATACTGTTACCAGTATTGGAAATGAAGCATTTTATGGAAACAAAATTGCTGATATAAATATAAATAATAATGTTACTTATATTGGCCCTTATTCTTTTATGAAAAATCAACTGACTAAAATTGTTCTTCCAATTAATATTAAAACTATTGATATTAGTGCTTTTGCAGAAAATAAAATAGAGACTGTTATCATTCCTAATAGTGTTATCCACATAGAAAATGGAGCTTTTTATAGTAATCAACTTACAAGTATTAATATAGGTAATAATGTTAATTATATTGGAAGAGATTCTTTCAAAACAAATAAACTTACTAGGGTTGTAATCCCAAACAGTGTCAAGAGTATTGGAGTTAATGCTTTTGCAGATAATCAAATCACAACAGTTAGTATTGGAGAAAACGTATCACTCGGAAGTGATAGTAAAAATGGTATTCTTGGAGAAGGTACTGGTTTTAATTCTGCTTATCGCGATAATAAAAGCAGAGCAGGAGTTTACACTCGTCCTAATACTAAGAGTAGTAAATGGACAAGGATCCCACGTTAAAGATAATATTATTCTTCTTTTAAAATGGTATAATGCAAAAAAGTGGAGATATAAACCATGCCGGACGGAACAGTTTCAAATGACCATGACAACCATGCGGAACTGGCTGCCGCCTATGATGAACAGCCTACCGGTGAGATTGCCGCTGTCGATTCGTTGGGTGAGAACCTGCCGGACATTCTTAAAACAAAAGAATTCCGCGCAAAAATAGAACGTTCAAAAGTAAACAAATCAGCCGTTCTTCCGTTTCTTGCGGCGGTAAATGTCGATCTTGGCCGACGGAAACCCGCCGGGCTTTTTAACTTATTTAACGCATGGCTGGAGTTCGGCAATAAATACTGGCTTAACCCCATGGATAAAGAACACGGGCTGGGGGCGCTGGCTGAAATCCTGTTCAAATATCAGGGCGGCTTTCAGGAATTGTCCCCTTTTATACAACTCTTAATTCAGGTTGCCCGAAACGGGGTTTCTCCCCGATCCTTCGCGGAATATGTCATCCTGCCGCGGATGCGCGATGACTATAACTGGAGAAAGTGGCAGAAAAATCATTTGGAAGCCTTGCAGATAATCGCCGATTCAATTTATTCAATAAAAGACCGCCCGCCGTTTAATCAGGAACATTTAGGATCGGGGAAAACGCGTCTCGCGAGGGACATAGTGCTGGTTAAATACATCGGCAGGCCTTTGGCGCAGTTTCAGCTTTCCAGCCTGAGCGACAGTGCGATGCTTGAAAAATACATTAGCGTATGGCAAAAAATCACGCTGAAAGACACATTGGTTCTGTACTTCATAAGGTGCAACGCCCTGCATTTTATTTATTTAATGTCGGGCAAAATTGATTTGATACAATTAATCGCGATTATGGAACAATTACCGGTTATTGAACATTCATTAAGCGCCGTTGTGCACAAAGGCCTTTTTAAGAATAAAAATGTCGATTCGATTTGTCTGTATAATTATGACATTGAAGACGCCCTGTACGCGAGAAGACAGCGCGGTTTTCACAGTCTGGACTTTGTTATCGAAATAAAAGCATATTTACGCATCATGCAGTCGATGCTCGAAAAGGCGGCCGCGGTACATCTGTGCGTCTATTACGCCGGCCTGCTCAAACGGTACAGGAATCCGCATCTGGCAAAAACAATTTCCGGTCTTGTCCAAATCATTCATAACCGCAGCGGGATGCATGTTTACAAATGGCATACCAAAAAACTGTTAACTATACCCACAGACCAAATGCAGGATTACATTGATCTGGTTAACGCGAATAACGGCTGCGATCCCGAATACCCGAATATACACATTCTGTTCCGTGATGAAGAACAAGTCCGCCAGGATTCTGAGATGGAAAATATTTTGACTCATTTGGGCCTGCAGCAACAGCTTTCCGCGGCGGGCGCGGACAAAATGTCATTTAAGCAGGCGCTTAACGCCTATATTCAGAACCACCCGGAAACCGAAAGCATAGTCGCCGATTATCAACAGCAATTGCTTGAAGGATCGGAGTATCAATGGACTGCCGATTTTATTCAACAGTTGGATGATATAAGCGATTCTGATAAAAGGTTGTACCTGCATCTGTTACTGCTGCGTTCCGTTATCAGGGGAATCGGAACAGGCTACAGCCTGTCCAGAAAATCATCCAGTTTTACCGGATTGTTTACCCAATACGGAAGCGTAAAAGATCAGCCAAAAATAAGCGTAAAAACCGCTTTTAGTATGCCCATTATACCATTTTTCCACAGTTCGGCGGATCATGACGCGTTAGCCAGGAAAGAAGTAAACCTTGTTTCGGTAGAAAAAGTCTGGAATGTGTTGTGTGACACCGAAACGCTCAATACCGGCAATGTTATAACCTATATAAACAAATGGAGTATGGAACTGGAAAAACCTCTGGAAAACGCTTTTGACGAAAAAATTGAACTGGAAAAAATACTTGAAGAAACTTCCGATGAGGAGTTTACGAAAGAGACAAAGAAAGATATCGCGAAACAGGATAAAACAATAAACGCCCTGCAGGAGAAAAAACAAAATTACACGGCTATAATGGGCGAGTTTGATATGCTGAATGACAAACAGCAATTTGTCCTCGCGCTGATACTCGCCGGAACAGCGGGCAGATCAGATGACGAATTTACCGCGTACGCAGCCGGATTATTGCTGCGGCGGTACAAGGATATGGACAGCATAAATTCCCGCTTAAATTTTTTACAGGATGACATCAGCGTTGATGTTTTATCGTATCAGCAATTTGATTATCTGTTAAATCTTCTGGAGACATTGTTTTTTGCCTTGAGGGAAGACCAGGAAATTACCGGTTTGCTGAAAAACGATACTATTCTGCAGGAGATACTTGGCCCCTATCTTATCACCAGGAAGAAAGAAGTAACGCTTGACGCGCTGGACGCGGCGGCAAAGAAAATGACCGGTTACGCGGGCATGCAGGCTGAACGCGCCAAGTGGCAGGGCATTCTGAATAAAATGGAACAAAAAGACGAAAAATATTTTCACAACATGGAAATATACACTTCCAAAACTTTTATGGATTCTTTTTACGGGGATATGGGCGGGATTTGCCTTTCCCGGTATCCTGATCAAATATTACACCCCGGCTTTTTTGTGCAGCGGCTTACGGATACTACCGAGAAACAAATAGTCGGCATATCGATTCTGTGTTTATCAAACCGAGGCTTTAATTCACCCGCGGTTTCCGCGCAAAATTATTTTCAGGCGTTTGCCTTTAATCCGCTGGCTTCCCTGCTCAAACATTTTTCTGAAGAACAGCAGTTGTATTTATACCTTCAATTCAGGTTAAACATGGAAAAAGCCGCGTTGATGACCAATATGCCGGTTGTTTTGTCCGGCGTTGACACTCCCTGGGGGTTAATTTCAAATAACGCCTATTTTGGCGAGCTTATCCGGAACTACGAGTACGGTAAAATGACCGCTCAAAAAGTATTTAACGCGAAGGGTCTGTCGATATATTACAAAAAAGAAAATTATGCCGTTGCTTTGGTGATAATTGATCCTCGTGGTTATGAACAAATCACGGATCCGTCCTGGATACCGACTTTTTATGCGCACCGGGAACTGCAAAATCTGGAAAATTTTGGTTTTTAAGCTGCTGTAATCTAACTATTTCCATATCAAGTTGTGAATATGCAATACCATGTTATTCGAAAATATTCTTTGTTGCCATGAAAGATTATCTCGTTTACCTAATCAGTCAATGGCAGTGAAGGGAAAAGTAAACGTAGTAATGATTTGTCGGCTCTCGCCACAAACCAGAATCGCACGCCCTCTTATCGTGTATGAAGTACGCCGGATTTTCCTGTCATGCGCCGCTTTTATTCGGTATGTACGGCTATGAATTTCATAGTATAGCGTCAAACATATTCCCAGTTTTATTCTGTAGAAATCGGATCCACATCAAAAACAGCAAGACCGCAATTCATCAATCGGCAGGATCCCCTGTGTAACCGCCAGCTTGAGTACTCCGACCATATTATGAATCCCAAACTTCCGGTAAATATTACCCAAATGATTATTAACTGTCCTAACGCTCACTTTCAGGCAATAGGTCATTTCCTTGATCGTCTTTTCCTGTGCAATACAGCGGACAATCTCAACCTCCTTATGTGTTAAATGCGGCGGGATTGTGGGAAGTAGGTCATAATCCTTTATACCCAACAGTATACATTTCGGTATATACTCCCTGCTTTCAAACATAGCCTTGAGCCGCTCCTCTATTCGTTCCGGCCTGTCCCGCAGGGATATATAGCCGCCCCCGCTCCAATACACATAACGGGCGGCTTCATAAGACGGTATGCCGGAAACCGTAAACAGGACAATCCGCAGTTGGGGGCGTAATTTACGCAGTCGCTCAAGACAGCCAATTATTGCTTCCCCGAAAAAATCAATCTCGATGAACGCCATCACCATCCCCGGCATTCGTACCAGCGAATCAAACTCCTTTGCTGTTTTTGCATACCTCAGCGTATGTACCCTTCTCATACAGGGTAACAACAATCCCTTCAGCCATTCGGTAACTTTGTCTTCATTCGTGGCGATGATAATCCCTTTTTCAGCCAGACCAACCGGCCCTTGCCTGTTGTCGTCTAACCGAACCGTACAATAACCGCTATTCGTTGTTCTCGTCATTTTTCTCCTCCCAAAATCTATTTCGTTCACATTGTCCCCCTTGCTTAACTATTCACCCTTAATGCCGTGGTCAAAATAGGACTTTTGCACAATTTTCAACGCTTACATATTCACTCTTAACGCCTTGGTAAAAACTAGATAAAGTGTCCGATTTTCAACATTATCGCTCCTCTTGGGTAATAGCCGGACGGCCCGGTTTTAATTTTTACCCGTAATGCAATGCCAAAAATATAGTAGTTTCCTATAATTTTCATATTTCCTTTCCTTCCCTTGTCATTCCTGTTGTACTATTGGCTATTACCATTCTTAAACATAAGAACCAGCAGGAACAGTCGGAATTTGTGCAATTTTCTTAATTATGTTTACCCTCCGCAATGACGTCCAATGCGACATTTTTTATTTTTAGCCATAACGC
>Ga0268262_10001756_pt1 | contig 26146 bp, 20 predicted proteins | sample TergutNc150P3_FD_190354 | JGI IMG/M metagenome (GOLD analysis project Ga0268262, IMG submission 190354) | Nasutitermes corniger P3 segment gut microbial community from laboratory colony in Florida, USA - Nc150 P3 (SPAdes) (version 2) | ecosystem: Host-associated > Arthropoda: Insects >... | reverse complement strand
CCGACTTCGACGCCGCCGCCGCAGAGGTCGACGACTACCTGGCCGCCCAGGAAGCCCAAAACAGGGGGTAGAACGCAACGCTGGCCGATGGCCCACTTTTTTCTCCGCCCAAGCCCTCGAATTGTATGCATTTGAAACAAAATAGGTATAAAATGTAATTTTCTTAGGGGGCAACCATGTCACAGGAAGGAATCAGCAGACGCTCGTTTTTGAAAGCTTCAGCCATCGCGGGAGCTGGCATCGCAGCCGCTGGCACCCTAGAAGGCCAGCAGGCCGTAGGCGTTGCAAAAGGCGATGCGAAAACAATGATGGGCGTGCCATTCAAAAAGCACGACAAAGTCCGCCTTGGCATCATCGGCCTTGGCGAGCGCGGCACGGGCCACGTCCGTGACTTCCTAGCCATACCTGATGTTGAGATCACGGCCATCTGCGACATAGTGCCAGGGGCCGTTGAAAAGTCTAAGCAGCGCATTGTAGCGGCGGGCAAGAAAGAACCTGCCATCTATGGCAAGGACGAAAACGACTGGAAAAACCTATGCAAGAGGGGCGACCTCGACTTGGTTTTTGTCGTCACTCCTTGGCCCCTGCACGTACCCAACGCCATCGCCGCGATGGAGGGCGGTGCCCACGCAGCAGTGGAAGTCCCGGCCGCCATGGACTTGAATGGGTGCTGGCAGTTGGTGGAAGTTTCAGAAAAAACACGCCGCCACTGCATGATGATGGAAAACTGCAACTATGGCCGCATCGAAATGATGGTTCTGAACATGGTGGAAAAGGGACTCTTTGGCACCATCACCCACGGAGAGGCCGCTTACATCCACAATTTGCGGACTCCATGGTACATGAGCAAGACCAACGTCGGCCCTTGGCGCCGTCCAATGCACACCCGCTTCGACGGGAACCTGTACCCCACCCACGGCTTGGGCCCAGTCTGCTGGTACATGGGCATCCACAAGGGCGACCGATTGGTCAGTCTAGTCAGCTTCAGCTCGCCAGAGGCCTCGCTCACCGAATACATGAATGAAAAACTTGAGGCCGGGGACCCAAGGAGAAGCGAAAAATACATCTGCGGCGACATGAACACAAGCATCATCAAAACAGCCAAAGGGCGCACCATCATGCTGCAACACGACGTCGTCACTCCGCGCCCGTACAGCCGCCACAACATGATACAGGGCAGCAAGGGTTGCTTTGCCGATTACCCCGCTCGCATACACATTGACGGCGTGACCAGAGAACACCAATGGGACAACGACATGAAGCCCTGGGACGAGAAGTACGGCCACCCCCTCTGGAAAGAGCTTGAAGAGCAAGCCAGGCAGAGCGGCCACGGCGGAATGGACTTCATCATGAACTACCGCCTTGTCCAGTGCATGAAACAGGGGCTGGCCCCCGACTTCAATGTTTACGACGCCGCCGCGTGGAGCGCACCTTTCCCGTTGAGCATAGCCAGCGTGCAGAGCAACGGCAAACCCCAAGACTTCCCCGACTTCACCAAGGGACTGTGGAAGGGTTAATAGCAGTTACAAGTTACAAGTTAATTGATGTCTTTGATCGCTGTCTCGCCAAGCAGGGCTATGGCGGCGGCCTCGTTGAGTCCATCAAAGTACAGCCACCTACCCAACCCGCAGTCTATGGCGAGCTGAGAAAGGGACTTTGTGTACCTCGCTGGGCTGCGACCTAGCGCAAAGATATATTTTGCGTCTTGCGCGGCCAATGTCTTAATGCCGCCATTTGCCTCTACGCGCCCAAATTCGGGATGTTCCCAAAAAAACTTCCCGCCCGAACTCTGCCATTCCCCCCTCTTCGCGCTGATCGTCACGCCGCCAACGGCCAGTGTGTTTTTGTGTATCTGCGGCGGGGCGGCGATTATTTTTATTCTTGCCTCTTGGGGCAGCCAAGCCCCCCAGTCCATGCCGGCCAAAGAATCCAGAGCCGAAGTATTGATGGTGGCCCTGAACGCACCAGCGGGGGCCTGCCCAAAGGTTGGATCCATCGGAATCCAGCGCTGGCCTATTTTTACTTCTGCCCAAGTGTGCAGGCCCAATACAGTTTCATTGCCCATGTCCAGCGCGACCCAGCCAAGCGCCGCCCTAGCGGGGACACCGAGGCGGCGCAGCATGGCAATCATCAGCACGGTGTGCTCGGTGCAGTCCCCCCTCGGCGACCTAGCCACCTCGGGGGCCGAGGCGAAGCCCACGTCCAAGCACTTGTCCTTTATTAACTCAAAGACAAAGTCGTTCACCTTTAGCGCAGCTTCCCACCTAGTGATGCCAGACCTGAGGTTCAGCCTTTCAATCAGCCCGCCTATCGCAGGGTCATGGATGCCCAGCAGCGGCGAATCTTTCAAATAGTGCGCGTCATCGCTGGAACCCTTGCGCCTCCCGGCAAGGCCCTGGAGGGCGTCCTTGCCCGCTGGCGCCGCGGCCCTTTTTAGCAGGTATTCTCCATCCCTTGTCTTTGTTTGCTGCTCGTTTTCTGCCAGCATTGGCAGGCCATGGACTCGTATCTCATCTCGCCAAGCCAAAAAAGGCTCCTGCGGCAGCCTCCGCAGCGCCCATTCAAAAATCCCCTGCCCCTGCATCCCGTCAGGCGGCTTCATCTCGGCCCTCTGCGTGAGGGCCACTAGGCCACCCTGCGAACTTATCTGCCTCACCAGCCCCTCCGTTGGGCTTATCCAGCAGGTGGCCGAGGACATGGAAAACGGGCCTGCGCCCCGTTTCTCGGCTATCGTCCCCCTGAACCTGACAGCATCAGCAAAAGGAGGGGCGGGGGAAGACCCATCGAATTCTAAGTCAAGCAAGGCATAAGAGTTGGGAAAGGCAAAGGTGGCCATCTTGAGTGGGAGCCTCCTCTTGGCCGCTTCCCGCATTTTTTTGTCCGCGTCCTGCGGCCAGATGAACACGTCCTCCCCAATTTTCAGCGACGATTCTTCCCTTGGTTTTTTCCCAAGTTTTCCCTTTGCTTCTTTTTTGGCCCCTCCCCCGCCCTCGGCCCTAATAACGACCAAGCTAGGCTGGTCGGGACTCCATGCGCCCGAGCCATTTTGGGCAAAGCCGCCTGCTGGCAGCATAGACCACGACGCCTGTATGGCCCCGGCCCCGTCACGGGATAACTTCTGCTCCACGCTCTGCTCGGCCACGCTGCCCCTGCGCTCTATCCGCAACGTGTTCTTTATCGCGGCCCTGTCTTTGGAAAACACAGCCTCTATGCCGCCCGCCTCCCTGCCCCCCACATAGTGGACGAAGCGCCTAGTTTGGCTAGGCGCCTGGCGATGTCCCGCCAAAGGACAGAGCGCGAAAAATGCGAGAAGTGCAAAGTGAGCGCGATTCATTGATTACGCCTTATAGCCCTTCCCGTAGGGAATGGCACGGAGTGCATAGGCTGCGCCAAGAGTGAAGCGAGCCGCCCGATGGAACGCTGAGGCTACCGTTGAAGCGCAAACCCGCTCGCCGCGATGGGTTAACCGCACCTCCACGAAGCGTGGAGCGGAACGGAAAGCGCAGCCGTAATCTATGAGAGTCAGGACAATCATTAGGGGAACCGCCTTAATACTAGCCAGTGCCACCGCTAATTGTCAAGGCAAGTTGCCATTGTTCATTGATTAAATTGAGCCACTTGCAAAACTATCCTAGCACCCATCGAAGTCATCTCTCAAGCATCTGTCCGCCCATCGAAGAGGCCGAGCGAAGCGAGGCAGGGGGCGCGGGGGAAGTCGACCGAAAGCAGCGCGAGCTTGCGAGCGATGCTGGTAGGGAGCTCCCCCGTTAAGCATTGGGGCGAACTCCATGACCCGGCTACGAACGAGCCAAGTTGCCGGGCCATCAGCCCGAGTACGAAAGATAGAATCTGGAACTAGAAACAGATTGAGTGCCCACGCTGAACGGAGTCTTGTAAATAAAATAAACCGAATTTTGCAAGAGGCTCCATTGTCAATTGTCAATTGAACGCCCCATCCTCCTTGCGCTACACTAATAACTGCTGCGAGGGCGACATGTCTAAAGACTTTTGGGGGCAAAGGGAGGCTTTCCGCGAATGGGTGGCGGAGGCCAGAGCCAAGCTGAACGCCCCCAGCAACGCAGCGGTATCCGAATATTTGGGCCTTGCCCCAACCAGCCTGTACAAGTATCTGTCCGCCAATGGAACCCACAAGCCTAGCGCAGACGTGCTAAAAAAGCTGGGTGACCTGATCGGGCGGGACTACAGACTGCTGCTGGACAGCCCCTCCACGCAGCCCACCTGGCTGGGCGACGACCAATGGCAGGGGGCGTCGGAGCGCGACAGGATGATAGCTTCTGCCATGTTCCACGACATCAGGGCGGAGGATTTGACCGAACAGGACAAAGAAGAATTGTACGCCGCATGGAAAGAGGCACTGGCAAGGGCGCGGCGTTACAAGGAGATGAACAAGCAGGGCTGAAAGCCAGCGCCTGAAATCAATATCTGCAATGGCGCAAAAAGACTGCGAAAGCGAGCCGAAACATGGAAGCACCAGCCAGAGGAGCCAACAGACAATGCTGCCCGAGTGGTACGGCCTGAGCTACCCAAGCGAGACCGACTTGGCTTCATTTGCCGAATCGTTGGGCGCTTGGGTGACCATCGCAAAGCTTCCCGCAGCCCTCTACGTGCCAGGCCCGCCAGGCGAAGCACCAGTGATACTTATCCCCAGCCAGCATGGGCCCTTGGCGGCTTTGTGGCGGCTGGCGCACGAGATCGGCCACCTAGTCCAGCACAGCGGCCCTAAAGGGGAGATATTCTGGTCCAAAGGCGAGGCCCAAGCCAACCGCTGGGCCGCCTGCGCCCTGATACCAAAGGCCAGAATAGACATCCACAACAACGCCAGCATTGACGCCTTTATAGCCGCGCTGAGCGCACACTACGAAGACATCCCCCCGCGCAACTGCCCATTGAGGACACTGGCAAACAGAATAGCCAAGGTCAGACTTGGAGTCTTGCAGAGCAAGAATCAGTAGGGTGTAGGGGTTGGTTCAGGGGTCAGGGGTTAGGTTGTAGGGGTTAGGGATAATATCGTGTCCTATTGCCAATGTGATAAACGTCAGAAGCAAAGCCGCATGTAGCAGGGGTTTTCGTCTTGTAATTTGTACCTGATATTATCTCCCCGCTTGAGCCCCCATCAGGTACTTGCTCCCGCCCGTCACTCTGTCTAGTGTCAACAGCGCTTTGGCGTAGTCCGCCTGTGCGTCAATGTAAGAAAGATAAGCTTCGGAGCATGACTGGGATGCCATCACGTACTCCATCAGCGGGATGTGGCCCTTTTGGTAGCTGAAGCGGCTGGCTTCCAGAACCTTGTCTGCGTCTTCCAGTATGCTCTCTTTGAATGTGTTCAGCAGCTTCAGCGATGCGTCGTGTTGGGCCAGAGCCGCCTGCGCTTCTGCGCGGGTTTTTAGCTCCATTGACGAAAGCTCCAGCCTCGCCTGTGACCTTGCCGCCTCGGCCTGCACCAGTTCCCCCTTTTGGCGGCGCGAAAATGGAATCGGAATGCTCAAAGTCGCGCTGATGGAGTTTGACATCAGCGTCGGCGCAGGGAAAAGGTTCCCGTCCAAGTCAACACCATACGGCCGCACCGCTGGAGTGTGGTTCAGCCCAACGCTAAGCCCTATGTCCGTCCATCTGTTCGCCTTAGCCAGCTTGGCCTCGGAGTTGGCCAGTTCCAGGCCCCGCCTCGCCACTTGGATTTCTGGGCGCCTAGACGCTGCTGCTGACATCACATCTTCATGGTTCACAGCACCAGCAGGAAATTCCAGAGAGCCGATGGGGGCAAAGGGCTGTGCGTCAGGGTTCAGCAATTGCAGCATTGCCAAGTCAGCCAATTGCACGTCAGTCTCCGCCTGAATCAGCTCTCCCTCGAATTTCCGCGCCTCCATCCTAGACTGCGCCAGCTCTGCCCCGCCGATGTCCCCCGCCGAATGGCGTATCTCGTTCATCCTCAGAATATCTTTGAAGCCTTGGTGTATCTTGCGCTTCTCGTCGGCTATCCTTCTGGCCCTAAGTGCGTCAATGAACGCGGCTGCCGCAACGGCCCTTGTCTCCTCTAAGAACGCCTCAAACTCGGCCCTAGTTTTAACAGCAGCGGACTTGGCCGCCCCTGCCCTAGCGGCCCTCTTGCCGCCCAGTTCTAGCGTCCAGCTAAGTTCGGCCATGTACTGCGTCGGGTTTTCGGGCTTGTTTGGGCCATTCATCTCTTTCGATGATATTCCCGCCGCAATCTCTGGATCGGGGAACAGCCTCTCTATGGCTATTTGGGCCTCTGCGCTGGTTATGTCGAACCGTTTGGCTGCAATATCCATGTTTGTCTTTAGCACTTCTTCCAAGAAGCCCGATAGGCTCAGTTGCCTTTTTGCGCTTGGCTGGGCCAAAACAAAGTTTGGCGCGGCAATCAAGGCTGCCAGTGCCATCAATGCGACGCTTTTCATATTTGCGCTCATGTCAATCATTCCAAGTTATCCAATGATTAGGTTGGGCCAAGCTGCGATTCGTCTTGCACCCGCCCAGAGTATTTGGCCCGGTGCCAGCGCTCCACAAGCGAATAGAGCACTGGCAGAACAATCAAAGTCAGCAATGTGGCCGTTATCAAACCGCTCACCACCACTGTTGCAAGGGGGCGCTGGATGTCGCTGCCCAGCCCCCTGGCGATTGAAGCAGGGAAAAGCCCCAGCATGGCAACGGTCGCGGTCATAAGCACAGGGCGGAACCGCTCAGTCGCCCCCATGACTACTCCATCGTCTAGGTTTCCATGCTTCACATTTTTGTTCAGGTTTGCCACCATGATTATCGCATTTTGGACCGACACGCCGAATAGCGCGATGAAGCCCACTGCGCTCGAAATATTCAGCGTCATGCCCCGCAGGTGCAGCGCTATGATTCCGCCCACGGCAGACAGCGGCACTGCCAATAGAATGAGCAACGGGTGGTGCATGTTGCGAAATTCGGCAAACAAAAGCGCGAACATTATCAGCAGCGTGAGCGGCAGTATCATGGCCAGCTTTGTCTGCGCCCGCTGCTGGCTCTCGAATTGCCCGCCCCACTGGACATCAACGGCGGTGTGGTCGTATGCCACTTTTTCGCTTATCGCCCTATGCGCTGCGGCCAAGAAAGACGACAGATCCCTGCCGCGCAGGTTCAGCTTTACTGTTATGTGCCTTTGCCCCATCTCCCTGGAGATGGTCGTCTCACCGTGGGCCAATTCGATGTTGGCAACATGCTCAAGAGACACTTGGGCGCCCGAAGAGGACATGATCGGCAGTTTCCCTATGGCCTCCGACGTATCGCGGCTGTCTGGCCTAAAGCGCACTGTCAGGTCGTAGCGACGCTCGCCCACGAACACGTCGCCAATGGAGCTACCGCCTATGCCATTTTGGATCAGCTCCGCTATGTCGGCCATGTTGATGCCGTACCGCGCAGCCATGCCCCTATCTACTTTTATCTGAATTTGTGGCACGGATGGCTGCTGGTCTATGGACACATCGGCGGCGCCTGGCACCTGTTCCAACACCGATTTTATTTGCTCTGCAATGGGCCTGAGCTGCCCAAAATCTTCGCCGAAAACCTTTACTACCAGCTCGCTGTTGGCGCCGGCCACCTTTAAGTTCACCATGTCTATCATGGGCTGGGAGAACCCAACGGATATTCCTGGTATCTTTTGGAAACGCTTTTCCATTTGCTCTATCAGTTCATTTTTTGCCATCCTTGGCTTCCATTGGCTGTATGGTTTCAGCCCGACAAACACTTCCATGTAAGACGGCGTGAATGGCTCGCGCCCCTCGTCTTCGCGCCCCAGTTGCGTCACCACGTCGCTGACCTGCGGAAATTCGCGCACCGCGCTTCGCAGATCAGAGGCAATTTGGGAGCCTTTCCCCAGAGAAATGGCCGGCGGCAGCCGAACTTGCAGCCATATCGCGCCTTCGTCTATCACTGGCAAAAAATCCCTCCCCAGAGTCGCGCCCAAGACAATGACCGCCAAAAGGGCCGCGCCGCATATTGCCAAGGCCGCCCTGGGCTTGTCCAAGAGTTTTCGCAGCGCATCAGAGTACATCTGTGTCAGGCGCTCCAGCACTTTGTTGTGGTGTACGCTGCCCGCTTCTCTGTATGAAAAGAACGTAAGGCCGGGCGTTAGGGCCATTGCCACCAACAGGGCCCCCAGCAGACAAAAGGCGACTGTGAAAGCCATTGGCGAAAAGAGTTTGTACTCGACCCTTTCAAAGCTGAACAGCGGGAAATATGCCGTGATGATAATGATAGTTGCAAAAAATACCGGCTTGGCAACGTTGGACGCTGCTTCGAGGGCCTCTTGGAAAGTGAGCGGCCTGCCCCTTTTCTGCTCTTTTTTTCGCAGTATGGATTCAAACATCACTATGGCGCCATCAACGACTATCCCGAAGTCTATGGCCCCAAGACTTAGCAGATTGGCGGGGATGTTCATCTGCCTCATAAAGATAAAGCTGATCAGCAGGGCCATGGGGATGGTTATGGCAACGATTATGGCCCCGCGCAAACTCCCAATGAATAGCGCCAAAACCAAGAGAACCAAGGCCATGCCCTCTAGCAGTGTTGTCCCGACTGTGTGCGTCGTGGCGGCTATCAGCGTGGTGCGGTCCAAAATCGGCACTACCTTGACATCTGGAGGCAGCAGTTTGGAATTGAGTTCTTCGACGGCCTTGTGAACCCCTTCCAGCGCACGCGAGGGATTTTCGCCCCTCAGCAATAGCACCATCCCTTGTACTGCGTCCTGAATGTCGTTTTTGCCCACGATGCCCTGGCGCTCTTTGTGGCCGTAGTTGACCGTCCCCAAGTCCTTTGCCAAAATTGGCACGCCGCCCTTTTGGGAGATGACCACGCTGCCCAAGTCGTCAAGGTCGCGCAGCAGGCCGATGCCGCGGACAACAAACGCCTGGTCGCCGATGTTGAGGCGGCTTCCGCCGGCATTAGCGTTGTTCCCTGCAACAGCTTCGGCAACGTCTTTGTAGCTTAGGCCGTGCGCTATCAGTTTTTCTGGGTCTAGCTCCAACTGGAACTGCACCGTCACGCCGCCAAGGTTTGCCACTTCCACAATGCCTGCGACTTGCTTTAGGCGCGGTATGGCTATCCATTGCTGCATTTCTGACAATTCTTCCAGCGTCCGGCTATCTGATTCGAGGGTGTACCTAAATATTTCTCCAATAGGCGACGTCAGCGCGTCCAGCTCTGGCTCGGCCCCGTATGGCAGCGACACGGCCCTTATCCTTTCTTCCATCCTCTGCCTGGCCCAATAGTCCTCAATACCGTCTTGGAACACGATAGTGACGATAGAAAGCCCAAAGGTGCTGGCAGACCTCATCACGCTTAGACCAGGCGTACTGACCAATTCGCGCTCCAGTGGTATCGTTATCTGCTGCTCTACCTCTTCGGCGGCCAGCCCCTCCACTTGCGTCACAACTTGGGCGGTTACGTCGGCTATGTCTGGATAGGCCTCAATGGGCAGGCGCGTCCAAGAATATGCGCCATAGATTGCGGCAAGAAAGAAAACTACCCAAACTACGTGGCTGCGCCGCAGACAGACAGCCAAAAAGCGTTCAATGTACATGCAGCAGCACTCCCTCCCGCGCCACTATACGCTCCCCCGCCTTCAACCCGTTGGTTATTTCAACGTCATGGCCCAGATTGATGCCTATTTGGACAACGCGCTCTTCAAACGTCCACGGCGAAAGCTCCACAAAGACCTTGCTGCCCTTTGCGTCATGCAGCACAGCGGAAGTTGGGACTACGACCCCCTTATAGGGTTTGATGACAAAACTTGCGGTCGCAAACATTGAGGGCAAAAGGCGCAGGCCGCGGTTCTCGACAGGCAGGCGAACCTTCACCGTGCGGGTCTCGGGGTCTAAAAGCTCGCCAGTCGTCACCACCTTTGCGCTAAACACCTCATCGGGGAAGCTGGCCACCGTTGCCTTTACCTCTTGGCCAGGGCGCAGCTTTGAAATGTCTCTCTCTTGGACGCTGGCCGTGAAATAGACATTGCTCAGATCGGCGACCACCATTAGGGCCGCCCCTGGGTCGTTCCAATAGACGCCGTTGGAAGCCTCCAATTCGCATACCTTGCCATCTATGGGCGACCTTAGCAGTAGTATCCCGCCGCTGATGTCGCCTGGCTGTACTCCCAACTGGGTCAGCCTTGTCTCTAGCTGCCCCAGTTCGCTGCGTTGTGAAGCGTATCCTGTCTCCGCTTCTTCCATCTCTCTCTTTGATGCGATGTCGTGGCTAAATAGCTCCGCCACGCGATCTAAGTTTCTCTTGCCCTGCCTTTCTTCGGATTTCGCCTTGAGGTATTCGGCGTTCAACTGGGCCAGTTCGGGCGAGTCTATTGTGACTAGGGCCTGGCCCTTTGTCACAGAAGCCCCCAGTTTTGCGTGTATCTGCACAATGCGGCCAGGCATCGGGGCATGGAACTTTACCATGCGGGCAGGGTCGGCCTCCACGCTGGCTGGGGCCGAAAATGCCGACTCTATCAGCCTTTCTTCAACGGTCGCCACTTGCAGCCTTTCCCGCAGCGCGGAATTCTCTGGAATAAAATATTTCCCGCCATCCAAGACAAAAGAATCGAGTGGCGCGTCTTGGCCCCCGCCCCGCTTGCAGGAAACAAACATGGCTGAACACACTAGTAGCGCCATTGAAGTAATTAAAATGGAAATTGATTTGTACATAACTATGGGCTGCCTCGTTTTCTGGTTTCAGGGGAAGCGGCTGGCACTCCCCCGCATGGCCATGTTACGGCCCAAGTGCCGTGCTTTTTTGAGTTTCGGTGTTTTTTTTAGTGAATTTTTAGCCAAGTGTTGGAATGATGTACTGATGCGGCGAATGTGCAAATGAATCCGATGCTTTTTAGGACGACTAGGTTGCTTGGGCTGGATTCGAGCCATCTGCTTGATCCTGAAGCCAAAAAGACTGCCTCCCAAAGACTGATTGGCATTTTTGCAGGGACGGCGGCCATTGCTGCTTGCTCCGCCGCAGGGTGGCTGTTCAGAAACAGCGGCAACCAAGCCTTCCACTTGATGCTCTATCTATTGGGCGTCGTTGCCGTGGCGCTGCTTTGGGGGAGGCTGGCCTCCTGCGTGGCCGCAGTGCTGGGCATGATGGCCTTTGACTATTTGTTTGTGGATTCCCTTGTTGACTATCATTTCACAATACACTTCCACCTGCACAACCTAGTCATATTCGGCGGCATGCTGGGCATAGCCCAACTGGTGGCTTGGCTGATCGGCGGCCTGAGGGCAAAGACGCGGGCCGAGCTGGGCATGGCCATTGTGCAGGCGCGGCTGATAGAAGAAGCCAAACTGGCTAAACTGGAAGCCGAGGCGGAACGCGCTAGGAGCGTGCTTCTAAGCTCTGTCTCCCACGACCTCCGCACGCCGCTGGCCTCTATAAAAATCGCCGCAGAGACGCTGGTGGCGGAACTGCCCGCGATGAGCCATGAAGAGTGCTTAGAATTGTCGTCAATGTTGCTGGACGAATCCGAAAAACTAGACCACATGCTTGGCAACCTGCTAGACCTCACTAGGCTGGAAGACGCATTCATGCGGCTGAACAAAGATTGGCAGTCGCTCGAAGAAATCATAGGCGCAGTCCTCACCCGCTTAGAAAACCAAAAAGGCAAGCTGCCCATTGCGGTTTCATTCGCTCCAGAATTGCCGCTAGTCCAAGTAGATGCTGTCTTAATTGAACAACTAATTTCAAACCTCTTGGAGAACGCCATTCGATATGCCCCCGGCAAACCAGTGGCTCTCTTGGCGGCACAGCAATCTGGACAAATACAGGTGGAGATAAGGGACAATGGCCCAGGAGTGCCAAAAGACCTGCACGAAAGAGTGTTCGACAAGTTTTATCGCTCGCCAGGCTCTGGCGATGGGGGGACGGGGCTCGGACTCGCCATCTGCAAGGCCATAACCGAGGCGCACGGCGGCAAAATTTGGGTGGAGGACGCGCCAAATGGCGGAGCCGCCTTCATCTTCACGCTTCCCGACAACTGGGGCCAGCCGCCTATGGAGGACTCGCCCGCATGAGCCAGCCTCTCATACTAATCGTCGAGGACGACGGAGCCTTGCGGCGCTTTTTGGGCGGAAGCATGCAAAAACAGGGCTATCCAACAATTGGCGCGGCAAGCGGGGAAGAAGCCGAACTGCTAGCGAAAACCCACAACCCTGAACTGGTGCTGCTGGATCTAGGACTTCCTGGCATGGACGGGGCGGAATTTCTCAAATCGCTTCGGTCCTGGTCAAAAGCCCCTGTGATCGTTCTGAGCGCCCGCCACCATGAGGCCGAAAAGGTCAAGCTGCTGGACTGCGGCGCAGACGACTATCTGACAAAGCCTTTCGGGGCAATGGAACTGTCGGCAAGGGTACGCGTCGCGCTGAGGCACGCCCTGCAAAAAAAGGCCGAGAGTCCGATCATCAAATCGGGGGCGATGCAAATTGACATGGAGTACCGCACCGTCACACAAAATGGCGAGGAGGTTAAGCTGACGCCGCTGGAGTTCAAACTGCTGGCCGCCCTAGCCGCAAGGGGCGGAAAGGTGGCCACCCACCACCAGTTGTTGAACGAAGTGTGGGGGCCAGGGCAAAACGGCCAGACCCACTATCTGCACATATACATGAAGAACCTGAGGCACAAGCTGGAACCCGACCCCACGCGCCCGGTACACTTCATGACAGACGTGGGGGTAGGGTACAGGCTGAATGTGGATAATTGAATACTGACGGTTCACGATTGTGGACAATATCAGGTACAAGTTACAAGTTACAAGATGAAAACCATTGCTATATGCGGCTTTGCTTCGGGCATTTATCGCATTGGCAATAGGACATGGTATAAAATTCCTTATGAACAATATAGTCCCCGCACTTCCAAATCAGAACAAGGTGAATCTGTGGACAGATGTTCAATGAACCAATCAGCTCGCCCGGCGGTGGGCGCGAATGCGCTAGACTGCGCCGCGAATGGAGCGACCCGCCTTCTTGAGACTGCCAGATGCTCGTTGGTGCGGAACTCCACAAGTTATCGGCATCTTCCAATACCTTGCTGTTGGCGGGAGCGGAATGGGAGGCGCAGGCTAAGCAAGCTGATTTGTACTGATGGTCAAGTGTGTTCACTATACCCAACGGAAAACACGGGATGCCATTTTCTCCACCCCAATGCCAAAGAATCTGGAATGGAGTAAAATGGAATCCTTGTTTCGCTACATTGGCTGTGAAACCATTGAGGGCAGAGGTTCTCGCGTGTCTTTCAAATATCGGGAGTTCAAGGACGGAGTTTTGGTAGAGCATCGAGTTGACTTCCACAGGCCGCACAAGCAGAAAGAAGCCCTGTCCTATCAGATAGCCGATGCAAGGAAGTTTCTCACAGACATAGGAATGAAGCCATGAAAGATACGATCCGCACAGAGCACAAAGGCTACACAGCCGACATCCGCTACAGCGAAGCGGACGGCCTGCTGGTGGGGCATGTCGCCGGGATAAGGGCCATCATAGGGTTCCATGGGGAGTCCGTGGGCGAAGTCCGCAAAGCATTTGAAGATGCCGTTGACTTTTACCTCGACACCGAGCCAAACCCAGAAAAGCCATTTTCGGGGCGCATCACCCTCCAGTTGACGCCGGAAGCACACGCGGAACTTTACCGCAAAGCGCAAGAGGCAGGGGCAGACAGTTTTGACGAGTGGTTCGCCAACAAAGTCACCGAGTCAGTCCTGCACCATGCCTTCTGAATCTGGTGTCGGCAGGGCAGTTTCAAGTCAGCTCAATTTGTAATGCTTGGTGCCAACTTGCGTCTATCCGAAAACGAAATCATTGACTTGATTAGGCAACGCTTCCCCGGTGGGGCGGCGCTGACTGACGACTGTGGGCGCGTCCCCGCCCTGGCAGCGGGCCAAATATTGTTAGCGACAACAGACCTGATGGAATCAGGCACGCACTTCAGTTTGGAGTGGCACCCGCCAAAGATGCTGGGGCGAAAACTGATGGCGGTGAACATCAGCGACCTAGACGCAAGCGGGGCGCACCCATTGGGCTTCATGCTCACACTGGCCGTAGGCAGGGACGTTGGCGCGGCACTGCTGGAAGAAATACTTGAGGGCATTGCAGAGACCGCAAAAGAGTATGGTGTGCCAGTAATCGGCGGCGACACAGTAGGGCGCGAATGTGGCCTTGGGCTGGGCATCACTGCCTTTGGCGCAGCCGTGCGCCAATTGCACAGAAATGGCGTCCAAGTGAATGACTGCATCTATGTTGACTATCTTCCTGGAGCCAGCGCTAGAGGGCTTGAAAAGCTCAAATCTGGCCAACGGTGGGACCCAAAGCACCCAGACACTGACATACTGGCACACCTAGACCCAAGGCCAAACATCGGCCTAGGGGTGAAGTTGGCTAACATTCCCCAAGTCCACGCCTGCATAGACATTTCCGACGGCCTTTGCAAGGAGCTTCGCTTGCTGGCCGAAGCGTCCGACCTGAGCATCGTGGCTGAACCAAATCTAGGCACTGACGAGCTATATGGCGGAGAGGACTATTCAAGGTGCTTCTCTTGCGCCATGAACTTGGAAGAATTGCAAAACTTGGCTGGGCGCGAATTTTACTTCATCGCGAAGGCCATCCCAAAGTCAGATGCACCCGTGCTGCGTTACGCTGGAAACAACATAGTGCCGCTGGAAGACCTCAGTTTCAGGCACATGGGATAGATCGCAGGGAATGGCTATAAAGAGGGTTGCATCAAACGATGAGGCGCAGCGCGCCCCAATTTTCATTCACCTGCCGTCTGCTCCGAGAGATATTCCAGAAATGGCTCATTCAAAAGAACGCCAAAATTCCTGACGATCTGCCCCGCAGTCGAAGCCGACATCTCATCGAACTGAGAAGCGACTGGGATTTTTTCGTCCGAGAGCTCCGACTTCATCAGAACTTTCACTTTGGACAAAACGTCCGCCGCAAACTTGTTCCGATCAAAACTGTATTGCTCACAAACGACATTCATAGCAGCAATAACTTCCTGTGCGATTTCCCGCTCTTGGATGGTCAGGTCTTGGTGTGACATTTGCGGCTCCGTTCCAAAATATTTTACCCGCATTTTCCCTATCTCTCATAAATCCCCTAATTCTTTTAAGCGAAAAAAAACAAAAATTTGTTTAGCATTCACGCCGCATTATTCCAATTCTAAATAGAATCGGCCATGATTCTGTTTAGAATTGGAATAATATTAGTTTGTCCCACTAAAGGAGTTGGCACATGCACAGGAAAACAAGACTAGCCACAATCATTACTGCGGCGGTGACCGCCACGATAACGTGCTTTTCACTCACGCCTGTTTCGGCGGCCAGCGCTTCAACGCCCAATGCCGCCCCCGAGAAAAAAGGCGGCGTATTTGAAGCGGTGATTGGGAACGTCCGTGTGCAGGTTCTGTCCGACACGCTTGCGAGGATAGAGCTGAAAGGCCCTAATGGATTCGAGGACAGGAAGACCTACCACATAGTGGGCAGGGCCTGGCCTGGGGCTTCCGCCAAAAAGCAAGCGGGCCGCACAGCCACAAAGGTCTCTACTAGCGGCTACACCATAGATGTACCCAACAACGCGAAGTCGTTGGAAGGCATCACAATCAGCGATGCCAAGGGCCGCGAGATATGGAAGTACGAGTCGCTGCCGTCGGCGCAAGTTTTCCTTCCCGAGCCTGGCTCTACGCCTAATGCTTGGGCCATTGCGGACAACCCAAGGATCGTGCCGCCCGAGTGGGGCTACGCGCCGCAGCCGGCAAACAACGATAAATTCGCCGACCTCAATGGATGGGACAACAGCAACGATTCCGCAGACATGTACATATTCCTGCCAAAGGGTGACGCAAAGCAACTTAGGAAAGACTTTGTCGCCCTGACGGGGGACTCGGAGCTAACGCCACTCAAATCGCTGGGGCTGTGGCAGAGCCGCTACTACAAGTACAGCGACCAGCAAGTATATGCCAACATTGACAAATTTCGCGCAGAGGGATTCCCCATTGACTATCACGTCGTTGATACGGACTGGCGCAACAGCATTGGCACCGACGGCACCGGCTACTCGGTGAACACGGCCTATTTCCCCGACATTAGCCAGTTTTTCGGAGTTCTCGCCAAAGACAAACACGTATCCACGATATTCAACGACCACCCAGAGCCCGTGCAAAAGCAGCATGCCCTTTCCAAGGCCGACCTAGAATATCGCAACACCCAGCTAAAGGGGCTATTTGCAAAGGGGCTGCCAGCCTGGTGGTTCGACAGGAACTGGAGCACCACCGTCATCAGCCCTTTCGCGGGGATAAACAAAGAGAGCTTTGGCATGTACCTGTACCAGGACGTCACAAAGCAGTTCTACCCCGACAAACGCCCGCTGATCATGGGCAATGTTGATGGCATTGACAACGGCATATTCGCCAGGCCGGCCAACCTAGCGTCACACCGCTTCTCGATCCAGTGGACGGGCGACACTCTGACGGACAGCAACAGGAACGGCGTCAATTATCTGCTAAACGACCTCGTGGCCGCAGTTCGCAGTGGAGCCATTTCGTCCAACCCATACATCAGCGCCGACTTGGCTGGCCACTCTAGGAACCCTTCGCCGCACAGGTTCACTAGGTGGTGCCAATTCGAAGCGTTATCGCCGATATTGCGCTTCCACTGCAATACCGTGTATTTCAGGGAACCTTGGAAGTTTGGGGAACTCGCGCAAAATGTCATTGTGAATTACGTAGCCATGCGCTACAGGCTGTTGCCGCTGCTCTACGCCTTGAACCACGAGAACGTAGGGACTGGCATACCCATGACCAAGAGGCTGGACTTCAACTACCCGCAACACAAAGAAGCGCAAGACAACACCCAGTACCTCCTCGGCAACGGAATACTGGTGGCCCCGATTGTAGATGACGTGGCCGCTGCGCCAAGAATTGTGCCAACTGAATGGCTTACCAATGAAGATGGCGGAATGGGCCTCACCGAGCGATGGTGGAATGTCCCAGAGGCTAGGCCGTGGAACGTTGATGGCGCGATGGTTGGCGATCCAGTCCTCAAGCGGAACGTCTTGGCCGCGCTCAATTATGAGTATTCAGGCGCGGGCGACTCCACCCCAGGCGCAGGGGTCAACCGCTCGTTCCACGCGGGGCGCTTCACTGGGAAGATAGTACCTGCAATGGACGGCTACATAGCGCTCAACGCCGACGACGGTGTGCGCGTGTACCTAGAGGGCAAGTTGGTCATCAACCGCTGGAACGACGTTTCGAACCCAGACGACGATGGGTATTACAACTTCAGGAGAAACAACGTAGGGCCGGCCCTGATCTATTCGGACATCCCCCTAAAAGCTGGCAGAAGTTACGACATAAAGATTGATTACTACAACCTGACTGCTGGTTGGAGCGTCCAATTGCAGTACGTGCTTCCCCTAGATTTCATCAACACTAGGTCTGTTTTCATCCCCGACGGCAGGTGGATAGATGTATGGACTGGAGCGGAATACGAGGGGCCCCGCACCATTGGCTCGACGCATGGAATCGGCACTTCCCCGATATTCGTACGCGGCGGCACGGTGGTGCCGCTTGTTGAGAACGTGAGCTACATAGGCGAAAAGCCGTGGAGCAGCATGTCCGTTGACGTTTATCCAAGCACCGTATTGGCGGGCGAGCAAACTCTCTTTGAGGACGACGGCGTGTCCATCGCCTACAAGGAAGGCCGCGTCCGAAAGACTAGGCTTTCGACCTCATTCGACAAGGCTTCAAGAGAAACAGTGGTTAAAATTTCCGCTGCCTCTGGCGAGTTCAAGGGGGATGACACATTCTCTTCCCGCACATGGAACGTGCGCGTCCATGCTCCGGCCAAGTGGGGGGCGGCTCTTTCGGCCACACTGAACGGAGCTCCGGTGTCGCTTAAAAAAATCAGCAAAGACTCATCGGCACAGCCATTCGCCTTTGAAGGCGCGGCCCCGGATAGTGACGTGTACATAGCCACATTCACTGCCCCGCTAGAAAAAGCCAGCGAAATCCGCGTCAAATTCGCTGCGGCGCGGGACTAGCGCTACATAGCACTAAACAGCCGCCAAACTCTCCACACTGGTTGACAACAAGCGGCACATGAGGAATAATTAGACTGCGCGGCACAGTGCCGCGCGTTTTTTTGCACTTGCATTTGACAAGCGATTATTTTTCATAAATGACAGACATAGAGACAAACGACCAGACAACGCCAAAACCCACATTCTTCAATCGGATGAAGGGCTACATCCTCATACCGCACATAAGCCCAAGGCGAGTTGCCCTCAGCTTCGCCATCGGGCTCTCCATTGCAATGTCCCCCTTGTTTGGACTCCAAACATGGATTGCCCTTGGGTGCTGCTATTTCGCCAAGAGGCTTCACCGCCCGCTGCTGCTGGCTACTTCACTGATAAACAATCCATGGACTTTTGCCCCATTCGCCAGCGTTAATTTGATCCTTGGCAACTTGATACTCGGACACAACTGGGCGGCCAACTTATCAAAGGCCACCTGGAATAGCATTGGACTCAACAGCTTCATCACAAAAGAGGGTCTTGGCCAGTTGGCGGCCATGATGAAGCCCCTGCTGGCACCATTTCTGCTTGGTGGATTTACCTTGAGCCTGCTGTCCATCTTCTTGGGCTACTGGCTCATGCTTCACTTTTCTAGGCGGGCAAGGCGATCAGCAGGTAATGCCGATCCGCAATCATCATAAAGGCCGCAGATAGGGATAAGGCGGCGAAAGCCATAAGGTTGCTTGCAAAACCTTTGTTTTGCGGCCTGCTTCAAAGTTTGTGGTGCAATTCCTGTTCCGCCGTGTACAATTAACAGTGCTAAGGATCGTCAATGGTTCTATTCAACGCCGCTACAAAAGAACTGACCGCAAAAATTGTGTACTACGGGCCAGGCCTTGGCGGCAAAACCACCAACCTCAACTGCATATACAACGACCTGCCCGACAGCGAGCGGGGCAAGATGCTGTCCCTGAACACCGAGACAGACCGCACGCTGTTTTTTGATTTTTTGCCCATCAACCTTGGTTCCATACACGGGATAAAGACCCGCATCCAGCTCTATACCGTCCCAGGGCAGGTGTTTTACGATGCGACGCGCAAATTGGTGCTAAGGGGATCAGACGCCATCGTGTTCGTAGCGGATTCACAAGCTCCGATGCTGGAAAGCAACAAAGAGAGCTTCCAAAACCTCATAGACAACTTGAAAGAGCAGGGCGTTGACCTTGCCAAGATACCCCACGTCATCCAGTGGAACAAAAGGGACACGCACAATGCCCTGCCGGTTGAAGTGCTTGACAAAGAGATCAACAGGTTCGGAGCCCCCACATACGAGGCCTGCGCCGCGACGGGCGATGGAGTCCACGAAACGCTGGAGGGCATCTCTAAGATAGTCCTCCAAAGCCTCTCGGACAAATATGGCGGCTCCCCATTCGACACCCCAAGGGAACACGTGAGGGAAGCCCCGGCCAAAGAAGCAGAGCCGCTACGGCCAGCGGCGGCCAGCGATCAGGCGCAACCAGGCTCCACTGGCAGCATAGAGATACCGATAGTGCTTGAGCGCAAGCATTTCCAAGGCCCAGGCCCCTTCGAGATAAAGTTCAGGCTCTTCCTCAAATAGTTGCCGACCAAGGCTGCCACCGCAAACACATGGGCGCAAAATGTATAATTTTAGTCCCCGCACTTCAAAACCAGAACAAGATGAACCCGTGGATAGGTGTTCAATGAGCCAATCAGCTTGTCCCGAGGAGGGCGCGAATGCGCTAGACTGCGCCGAAAATGGAGCGAGCCGCCAACTCGGGACTCCGAAAGTGGCTTGGAAGCACAGACTTGTGCCCCGCAATGAATTTACCGCACTCTTCCAATAGGCGGGGAGCGGAATGGAAGGCGCAGGCGAAGCACGCCAATCTGTACCGATGGTCAAGGGCGTTGACTATATCTTTAGGCGCCTTTGTGTAGCCGCCGCGCCGCAGCCATTGATCAATTCAGACTAATCATCAGCAAACAAGGTAGCCCATGACAAGACAAGTAGTGACCCGCTTCGCCCCATCGCCCACGGGCATGCTGCACATAGGCGGCGTGCGCACAGCGCTTTTCTGCTGGCTCTACGCCAAAAGGCACGGCGGCAGATTCATCCTCAGGATAGAGGACACAGACCTAGAGAGAAATACAGACGACAACATCCGCATCATCGAAGATGGAATGTCGTGGTGCGGCTTGGATTGGGACGAAGGGCCAATACCTGGCCAGCCAAAGGAGTGGAAAGGGCCCAATGGCCCATATAGGCAGATGCAGCGCATGGAGTCGCACTATAGGCCAGCGCTGGAAAAACTGCTGGAGATGGGCATGGCCTACCGCTGCCGCTGCACAAAGGAAAGCCTAGAAGAAAGGCGCAAGAAAGCCGAAACTGGCGGAATACCATTTCAGTACAACAGGGGCGCGGACGCAGGCAATGGCTGCCGCGACAAAAACTACGACGCCAGCCAGCCATTTTCTGTGCGCCTCAAAATGCCCAGCGGAAACGAGCCTTGGCTGGAAAATGGCTGCATAGTCCTGCGCGACAAGATAAAGGGACGCATAGACTTCCCAGCCCAGAGCCTTGACGACTGGGTGATGGCCCGCACAGGCGAGGGCGGCCAAGCGGGGGTGCCCACCTACAATTTTTGCGTCGTCATAGACGACATAGGCATGGAAGTGACGCACGTAATCAGAGGGGACGACCACGTAGCCAACACGCCAAAACAGATAGCCCTCTACCAGGCCATTGGCAGCGAGCCGCCGTCCTTTGCCCACGTGCCTATGATACTCGGCGCCGATGGCGCAAAGCTTAGCAAGAGGCATGGGGCCACCAGCATCACCGAATACCAGGCCCTTGGCCTACTGCCCAGCGCCATCCGCCTGGCCCTGGCAAAGCTGTCATGGTGCCCCAAAATAGACGGGAAAGCCTCAGAGAGCGCGGAAGAAGAGATATTGACCGACGCACAGATGATAGAACTATTCGACCTAGACGAAGTGCAAAAAAGCCCAGCCCGCTTCGACATGGACAAGCTCAACTGGATCAACCAAAAACTAATACAGCGCTCCTCTTGGCAAGAGCTAGAGCCGCTCCTCCGCCCCTTCCTCCCAAGCGCATGGGAATCAAAGCCTGAAGAGTGGAAACAGGCGGCCATACACGCCATGCAAAAGGGCAAGTCCCTGGTCGAAATGGCAAACTCCATGGCCTTTTGCTGGGCCGCCCCGCAGGAGTTCAAAGGCGCGGAAGAACATATCACGCCCAAGACAGTGCCAGCGCTGGCGGAAGTCGCCGCGCTGCAAGACTACAGGCACGACCCATTGAAAGCCGCCTTCGACGAAATCTTGGCCCGCCACGGCCTAAAAATAAAAGACCTAGCCCAAGCCCTCCGCGTCGCCCTCTGCGGCAAACCCATAAGCCCCGGCATCTTCGACACCCTGTACCTGCTGGGCGTTGACGAAGTGAGGGAGAGGCTGAAGAGATGGCTGCCCTAGAGCGCAGCTTTACAAAGCCATTTTGATTTGATGAGAGATAACACAAATGTCGCGTCAATACGCAAGTGCGAGGTGGACGATCAAACACCAATAATTATGTTCGGTGCTGATAAAATAGCTGTGTATGGGTCACGGGGATAGACGCATGGGAACCAAGAAAGAAATTGGCGCAGCCATCGCAGGCATAGTGAGAGACATGATGGAGAGGGTGATGAACAAAGTGCTGAAAGAAGACCCATTCATCCCCGAACAGCACCATGCCAAAAAGCCAATATACGCGGCTCTGGTGCCTGATGAAATATTTAAGGGGTCTCATTTCGAGCGCCGCTTCACGACCCCATTTGGCAGTGTCTGGGAAAAGTTGGCCGTGGCGGTGGCATCTGTGCAACATGGCAATTGCACACAAGGAAAGGCGATAGTGGGAAATATCAAAGAAGGCCGTTTGAGAAGAATCCAAGAAGTCCTAAACAACCTTGAACACCCGACCAGCAGCAATGATGGTAAACGCCCCAATTGGAACAAAGAACTCGCTTACATCCTTTCTGGAAGCGGTCAGCCAATCCCTGCGACCGTGATTTGCGACATACACATTGACAGCAAAAAAACAGGGAAAAAATATTCATTCGAGCTCAAGGCCCCATTGCCTAACAGCGACCAAACCAAAGTTAGCAAAGAAAAAATGTTTAAGCTGTTGGCGATGCAGCCATGCCATGTTGACGAGGCATATTACGCGCTGCCCTACAATCCCTATGGCAAGCGAGAGAATTATAATTGGTCATTCCCAGCCCGCTGGTTCGATATGGCCAAAGATTCATCTGTTCTGATCGGAGGAGAATTTTGGAATTTAATCGGCGGCAAAGACACGTACGAAATTTTCATTTCTGAGGTCAATTCATTGGGAGAAGAGTATCGGGAAAGAATCTATAGGGAATACTTGGGCATCGAGCCACCCGATAGCCAAAACCCCCAAAGGCTAAACTAATGGCGCAAGAAATGGGATTTAGCGCGATTGACCTATTCGCGGGGATTGGGGGCTTCCGCATGGCCGTTGAGCGCTGCGGCGGGCGCTGCGCGGCGTTTTCGGAAATCGCCCCAGACGCCATTGACGCATACCTAAGCAACCATCCAGAGGGGGCGGGGACAAACCTTGGGGACATAACGAAGATCAACGCGCTCCCGCCCGCTGACTTCTTGACGGCGGGAGTGCCCTGCCAAAGCTGGTCTATCGCTGGGCGCAACTTGGGCTTTGACGATGACCGCGGGCAGTTATGGAACGATGCGATATACCTTCTCAACCAATCACGCCCCAAGGCATTTTTGTTTGAAAACGTCAAGGGGCTGGCAGACCCAAGGAATGAACACGCCCTGCGCTATATCCTCGACAGGATATGGGAAGCTGGGTACCACGCGGCGCATTATGTCCTTAATTCATTTGACTATGGCTCCCCACAGAGCCGCGTCAGGATTTATATAGTCGGATTTAGAGAGGAAGAGTTTTTTCGATCTTTCAAGCTGCCGCGCCCGTCTGCAAATAAAGTTAGGCTACGTGAAATAATGGACGACTTTTTGCTGGATGGCTCCAAGCCGTTAGACACTGAATTACCAAGCACTGCCTTCGCGCCCCTATCAAGCCTTTCGGCCAACAACAACGGCCACAACGACTACTTCATATTCAACGACATCCGCAATGGCCCTACCACCGTCCATTCATGGGACATTCTGCCAACGTCCAAGCGCCAAAAAGACATCTGCCTACTGCTGCTAAAAAACAGAAGAAAAAGAAACTATGGCCCATTAGACGGCAACCCTTTGTCTCTAGTGCAATTTCAGTCACTCGATCCCTCTGTAAGCCAAAAGGAGCTTGATGGGCTAGTCGAGCTAGGCATCCTAAAAATGGAAAAATATTCATTTGCCGTCCTCGATAGCCATGTTCCATCTAGCGATTTGGATGACGCGGAAAAACTGGTGCTGTCCAAGCAAGAGCGCGGGGCCATAGTTCCCGACAAACTGGTCTGCGACAGGGACATAAAAAAACAGCGAGTCAGGGTCTTCAACACGCTTGGCTCCCTAGAGCGCAAAAACTTGATAACCTGCCAAGAGACAAGGTACGAGTTCCACCATACAAAAATCAGCACAGGACTGGGCGGAGTCTGCCGTATTTTCTTGCCCACGTCCAATATTTTTCCCACCTTGGTTGCCAGCGACACAAACGACTACTTGACTCCTGTGCATGTACCCGCCACTGGCCAAGAAGAGTATAAGGCGCGATTCATAGAGCAGGTCTTCTTGGCAAAGCGGTTCAGGAAAATTTCTAAGGCGGAAGCCTGCCGCATACAAGGCTTTCCCGATGATTTCATCTTGCCAGAAGCGAGGGCCCGCTGGATGAAACTGCTCGGCAACAGCGTCTCCGTACCTGTCATACAAAAACTTGTGCAGGCCATCAAAGAAACAGGAGTGTTCGACAGACAGCCCATTGAAGTCCAAACTGCCAAGAACAGAAAAAGGCCAAGCTCTATGCAGCGCACTATGCAACCGACTCTTTTTGACGCATGAAACGATTTCCATTGGAACCATTGCCGCAGTGGGCAGTATGTGAGCCCGACACAACCGTTCTGCCAAGCTACATCTTAGTACTCATCTTTGTCACTCGCAGACAAACACCCCTGCCACATTTCTCCAATTCCTGTTCTCATAGCTGAATCTATGACCTTTTGCTTCATGCGGCATCTCCGTTTTCAAATTGTAGCAGGTGTCGGGGCATTTGACCGGCCACCATCATTTTTGATCCTTTAGGTATAGACTGTTGAAGTCAGGGCAACGGCATGGGTACAAGCAAATGACCAGCAAAAACGCGGCAACTGTGGTTCAGACTGCCAAGCAAGCGGCTGACGGGTTAGCTGGCTACCGCAACAAAATTATCTGCGGCGACGCGGTTGAAGTGATGCAGGGCATCCCAAGCGGTTCCATTGACTTGGTTGTCACGTCTCCGCCATACAACCTAAAAAATTCCACGGGGAACGGGATGAAAGACGGGCGGGGCGGCAAATGGAAGAACGCCGTATTGGTCAATGGTTACGCCACATACGATGACAACATGCCGCACGAGCAATATGTGGCTTGGCAGCGCAGGTGCCTGTCTGAAATGATGAGAATAATCCCTGATGACGGCGCGGTGTTCTACAACCACAAATGGAGGGTGCAGGGCGGGCTGCTTCAGGACAGGGCGGACATCGTGGGGGATTTCCCCGTCCGCCAAATAATCATCTGGCAGAGAAAAGGCGGAATCAATTTCAACCCAGGGTATTTTCTCCCAACCTACGAAGTTATATATCTGATCGCAAAGCCCGATTTCAAGCTCGTTCCCAAAGCCAATGCGTTTGGCGATGTGTGGGAGTTCGCGCAGGAAATGGACAATAAGCATCCAGCACCCTACCCAGTCGCGCTGATTGACAGGATAATATCTTCCACTGGGGCGAAAACCGTCCTAGACCCATTCATGGGCTCGGGCACCACGGCGGTAGCCGCAGTGCAGAACCGCTGCGATTACATTGGCATCGAAATCTCGCCAGAGTACTGCCGGATGGCCGAAGAAAGGGTGGCAGGGATCAAGGGCGGGGTGTTTTATGGATTTGTAGATCAAGGGCATCCCAACTGGCTAAACTAACATAGATGCTTTTGCAGAATACGGCTTGAGCCACCAAACAAGCCCGCAAGAGCGAAAGCGGCCAAATGTGCGAGCGGCCAGACACAGCCCCATCCTCGCCATCATCCACCACAAGCAACTGAAAACACCAGAGAAGCCCATGACACCAGAACAGCCCCAGCCAAGCGCCAAGCCACTCAACTTCATCGAGGAGATCATGGAGGCAGACCTTGCCTCCAACAAGCACGGGGGGCGCGTGATGACACGCTTCCCGCCCGAGCCGAATGGCTACCTGCACATTGGCCACGCCAAAAGCATCTGCATCAACTTTGGCTTGGCCCAAAAGTACGGCGGAAAGACCAACCTGCGCTTCGACGACACCAACCCCGTAAAGGAGGACGTGGAATACGTGGATTCCATCCGCGAGGATGTCAGATGGCTGGGCTTTTCGTGGGAGGGCGAATTTTTTGCCAGCGACTACTTCCAGCAACTGTACGACTACGCCGAATATCTGATACAGCTTGGCAAGGCCTTTGTCTGCGACCTCAGCGAAAACGAGATAAGGGAGTACCGCGGCAACTTCTACACGCCTGGCCGACCTAGCCCTTTCAGGGATCGCCAGACCGAAGAAAACCTCGAACTTTTTAGGAAGATGAGGTCAAGCGAATTTCCAGATGGCTCAAAAGTCCTAAGGGCAAAAATAGACGCGCAGCACCCCAACATGAACATGCGGGACCCGCTGATGTACCGCATCCGCCGTGCGCGGCACCATAGAACGGGCGACAATTGGTGCATATACCCCATGTACGACTACGCCCACGGCGTATGCGACGCCATCGAGAATATCACCCACAGCATATGCACCTTGGAGTTTGAAGACCACAGGCCGCTGTACGAGTGGTTTTTGGAGCAAGACGCCGAGGAAAAATTCTTTAAGCGCCCCCTGCCCCGCCAGATAGAG
>Ga0268262_10001755_pt1 | contig 26147 bp, 23 predicted proteins | sample TergutNc150P3_FD_190354 | JGI IMG/M metagenome (GOLD analysis project Ga0268262, IMG submission 190354) | Nasutitermes corniger P3 segment gut microbial community from laboratory colony in Florida, USA - Nc150 P3 (SPAdes) (version 2) | ecosystem: Host-associated > Arthropoda: Insects >... | reverse complement strand
ATTTGCCGTAAAACGTTTTAATCATTCTTTTAAGCCGTTTTTCGCTCAATGTGCGTAAATCAGCCAAGTAAGGCGTGGAAGCTATTAAGTCAACGCCTTCCGTTCTGGTTGCAACTGCATAATCGCACAAGTTATTGTCTTCATCTCTTAAAGCGACTGCAATATTAAGATTTTTAGTTTTTTCAAACATTTCTTCAGTCAGAAAAAAATAACTGAGAGAATTGTTCAGATCACAGTCAATCAACACAACTTTTTTCCCGGCTGCGGCAAGGGCTTTTGTCAACAAAATGCTTCCGTGCGTTTTCCCTGTGCCTCCCTTAATTGAAGCAAGTGATACTACAGTCGTTTTACACGCGCTGCATAAATCGTCTTCAACCCAATAATGATTGGGATTATCTATCCCTTCCAACCTGTCGTCAAAAGGACGACTAACACAGCCGCAAACGCGGCATTTTCTTCTTTCTTGCATGGTATCCTCCAAAATTTATATTTATTCCTCTTTTTTTGAGGAAATAAATTCATTAATTAACGTTTTAAAGACCTCCTTACTACCGGTTTCTTTATAACCAGCGTTTTTTTACACTGTCCCAAATTCTGCCGTAAGAACCTTTTAATGATTGAAATTCATGATAGACGTAACGTTTTTCTTCGGCTTTTTTAGCATTCTGTTTTGCCTTGTTTTTTTTGACATTTCTCATTTTGATTCCTCGTTGATTAAGTTTTTGAATTTGGATGCCAGAGGATCGAAACTCACAGTCTAGTTTTGGAGGATACCTTGCAAGATTCTCCTTGTCCGTACAAAACCAGATGGGTTAATGTTACGGGCAAAATTTTACTAAACCGGCACAACCGATTGTGCAGCATCCGAGTCGGGGATCGCAAGAGAATGTGTCCCCTTTGCCGGGTACTTTTCCGGCGCATCCGCTGGCCGCCGAAACAGGCTCAGGGATATTGCAGGAATGGATTGATTTTGTTGATTAGTGATACGAATTAGTGACCCAGATTTTTTGTCTGTTTGTAATTCCTTATGTAGTAAGGAATTAAATCATCAAAAAAAATCTGTTCAGTCATTGACAGTTTGAATACATTGATAGAAAAACAGTCCGAAAGCATTAATATGTCATCTTCGGCAGTTGAGGAAATGACGGCTAACATTCATTCGGTAACTAAAACCCTGGTAGAGAATGCCAAAAATGTAACGGAACTGACCGAAGCGTCTGAAAACGGCAGAACCGGCCTCCAGATTGTTGCACAGGAAATACAGGAGATAGCTCACGATTCAGAAGGCCTTCTGGAAATAAACTCGGTAATGAATAACATCGCAAGCCAGACAAATCTGCTTTCAATGAACGCGGCTATTGAAGCGGCTCATGCCGGCGAATCAGGAAAAGGCTTTGCGGTTGTGGCTGATGAAATCCGTAAACTTGCCGAGTCATCAGGGCAGCAATCGAAAACTACCACAGCGATGTTAAAAAAAATAAAAGCGTCTATAGATAACATTACCAAATCTTCAGATGAGGTGTTGGCCCGTTTTGGAGCTATAGACACAAGCGTAAAAACGGTTTCCGAGCATGAACAAAACATCCGAAACGCAATGGAAGAGCAGGAAATCGGGGGACGACAAATACTGGATTCAATGCAGCAGTTGAAAGAGGTAAACATATCGGTTAAAAAAGGCGCGGGAGAAATGCTCGAATCAAGCGATCACCTGATTAAACAAACCGGTGATTTTATTAATACCAGTAATACTGTGGTAAACGGCATGAACGACATAGTGAACGGCGCTATGCGGCAGATACATACTGCGGTTACCCAAGTAGATGAAATGAGTACTGAGAACAGCCGGAACTTCGAGGAACTTAAGCAGGAAACGGAAAAATTCAAAGTTGCCTCAAGCAATGAAAAGAAAAAAATTCTTGTAGTAGATGATGACGAAATCCATCTGGAAATGACAAAAGGCATCATGGAGAATAATTATGAGGTTATTACTGTCAAATCGGGCAAAAACGCGCTCCAGTTATTCTTCCAAGGTCTTGTTCCCGATTTGGTGTTATTGGATTTGGTAATGCCTGAAATGGACGGATGGAATACATACGGCAGGATAAAAGAAATCACCAATTTACATAATGTTCCGATAGCGTTTGTTACGGCTTCTGATGATCCAAAAGACAAGCAGCACGCACGCGATATGGGCGCTGTTGATTACATAAAGAAACCTTGCAACGATCTGCTGGAGAGAGTAACAAAGTTGGTTAAAACGGATAAAGGGTAACCTCTCATTTTCCCCTAAAATAATGCATCCTCTTGACAAAATATTTCTTTTAAGACATATTTACATAGTAATCATATAGGATTACTAAACTTTAATTTGAGGAGAAACCAATGGCAAGAGTAGAAAAAATAACCGACCTTATCGGAAATACCCCGCTTGTTAAAATCAACAAACTTAACGAGAGCGGCTCGACTTTGTATGTAAAACTTGAGAGTTTTAACCCCCTGCACAGCGTAAAAGACCGAATCGCGCTTGCAATGATTGAAGCCGCAGAAAAAGAAGGCAAAATAAAGAAGGGAACAGTCATCATTGAACCGACAAGCGGAAACACCGGCATCGGACTGGCCTTTGTCGCGGCGGTCAAAGGATACAGGATAATCCTTACAATGCCTGAAACCATGAGTATTGAACGGCGCAAACTGCTAAAAGCGCTGGGAGCCGAGTTGGAGCTTACGGAAGGGGCAAAGGGCATGAAGGGGGCAATCGCAAAAGCTGAGGAACTTGCGGCAGCCACGCCCAACTCGTTCATTCCGCAGCAGTTCAATAACGCCGCCAATCCTGCCGTTCACGAAAAAACAACAGGGCCTGAAATCTGGAACGATACCGACGGAAAAGTGGATATTGTGATCGGCGGAGTGGGAACAGGCGGAACATTGACAGGAGCGGGAAGATTTTTAAAATCGAAAAAATCAAGCGTCAAAATTGTCGCGGTAGAACCCGCCGCATCTCCGGTGCTTTCGGGCGGACAGCCGGGACCGCACAAAATTCAGGGCATCGGAGCGGGCTTTCAGCCGCAGGTTTACGATCCGTCCGTCATCGACGAGATTTACCAGACCGACGAGACCAAAGCCGGAACGGCGGCGCGCCGTCTTGCAAAGGAAGAAGGCATCATCGTGGGGATTTCGTCTGGTTCTGTTCTTGAAGCCGCGCTGACTGTCGCCAAACGCCCTGAAAACAGCGGCAAAACCATCGTAGCCGTACTGCCTGACACGGGCGAGCGTTATCTGTCAACATGGCTGTGGGAAGAATAACGGCATTATGTATACCGATTTAAGATTTTTTACCGGGGAGTTATACGGAAAGAAAGATGATTTTTGCGCACAAACTCCGTGTTCCTTCGCGGTTATTTTTTTCTTAATTTAGCATATAATATTTTAAAAGGAGATTTTATGGCAGGAACAGAACTAAACGCATTGAATAAAACGCAGGCGTACCAACTGGCGGACATTACAAAAACCCCACCGCAATTCGGCTCTATTACGCCGCGCTGGCTTACGCGTTTTTTGGAATTTAAAGGGCTTGATACCGGCATTTACCGCGTAAACAAAGTACTCGAGGGAGAAACGCCGCTTGACGTTCTCTGCTCATCTGAGAAAAAGAGCGCGGAGATTCCGGAAGGATATGTAAGTTATCAGCAGAAACCGAGGGAATATATCCTCAACTCAATTTCTACCATTATTAATGTAGATACCGTTGTGGAGGACGTGTTTTCCTCGCCGTACGATCAGACAAAAGAACAGCTTCATCTGGCGATTGAAAGCCTTCGCGAAAGGCAGGAAAGCCAGATTATCAATAACGACGATTACGGGCTGCTGAAAAATGTTCCCGACAGCCAGCGCATAACGCCGGGAAACAAAGCGGGTTCTCCCATGCCCGATGATCTGGATGAATTGATCTCAAAAGTATGGAAAGAACCGGCGTTTTTTTTAGCGCACCCAAGAGCTGTCGCCGCTTTTCAGCGTGAATGTACCCGCAGGGGCGTCCCGCCCTCTACAACATCAATTTTCGGCGGCACTTTCATTCTGTGGCGGGGCATTCCAATAGTGCCCACGGATAAACTGCTTGTGGACGGATTAAAGAACCCCAAGAGCAAGAGCGGTAAAACCAATATTATGCTGGTGCGCACAGGAGAGGCAAAACGCGGAGTTATCGGCCTGTACCAGACAGGTTTACAGAATGAACAGGGCAGAGGGCTTTCCGTGCGTTTCAGGGGAGTGGACAACAAAGGGCTTGCCTCCTATCTTCTGTCGCTGTACTGCTCAGCCGCAATTCTTTCAGAGGACGCGATAGCCGTTCTTGAGGATGTGGAAGTGGGTAACTACTATGATTACAGCTAACGATTACGGACTCCCTGATCCAAAAGAACTTGAAAAGTGGGCCCTGCCCTATTTCCCCGAATTTCAAGAAAACAAAATCGACAGAGACCCCCAAACCGCGTATTCTCCCGTTGTCGCGCCGTATGCTGGCGCGCCTAACGCCGTTCCTTCCGAAGGCGGTTATAAAAACTCTCCCCTTGGAATCGGCAGTTTTGATGTAAACCGTATTCGCGGCGATTTTCCGATTCTCAGCGAAAAAACAGCGGGCGGCAAACCGCTTGTCTGGCTTGACAACGGCGCGACAACGCAAAAACCCAACGCGGTAATAGACCGTATTTCGTATTTTTACCGCCATGAAAATTCTAACGTACACCGGGGAGCGCATGAACTTGCAGCTCGTTCCACAGACGCATACGAAGCGGCGCGGAAAATTGCCGCGAAATTTTTGGGCGCTCCGTCAAAAGACAATATAGTGTTTGTGCGCGGGACAACGGAAGGCGTCAACCTTGCGGCTCAAAGTTACGTGAAACCCCTGCTTTCTGAAGGCGATGAAATAATACTCACTGTCCTTGAACACCACGCGAATATTGTCCCCTGGCAGATGATAGCGCAGGAAACAGGCGCGTTGATAAAAGTCGCTCCTGTTGACGATACTGGGCAGATTATTTTGTCCGAATACTCGCGGCTTTTCACCCGCCGTACAAAGTTTGTTTCCGTAACGCACGTTTCCAACGCGCTTGGAACTATTACCCCGGTTCGGGAGATGATTCAAATCGCGCACGGAAACGGAGCGCGTATCCTTGTTGACGGCGCGCAGTCGGTCGCTCATACGCCCCTTAATGTCAGCGAACTGGACGCGGATTTTTTCGTATTCTCGGGGCATAAAATATTCGGGCCTACCGGCATAGGCGCGTTATACGCAAAAGCGGATGTTCTGGAAGAAGCAAAACCTTATCAGGGCGGCGGGAACATGATAAAGGACGTAACATTTGAACGCACGGTGTACAATCCCGCGCCTTCAAAGTTTGAAGCCGGAACAGGCAATATCGCGGACGCTGTAGGTCTGGGAGCCGCTCTTGATTATGTTTCCGGCATAGGAATTGCGAACATAAGCGCGTATGAACACGAACTGCTTGATTACGCGACAGACGAACTGAAGCGCATAAACGGACTGCGCCTTATAGGAACTGCGGCGGAAAAAGCGAGCGTTCTTTCTTTTGTACTTGATAACGCAAGCGTTGAACAGGCCGGCAAACACCTTGCAAGCCGGGGAATTGCGGTGCGCGCAGGACATCACTGCGCTCAGCCGATACTGCGCCGCTTCGGACTGGAAGCGACAGTGCGCCCGACCATAGCGTTTTATAACACCGCCGAAGAAATTGACCAATTGGCAGCCGCGGTTAAGGAAATTGCGTGATATGGAAATTGACAATGAAATAGAACAAATCGCCGCGGAACTGTTAAGCGATTTTCAGAAAAAGCGCGATGTCGCCAAACAGCCCGTAAAATCGGTAATAGCCGGAATAATCGGCAAATTACAGCACCTGCTGTTTCCCGGAATTTTTGAAAGCGTTTTATCGGGCGGTTCGGCAAAAAACAAACTCAACGTTATGCTGGAAGAAGTTTCACACGACTTGGCCGCGCAGACAAGGCTGGCCCTTCGCTATGACCTGCGGTACAAAGACACCGAACAGGACGAGATTGACAAAACGGCGTGGGAAATAACGCGCCAATTTATCATAAAGATTCCGATTATTAAAGATTTTCTGGAAAAAGACATTGAAGCCGCTTACAGCGGCGACCCCGCAGCCTACAGCAAGGCGGAAATTGTCATATCGTACCCCGGCATTTACGCTGTAATGGTTTACCGGATAGCGCATGAACTTTATCTGCTTTCAGTGCCGCTGATACCCAGAATTATGAGCGAATACGCGCACAGCGCGACCGGCATTGACATTCATCCTGGCGCGGCAATAGGCAAATATTTTTTCATAGACCACGGCACGGGCATTGTGATAGGAGAGACAGCCATTATCGGCGACAATGTAAAATTGTATCAGGGAGTAACGCTCGGCGCGTTGTCAACAAAGGGCGGCCAGAGCATAAAGGGCGTTAAACGCCATCCGACAATAAGCGACAATGTTACGATATACTCGGGCGCTACCATTCTGGGAGGAGATACCATTATAGGCGAAGGCGTGGTAATCGGCGGGAACGCTTTTGTGATACGCTCAGTCCCCGAAAACACCCGCGTCAGCGTGAAAAATCCTGAATTGCAGTACAAGAGCAGCGGCAATATTTCCGCTCACAAGGAACTGGATCAACTGGATTTTTGGCATTACGAGATTTAAACTCACCTTATAATTCGTATACAAAATTGACATTAATATATATAATGGACATTTATGGTAAAAGTACGAATGGATTCCCTTATCAAATCTATAGCCGTCGCTTTGGATATTGTGGAGGGAAGCCTCGTAGGAGCCAGCACCAATCACGGCAAGCGGATCGCGGTTCTTTGCGCTAAAATGGGAAAAGTCCTTGGAAAAAACGCGGAAGAAATCACCGCGTTGGCGGTTTGCGCACTGCTCCACGACAGCGCCCTTACCGAGTATATCCTTTCCGAGCGGGAGGACGGCGATCATGATACTGCCATGAAAAGACACTGCGAAATCGGCCAGCGGAATGTGGATGATCTGTATTTTAAAACAAATGTAAAAGACTTTGTTCTGTACCACCACGAACACGCAGACGGAACGGGACCTTTCGGCATACGGGAAGGAGAAGGCCCTCTTGAGGCGGAACTTATCACCATTGCCGATTCACTTGATGTAGCCCACCACTTTCAAAGGCTTGAGCCTGAGGAACTGCCCGTTATCAGAAACATAATTGTTAATGAAACCGGAAAACACTACAGTAAAATAGCGGCGCAGACTCTGCTTGAAATTCTCGACTGGCCTACTGTTCTGTCTCTTAAAGATAATGTTATTAAACAAACGGCGGCGGATTCATTGTCTCCATGGACAGTCGACATACAAACGGAAACCGTTTTGGGCCTGGCGGGTTTTGTCGCAAGAATCATCGACTACAAATCGGTTTTTACGGAGAAGCACTCGACTCAAATTGCCAATAGAGCGTGGTTTATGGGGAAATACTACAAGTATGAGCCGGAAAAACTTTCAGAACTGTACCTTGCGGCGTCTCTGCATGATCTAGGTAAATTGACAGTTCCCGTTGAAATTCTTGAAAAACCCGGTAAACTTACAGATGAAGAATTTGAAACTATTAAACAACATGTTCACCAGACATGGGAGCTTCTTAATGATGTTGAAGGATTTGAATCTATATGCCTGTGGGCGTCCAATCATCATGAAAAACTGGACGGCACAGGTTACCCCTTTGGGAAAAAATCATCCGAACTGGACTTTAATTCACGGCTGTTAACCTGTCTTGACCTGTATCAGGCGATAAGCGAAGAAAGACCCTACCACCCCCTGCGTAATCACGCGGACACCATGCGGATACTCTACGAAATGGCAGATAACGGAAAAATAGACAAAGGCATTGTAAAAGACTTTGACGCCGCACTTGCCGTTTACGACTGTAAAGACATACCGCCGCCTGACGGTATTTGAAGTTTTACTGACAGCAGATTCAACATTGCTTTAAAAATTCCTCTCTACACCGCCACGATGAATGTTGTCCCCGTTTCGCCGCTTTTTGCCGTAATTGTTCCGCCGTGAGCGCGGATAATGGCGTCGGCTATGGTCAGCCCTATTCCCGCGCCTCCTGTGCTGCGGCTGCGGGATTTGTCGCTGCGGTAAAAACGTTCAAATATATGGGGAAGATCATTTTTCGGTATGCCGATGCCTGTGTCTGTAATCTCAATTTCACATCGGGCGTTCTCTGTTTTCCTCAAACTGACAGTGATACTGCCTGAGTCGGTATATTTAACGGCGTTGGACAAAATATTTACAAATACCTGCTTAAGGCGGTCATAGTCGGCGGTTATCGTGTTCTCCGTCAGGTTTAAATTTATTGATATGCCCTTTTCCGCCGCAAGCGATCTAAATTGCCCAGCCGTTATGCGCAATAAATCAGAAATGTCGAATTCGCTCTTGTTGAGCGTTATTTGTTCCCATTCAAGGCCGGACAGGACGTTCATGTCCTGTATCAAATTTGTAAGGCGCAAAACTTCTTCACGGCAGCTTTCAAGCTGTTCCTTGTTCATAGGATATGCGCCCTCAATAATAGCTTCAAGGTTTACCTGTAAGCAGGAAAGCGGGGTGCGCAGTTCGTGCGCGATGTCGCTCGTCAGTTGTTTCTGCCTGCGCTCTCTTTCTTCCAGTTCATCCGCCAGGGTGTTAATGGATCGGGATAGTTCCTCAAGTTCCTTTGTCCGGTAACTTTCTTTTATTCTGATAAATGCACGGGATTTCGTTTGATCGGAATAGATATGCGCTATTTGCCGCGCGGCTGCGCCGGCTGTCAGGATTGGCCGCGCAATGGTACGGGAAAGAGCGGCTGTAATAATAACGCTTATAACAATGAAAACAACGCTGATAATAAACAACAGGCGGTTTATGGAAGTTAAGAATTCCATTTCGCTTTCGCTGTAGAAAAAAGGACCGTAGGTTTCAATTGTTATCGAACCGATAAAAATATTTTGGTATCGCAGAGGATACACTTCTTTTATTAACTCGCCTTTCAGGTTAAAGTTGTTTTCCATGCGGGCCGCTATATTGCTTATAACGGAGACACATTGCTCCATATCACAGGAACGCGCTTCCCACACAGTGTTCCCTGTATAATCTTTTATGGATATGATATAACCTTCATGGACAAAAAGCATTCCTATCGCCTCAACAGCCTCTGCGTCAAAAAATATTCCGAAAGGGTTGTACTGCATCTCAACCGCGTTGACAATTTCCCTGCATTTCTCGGAAACGTTTTTCTTAATCATATCGGTAAAAAACACGCCTGAAAAATAATTGACAAGCAGCGCAAGTATTCCGAGGGCAAGACTGATAAACAGAGCGTAAGTCGCCGCCATGCGGTTTGTCAGGCTGATGCTAAACTTTTTTTTCATGTGTCCGCCATTCTATAACCCATGCCGTAGACGGTTTCTATGTACACGGGCGTCTTGGGATCGTCCCCTAATCTTGCGCGCAGCCTCTTGATATGGCTGTCTACGGCGCGGTCAAAACCGTCAAAATTATCGCCTTTGACGGTTTCCAGTATTTCATCGCGTGTAAAAATTTTTGTCCGCCTTGACATGAGCAGGGCAAGTATGTTGAACTCGTCGCGGGTCAGGGACAGGCTTTCGCCGCCGAGACTCGCGATTCGCCTTTCGGTGTCAACCGTCAGATTTTTATAGGAAAGGCACGCGCCTGTTCTTACCCCGCCGCGCCGTCTTAGTACCGCCTGCACGCGAGCCAGAAGCTGTTTAAGACTGAAAGGTTTTGTTACATAATCATCCGCTCCGATATTGAGGCCGTTTACGATGCTCGCCTCGTCAACTTTCGCGGTAATCATAATAATCGGAATATCGGATTCCCGGCGCACTTTTTTGCAGAAATCCTCACCGCAAATACCGGGAAGCATGAGGTCAAGAAGTATGAGAGAAACAGGGTTTTGCCCGAACAAGGTCATGCCTTCCCCGCCGTCTTCGGCGCACAGAACATCATAGCCGTTCATGTTAAAGTAGGATTTTACGGCATCAAGAATTTTCGGTTCATCGTCAATAATGAGTATTGTTTCCTTCGCCCTCATGCTGACAGTATACATGATGATTATGTCAAAATAATAGCAACAGACGTAGGCTTATCCTTGGGATAAACGGCTTACTCTACCTTGAAACGCGAAACTTCCCGCATCAAAGTATCAATGCCTTCGCGATTCTTGCCGCTTATCTCGTTGACGTGGTGTACTGCGATGTTTATCTGATCCGCTCCATTAGCCATTTCGTTCATGCCGCTGGTTATCTCCTGCGTTACCCTCTCTAAATTCTGGCTTTCCTTCATCACTTCCTTGCTGCCCTCAAGCATTTCTTCGGAACCACCCTTTACCTGCTGGGTAGTTTCATTCAAACCGCCTGCGCTTTGCAGGAGTTGTTTGCTTCCTTCGGACTGTTCCTCCATCGCGTTACGGATATTTTCTTCCTGCTGCGAAACAGTCTTTATGCCTGAGGCAATCGCTTCAAACTTGTTAAGCACGTACTCAGTGGAGACTGTTATTTTTTTGATTGATTCCGCTATTTTTTTCAGTACCGTGCCAATCGTTTTGGACTGCTCGCTGGAACTTTCCGCCAGTTTACGGATTTCATCGGCGACTACGGCAAAACCTTTGCCCGCATCTCCGGCATGGGCCGCCTCAATCGCCGCATTCATACTCAATAAATTAGTCTGGCTGGCTATGTTTTCCATTACCGAGTTAATTTCCAGCAAACCTTCGGACTCGCGGGATATTTCCTGAATGTCCGTTGCCATTTCCTGCAATCCGGTCTTTCCCACTTCGGAGGCTTCCTGTAAGGTTTTTACATTACCAGCGTTGTTGACCAGTGTGTTCGTGACTGAATTGATATTGGCTACCATTTCTTCAATGGCAGATGAAGCCTGAGAAATATTGCGGCTCTGGTTCTCAACATTGCCGTTGAGCTTATTGATGTTGCCAATAACCTGTTCCATAGTGGCGTTGGTTTCAGTAACACTAGCGGACTGGTTGATCACGCGACCTTTGATGCTCTGGATGTTGGCGGTAATCTGGTTAACCGCCGCGGCGGTCTCGGCCATGTTGCTGGCAAGGTCGTTTCCGATGTTCTGGAGGCTTGCCGCTTCTCTCTTGATGATAACAATCAAGTTCTTAATTTTCTCCAAAGTTTTGTTAAAGTACAGGGCAAGGTCGCCGATTTCATCCTTGGAACTGACGGCAATACTCCGCGTCAAGTCGCCTTCACCTTCTGAAATGTCCTTGAGCGTATCCGCTACCTTGACTATTGGTTTGGTAGTGCTGTTCAGGACAAAAAATACGATTACCGCAGCTATTATAATGGCTATCACCGCAAGAATGACGGTAAATCTGGTAATAGCGTTAATTTCCTTTAAAACGTACGATTTTGATGTCGCTATCATTACTGTCCAGTTCATGTCAGAATCGCCTATCTGGAAGGGAACCATGGTTATTTTCATATCTGCTTTTAAGACGGGTGAATAGCTGCTGCATTGAAATTCCGTCCCTTCACGCACGGCTTTATCCGCTTCTTTTATATAATTGCCGTATATCGTATCCACATCAACCAGCATCTTTCCTACCCGTTCCGGAACCAAATGTCCCATTATCATTCCGTTGCCCGAATAAATAACCATTACTGATATTTCTTCGTAATCTTTAATGGTTTTTTCTACCGCGGACTGTACTGGCGCGATGTCTATAAGAACACATAAGTGTCCGACTACTTCACTGGTTGTGCCTCTGGTTATGGGAACTCCAATTCTGATAATGAAGGTGTCTTTTCCGTTATTCTTAAAAGGCGTGGGGTTTTCAACCCGGGTATTGAGCGCGTTGGGACCGTTCATCCAGGCATTAATTTCATTAATGACGAGGTTGGGCTTTACTTCAATCGAACCGGTATCCCTGCCCCATGTCATTGCGTACTGTCCCGTGGGCGTTGAACCCGGACGGCCTATATAGCGGCTGTCCATGCCGTCTATGGCGTTTGGTTTCCAGATGGAAAATATGCGGGCGAAGTTGGAATTATTATTCAAGGTAGCCCGCAGCATATTGTCATACTGGTCCCGCCGGTCTTGTGCGGGAATAGTCTCATATTCGCCCATTATGTCCGCAATTCCGGTTAACTGCTTTATATAGCCGTCTTCTCGACCGTCCCAGTATGTGGCTTGCTCTTTTGCTAAATATTCTAGGCTGCGGATACTCAAATTCATGCTAATTCCTGAAGCCTGCTGTAGCAGCACAACGGCAACAGTCGTTACAATGACCGCCACAATGGCGATAACCATAATGCTTAGTTTTATTTTAATTTTCATTTTATTACTCCTAATAAGCCGCTGTACTGCATAAAGGCAAAGCGGTTATTTATCGAATGTCTCCGTAACACGGAAATGACTGCTTCTCGTTTTTTACATAAATTTCGTTCTATGATTTTCTTCCAATTAAATAATTTAATTTCCTTAATGCCTCGCCTAGTTTATTCATACTGTCGAATAAAGAGAGAACAAGATTGATATTTTCCGCCACCTCCGCTTCGCATTCTTTTATGGTTAAACCTTTGGCTGGTTCGCTTAACAAAACCAATGAATGAGACTGCGCTGTTTGGGTCATAAAAACTCCTTGTAACATATTTTACTCTTTTGATTTACAACTACCTATGTTCAGAACATGAAAAAAAATTAGGATTTTAGTCATTTTTGACGAATCAAGAAAAAGGAAAATAAATATGGTTTTAATATTTTAAAATATATTACTTAATTTTATTACAAACGGTACTGTACTTTATACCTTTACATTTCCGAAATATGTTATATTATAATAAGACATTTGAGTTTTCGTCATTTTTGACGAAATAAAGAGATGGAAAATGAACCTGACTTTAGGCATTATTATTGACGGATTATCCGCGTACAAGCCTATTGCGCATAAAATCGGTGATGCAAAAGCGCTAATCCGCGGATTTCACTATTATACAACTGATATTATTCAAACTGATCCTGATTATTTATATGTTATCAACGCCGGTAAAACAGGAAATATTTTTGGTAAAAGCCGCCTAAAACATATTATCATTTCAGGCGCTGTTCCAAAAATACTGCCTGAAGAAATCGTTACGCTTATTCAAATCAAAAAGAATATTCCTGTTGAAACAATCGTTCAAACAGGAAACGCGCTTTTTGCCTTATATGACGCGTGGTATAACTCGCTTCTTATGGCGGTGATTAACCACAAACCTATCGATACTTTTTTAAATATCGCGGCGCAAAGGCTCGCCAACCCTATACTTATAATGAATAATAATTTAAGTATTATAGGCACTGCAGGTTCCATAAAAGGCAATACCAAAGGAACAATCTGGGAAAAAGTCAATGTGCCCGGATTCGTACTGGATAATTTTTATACTCCCGAAGAAATACGCAAAATTTCTTTGCATATCGCCCAGAAGAGCGAGCAGATTATTGATCTTCGTCCGGCGAATGACCTTGCCCATTTCACGTTAGGTATAAATATTTGGATAGAGGACAGGCTCTACGGCGCTATAGGAACAGTGGACATGAATGAACCGTTAACTGACGGACAGAAAGAAACATTTGTTATCGTTGCTAAAGTTTTAAAGCTGTATTTTCAGAACCACAGTGTCTACATGCAAATTGCGGAAGATAAAGCCAACTGGGTAAACAGTCTGCTTGAAGGCGTTAAAATTCCTTCGGATATAATTAACAATTATCTTTACAGGTTTCAATGGAAACTTGACGACCATTTCTGCGTTGTTACTTTTACCGCTTCTAGCGATTTGAAGATTCCTATTATATCCCTTCTGGATATTAAACAGATAAACGATCTCTTCTCGGACGCTCTTGTTTCCGTTTACGCTGAATGTATTGTCATAATTATCAGATGCATTGACAAAAAACCGCCGCACGGTAAAAAGAAATCGCATCTGGAACAATTTTTAAAAAAAGACAGCATGCTGCGCTGCGGCGTCAGTATGGTTTTCAATAATTTTTTATATTTACGCTACTATTTTATCCAGAGCAAATTTGCCGCCTCTCAATGCAAACCGCCGGCAAGCCCCGCGATTTGCCTGTATGAGGATTATCAGGCGAATCATATTATAAAAACATTATCGCTTGAAGCCGATACGCGTTGTTTCTGCCACCCCGGCGTTCTTTCGCTTTGGGAAAGCGAAAATGAATCTCATAAAGATATAGTTAACTGTCTGTACCATTATTTTTTAAAAGGCAGAAATGTCAGCGCGGCGGCGGACGCAATTCATATTCACCGTAACACCCTCATTTACAGGTTGGAAAAAGCGGAGAAAATTCTGAATGTTGACATAAAACAGCTTTCCGCCAAACAGGCGTTTTTATTCATTGTTTCCTGTTTTATCGTTCAGTATTTGTAACTAGAAATTCTTCCGATTGCCATAATATTGCCATAATTAATTATTAAATTTACAATATGGATATGGCGGAAAAACAAAAGTTACAAAAACGCTCTTTTCGCATCGGCGGAATGTACTGCGTTCACTGCCAGAACAAAATTGAAAAAGAACTAAAAAACACCGCGGGAGTCAGGGACGCTTCGGTAAATTATAAAACCTCAGAAGCGGTTGTTATCTACGATGAATCAGAAACCGGCTTTGAAAAAATCCGCGAAGCAATTGAAAGATTGGGTTACAAGACGCTGGATGGAAAAAGCAGCAGTACCGTAACGCAAATCATCGGGACGCTGGTAATTATCCTTGCCCTGTTCATGCTTATGCGCGCGTTCGGAACAAGCAAACTTGCCGCGTCCTTCCCGCTTGCGCAGGAAAATATGGGTTACGGGATGCTTTTGGTTATCGGACTCCTTACCGGCGTTCACTGTATCGCCATGTGCGGGGGAATTAATCTTTCACAGACTTTAAAGGGGAACGGGGAATCAGCTCCAAAAAACATTTTTTCACTGCTTCTTCCAAGCATTCTATATAACGGCGGTCGGCTTGTTTCATACACGGCGGTAGGAGTTCTTGTCGGCGCTCTGGGTTCTGTAATTACCCCGTCAGGGCATTTCCAAGGAGCGGTACAGCTTATCGCCGGAATCTTCATGGTGATCATGGGGATCAATATGCTGGGGCTGTTTCCGGCTCTGCGGCATATTATCCCGCGTATGCCCGCTAAACTTCAGGAAAAGCTGTCTTCACTATTTACAAAAAAAATTGACGATCAAAAAACCGGACGAGGACCTTTGGTTGTCGGTTTCCTTAACGGCTTTATGCCCTGCGGCCCGTTACAGGCAATGCAGCTCTACGCGCTTTCTACCGGAAGCCCCGTAAAAGGCGGTATTTCAATGTTCCTGTTCTGCATAGGGACAATCCCGCTTATGTTCACGCTCGGCGCGGCAAGCAGCGCGTTAAGCAAAGCGGCAAGCGGCTCAAAAGGACGCGCTTTTTCCCGCCGTGTAATGCAGACAGGAGCGCTCCTTGTCGCGGCGCTGGGTCTTGTCATGTTCTCCAACGGCTGGAATCTTTCCGGGTTTGCAAGTCCGTTTGAAAGAATGGCTTCATTCAAGGCCGCTTCCGCACAGGCATCAGGAGCGGCTTCGGATTCCGGTCAGACAATCGCGGCTGTTCAAAACGGAGTGCAAGTTGTCAATTCAACTCTTCAGCCGAACCGCTATCCCGCGATAACGGTCAGGCAGGGCATTCCGGTACGCTGGGTTATTAACGCGCCGCCGGGCAGCATAAACGGATGTAACAACCGCATGATTATCCGCGAATACGGAATTCAATACACCTTTAAACAGGGCGACAATGTAATTGAGTTTACTCCCGAAAAATCAGGCCGCTTCCGCTATTCATGCTGGATGGCAATGATATACGGCACTATTACGGTACTCGCCGAAGGTGAAAGCGCCGACAGCGTACAGGAGCCGGATACCGCGCCTAAACCGGCGGGAGTCCAAATATCTACAGATACAGTCGCCATCGCGCAGGTAACAGGCAACTCGCAGACGGTTACGATACGTCTCGGCGATGACGGATTTGAGCCTGCGGTCATCGTTATGCAAAGACGGCTGCCCGCTTTATGGACGATCAATATTGATTCTATTGACCCCGGCAACAGCAGTATTATTTTTCCGTCTTATTTCGCTATACTGGAGACAGAACAGGGAGAAAATCCCATACAGCTTATCCCTCGGGAAGATTTTGAGTTTTACACCGCCGACAGCGTATTTTACGGTTATGTGAAAGTGGTGAATGACATTAGGCGTATAGACATTGACGCAATAAAGGCTGAAGCTGCGGACTTTGAAACGCTGATGTATCCGCAGGCGTATTTTGAGTCCGCAGGTTATTAATACAACGCCGTCGGCGTTTCTTAAATTTTTTAAGGACTTCATACAGGAAGTCGGGGAGTGTAAGAATGGGTAAAAAAACAAAAATCGCGGTCATCGCCGCAGTGATCCTGCTTGTCACGGGAGGAATTGCTTTTGCTCAGAGTTCCGGAAACGGAAGACAAAGACCGCCGTTTAATCTGGATCAGAATTACCCCCGTCCCAACGGAGGCGGTGGCTGCGGCGGCTGCGGCGGCTGCGGCGGACGCTGGTAGGAGTAAAGCATGAAGAGGGCTATTACAATACTGACGGTACTAACAGCGATTAGCGTAAATTTCATCTTTGCTCAAAACGCCGCCTTGAACCAGAGAAAACCGGCGATTGCCGACAGTGATTTGGTTATTCAAGTTTCCGACATTACGGAAAACGCCCTCTTCTATCCGGTAGATGTTGACGGAATGAGGATTGAAGTATTGGCAGTTAGAGCGCCGGACGGCACTATCCGCACGGCCTTTAACGCCTGCCGGGTGTGTTACAGTTCGGGCAGAGGTTTTTTTGTTCAGGAAGGCACTGTACTGGTCTGCCAAAACTGCGGAAGACGTTACCGCATGAGCCAACTTGAACGGCAGGCCGGAGGCTGTAACCCCGAACCGATTTTTCCCGCAAATAAAACGGTAAGCGACTCGGTCATTACAATATCAAGAGATTACCTGAAACAGGCAAAGTCAATGTTTGAAAAATGGAAAAGGGGTTAAGCAATTTACACAGGCATGTTACTTTATTTATGCTTTATTATAGAATATAATAAATTTTTTATCCGCCCTGTTATGCGGTAAAAAAATATAAATTAAGGAGTTATAAATGTCGCATTTAGATGAAATGCTTGAGTTTAACAAAAAATTTGTGGAGAACAAGGAGTATTTGCCTTTTTCAACCACAAAATTCCCCAATAAAAAGACTGTAATACTTACCTGTATGGATACGCGTTTAACCCATCTGCTGCTGGCCGCGTTAAATCTAAAGAATGGAGACGTTCAAATGATAAAAATTGCGGGCGCGATGGTAAGGCATCCTTTCGGAGACGCCATGCGCAGTCTGCTCGTTGCGGTATACGAGCTTGGAGTAGAGGATATCATGGTAGTCGGGCATCATGATTGCGGTGTAAAAGGATTGAATGCCGAAAGACTCCTGACAAAAATGAGAAACCGTAATATTTTAAATAAAAGAATTCATTATATTTCCCGTTACTGCCACATTGATATGAGCAGATTCCTTAAGGGTTTTGATAATCTCGAACGTTCCGTCCATGATACGGTCAGCCTGATCAGGCATCATCCGTTAATTCCGTCGGATATTCGGGTACACGGATTTATTATAGACCCTACAACCGGCAAACTTGATAATGTTGACTGAAACTTTAAGCATCGGGGGAATGTCCTGCGCCGCCTGTTCAGCCCGTGTTGAAAAAGCTCTTCGCAAACTGGGCGGAATTGAAAGCGCGTCGGTTAATCTCGCCACTGAAAAAGCGACTGTCGTATATAACACGGAAATCCTAAATCATTCGGCAATAAAAGAAGCGATTGTAAACGCGGGCTACGAAGTTTTGGACAAACCCAAGGGAACTGCCGTAACAATTCCCATCGGCGGTATGCACTGCGCCGCCTGCTCCGCCCGCGTTGAAAAGGCGCTTCGCAAACTGGAAGGAATTGAAAGCGCGTCGGTAAACCTCGCAACGGAAAAGGCGACCGTAGTTTACGATCCGCGAACCTTGCGTCTTTCGGCGATAAAAGAAGCAATCACTAAAGCCGGTTATGAGCCGCTCGAAGTTTCCGCAGATGCGTTAGACGAAGATAAACTCCGCAAGGAAAAAGAAATTAAACTGCTGTGGATAAAATTCACAGTCGCCGCTTCTTTGGGGCTTCCGCTGCTCTATATCGCAATGGCTCCCATGATAAAATGGATCAACCTGCCCTTCCCGCCCGCCCTGTTCCCGATGAATTATCCTCTTGTTTACGCTCTTGTGCAGCTAATATTGGTTATACCGATTATTGCCGCGGGCAACCGGTTTTATACCGTAGGTTTTAAAAATCTAATACGACGCAGTCCCAACATGGATTCGCTTATAGCGATAGGAACTACCGCAGCCGTAGTTTACAGCGTTTACAATTTGTTTCAGATAACTACAGGAAATTTTCACGCGGTTGAATCTTTGTACTTTGAAACGGCGGGAGTGATTATTGCCCTGATTCTTCTGGGTAAATCCCTTGAAGCGGTATCAAAAGGCCGTACAAGCGAGGCGATAAAAAAACTTATGGGGCTGGCTCCAAAGACGGCTATCGTTATCGTCAACGGCGAAGAAAAAGAAATTCCCATTGACGAAGTAATACCCGGCGACATTATTGTGGTAAAGCCCGGCGCGAAAATCCCCGTGGACGGAGTTGTAATTGACGGACACAGCGCGGTTGACGAATCCATGCTCACAGGGGAAAGCATGCCCGTTGACAAAAAAGCGGGTGATCCTGTTTACGGAGCGTGTATTAACAGCAACGGCGTTATCCGCTTTAAGGCGGAAAAGGTCGGAGGCGAAACCGCGCTTGCCCAGATCATCAAACTTGTTGAAGACGCGCAGGGATCAAAAGCGCCGATAGCGCAATTGGCTGACATTGTTTCAGGATACTTTGTGCCCGTTGTCTGCGCGATTGCGCTTACTGCCGGTATCGCGTGGTTCGCCGCGGCTTCTTTCGGAGCTGTCAATCTACCGATGGGAAAATCCGTAACAGAATTCGCGCTTACCATTTTTATTTCCGTGCTTGTCATCGCCTGCCCCTGCGCTCTCGGCCTTGCAACGCCGACAGCAATCATGGTGGCGACAGGCAAAGGCGCTGAGAACGGCATTTTAATCAAAGGCGGAGAGGCGCTTGAAACCGCCGGCAAGATTCAAACGATTGTGTTTGACAAAACCGGAACAATTACCGAAGGCAAACCGAAAGTAACGGACGTGGTTACAGCCTCCGGAATCGAAGAAAATTACCTTTTGCAGATAACGGCTTCCGCTGAAAAAGGAAGCGAACATCCGCTTGGACAGGCGATTGTGCAGGGAGCGCAGAATAAAGGACTTACGTTATTTAATATTGAAAAATTTACGGCGGTAACGGGCAGAGGCATTGAAGCCGCCATCAACGGCGTTTCGGTTATTGCAGGCAACAGAAAACTCATGGATGAAAAAAACATCCCCCTCGCGGAACTTGAAGCCGCGTCCGACCGTCTTGCCGGTGAAGGAAAAACCCCAATGTATGTCGCCTTTGACGGCAAAGCCGCGGGCATTGTCGCCGTTGCGGACGTTTTAAAACCTTCCAGCAAAGCGGCGATTGAAAAACTTCACAAAATGGGAATCGAAGTCGCCATGATAACGGGAGACAATAAAAAAACCGCGAACGCAATATCTAAGCAGGTGGGAATTGACCGCGTACTTGCGGAAGTTCTGCCTCAGGACAAATCCGCCGAAGTAAAAAAATTGCAGGAAACAAATACTGAAACCCTGCATGAAGAGCGGCGCAAGCCGTTCTCCCAAACGGCAAAACGCCGACAGCATTTTGTAGCAATGGTCGGAGACGGAATTAACGACGCTCCCGCGCTTGCGCAGGCGGATATCGGAATCGCTATCGGAAGCGGTACCGACGTTGCGATGGAATCCGCCGACATTGTGCTGATGCACTCCGATCTGATCGACGTTCCCACCGCGATTAATTTAAGCAAAAGGACAATCCGCAACATCAAACAAAACCTGTTTTGGGCATTCGGTTACAATGTGCTGGGCATTCCGATTGCCGCAGGTTTGCTGTATCTTTTCGGAGGGCCGCTTCTCAATCCTGTTTTTGCAGCCGCCGCCATGAGTTTAAGTTCAGTATCGGTGCTGACCAACGCGCTAAGACTGAAAAGATTTAAAGCGTAAGGAAAATTATGAAAACCATATTGAAATTAACGGCGCTTTTTACTCTTCTTTCGATTACGGTGTTTTCATGTTCAAAACTTGATGTAGTCGGCAATTATTCCGTACGCTCCTTCGATGAACTTTTGCAAACCGCGCCGCAGTTGGTATCGGAAGACAAGGCAAACGCCGCCTGGTATATCATTGCTCCGGACCGCAGCGTTCGTTTTATCTGGAGCAAAAACTTCGCCGAAAGCCCGCTCTACGATGTAATGCTGGAATTCAACGCCGCGCCCTTTATCGCCGCGGGGCTTAATCCCTCAAAACTTCCCGGCAACTTTATTTACGGAAACGGCACGCTCACAGTCGGAACTAAATTGGGAAACGAAAGATTAAGCTATCAGGGAGAAGTATCGCCTCTTGCCTCATACGAACAGATTGTAAAACTGAAACGCGGAAATATCGGCTATCATATGCAAATGGACCACTACGGCATTTCTCTGGGAAACGGCAATATGTTTGAATGGGCGAAAAATTTAGCAGCTAACGACAAGGACATTGTATTTGTACTTGACCCCGAGCCGTTTATCGCGGCGGGAGTAAATCCCGATAAAATTGACGGCTGGGCGTTCGCAAAGGTTACTGTTGACGATAAAAACGGAAAGCCTGTACAGGTTGATAAAATATTGAAGCCGTTTAATTTGAAGTGAGATTTTTGATAATAGGTACTCCAAACAGATTAAGAAACTTTCTTACTTTTTTGTAATTTAACTCTCTTCAGCATATCACGAATATTTTCCTGCCAGTCCTTGACAAGTTCGGCAGGCTCAAGCGGCATGGCGTCACGTCCGTTGGCAAGCACAAGTTCCAGGACTTTACCGTACTGAGCGCTTGAAAAACTTAAGATTACTCCGTCAGAAGTTTCCTTAATCTTCTGATCCGCAGACCAGCGGCGTTCTTTAATCCGCATAGCTCCGTCATTGAAAAAAGCAATACTGAAACGGCATTTCTTTTCGCTTGAGTACACGCCGAAGTAACTGCCGTCTGTTCTCGTACGGTAATCTTTTGTTTTGGGAAAGGTAAAAGTTTCATCTTCAAGATTAATTTTCCGTATACGGGATAGTGAAAACATCCTCATGCCTCGGCGTTCTTCCGCATAGCCGTAAAGATACCATGCGCCGTTATCAAAAAGAAGATGATACGGCCTAACTCTGCGGATAAGATAACCGCTGTTCCATGTACTGCGGTACTCGAATTTGAGGAGACGGTTCTGTCTAAGCCCTTCGGTAATAGTCTGCCAAATTTCAGGAGAAAAGAGGACTGCCGGAACAGGCGGCACAAGGATGCGGTCTTCGTACCAATTGGGATTTTGAGTGTCCGCTAACGGCGCAGTAATGCTTTCAATAAGTTGGCGTGTAACAGCATAAATTGGGGTATCCTTATAAAGTGAAAGAAGAGTTTTTGTCATTCCCAACGCCAGCATACCTTCGGCGCCGACAAAAGCAGCGGGAAGCCGGAATGTCTTTTCAGTATAGTAATAACCTTTATGCGTATAGTCGTATTCGATGGGAGCGTTCAGCATATCCCGCATAAATTCGAGATCCCGGCTGATAGTTGGAATTGATGTTTCATAGGCCTGCGCAAGCGTTCTTGTGTTGGGATAATTTCCCGATGCAATTTCCTTGTCAATAAAGTATATTCTAGGCAAGGCGATTTTTGGAATATTTTTTCGTTCTTTCATGGTTTATAGTATATCATATGGCGATAGAGTGGAAAATTATTATGATGTCTCCTTATGAAATATCTTCCGGCATAACGCCGATAAGCTTAAAAATCTCCTTCCGGCCTGCGTCATACGCCGATTTTCGTTTGCGGCTTAGGTATTCTTCAATATCCGTTTTGGCTTTGTCTTTTTCCCAATTCAGATGATATGCTTTTGCGCGCATAAGCAATGTATCAATATTATCTGTTTCTAACTTTAGTGATTCAGAAAAATCTTCGATCGCCTTACCGTATTCCTTTAACTCCATATAATATTGGCCTCGCTTATGAAAAATACAGTTTATTTTTTTGAAAGCGTCGGAACCGCAATTTATGGCATTTGAGAGATCTTCTATGGCTTTTTCACGCATCTGAGTCGCTAAATCTGAATAGCTTTTAGCTCTATTAAAATAATACGTTGCACCAAAAGGCCGTATCCGGATAGCTTCTGATAAATCAGCTATTGTTTTATTTATATTGTCTTCACTATCTGAACTGTATATACTGGAACGATTATTAAAAGCAGCCGCATAATCAGGTTTTAATTGTATTGCCCTAGTTAATAAATTTATGGCAGTGTCAATATTGTCCTCATCAGTCGTATTATCTCCGTAGGTAGTTCCCAACCTCATTAAGGCTTCAGGCATTTCAGGGGACAGCTCAAGCGCCTTTTTCAGTAGTTCTTTAATCTCCGGTTGTTTTGGTTTATCATTAATACCAAAAGCAATTAAACCTCCAGTCAGGGGTGCTTGTAAATTTTGCAATGTTAAAATACTGGATTGTTCAATTTTATAAAGACATTGCGCCTTCTTTAAATAAGCAATTGCTAGTTCCTCTGAGCTTTTCCCGCTGTCCGAAATTATCTTGTCAGCTTCCGCGATTATCTCATTGAGCTCCTCTACGGAAATATCAATTAATGGAATAGCATAATCCAGATCAACATTGTACTTTGACATTTTTTTGTTCTCCTTATAAAATATCTTCTAACTTAACGCCGATATACTCAGAAACTTCCTTACGGTTTTTGTTATCCGCAATCTTACATTTGCGGTTTAAGTATTCCTCAAAATCCGTTTTGGCTTTGTCCTTTTCACCTGCCAGATAAAAGGCTTTTCCTCTCATAAGCAATGTATCAACATAGTCAGGCTTTGAGTATTTTGATTCAGAGCTTGAATCATTATCTTTTATACGCAATGTTTCGGAAAAATCTTCGATTGCCTTACTGTATTCTTTTAATTCCAAATACTCTTTGCCCCGTAAATTTAAAATTAAAGCGTCTGTTTTTAATTTGTCTTTTAATATAGATGAAGCGTAATTTATCGCACCGGAAAAATCTTCAACGGCTTCATTATGTTCTTCCAATCTTGAGTGGAATACACCTCGGTTTAAACGGTATATTGCATCAAAAGGCCGTATTCGGATGGCTTCTGTTAAATCCGCCACAGCATTTTTACAGTTGATCTTAGCATTTTCAACATTGTCGTTGTCTATTCGTTCTTCTTTAGTTGAATCATAAAAAAGCATAGCGCAATTGTTGAAGGCCGCCGCGTAATCGGGTTTTACCTGTATTGCCTTTCTTAACCATTCTTTTGCTTCGTCTTCATTATCATCAAACCCAAATAAACTCTGACTATTAAGCCCCAACTGCATAAATACTTCCGGCATATCCGGGGATAATTCCAACGCCTTTTTCAGTAGGTTTTTAACATCTTCATCTTTTACAATTTTTTCTCCCTCTTCGTAAAAAATAATTCCACCTTCTTCATAACGGATAAATCCGACTGTTTTCCATGATTCAAGTTTTCGTATACACTGGACTTTTTTAAGATAAGCCATAGCAAGATTTTCTTTACTCTCTTTGTTTTCAGAGATTATTTTATCGGCCTCAGCTTTAATTTCCTCAAGTTCTTCTCTGGAAATGTCAATATCAAGGATTACATAATCCAAATCGGTATTGTACTTTGACATAAGTATAGGTCTCCTTATAAAATATTTTCCGGCATAACGCCGATAAGCTTAAATATTTTCTCTCGGCCTGCGTCATACGCCGATATTCGTTCACGTTTTAAATATTCCTCAAAATCCGTTATGGCCTTTTCTTTTTCACCAGCTAGATAATAGGCTTTCCCACGCAAAAGCAATGTTTCATCATGATCCGGTTTTAAGCGTAATGTTTCGGAAAAATCTTCAATCGCTTTGTCGTAGTCCTTTAGTCCCGTATATGCTCTTCCCCGTAAGACAAAAATCAATATACCTTCTTTTATTAATCCGTCTTTTAATACATCTGAAGCATAATTTATTGCACAGGAAAAATCTTCAACCGCTTCCTTATATTCTTCCAGATTTAAATAGAATATACCTCTATTAACAAAATATAACGCATCAAAAGGCCGTATTCGGATAGCTTCCGTTAAATCTGTTACAGCGAGTTTAAAATTGTTTTTAGCTTTGTCTACATAGTTTTTATTTTGCGGTGAATACCAATCATACAATGTATCATAAAAATACATGGCACGATTGTTAAAAGCCGCCGCATAATCGGGTTTTAGCCGTATCGCCATACCAAAAAAATTTATTGCTTTTTCTTTGACTTTCTTACCGCCGCCAAAAGGACCTGGAGCATTAAGAAGCCCTAACTGCATCAATGCTTCCGGCATATTCGGTTGCAATTTTAACGCCTTATATAAAAGTCCCTCTATACCTCTTTTTTCTTTCTTATAGATCATTCCCATTTGATCGTAAAAAATAAATTCAGGAGTTTTACCGGAATTAAGCTTTCTAAGACACTGGGCTTTTTTCAGATATGCTATAGCCAGATTTTCTTTTTTTTCCTTGTTTTCTGAAATTATTTTATCTGCCTCAGTCTTAATTTCTTCAAGTTCTTCATAAGAAATATCAATATTATGTATTACATAATCCAAATCAATATTATACTTTGACATCGTTTTAGTTCTCCATCTTCTGTGTTTCTGTTGTCAGTGTATCATACTCACTCTATCATATAGCGATAGAGTGAAAAACATTTTTAAGGGAGAAATACTGAAATTAAACCGGATTAAAATTCAAAAACTACACTGATAGGACAGTGGTCTGAAAGATAAGGGTAACATTTTTGTCCCTCCTTATCTTCCCAATCATCATGAACTTTATAATTTATAATCTTTCCAGGGAATTCATTAGTAATAAAACAAAAATCATTTCGAAAAAGACCTCTCCAATCTCTAAAAGTCGTTTTATGTATTTCAGTTTCATTAGCACAATCATAAAAATTATTAAGACCAGAAACCAAATTTTCATAATATTTGATATGAGTATTGTCCGTATCATTACTAGCGGTATTAAAGTCGCCTATTATAATAGCACCTTCATCATATAATTTCTTATATTCAGGAGTATTTAACGCCTTAGTAACATTTTCATCATAATTATAGGGGCCATATTTATGCGATTTTGTCCAAACAGCAAATAAAACAAACGATTTATTATTTTTAGAAATACGGAAAGGCACAACATATCTGAAGTTCCTATTAAATTCATTTGTAAATTCAATTTTCCAGGTTTTAGAAAAAATGGCAATTCCAAGTTCACTTTTTTCGTCTAAGTCATCTCCATACCAGTTTTTTGATTTCCAATCATTTTTAAAAATATCAACATCCATTCTTTTACATTCCTGAATGACATATATTTCTGCATCATGAAACGCTTCCAGAAAAGTTGCTGCTTTTTCTTTACTTAACCCATACTTGCAGTTCCAACTTACTATTTTAAGTTCATTATTCCCCATTTGGTTTATCTCCTTAAATTTATTATTTCATATTTCTATATACTTTGTCAATAACAAATATTTTCCTGATATAAAAAACAAAGATATTTAAAGGAAAAAGTCATAATTTATCAACATTTAATAATTCACGGTGAGCGTAAAAAGTCGGTAATTGCGACAACTCAACAGCCTGTTCATAACCACGAGGATCAATTATTACCAACGCAACGGCATAAACGCCCTCATCGTAGTAAATAGACAACCCTTTTGCGTTGGATACTT
>Ga0268262_10001754_pt1 | contig 26155 bp, 29 predicted proteins | sample TergutNc150P3_FD_190354 | JGI IMG/M metagenome (GOLD analysis project Ga0268262, IMG submission 190354) | Nasutitermes corniger P3 segment gut microbial community from laboratory colony in Florida, USA - Nc150 P3 (SPAdes) (version 2) | ecosystem: Host-associated > Arthropoda: Insects >... | reverse complement strand
ACACCCACAGCGCGGAGTTACTCGCAAAAGTCCGCGAGTCGCGAAAAGTTTTCGACGAGGCGCTTGAGTTCGCCAAGTCCTGCAAAGAGCACGAGCAGTTTTTAACGTACCACTCGCGCAGGCTTGTTGAGATGGCGACGGATTTAATAATAAGTTACTTGTTTTTGAGAGACGGGAATTATAGTGAACGGAAGCAGAAGGTTGCTAACATTTTTATTACCAAGATGATCTCAAGAATAAAAGCCAACAGAGATTTTATTGTTGGTGAAAATGCAACTTTGCTCAAGAATTATAAAGCTGTTATTGACGCGAATAAGTAACACAATTCTTTTTGCCCCAAGACGAGGCGCTGTTGTACATGGATGTACAACAGCGTGGGGAATATGATTTAAAATTATTATATTTCGCATAACGCTTTGATTTCAAAATACAACGATTGGATTAATAAATAAAGTGTTCATGTTTTGTTATAGAATGATTTAATCTTTAACCAGAAAGTTTTGGTTTTTATCCAAAATGTTTCGATTTTTTACCAGAATGTTTTGATCTTTTACCAAAACGTTTTAGTTTTTAACCAGAATATTTTGGTCTTTTATCAAAAGGTTTTGGTTTTTGACCAAAATGTTTCGGTCTTGAACCAAAATGTTTTGGTTTTTAAGCAGAATGTTTTGGTCTTTGACCAGAATGTTTTGGTGATCAATGAGAATAATTGCCCAAAAAAGCCCGAATTTGGGTCATTTTGACACGTTTTTTGCTATTTTGGGCAAATACCCTTAATAAATATCTATTTATTCGGTTATATCGCCTTCAATGTCATCTTTGAATTTTGCGGTGTCTTTAAATGTTTCGTCTATTACTTTGTGTTTTCCGCCTGTCATTTTTGGTTTGATGTTTTCGATTACAAGTTTTCCGTCATGCTTGCCGTGTTGTAATGCTTTGAAGTCTTTTAATTCCTGTTTTTCGGTTGGCTGTTCCGTTTCTCCTCTGTGATGTCTGAAGAAAACAGATAATGCGTTGTGGAGTGTTTCGGCGGCATCCACTCGGCGTTTTGCCGCTTCACGGACGGAAGCGTAAAATTCCAGTGCGTCCGTATACGCGATGTCGGCGGATTGGATTGTGATGTTCCACAGTTTTTCACGTATTTGTGTTACGAGATCAACTAACGTGCGGAAGTCTACAAAATATTGTATGTCCGTTCCAAATCTTTCGAGTGTCAGGTAATGGGGCAGGAACTCTCCGTTTTCCAGAGCCAATTCATACGCACGATTGATAAATCCTAGTTTGTGTATTCCAACGCCATTGAGCCTTCTGCGGTCGAGCGAACGCAGGTGCTGTGAGAATGAGTCAAGCAATTCTTTGATTGAATTAAAATCCTGATTTAGATTGTTAATGATGGTCTGCGGCATTTCGGGATTGTTCGGCGGTCTTTTTTCCGATCCTGCGTTTCTTTTGGGGCTCATTAACATTTTTATTATTGCGTTTTTTTCTTCCTTTGTTGACGCTTTTGACGCAATTTTTTTTGCGACTGCCAGTTTTTGTTTTTTGGTTACTGTTGATTTCTTTGCTTTTTGGGTTGCTTTTTTTGTGGTTGCCTTCTTTGCGGTTTTCTTTGAGGGTCTTGCCATGATATTTCTCCTTTAATTAGTTATTAGTGATTAGTGGGTAGTTAATAGAAACTCTATCCGCTACCCACATTTAAAATTCGTGTTCTATACTTTTTCTCCTTCATTAAAATTTCGGCTGTTTGTTATATCCCTTGCTGGGATCATTGGAATTGTATTGTAAAATATAATCAGTTTCCTTTTTTCCCAGTTCAGAATCGGATATATCTTTACTGGAAAATAAAATTTCTTTTCGTAGGGTTATTTCCTTCATTTCTTCCAAAACAAAATCTTTTTCAAGATATTCACGGTCGGGACTGCCAAAATACCGCAGGTTGTCGCCCGTTGAGTCCTTTCCGACATATATTTTTCCATTGGGATAGGTAATCTTATAGATGACTTTCATGCTTTATATCTCCTTACCGCCGTTCTATTGCGATTACATCCCATCTCGTTAACGGCGATCTCATTATCGTGTAATAGACACGAACTTTTTGCCCTGCTTGTAATCCTGACCTTTGATCTATGGACATATTTTGTGTTATAGCATTGTCATCAGAAGAAAAGGTAATATCTGTTCCATTTTGTCTAACTAATTTGAGATCGGATACATATTGCAAAAACCAGCTTCCACCCATACCTAACATGAACCCTGATTGCATTTGATTTAACATAGCTTCTTCTCGATTTGAAGCTACTTGTAAATTTTTGGCATTAGAAGCCGCTTTAAACAAATCTACAGATGTATACTCCGAAGGATTAAAATTAGAAGGTATAACAGTGAATTTTGAAGGATCATACTTTTTTGCCGATTCTTGTTCTGCCATCCGTTTGACTATCGTTAAATTGTTTTTGGCATCGGAATGATTTGGATCGATCTTTAGGGCTGCTTCATAGTCCGCTACCGCGCGGTCATATTCCTTCTTCTCGGTATACAAAACACCACGGTTGTAGTACGCCATTGCGTTATTGGGGTTAAGCCTGATTCCCTCGGTAGTGTCCGCTATTGCTCGGTCATATTCCTTATTATATGTATACGCAAGTCCACGGTTGAAATATGCATTTTCGAAATTGGGGTCAAGCTTGATTGCCTCGGTATAGTCTGCTATCGCGCGGTTATAGAGCTTCTTGTTGGAATACGCATATCCACGCGCATAATACGCAATAGCCAACTGAGGATTAAGTTGAATAGCTATGCTTGCGTCTGGAATCGCATCATCATAATAGCTTTTATTGTTATATGACCTTGCTCGGTATGCGTAGGCTTCCGCCAGATTGGGATCAAGCCTGATCGCTTCAGTTAACTCCTGAATCGCCCCGTTATAGTTTTTTTGATCAAACAGTTTTTTGCCGTTATCAAGGCGGGTTTGCGCGCTCTGCGCGTACAGGGATGCCGCCGATAACACGAATACGACGGTTAGTAAAAACGTAATCTTTTTCATTACTTTTCTCCTTCTTGTATTGATTTATATGAAAAAGCCCTAAAAGGCGTTTTTCCAATTTTTGGAAAATATAGTGATTTCATTTGAACAGACCTATCCCATGAAAAATGGTGTAGAGGGGGATATTGATTTTTTTCTTCCTTAATAGAGAGAGAGAGAGAGAGAGAGAGAGAGAGAGAGAGAGAGAGATTTAGAATTCACATTGGGAAATTGTTGTAAAATAGCGGTTGTTTGTAGCATTGAGAGTATTTTACCACTTCTAAGTGATTGTGTAAATAGCCGAAAAATGCTCTTTTTTCGTTTTTTGGCTTGTTTGCCACAGGGCGGTGGATTTATTCCTAAAAAAAGACTGAAAAAAAGCTTTCACTAGGTTTTAGCCGGATAGCGCAAATGCCCCACTGGCGGATAAGGTGATTAGGAGCGTTCATTGATGTATGCCCAAAAAAATACTTGAGGGGTGGCGGTGAAAAAATGGCCGCCTCCGCGCGGTCATTTTTTCAGCCGACAGGACCCCCTGTAAGTTCTTTAGGCATACATCGTATTATCTCATAACCGTATAACCTCTTGAAATTCTTTGCGGTATCCGGCTATTATGTGGTAATGGGTTTTATTTTTACATGGCGAATTTTGGGAATAAAATCCGTGCGCCAGGACGGCGCACTGAGACGAATAATATCGGGCAAAAAGAATTCATTTCATGCGTCAAGGACTGAATGCAAAGAGCGAACAAAGAGGGGAGAATGGCGACGGATTTGATTATTGGTTACTTGTTTATGAGAGACGGGAATTATAGCGAGCGTAAACAAAAGGTGGCGGCTATTTTTATAGCGAAGATGGTATCACGAATAAAGGCGAATAGGGATTTTATTGTGAGCGAGAATGGGACGCTGTTGAAAAATTACAAGGCGGTAATTGACGCTAGTAAGTAAGTATATATATAGTTATATTGGCATTTGGCGATGAAAAAAGATATTGTTGCGTGTTCTTGCGTAACCGATACTTTTTGTATATTATTGAATTGAGGCATTTATGAATTTTGATGTTGAAATTGAACAAGAAGAAGACGGACGATGGATAGCCGAAATTCCTGAAATTCCGGGCGTACTTGCATACGGTGTAACGCCGTTACAAGCAGGAACAAAAGTAAAAGCTTTGGCTTTGAGAGTTTTAGCAGAACATACAGGGTTAACGCCCAATGATTTATAAAAGTTGCGAACCTTTTTACTTGGGATTTATTCAGCCAAGTCTTTTTGCGTTAATTTCTTTTCCTTCCGAGCCATAATTGTTTTCTCAATAATTTTATATTCGGCTTTATTTAATTTGAGTTCTTTTTTTACAGCTTCATTTTTGAGGATAATAGATTTTGCTTGACTCCATTTCATGATTTTAAGAATATAAACTGTTTCAATTACACAAATAATTTAAACCTTGTTTTGCCGCCCATGAAGCAACTGTTGAAGCAATATCACCGGCAATTTTACTACCGGCAGGTGTTAATTCTGCCATAAATGCTTTTTCTACGACTTTACCTACATAATCACCAATTTTGCCTGATGTGTAATTAATAACTACAGAGGAACAAGCTATTTCAATCCAGCCTGATCTTTGGCGGAAAGTTAATGGGAGACATTGCTGTAATCTATCACTTTCAATTCCAAAATATCCGACTCCATAATAATAAATACGAACATCTCCGAAATCAGCAACTTTTTCCTGCGACGATAAAGTACCTACACTAACGAATAACAACATAATAACCATTATTCCAACAAAAAGAAATTTCTTATACATTATCATTTCTCCTTCCATAGTTTTTAATCATTTCGGATTTTTCTTTTTACAGTTCAACGAACTGTTTTCTATAAATTAATATCCTGTTCTTACCCATGTTTCGCTTGCATTGCTGAATGATGTTTCACTATCTACGGTAAATAATAAAGTATAACCTAACATTTTTATTGTCATTCTTTTTCCTTCTATTTCATAAGTTCCTGTTCCTGTTTGACCTTGTACGTTGTAACTAAACATTCCGCTTTTTGCTATAGCTGTTAATCTTAATGTATTCTTTGTTCCAACCGAGGAATATGTACCGCTTTGTAGTGGTGATTTGAATGCTTCTGTTATTGCTTTGCCTACATCAGCCCAAGTTGATCCAGATGATGACGAAGATGATGAACTCCTTGATGATGAAGGCGGAGGGGAATAATCATAGCTGTCATTGTATGTTTGTCTTGGTTGCGATGATTGTGATGAAGGAGGCGGCGCACTGGCAACTTGACTGGGAGGGGACCAAACTGCGCCGTTTTGTTTGAGATAATTGTATATGTCAATTTGTCCTGCTTTATAAGCAACTTCTGCAGGGGTTATTTGATTAGACCAACGATCGGGTTTTGTATTAACCATTGCGCCAGATTCGACCAATAATTTGATAATAGCAATTTGATTATTGTCTATTGCTTCAGCTAACAAATAACCATTACGAAAATTAACATCAAGACCATATTCGATGAAAACGCGAGTTATTGCAATTTTATCATCTTTTAAAGGAACAGCAAGAAATTTAGAACTATCTATTTCTTCTCTACAATTTGGATTTATACCAGCCTCAAAAAAACTCTTTACTATCTGGCTTGTAATTTGTGGACTAAAACATGTATTTTTAACTATCATTTTTAATAATGTGTATAACGTAGCTCCACTTGAAACAGTTCCTATATATTTAGGATCTTGTTTATCACGTGCATAGTGATATGAAGCACCTTTCTCAACATCAGTACCATATCTCGCTAATAACTGGAATACAGGCAATGCTATACTTTTATCAGTATTTATTGATGATGTTCCATTATAAAAATCATAATTCATTAAAACTGTATACAACAAAACTTCCATATCGGTTTTATTATTTTTATTCTTTAATGCCATTTCCATTCCTGACAAATCCGATTTTCCAAAAGCTTCACAGAAAATAACTTCTTGCGTATTCCCTTTTTCCGCAAAAACCGTCTGCGACAGTAGTAAAATCACCATAATAAAAAAAATCTTTTTCATTTCAATCTCCTAAAAATAAAAAATTTAGTTTTACGCACAAAAACCTTAACTAAAGATTTTGGCGAACCCAACGCCAAGTTCTTCCGGTTCCGTCAACGAATTCCTGACTGCTAACGATCGTCCATATATCAAAACCGTCTCTCCCGAAATCAACTTGAAATTCACCGTTTTTCAAGCTTCCCTTTCCTTCCATTATGGTTTCTTTACCATCAGGACTTAAAACGGTAATTATCCTTGAAGCTAAACCGTATCCAGCGGATTTAACCACTACAAGATTCGTACCTGAACCGACAGTCCGATATACGCCTAAACCCAAATTTGTACTGCTTTGTGCATACAAAACTGAACCAACAATGAAAAACAGCACTAAAACCCCAAAAACAATTTTCTTTTTCATTTCAAATACTCCTTAAAATAGTGAAAAAATGCCGTTTTTTGGCATTTTCACCAAAATAATACGTTATCTCTCTGCTACTTTATTCAAAGATAACAGGAGCGAATAGCTAATACTACAACACTTTAACAGGAGCGTCAAGTTACTGTTAAGGAATATATAGGAGCTAATAGACTAGGTTATGGGACTTCAACAGATATTTATGAATAATTTAAAAAAACGCCGAAAACAGCTGGGTTTTACCCAAGAAAAGCTTGCCGAAATGTGTAATACCGACCCTTGTTATATCAGACAAATTGAGATAGGCCGCAGATTTCCTTCGTTACAATATATTGAAAGAATTGCGGAAGCGCTTAATTTTGCCCCTTATCGTCTTTTCTATGATGAGGCAAATCAGGATGATAATGAATTATTATCTTTACACACAGAGCAAAAACAGAAAATCAAAACAATGCTGCTTGAGAATGTCAATAAAATTTGTGCCATAATTGAAGATCAGTATTGATCGTTATTTTCCATATAATATCAAGGTACTTATGATCTTACTGTCATAATATTAATTAATTCCTTATACTTGACAAATTAATAATTGACTATGATGATTAACTTATGGATAATATATTACAACAATTTATTGAACAAGCAGAGAATTTGAGAGGGCATAATGCAAACACACCAGAGTTTAAATCATGGCTTGATAATGTAATACGTTATTTGAAAAAGAAATATGGTTCAAGTTCCGATGAAGTTAGAGCAATTAAGAGAATACAATTTTTCAATACACAAATGGTTATTCTTAGTGGTGAATACGAAAATGATAAAGAATTCCGAAATGGTATACAACAGGCAATATTAACTTTGAGAAATTACCAAGATGATTTCGATGATGAGACAATTGTGTATAAAAATAATACTTACAACAAATTATTTATTAGCCATGCTAAAGAAGATGAAGCGATTGTCAGTGAGATGATTAATTTACTTGAAGCTATGGGCTTAACGCCTTCACAAATATTTTGTTCATCTATTGAGGGATATGGTGTTCCTTTGGGAAAAGATTTTTTAGATACTTTAAAAAAAGAAATAAGTAACAATGTACTAGTATTATTTATATTAACGAATAATTTTTATGAAAGTCATTTCTGTTTGTGTGAAATGGGGGCTTCGTGGGTACTAACAAATGAACAAATCCCAATAATTGTACCACCTTTTACTTTTGAAGGTATTGAGGGTGTATTGCCAAAAAATACTCAAGGTTTACCAATAAACAATAAATTAAAAATTAATTCATTAAGAGAAAAAATAATTGAAACATTTAATCTGCCTCAACAAACGATGTCAATATGGGAGAGAAAGAGAGATCAGTCTATTGATATAATTAACAATTTAATTGCTGAATCAAGTAAGAGACTACAGGAAAACAATATTTCTCAATCTATTTTACTTGAAAAGAACAAAAAATGTGAGGGGGAGAAATGAGTCTTAGTAAAGAACATACGACTTATTATTTAACGGATAATGGATGGATAGAGGTATATTCCCAAACTGACTTTTCTAATGAAAAACAAATAAATCCTGTACCATTAAAATATTACATGATATGTACTTATAGAGAAGAACTGACATCTGTATATTCAGAAATGTATAAAAATACAGTTATAGAATTCGAAGATAATAAAGAGAAAGAAAAAATACAAGAATAAATAAAAAAATATGGTGCGTGTCCGCAATATATATAAAATTTTAGAGGATTTCATATGAAAAAATCAATACAGGTAACACTCTATTTTTTATTTAGTTTGCTATTTAAGTTAGTAATTACATTTTCTATTACAGGAATATTTTTATTTATTTTTTTTAAATTAACTTCATATTTTATTAGTGACGTAAATATACTCAGCGCATTTATTGGTGGAATATTTTCATTTGTATTTTCATATTATTTTTTTTATAAGAGTAACATGATTGCATTGGTTAAAGATAAAAAAAGAAAAGTATATATCCCCATAAAAAAGGAATTGAATTTCAATAAACAGTCAATAATATATGATATATTAGTAAATCCTAATACTTTTCAAATTAAAACAATCAATAAAATAATAAAAAATGAAGACTATTATTTGCTTTCAAATAATATAAAAGCATGGTTAAACGAATATTTAAATTTATATTCTCAATACTCAAAATTGTTTGAAAGTAAATATAAAGTATTTATCACATTTTTGAATTATATAAATAAAGAATATTCAATAAATATTAATGAAATGCATTATAGTAAAGATTTTTATGTTAAATGTTTATTATCTATTTATAAACAAAATGAAGAAATAATTGATGATATAAAATTTACAAAAAATGATGATATAAAAAATGAAATAAATATTAAAAATATTATTTTTAATTTATGTAATAAAGAGCATTATATAAATGATTTAAAAAAAGCTAATGAAGAATTAATTTCAGATTTAAGAGAATTAATATGTGTATTTAATGTTTTTATAAATATAATAAATATAAATTATCTAAAAACTATAGATTATATTTAAGTAAATAGCGTGTTGCCTCACAAATACACACTTCGGTGTGGTTACATATGCAACCAAGTAAGTAACACAAATCTTTTTGCATCCAAGCATTCATACAATTATATTTAGCGTACCCGCAACAAGCAGGTACGCTACGATTTTTGGGTTCTCAAGTACCAAAGTGCGCTATTTATAAGACATATCATTCCTTGTACATATAATAAATGCTGGTGTTTTTGAATAAGTTTTTTCCACTTAGTTAATTCTTAAAGAGAGCATTTTTAGCAGATGTGAAGTTGTTTTGTTTAATTGCTTTCTTTATGATTGGATTTTCATTAGCAAGTTTTGATACGGCATTAACAAATGCTCTTAGCGTTGTTAAATTTTTCTCAGTGATTTCATTGAGTTTCTTCTGTTTCATAAAATTCTCCTTATTTGATAATATCATAAGTAATATTTTTAGTCTACTTGAAAGTATTGGTTGCAAAAAGGCGGCGCGTGGTGTATGACACTGGGCCAAACAAGATACTGCCGAGCGTCATTCCTTGTTTTTTATAACAAACACTCATAAATAACCCCGCATACAATAAATATTAGCTATATATGGGTATTTTTTACCCCGATAGAATAAACACCACTTTTCTTTGACTTTTTCAAGAAATCGATATATATTAAAACTGATGAATTATGCAAATTGAACGTAACCTGCCGTCCTATTTCTACACGCCACAACTTGCTATGCCCGAGCGGCAGTCTGTGCTTACAGAGCCGGATAGGGTTGGCGGACTGGTTTGGCCCGGAGTTGTCGTAGATATTTCGCCGGAAGCCTGGGAATACGCCCGCGGCAAGGCCGAAATGGAGAAAATAGCGGAAGCAGTAGATAAGAAGGGGCCCGGCGCGATCAAGCCGCCGGAGGAGTGTCAGACATGCAAAAATCGCAAATATGTTGACAGCTCGGATGACCCTTCGGTTAGTTTCCAGTCGCCGGCGCATATTGGACCCGGACAGGCCGCTTCCGGCGTTATGGCCCACGAACAGGAGCATGTCTCCCATGAACAGGCAAGAGCGGAGAAGGAAGGCCGCAAAGTCGTAAGCCAGACCGTAAGCCTCTCAGTGTCGGCTTGCCCTGAATGCGGCCGTATGTATGTCTCAGGCGGAGTGACCCGCACAATAACCGTAAAAGAAAAATCAGCGGACGAATCCAATGGATAAAAATGCTAAAACCGTATGATTTATTAAAAAAAACATATTTTTCCCGATAAATTCTGAAAATGTTCAAAATTGTTCATTATTCATTTATTAAATATGATATTTTTATCTTTAATAAGGAGGCAATAATATGCTAATTGACGGAATTAAAATCGCAAAACAAAAACGGAATAACACTTGCGGTTACGCGGCGGCAGGCATGATATTGAATTATTTTCAAGAGTCAAATATAGATGAGGATTATTTGCTGGAAAACGAGCCTTTAGATGAAAAAGGAATAACCTTTTCCAAATTATTGGAAATTTACAAAAAATATCTGGAAGGCTATGACGCTTCACTTATCCGGGAAGACAAGGACGGAACATTACAAATAATAAAGCAAAACTTAAGTCAAAATATTCCTTTTCAAATATTGCACCTTACCGAAAATTTATTGGGCAATAAAGAGCCTGTGTTACATTACGCCGTACTTATTGGTTATGATGAAGAAAAGGAAATATTTACCCTTGCCGATCCTTATGGTTTTAATAAAGCAATAGTCAAAGATGATTTTTTTGAAGCAATATCATTCAGAAACGATTGCCTGCCCGAATTCATTAAAAAGGCTATGCCAAGCAACGCGATGATTAGGTTTACAAAACGTATATAAATATCACGCGAAGGTGTCAATTAAAAATACCTGGAAACTCCTTACGAAAAGCGTCTAATTCATTTTTGTCAAACCAGCTTTCCGCCCCCCACTTAAAATAATCCTTAATATTATTTATACGGTTGTTAAGATTAGTCATGTCAGCAGGAACGATAGGCGGATTCTGTTTTTTAAACTCCGCCATTTCCGTTAAAAGAGCGGCATATTCTTTTGCCGAGTCTATGATAACGTCGGTTGTTTTGGGGCGATTTATTCTGTATCCCGATACTTTCTGTGAAAGGTCTGTTGCTTTATTCAATAAGTTGTTGTATTTGGATATTGCATTAGATTCCGCTTTATCTCTGGCTTCCAGCACAGGCGTCGTCCAATTGTTGCCGCCGCTTACCCTTGTATATGTTCCCACGCCTCCCGATCTGTACGCATTCGGTAAACTATCGGAGGGGAACGCGTTGTCAGCAATTTCGGTATCTGTTCTTTCAAATCTTACGCTGAAAAGGCTATCGCAGTAAAATGCGTATTTGCCGATGTAAATAACGCTGTTGGGGATGGTAAGACTGATCAGTTTATTGTCGTAAAAAGCGCTCTCCTCGATTCTGGCAACGCTGTTCCCTATGGTTACGCTGACAAGGCTGGTACAACCGTGAAAAGCGCTCTTCCCAATGGTGGTAACACTATTGGGTATTGTTACGCTGGTAAGTTTGCTGCAATTAAAAAAAGTGTTACTCGCAATATTTGAAAAACCGGCGTTAGCAGGCAATGTTACTTTGATCAGGCCGGTACAACCGGAAAAAGCGCTCTCCCCAATGTTGGTAATACTATTAGGCATTGTTACGCTGATAAGGCTTTTGCAGCCGGAAAACGCGCTCTCTCCAATGTTGGTAATACTATTAGGCATTGTTACGCCGGTAAGGCTTTTGCAATCGGAAAACGCGCGCTCTCCTATATCGGTAACGCCGTTCCCTATAATTACACTTGTAATGGTTTTAGATTCAAAAGCTCTTTCCTTAATACTATTAATGCCGTTGGGTATGGTTATATTCCCGGTTAAATTTTTTGGAATTAAGATAAATTCTGTTTTTGCTTTGTTGTACAGTATCCCATCCACGCTTGAATAAGTAGGATTATTAACATCTGCCGTTATGACGGTAAGGCGATCGGAAGACCAAAAATCGTCTTTCCAAATACCGGTAACACCGCTTCCTATGGAAACGTTTGTCAGTTGGTTGTCTTCAAATGCGTCATCCCCGATGTTAATAACACTGTTTGGGATATTTATAACGGTCAGTTTGTTTCCGGAAAATGCCCTATAACCAATATTAGTAACATTACCGCCGATAGTTAACTTGGTCAGTTTATTGCCGAAAAACGCCTTGTCACCGATATAAGTAACACTGTTTGGGATATTTACAACGGTCAGTTCGTTGTTTTGAAACGCGCCATCACCAATGTAATTAACACTGTTGCCAATAATTATACCGGTCAGTTCATTGTCTTGAAACGCGCTAACGCCAATGTAATTAACATTGGCGCCAAAAATTACACTGGTAAGTTTATTGTTTTGAAACGCGCCGTCACCAAAGTAATTAACACTGTTGCCAATAATTACACTGGTCAGTTTATTGCCGGAAAATGCGCCGCTGCCTATGTTAGTAACACTGTTGGGAATAGTTACGCCGGTCAGTCCCATGTTTTTAAATGCGCTGTCACCGATAGCTGTTATCTGCTCATTTCCTATTTTAGCCGGAATAATAACTTTATTATCCTTGCCGTCATATTTTGTTATAGTTCCTTTTCCGTCCGTCTTAAAATCGCTCGCGTTTTGTGCGAAGACCGGAATTATCGCCGTTAATACTAAAGCGATCAATAGAATCATTCTTTTGTTTTTCATGCTAATTAGCGATTTTTTGCCGATAATGGCGGTTTTTTGACTCATAGAGAGAATCTTACCATGACAAGATGAATGTGGCAAGTAGCCGAAAATATCCCTTTTTTGGGAAAATAGCGTCAAAATGGCAACTTGCGGTATTGCCGTAAAAAGATTAAATTAAATAAGGTAAGTTATATGGAAATTAAAACAATTCATCTTAAGTTCACAAACTGCTTTTTAATCCCAATTGAAACAAAATATCTGCTCATAGATACCGGTTACGAATTTGAGTGGCAGGATTTTACAGAAGGATTAAGAAAAAACAATGTTCAAATTAATGATATAAAGTATCTGCTGCTTACGCATCATCATGATGATCATGCCGGTTTGCTGAACAATATTACCGGGGTCAATCCTGATATAACGATTATCGCGTCAAAATCGGCAAAAGAATATCTGGCTGGGGGAAAGCATATAAATTTCCCCGGCGCGGGGTATATTAACAAGCGTATTGCTTTTGTTTTAAAATTAAGATCAAAATTAAAAAAAAATTGGACGCATACTTTCCCGAAATTTATTATGCGTTCTCATGATATATTAATCGAAAACGATTGTAAACTAAAAGATTTCAATATAAATCTAAACGGTAAAATATTATTAACGCCGGGGCATACGAGAGATTCAATAAGTTTATTGTTAGACAACGGTTATTGTTTTCCCGGCGACGCCGCCGCGAATTTTTTACAATTTCTTGGAGTCAGGTACTGTGTTATTTCTGTTAATGATTTAGATGATTATTATAACAGCTGGGATAAAATAATTGATAATAAGGCGTTAATTATATTCCCCGCGCACGGAAAAAGTTTTTCGGCGGACAAACTTGTAAAGTATTTACGGAAAAATAAAAAGCAAAACATGGTTATATGGAAACAATAGAAAAAGCTGTTTTAGAAAACGAAGATTATCTTACCCAACAGCTAATTACATATATAGGAAACAAACGCGCCTTATTGGGATTTATCGGAGACGGAATAAAAAAGGTCCAAAGAAAATTAAATAAAGAAAAGTTAAAAATGTCTGACGTTTTCAGCGGATCGGGCATAGTAGCAAGATATTTTAAGCAATTTTCCAGATTATTAATTGTGAATGATCTTGAAAAATATTCAACATTAATAAATGAATGTTATTTATCAAACGACAGCGGGAGAAATGAATTAACTTTGCGTAAATATTATTATGAATTGATTGAACAGGCGGAAAGCAGCCTTGTTAAAGGCATTATTTCCGGATTATACGCTCCAAAAAATGATAAAAAGATAAAACAAAACGAACGTGTTTTTTATACGACAAGAAACGCGATGTATATAGATACAATGCGGCAATTAATTGAAAATATTCCTAAAGAACATCAAAAATATTTTCTTGCTCCTTTATTGTCGGAAGCGTCAATACATGCGAATACTTCCGGTGTTTTTAAGGGTTTTTATAAAAATAAAAAAACTGGTATAGGCCAATTCGGAGGGATAAACCGGGACGCGTTATTCAGGATAACCGGCGATATAAAAATGCCGTTTCCTGTTTTTAGTAATTTTAATTGTGAAACCATGATTTGTAACGGAGATTCAAATGAAGTCATTCATTCATTGCCAGAAACGGATATAGCGTATTTGGATCCCCCTTATAATCAGCATCCCTACGGCTCCAATTATTTTATGCTTAATTTAATTTTAGATTATAAATATCCTGAACGCTCCAGCAAAATATCCGGCATACCGGAAGATTGGAACAGGTCGGATTATAATAAAGGAAACCGCGCGTTAAAAGCGTTAACATATCTGGTTGAAAATATTAAATCAAAATTTATTATTATTTCTTTTAATTCGGAAGGTTTTATAGGCATGGATGATATGAAAAACATGTTAAATAAAATAGGCAAGGTTGAAATAATTGAAACAATGTATAATACTTTTAGAGGGTGCAGAAATTTGAATAATCGTGATATTCATGTTAAAGAATATTTATATTTAGTGGAGAAATAAAATGGCCAATTTGTCATATATTGAATCACTCAATAAGCGGCAGCATTCAAATTCATTGTATCATTGGGTAAAGCAAAATCCAAAAAAGCATATTAAAAAAATATTTGACAATAAAGCGCCTATTGCCCTTTATAAACGCGCTGAACGTTTTCAGGAATGGTTTGGAAAATATCCGGGCGACGGCGTGTTGTTTTTTCACGATGATTTACTTAGTCCTTTGTCTGAAGTATCCCCCAGGCATACTTACAATAATCACCCGGAAGAATACAATAAATTTTTTAATTATCTTTATAGTTTTGCTTCCTGTTTTACAACAAAATCCCGCGGAGCTCTTGCGGTATTCCTTCTTAAGTATCCGCATTTAACAATACCTTTGTATAAATATCGCAAAAATTTTGATCCAAAAGCTTTTACGGATTTAATAGAAAAATTAAGCGGGTGCAGGTCATTTGATGAATATTACTATGGTGATAACGGAAAATATATAACTCAATTTATCTGGGAAGCCATACTTTTACAGAAAGTTACTTTGAATGTTTGTGATAATGAAATATTTATGCATTTGTATTACGCGTATACTTATACGGCTATTCAGCGTTTTTTCTTTTTATCAACCTCAAGAGCCGCGTTAAAAGAGCATATTAACAATGCTTATGAAAAATATAAGGAAACCTGCTTGTTACTGAATAATTGGCAAGAAGATATTACCAGACTGTATTCCGAAACCAATCGTTTGATTCCGCAAATGTCTTCGATTAAAGCAATGGAAAAGTTTCACGACTTAAAGACAGAAGAAATTCTTGAACAACAGAAAGCGTTTGAGACTTATCAGCATACATGGGATACTCTTTCCGCCGCAATCAGGGAGGTTTCACCCGAATGGTATTTGCCGGAATATACCTCTGACATTCGGCTGCGGGGACAACAGCATCGTAATTGCGTCGGCACCTATGCTGAACGTCATTATAAGCCTGTAGAAAAAAAATTTAAAATGCTGTTATTATTTACCGATTTTTGTGAAGCTGAAGTTCATTTGTTCTTTGGAGAAGTTATCGTAGAAGGTAAGGCATTTTTGGGTTGTATCGACGTAAAGATACAACAGGCTAAAACCGCCTTTAATAAGGAGATTTCAAAGGAAGATTTATCGGAATTAAATGAAATAATCAAGGTTTTTATTAATCTGCCCGCGGAGAATTTTAACCCTGTCATCAGGAAGACCGCTATCGCGTAATGTTAGGCGGTATTTATACATATTTTATATAAAAAAGTTCTTGATTTTTTTTAAAAATTTATTATATTATTATATAAAGACAAATGGAGGTTTATTATGATAATACATAAAAAACCAAATAGTATCCATGTTTATATAATCGCTTTATTTGCCTTACTGCTTTTAAGCGGATGCGTTACGCATGAAACTTATATCAAAAATGAAGAAACATATTCAAAGAAAATTCCTGTAGAAAAAAAGCCGACCTTCCTGATTTTTGGCGAAAACCTGACTCTAAACGACTATTCGCTGCGTTTCAGGAGAAATACACCCGGCAGCGGGTCATACACTTTTCTTACTTACAGCAAAAACAAATCAGGCAGAAGGTATGATTTTTCTAAAAATGAAAAAAAGTTATATGCCGTCGATATAACCGCATCGAACAAGGAATTAGATATAGGAAATGTTTTAGGCGTTGATGTTTCCGTTAAATATGATAATAAAATGGCTATAGCTGTTCAAAATAATTATTCAAAAGAAGAATTTAAAGTTAATCTTGACGAAAAACGGCCGTATGTTATTTTTTATGACAGTAATATGGGAGAAATAAAATTCGATTATTATAAAGCAAGAAATAAAAACACTCCCCAAAACAAATATGAAATCCTTACGGGATTTAGAATAAGCGCCGACAATGAAGAATATGGGATACTTGCGTTTCATCCTCTTTCATTATATTTAAAAAATAATGTTGAAATCAGCGACAAAATGGCCTTGTATATATTGTCCGCATACGCCCATTATTATTACTATGGACGCGAATAGAGCTTAATTCCTGGAGTATTCGCAATAATCGCGTAACAAACCGGCAAATTCAATACGGGTTATTTCACCTTTCGGAATAAACAAGCTGCCCGGACCGCGGAATATCATTTGCCGCATGAGCTTTTTCGCCGCTTCCCGCGCCCATTTACTTATCTCATTCGCATCCTCGGGTTCCCTTTCAAAGAGGACGTCCGGTGGAATAATCCCCGACAGCCGTTGATAATTATAAAACGCGGCTGCCGCTTCTTCGCGCGTGATATTGCGGTCAGGCGCGAATTTGCCGCTGCCTGAGTAATCGAATATGATGCCGTTTGCCGCCGCCCATTTTACCGCGTCGAAATACCGGTTACCTGCGTCCACGTCGTTAAACGTGTTGGCTAACTTGCCCGCGTCCGGGCTGCCCGCCATGCGGTAAAATACATCGGCCGCCATGCCGCGCGTCATCGCCATATCCGGGCTGAAAAGCATTGGCGCGTCGTTCGTGCCGGTCATAAAGCCGTATTTATACACATACTCCACGCCGCCGGTCAAATAGTCATAAAGCTCCACATCGGTAAAGGGGCTTGGCCTGTGAACCGTAATTTCATCGGTATCTTTTGTTACGGCGTAATAGAGCAGTTTGCTTCTGTATAAATAACCGTACTTGGACATTTCCCAAAAGTATTTCTCCGGGGAAATGCCGGGACCTGTTGCGGGAATAATTTCCGAATATGCCCACCCGTATTTTTGCGACCATCTGCCGTCGTCAAGCTGTACCAAAAAATGAAAGTCAAAATTGCGCGCGTTTTCGCTTAACGGTTGATCTTCTGTGGCGTAACAGCCCGCGCGCAGAACGATACGGTATTCCTTCGCGGGGTCTATGGAAGATTTGAAGCCGTCTATTCTGCGTAATTTTGAAACGCGAAGCGCGTCTTTGTGTTCTTCGACATATTTTTCAAACAGGCCGCCGATAAGGTCGACGACCCCGTCCTCGCCCGATTCGGATAAAACGCGGTTTACTTCGGGGAAATTGCTTCCGAGGTCTTCAAGATAAACCGGGACGCTGTCCCTTACCGCGTAGGAAAGGCAGTTCCCGTTGATGGTATCATCCAGCCTGCCTTCTTCGGGAAGCCGGGTGAAGCCGAATTTGGCGTACCTACCAGGGCGTCTGCCGACGCGGCCGCTAACTTTAAGATACGGCTGGTTTTCGCCGCTGTTGTACATATCGGCGAATACGCCCTGCGTCTCGCCAGAAAGAGGGAACAGCGCGAACCCGTAGTTTTGAATATCCGCGCGCATCCACGCTTTTACAATTTCCGTCACAGAGATACTGACCCAGCCGCCGTCCTCCGGCTGTAACGCCGCGGCCTTCAATCCATTGCTGTTCACAAGCGCCTTCGCTTCTTCGAACGTCGGTGTGTACAGCGTCCAGCGCCCGCTTACGGTTCCTATGAGCAGTTTTTTCGGCGGCGAGTCATACGCGGCGTACAGAAAAAGTTTCGCATCGGTAATTTCATTCGCGAAAAATTCGACGCCGAGAGGAACGCGCACAAACGCGAATACTTCCCCGCCAAAGGCATTTTTTTCGACGCGCATTGTTCCCGGTTCAATATCAATGCCGCAGGAGTTTTCCGGAATTTCTTCATCAAAAGAGGCGGTGGCGGCGCCGGTCCATGTCGTTGTTTGTAAAGTTTTCGCGCAGGAGGCCAATATAAATGCGCCAAGCAGCGCAATTACGGAAAACATTAACGCAAATATTTTTTTTGTGGTTTTCATAATATATACATCCTAAAGACAGTATAACATAATTCTGTGGCAATAATAGTATGAAATATCATAAACAGAAAATTGACACTTTTTGTATTTTTGTTATGTAAAAATAAAAAAGAAATAAATGATCAAATTTGTTAATTTTTAATTTTCAACAATAGTATATTTATAGTTAATACAATCCACATCTTGTTTATTAATACGGAAGGAAAAGACAAACTATGAAAAAGCCGAAAAAAACGTCGTTTGCTAAATTTTTTACCACCGTCTCTTTAATTATGATTTTATCCATAACGGTATCTTTATCTGCAATATTTTTTTACAACCTTCGAAAAATTGTCATCAATTTAACGGAGTTAAGCACAAAGACAAATGTCGCCCGTTCTCAGGATATGGTGTTATCCTTTATCAAGGAACATGAAGAAGCCATAAAACAATTTTCCGCGGGCATTACGCATCTTTTTAAGCAAAAAGCGGTTTCTTCGGAATCCGTCGCAGGCTTTTTAAGCGACATAAAAAAAATAGTGCCCAACAGCCTTGATCTGTATTTTACCAATAATGTTATGTGGAACAAGCCGGGCGGTTTTGCCGCGTTTGCCGGAGGCTGGATTCCCGAAGACGATTGGGATAATACCAAACGCTCATGGTTTACCGACGCCAAGAAGGCTCAGGGCAAAATCGCTTTTTCCGAACCCTATGTTGATTCTGAAACCGGCGACGTTATCATTACCCTTTCGATGACGGTCTTTGACGGGGAAGGAACGGACATAGGAGTGTCGGCGGACGATGTCGCGGTAAATGTCATGAAAGAGATAATAAATTCTATGCGCGGTTTCCCCGGGCAGGAAATGTATATTATAAACGCCGACGGGCTTTTTATTACCCATGAAGACATCAAAGCGGTTATGGAAAAAGATTTCTTTAAGGAATTAAAGCTTGATAAATACCGCGCCTCCGTATTGGGTTCCGCCGATTTTATCAATATTGATAAAAAAGTTTTTATTTATTCCTCGGCCATACCCCATACAGGCTGGATTCTCGTGTCAACTATACCGTCGTCTGTAATTTTTCATGATATAAATACCCTGATCATCCGCCTGGTTATTTTATGCCTGGCGATGGTCGCGGCAGTTGTTTTTATACTAATCTTTTTTGTCGCGCGGAAAGTCAGTTCTCCTATAAAGGCGATCCACTCGGCTTTGGAAAAATTAAAGGACGGGGACTTAACCGTAAAAGTAGCCGTTAAATCCGAAGATGAAATAGGGGAGTTGTCGGGCTTTTTCAATATGACGCTGGAAAAAATAAAAAACCTTGTTGGGACAATTAAATACAAAATCAACGGGCTTAACCATACCAGTTTTGAACTTTCCGTTAATATGGGCAAAACCTCCACGGCAGTGCAGCAGATTTCAGCTAACCTTGACAACATGGAAAATCTTATGGTCAAGCAGGAAAACGGCGCCGAGGAAGCCGGCAAGGCGGTAGGGGTAATTAAGACCAATATTGACAGCCTTAACAAAATGATAGAAGAGCAGACCGAAAGCGTAAACATGTCGTCTTCGGCCATTGAGGAAATGACAGCTAACATTCATTCGGTAACTCAAACGCTGGCGGAAAACAGCAAAAATGTCGGCGTTTTGGCCGAGGCGTCGGAGAACGGGAAAACGGGGCTGCAGACCGTCGCGCAGGAAATTCAGGAAATAGCCCATGACTCCGAAGGGCTCCTGGAAATAAATTCCGTGATGAACAATATCGCGGCTCAGACCAATCTGCTTTCGATGAACGCCGCGATTGAGGCGGCCCACGCGGGAGAAGCGGGGAAGGGGTTTGCCGTTGTGGCCGATGAAATCCGCAAGCTCGCCGAGTCGTCAAGCAGGCAGTCAAAAACCACCGCGACTATGCTGAAAAAAATAAAAGCGTCCATAGACAACATCACCAAATCCTCCGACGACGTGTTAAACCGTTTCGGCGCCATAGACTCAAGCGTAAAAACAGTTTCCCAGCACGAACAGAATATCTTAAACGCCATGCGGGAACAGGAAACGGGCGGCAAGCAAATATTGGAATCCATAAGCCGTCTTAGGGACATAACCCGCTCGGTTAAAAACGGGTCCGACGACATGGAGGAGTCGGGCAAAACTCTGGTTAAGGAAACGGACGAATTCATAAAAACAAGCCGGGAAGCGGTGGAGGGCATGAACGAGATATTGAAAGGCGTTAACCAGATAAGCAGTTCAGTCAGCCATGTAAACGACATGAGTAATGAAAACAACAGGAACTTTGACGCCTTAAAACAGGAAACGGAAAAATTTAACGATACCATAGGCGACGAGAAACAAAAAATCCTCATAGTAGACGACGACGGCATTCATCTTGAAATGGTGGAAGTTTTATTGCGGAACAAGTATGACGTATCCACAGCCAAATCGGCCAAAGACGCGCTGGGATTATTTTACCAGGGCCTTGTCCCTCAATTAATTTTACTGGACCTGATAATGCCGGACATGGACGGGTGGAGTACTTACGACAGAATAAAAGCGATTGGCGGCCTTTATGATACTCCGATAGCGTTTTTTACGTCTTCAGGCGATCCAAAGGACATAAAACACGCGAAAGAAATGGGCGCGGTCGATTATATCAAAAAGCCCTATGATAACGACGATCTGCTTAGAAGGATAGAAAAAATCCTGAAAAAGTAGTATAACATACAATAGGGAGATTGTATGGTTATCGGCGGAAAACATTTCGGGCAATATACTTATGATCATTGGTTTGACGATGAGCATGAAAAACAAGAGACGCTGGGCGTTTTCTTAAAACCCGAAGAAGAAAAGGACTATAACTCCGTTGAAAATTTAACGCGGGAAGCGTTTTGGAATGTTTATAAACCCGGATGCGACGAGCATTTGCTGATCCATAACATGCGAAAAGCAAAACAGTTTATAAAAGAACTTGATTATGTGGCGATATATAACGATGAGATAATAGGCAATATCGTATACGCAAAAACAAAAATTTTAGATACAAATAAAGAACATGATGTAATAACATTCGGGCCGGTCAGCGTATTGCCGGCGTATCAAAAAAGAGGGATAGGAAAAAAATTAATTGAACATACAATTGCAAAAGCCCAGGGAATGGGATTTAAAGCGGTAATAATTTACGGAAACCCTAAATATTATGAAAGGTTCGGTTTTAAAAACAGCAGGGAATACAAAATAACGGATATGGAAGGCAATTATAACGACGCGTTATTGGCGTTGGAATTGTTTCCCAAGTCGCTGGAAAATGTAAGCGGAAAATTTTTTGACGGGGATGTATATAAAATAGATAAAAAGGAACTGGAAGAATTCGAAAAGAATTTTCCGAAAAAAGAAAAATTGGTATTAGACACGCAAATATTCAAGGAAGACGATTAATATGAAAGTAAGCGCCGTAAAATTATTAATTTTTACTTTAATATTAATCATTATTGCTTTAGGCATTTTATTATCTTACAGAATAATATGGCTTGTTTATCCGAATAAAAATATATATTCGGTTGAAGGTATTGACGTATCGAATCATCAGGGAATTATTGATTGGGATAATATTGATACACAATATCAATTTGTTTTTGTAAAAGCCACTGAAGGCGATACGTTTGTCGACAAGCAATTTATAAAAAACGCGGAAAGCGCGAAGAAAACAGGAAGAATACTGGGAGCCTATCATTTTTTTCATTTTAATTATAAGGGAATAGATCAGGCAAATAATTATATTAACACGGCGGGAAATATTATAGATTTGCCCCCGGTAATTGATTTTGAATTTTCGGGAAATCCCGGTAATTATAAAAAAGAGGTATTAGTGGAAGAATTAAGAAATTGTATTAACAGGCTTGAGGAACATTATAAGCATAGCGTAATAATTTATACAACAAGGGACGCGTATAAATATATTATAAAGGATAATTTTAATAATCCATTATGGTATCGTTCGATAATATTCCCCCTGAACAAAAACATTAAAAATGTAAAATTCTGGCAGTATCACAACAGCGCGAGGATAAAAGGAATAAAAGGAAATGTGGATTTGAATGTTTTTAAGGGGAATTTGGAAGAATTGAATAATTTAAGAATGAGGGAAGAATGAGGAAAAACAGTTAAAATATTCGATTTCAGGCCGTATTGGAGATAAAAGTATACTTTTTCCTACCTGTTTTTTCTAAAAAGTATACTTTTTCCTACTTGTTTTTTGGTAAATTATGCACAAGAATTATCAGGTAAACAGATACCACCCGTCCGGGCAGTATATTTTGGGATGTTGCAGTAAGACCGCAAAGGAGATTTTATGTCTAAAATTATTGCGTTTATTCTTACTTTAGTTATGATTTTTAGTTTATTTGGCTGTGTAACCGAGCCTGCCTCGGACAGCACAAGGGATAAAGCAAGAACAGTAGGTATTGTTGTTGTTGCTGTGGCCTTTATCGGAATATTGGGTATAATTTATGGTGTAAGGTTAGTAGAAGCTGATGTCCCAGATGACGGGATAAAAATGGTTTCAGCGGAAAATGAAATCAAAACAGACAGCAAGTCTATAATGAATGTTTTACAGCATGTTGAAGTCGGCGTTTCCCCGGAAAAAGATGTTTATGTCGGGTTTCGTTTCCAATTGGATCAACCTAATATTGCCAAAAAAAAAGATAACCAAGTAACTATTTTTTAATTTGGCAATATAAAATGTAGAATTGAAATTATTACATTTCCTGCATTTTATTTAATAAAATCATGGGATATTAAGTTTTAAATTATTTGCAAAAAAGTAAAAATAACTTGACAAAAACACTAAATAATGGTGTATAATATTAAAAAAGTTTAATATGGGGGGTTGGCTATGGATAATGCAAAAGCCACCGGAATAAAAAAATACCTGCCGAATATTGCGACTCTAATCCGTCTTTTTGGCTCTTTTTCGCTTCTTTTCCTGATGAATATTGAGAAAGACATAGGTTCCTTTAAGGCTGTTCCCTGGGTTTGGTTAATCGTATACATTTTTCTGGTTTTAACGGATACGGTTGACGGTATAATTGCCCGAAAATTTAACGCAATAAGCAATTTCGGCGCTTTTTTGGACGCTTTCAGCGATACAGTAATACTGGTAATCGGCGCGGCGACCGTTTTTGTCAAATTTGCGGCCGATCTTAAGCCTACAACAAAATGGATATACATAGGCCTGTTAATTTTCTGCGCGACTGATAAATTGGGCATGACTTTTTTTTCGAAAAAATACTTTGGCATCTCAAATATGCTGCACTCTTACCCGCAGAAGCTTTTTGCCGTTGGCTGTTATATAGGAGTAGGATTTTGGGCGTTTATTCGTGATGTGCCGTGGTGGTCTGTCGCTTTCCTCATAGTACTAAATCTGTACGGCGCTATTGATGAGATTGTTTACTGCGCACGGGCCGCCACTTATGATGTAGACTTTAAAGGGCACGGGTTTCAGAAATACGAGAAAAGGAAAAAATAGTAAGTTATGTTTTCTGTTATCGTCAGTATTGGGGTTTTGATAGGCATACTTTTTATAGTTGTATTAATTTCTTTTATTCTTTTTTTAGATAACATGAAAAAGAATAATAATATAAAAAATATAAGTTTAAAAGTATTAATCCCTACGGCGATTGTCTGGGTTTTATTAATTGGCGTAAATACAGTTTTAATTGTGAACTATATATATAAAAACAAAGATGAATTGAAAGATAAGGTCGTTAGGCTGCCTTCCGAAATGGTGGGAAAAGGATTAGCTTTAACAGCTCAAAGTTTTGAGATGAATTGGGATAAAAACAGGATACAACAGCTTCAAAACCTGCATATATATTTTTCATCTATGGATTATGAGATTCAAAAAGAATCAAAGATATATGATATTGAATTAATTTTTGATAATGCCAGTCCCGCGGAAATAAAACTGTATTTAGACGATCTCATAGGGAATCATTATTTACTTGTTTGTGATAAAGATGATTTTGTATATACATTACCTTTAATGTATACAAAAATCAAAACAACACAAACAAAAGAACAAACGGATGACGGAGCAACATCAAAGACAGAGACAATATCTACACAATATTCCAATACAATAATTCCTTTTGGGAAAAGCAAATTTAGATTTAATGTTACCGTGCCAAATGATGTTGATATTACTCACGCGCGGTTTGTGAATACGGTTATACCGTTTAATTAAGCTGAATATTCTACGGACTCAGTTACTATTGCCGGAAGAGACCTGTTATTAATGCCGGTTTTTAGCTTATCTATTGAATATTTTATTATTAAAAATGTGTTCACTCCCCCAAGAATAAAAGTGAGTATGACAACTGCCGCAAATCTGAAAATATATTTGTTTCTAACATCAATTTCCTTATAGTGCATTAGGAGCTTTATAAGAAAAAATATACTTAAACCAATCGTGATTACAGTACAGGATATTACAATAATTATGGCTGTAAGCATAGACTTCTCCTTTTAATGAGATTTTTCATCATTATTTATTTTTGACTGTTTGTCAATATAACAATTACATGATAATATGAACTATGTTCTCTGGGAAAAAATGATGAAATTCAAAAACTTTATATTTTTTTGTATAGCCGCGGTATTGCTTTTTTCGTGTACTAAGAAAAAAGAGCAAATCGAAATCGTTCATAATAAACCGGCCGCCAAAGCGGAAATAATTAACGACTTCACCGAATCCCCCGAAGAAAAAGAAAGGGAAGAAATGAAAGAATTTATTTATAAAAACGACGAATACTTTCAGGAAAGGGAAGCGGAAATTGATTTTATTGAAAAGGCGAATTTCGGAATACCGGGAGGCGATAACTGGATAATAAGATTGAACAGCAGGCATGTTTTAATTTATGTGATTAAGGACGGCAAAATTGAAGAGGATTACTACGGAACGGAAACCGGCCAATATTTTGTTGATCAATATATGGATGAAATTTCCGATTATGATATATTGCACGATATACCAGGAACTCACATGCCCGGCGGCAGTGTTTCCTTCGGCGATTTTAACGGCGACGGCAAAGACGAACTATTCCGTTATGTTTACGCGAAAGAAATAGGCCATAATATCGATCTTTTTCATTATGAGCCGCAAAGAAGAGCCTTCGTACTTTGCAGGATTCGTTTTAAAATCATCGATACTAAAAAAGGCCCCGCGCCGGTTAAGTTTATGACTTACAAAGGGAAGTACGGGTTCAAAGTTTTTTATTCCAATATTGAACCTACAGACGGCCCGAAATGGATTCCCGATCCAGACCCGAAAAATGACAAATGGATTTTTTTCTCATGGGATGAGAAGCAGAGAATGTTTACGGAAATCGGAGTAGTTGTTGAATAATTTATTGAGCCCATAAATAATTTTGTGTAAAACGCTATACTACCAAGGAGAGGAAGTATGGCAATTACGAAAGAAGTATTGGACGAACTGCTGAAAGAGTACAAGGGGCCGGATGATTTTTACGGGCCGGAAGGAATTATCAAGCAGCTGAGCAAAGCGCTTATCGAAAGGGCGATGCAGACGGAGCTAACCGAACAGATCGGTTACG
>Ga0268262_10001753_pt1 | contig 26158 bp, 23 predicted proteins | sample TergutNc150P3_FD_190354 | JGI IMG/M metagenome (GOLD analysis project Ga0268262, IMG submission 190354) | Nasutitermes corniger P3 segment gut microbial community from laboratory colony in Florida, USA - Nc150 P3 (SPAdes) (version 2) | ecosystem: Host-associated > Arthropoda: Insects >... | reverse complement strand
CAGCTTCGTCGGGGTTTACGCCCTTGTTGGGTTCTTTTTTGAAAAGCTCTTTTACAATCTGCTGAACTGCCGGAATACGGGTAGAACCGCCGACAAGGATAACCTCGTCAATCTGCTCTGCGGTAAGCCCTGCGTCGGACAACGCTTTTTTGCAAGGTTCTTTTGAACGGGCAAGAAGGTCTTCCACCATCTGTTCAAACTTTGCCCTTGTAAGCGATTTTTGCAAATGCTTAGGTCCGCTTTGATCTGCGGTAATAAACGGCAGATTGACTTCCGTGGTCTGCATCGAGGACAACTCGATTTTTGCTTTTTCAGCCGCTTCACGGAGACGCTGGAGAGCCATGCGGTCTTTACCGAGATCGATGCCTGTGTCATTTTTGAATTCCGAAATAAGCCATTCCATAACACGATGATCAAAATCGTCGCCGCCCAAGTGAGTATCGCCGTTTGTCGATTTTACTTCGAAAACGCCGTCGCCCAGTTCCAGAATGGAAATATCGAAAGTACCGCCGCCAAGATCGTATACGGCGATAACTTTGTCTTTTTTTGAATCTTTGTTAAAACCAAAAGCGAGAGAAGCGGCGGTCGGCTCGTTGATAATTCTTTTTACCTCAAGCCCTGCGATTTTACCCGCGTCCTTTGTCGCCTGACGCTGTGCGTCGTTAAAATAAGCAGGGACAGTAATTACCGCTTCGGTAACAGTTTCGCCAAGATAGTCCTCGGCGGTCTTCTTCATTTTTTGAAGAATAAAGGCGGAAATTTCCTGCGGTGAATATTTTTTTCCGTCGATATCCACACGCACATCGTCGCCCTGTTCCGCAACACGGTACGGTACAAGCTTCATTTCGTTGGAAACTTCCGAAAAACGGCGTCCCATGAAACGCTTGATTGAATAGACGGTATTCTCCGGATTGGTGATCATCTGGTTTTTAGCAGGCGCTCCCACGACACGTTCGCCCTTGCTTGTAAAGCCGACAATGGACGGAGTAGTGCGTCCGCCTTCCGAGTTTTGAATGACTACCGGCTCACCGCCTTCAAGAACAGCCACGCATGAATTGGTGGTTCCCAAGTCGATACCAATGATTTTTCCCATGATATTTTCTCCTTCCTTATTATAAATGTTTATTGATTTTTATTCACTAGCCGCCGAGTGCGCTATCTCGGGCATTAACACTTTTACTTTTGCGGGGCGAATTACCCTGTCCTTCAAAAGATAGCCCCTTACCAAATCCTCTTTAACAGTGGCTTCCGTTGCTTCGGGGGATTTTTCCACCATAAGGGCTTCGTGCATATTCGGATCGAAATTCTCTCCTACGGAGTTGAAGCGTTTAAGCCCCCATTTGCTTTCAAGCTGGCTTGTAAGCCGTTTTTCGATCATTTTTATGCCTTCAATAAAAGCGTTTAAATCAGCGGCTTTTTCCCCCGATTGAATGGCGCGTTCAAAGTCGTCAATTACGGGAATTATGTCCAAAAGCAGGGTTTGGTTGGCGAATTCAATCGCGTTTTGCTTCTCTTGATTCATTCGTTTGCGGAAATTCTCAAAATCCGCCGCTTTTCGCAGTAATTGGTCGCGAGTCTCCGCCAGTTGCTTTTCCAATTCGGCGATTTTTTCCTCAGGCGTAAGCGGTTTTTCCGCCTCACCGTCGGCTTCTGCGGCTTTTTCCTCGCTTTGCCCCGAAACTTCCTGCTCAGCCTGACTTTCCGCAGGGTTTTCGGTTGAGCTTTCGTCAATTTCAGCGCTATTATCGTCTGTTTTTTCCGACTGAGTATCCTGTTTTAACATATAGATATCCAAATTTTTATTAGGCTATAGTATGGGAATTTCCCCACCTAATATATAAAAATACAAAAAAAAGGCGTAAGGGTCAAGGAAATTCGACTATTTTTTATATACTTTTAAACATTAAAAAATTGTAAATTTTTTAAAATGTTGACAAAAATAATTTGGCAGGTATTATTTTTTGTCCGCTATTGACGCCAGTTCGTGCATTGAGTCGCGTAATTGGTTTGTCATTTTGAGCATTCTGTCGTAATCGGTTTTTACGGAATTGCTGATATCGCGCAGGTCGCAAAGAGCGTTTGTTATTTCTCCGCTTTCGGCGGACAGCTCGTTAAAAGTGTTTATAAGAGTGGTCATTGTATCCGCAAAACTGCTTATTTCTTTGGACATACCGTTAATTCTGACGCCGGTATCGTCTGATTGTTTGGATGTTTTTGCGATACCGTCTATAATATTTTTTAATGTTTGCGATATGTTATGTGAGTTCTCTCTTGTAGTTTCGGAAAGACGGCGAATTTCATTTGCTACTACGGCAAAACCTTTTCCGGCTTCGCCGGCGTGAGCGGCTTCAATTGCCGCGTTCATTGAAAGCAGGTTTGTATTTGCGGCAATTGCGCTGATTATTTTAATTGCGGACGCAATGCCGTCAACTGATTGGGAAATACCTTGAATTGATAGAATTGTTTCACGCATGGACTCCTGGCTTTGATTTGTATTATCAAGCAAGCCTTTTATGTCTTTGCGTTTTTTCTGCGAAAGCTCAGAAGTGGTCATTAATGAATTAACCATGATTTCGGTTTTTTTGGAAGACTCTTCGACAGATTTGGACTGATTATCTATGCTTTCATATAAATCATGTACAATTTGCACTATGCCGTCAATGAGAGAGGTCGCATTGTTTATATGTTCGGTAAGCAGATCGATTAAATCTTGAACTTTTCTTTCTTCTTCAAGCATTTCAAGAATGTAGTGGGCGCAATGCTCCTTTTTGTTAATTCCGTTAAAAATAGCCGTCGCCATCGACTTACAGCTTCCGTAACCGCAGCTTGTACAATCGTATATATCTTTTTCGCTGAACTTTTTCATAGTGGCGTAGATAGCTTTAAGCTCTTCTTCATTCGGTCTTTTTATGGTGTTGTTATCCGATAAGTTCCGGTAACCGCGATTGTATAAATCTTTTTTCCAGTATTTATTTAAAACCTGATGATATTTTTTATATACCCATTCTCCTTTTTGCGGTTTGTGGTATTCTTCAAGTTTTGCTCTTCGTTTGCGGATTGGGTTTTCAAGTAAGGGGACTGCAACTTTGCTGTTTCCCGTTCCGGGACCTCCGTTGCAGCCTTTTTCGCAGTTCAGACAGTCTATCAATAACGGAAATTCAACTTCTTCATCCTCCAACAGTTTTGATATTTCCTTTAAATACGGATAGATAGTGTGAACGCCTTCGGTTTTATGAGTTTTCCTCCTGATACCCGGAACAAAACGTTCCGCGGTATCCATTAAGCCGCCCGGAGTGGAGAATCCTACCGCGCGTTCCGCTTGAGGTCCTGTATATTCTACTTCCGGAAAAGAAGAAAGACTGATATTCTGTTCCTGAAAATAATTTTTTAAAGCAAACATTGTTACGTTGTAATCTCCGATATTGGTTTCATCAAATTCACGCCGCTTGGCGATACATGGAGATATAATTACAAGTTTATGATTTTTATATTCGGGATAATATTCACGTACCAATTTTGCGGTGTGGAGCATGGGACTGTCCGCCGGCGCAAGATAGGGCAGTAACTCAGGATGATAAATCTGAATAAAACTGACAATCGCGGGGCACGGCTGAGCGATTACTGTTCTGGGGTTATTTACTTTAATGTGTTCAAGGTACGAAACAACGGTTAATTCCGCGCCGAAACTTACGTCAAAAACGGCGTCTACGCCGACGGATTTAAGCCAGCCGTTTAAGTTTAGGTATTGTTCATGAAAAACTGAAGCGGCGGCGGGAGCGACGATTGCGACAATTTTTTGTCCCTGTTTAAGATCGCTGAAAAAATGAGGGGTATCGTCTACCAATCTTCTGGCTTTGTGCGAGCATACTAAAATACAATTACCGCACCCGATGCAAAGATCAGGATTTATAGTCAGTTTGTCGCCTGATCCGTCCATGCAGTATTTTACGGGGCATCCTGTTATACAAGCGTAACAATTTATACATTTATCCTCGTCAATGTGAATGACATCTGAGAGAGGCACTTGTCCCATGTTGAAAACCCCCGGAAATATGAACCTTTTATATCAATTATATTATATTAACAGTTATTTAGCAATAATCTTTGTGTGTTTTGTTTAATTTTTGAGCATTTTCTATTGACCGCTCATTTGTTTTTTGATAGTTTTTATATAATAACTTGAGGTAAATATGACAATCGATATAAAAAACATTGTAAAAAATTTACACCCGCTGGAAGTGCGAATACTCCTTAACTATAAAAAAGGAGACGAACTTACAATAGAAAAAGTTGAACAGGATTTAGGGTTTAAACCCGGAAACGGAAATCAGGCGCTTTCATGGCTTGCGGGCAAAGAGCTGGTAGGTGAAATCCGGCGTGAAACGGCGGTGTTTTTTGAATTGACAGATCTTGGTCGGGAATGGAAAGAGAAGGGCAGTCCCGAAGAACGTATCATAGAACTTGTAAAAACAAAAAGCGGAGAACTTAAACTGCCCGACATTGCAAAGGCGCTTAATATAGAAAATAAAGATATTGGTAGCGCGTTTGGAAGTCTTTCAAAACTCGGCATACTTGCGATGAACGGCGATAAAAATGTAGTTGTATCAAAGGCTCCTTCCGCCGATCAATTTGCAACGCTTCGCGGTTTGCTGGAAAAGGGCGTAAAAGGCGCGATAGCTGAAAACTCTTTAAACGCGGCGGAAAAAAGCGCCATGTCCGGTATCGCGAAAAAACGCGGCGCTGCGGACGCGCCGTTCCGTCAAATAGATCGCGAAACAGTTTTCTTTGGTTTTAAAACGGCGGAGGACGGATCAGTTCCCGCAGTCTCAGCGGCGCAGGCGCTCAAAGAAGCGGGAATCACAGGCGATGAAATCGGCGCGTTGACCCAATCAATGCTTGAGGACGGCAGTTGGAAAGGAAAGACTTTCCGCTCTTACAATGTTAAAACGCCGCCGGTTCGGCTGACTCCGGGCAGAAGCAATCCCTATGCCAAATTTTTGGAAAATGTAAAAGATAAACTTACTTCTCTGGGTTTTGAAGAATTTGACGGTCCGTTAGTCGAAACTGAATTCTGGAATTCGGACGCTCTTTTTATGCCGCAGTTTCATTCAGCCCGCGACATTCACGACGCGTACAGTATTGCAGACCCGTCAAAATCCACAAAGGACGGAATTGCGCGGGCAAAATCCATTAGCGAACCATGGCTTTCCAATGTCGCGTCCGCTCACGAAAACGGCGGCGCAACCGGAAGCCGCGGCTGGAACTATGGTTTTGACCGCGATTTTACAAAGAGGCTTATTCTGCGCTCTCAGGGGACTGTGCTTTCCGCGAAACAACTGCCGACGGCGAAAATACCCGGCAAGTATTTCGGCATTGCGCGCTGTTTCCGCTACGACCGCGTAGACGCGACTCACGGATCCGACTTTTATCAAACCGAAGGCATTGTGCTGGGTGAAAACGTTAACCTTCGTACGCTTTTGGGAATGTTGGAAATGTTTGCCGTTGAAGTCGCCGGCGCAAAAGAAGTTAAATATGTTCCCGGTTACTTCCCGTTCACAGAGCCGTCGGTTGAAGTGCATATCAAACACCCAATTCTGGGCTGGTTTGAACTTGGCGGCTCCGGCATTTTCCGCCCCGAAGTTACTTCCAGTCTTGGAGTGAACGTCCCTGTCGCGGCGTGGGGTATCGGCATAGACCGTATGGCGCTGATGGCGTTAGGATTAAATGACCTTAGAGAATTATTCAGTTATGATATTGAGAACGTAAGATTAAGAAGAGCGAAAGCAAGTTAATTATCGAGCCTGTTTTGCAACGTCGCAGATACGGCGCGCCATATTATCCAGAGAAACCTGCTCCATAACATGACCCAATTCATAAGCGACGCGCGGCATTCCGTAAACAACTGCGCTTTTTTCATCCTGCCCAAGAGTCATGCCGCCTTCTTTGTAAATCGTGCCGAGGTGCTGCGCTCCGTCGCGTCCCATGCCCGTCATAATTACTCCAAGTACATGGTTTGTATATGCCATCGCTACCGACGCGAAAAGCACGTCGGCGGAAGGTCTGTGTCCCGAGACCAGAGGATTGTCGGAAAGGTGGACAATTCCGCCGGAAGCTTTTTTTTCAACTTCAAGATGTTTGTTTCCCTGAGCGATAAGAATTCTACCCGGTCTTATTTCATCGCCCTCTTCCGCTTCCTTTACATCTAACGGACAAATGCGATCAAGACTTTTCGCGAATTCGTTTGTAAAGCCGGCCGGCATATGCTGTACTACGACAATCGGTATTTTTAAATCGGCGTCTATATTTGCAAATACTACGCGCAGAGCGTCCGGTCCTCCCGTGCTGATGCCGATGGCGATTATTTCCGTGTTAGACGGATAACGCGCTCTGACGGGAGGTTGAGCGGGACCGGTTGGTGTTTCGGATATAAGTTTAAAATGAACCGCCAAATCTATATTTTTTGTTTCTTTAGCGGCAGGTTTTTGCTGATATTCCGTAGGAGCGAGAATTTTTTTACCTTTCGATTTGCGGTACGCTCCGCCGTAACCTAAAAGTTTACTTACCAGCGTGTCTTTTACTATATGGATATCTTCTGATACTGAGCCCGAAGGTTTTTGTATAAAATCGCTTGCTCCAAGAGAAAGAGCTTCCATAGTAACAGCCGCGCCGCGGGCGGCAATGGAAGAAAGTATTACAACGGGAATATCGATTCCGCGGTTTTTTCGTTCTTTTAAAAATTCAATGCCGTTCATTTCCGGCATTTCAAGATCGAGACAAATAACATCCGGATCGACACGGGGGATTTTTTGCAGGGCAAAATTACCGTTCATTGCTTTTTCAGCGACAGTCAAACCCGGAGTGTCCGTAATCATGCGACCGATTAAGTTGCGCATTAACGCCGAATCATCTACGACTAATACTGATATTTCATCTGCCATTTTATTTTTCCTTTAGGCTTTTTTACAATAGAGTGTAGCCCATTCTGTTTTTAAAAATTCGAATTTTGTATTCATTCCAAACAAAGATTCCGAGTGACCAATGTACAGGAAAGACCTTGGCGCCATAGAATCCCAAAAACGCCCCATAACCGCTGTTTGGGCTGCTTCATCAAAGTAAATAATTACGTTACGGCAAAAAACGATATCAAGATTTCTTTGCTGAGAATCGTTTTTTAAGTTGTGATAGTCAAATTTTATTTTTGCTTGAATATCAGGATGAACCTTGTATCCGCCGTCTACTTTGTCAAAATATTTTGCAAGATAGGCATCGGGGATTCCGACGATTCTGTTTTCAGCGTAAAACCCTTCTTTTGCCGTCATTAAACATTTAAGTGAAATATCGCTGGCAAGAATTTCAAAGTTCCACGCTTTTGGAAGAATTTCACTTAACAACATGGCGATAGTGTAAGGTTCTTCTCCGGTAGAACATCCGGCGCTCCATATTCTGATTGTTCCGGGAACCTTTTTAATATTGTTAATCAATTCAGGAATGACATATTTTTCCAGCGCGTCAAAGTGCGCCTGATTTCTGAAGAACCGCGTCAGGTTGGTAGTAATAGAATCCAGGAATCCGTTAAGCTCTTCCTTGCTTGCTTTTACCTGTTCAAGGTAACCGGACATAGAGGTTAAGCCTTTTTCACGAAGACGTTCCTTTAACCGGCTCTCAAGAATCGAACGGTTAGTAGGAGTAAATGTTATTCCGCTTTCTTTGTAAATGAGATCGCGGTATAAATCAAAGTTAGCGTCGCTAAGACTTTCTATATCTGCCATATCTATATCATATGTGACTATTTGAATTGAGTCAATAGCATAAATTAGCCCAAATTAAAAAAAAAATGTTTAAAAAAAACACATTAATTGACCGAATTATACTTTTTTCCGGCTTCTAAAACCTTTCCTTTTACGGCGGCAAGCCTGCCAACCGATGTAATCCAGAACCCTTTTTCCCTAAGTCCGGCGATTATTTCCGGTAAAGCGCTCAAAGTATCGCCTTTTGACGTATTATTGTCATGTAAGAGGATTATTCCCCCGTCCTGCGGGTTGTCAAGAACGCTGTTTTTTATCGAATTTGGCGTATGTCCGGTTCCGTCCCAGTCGCTGTGGACATTTCCGTTAATTAACGCCATTCCTCGCTCTTTGCAGACCTTTGACAGATTTTCTCCGTGGTTTAAGTTGGGAGCGCGGAATAAACAGGGGTATTTTCCCGTTATTTCCTTGATTGCAAGCCCTGCGGCGTCAATATTTGCCGCTATTACGCTTGGGGATTCGCCGCCGAGGCTGTTATAACCGTCGGAATGGTTGCCAATTTCGTGTCCGCCGTCAAAAATCGCCTTCGCGGCGGTTTTATTTCCGCGGACATTCTGTCCAATTACAAAAAAAGTGGCTTTTACGTTTAATTCGTCAAGTTTTGCGAGCATGGCGGCAGTCCCGCCGTAATTGGACGCGGAACAGGGACCGTCGTCAAAGCTTATGGCGATGTATTTGGTCGGTTTTTCAGTATACCCGTAGTCTTCCCAGTTGGCTTCTATTTCCGCCTCGATATCCGCTTTTGAATAGGCGTAGTTCACAATTTCGCCCCCGTGTTCGCTTAGCCATGTTTTGGGTTCGTCTTTTTTATCATCATTAGTATCGTTATCATTACTGCCGCTGTCTGTAACGCACCCCGTTGTCATTATAACCGCGATAACAATTTCCGCAATTAATTTTATACCGTTATTTTTCATATTTTCCGCCTCTTACTAAAATATCCGACAATGCAAGTATGCGGTCTTGCATTATGTTACTTTTTTTAGGTGATGATTTTAAATATCAGTTTCTGTAGCCGGTTTGCCCATGTCGCGGTTGCGTATTTCCGCGCGGCGAATTTTCCCGTTTATGGTTTTAGGCAGTTCGCTGACAAACTCAATCACTCTTGGGTACTTGTACGGCGCGGTGCTTTTTTTGACAAAATCCTGCAAGTCTTTGATAAGCTCATCGGAAGCCTGAAAATTTTTCGCAAGTACGATAGTCGCTTTTACGTTAAACCCGCGGATTGGATCGGGTATTCCGGTTACCGCGGTTTCCGCAACGGCGGGATGTTTTAACAGCACGCTTTCAACCTCGAAAGGTCCTATGCGGTAACCGGACGATTTAATTACATCGTCGTTGCGTCCCACATACCACAAATAACCCTGCTCGTCGTAATAGGCAAGATCGCCCGTGTGGAAATATCCGTCATGCCATGAGATGTCTGTGGCTTCGTCGTTTTTGTAGTAACCGATAAACAAGCCGACCGGACGGCGGATAACTCCGTGTTTTGGGCGATCCGCCTTCATGCAGATTTCGCCCGTTGCGCCGACGGGGACATTGTTGCCGTCCGCGTCGAGGAGCGAAATGTCGTAACCGGGGATTTCCATACCCATTGAGCTTGCGTGCGGTTCCGTGAAGGGGTAGAGTGTTCCGCAGCAGATTGTTGTTTCCGTCTGCCCGAAACCTTCGTAAATGTTAAGCCCCGTCATTGTTTCCCATTTTTTAAAAAGGTCTTGGCTTAAAGCCTCGCCCGCCGCGGTGCAGTGTTTAAGAGCGGAAAGATCGTAAGAGGGAACGTCTTCGTTCATGATAAAGCGGTACATGGTGGGCGGGGCGCAGAAACTTGTCACTTTATATTTTTCGATAACTTTTAAAATATCGCGCGCGTTGAATTTTTCAAAGTCGTAAGTTAGTATGGCGCATTCGCCGAGCCACTGTCCGTACATTTTTCCCCACAGCGATTTAAGCCAGCCTGTATCGGAAATTGTAAAGTGCAAGCCGCCTTTTTCTACCCTGTGCCAAAAAACTCCCGTCGCCAGGTGACCGAGCGGGTAGGTGTAATCATGCGCTACCATTTTGGGATAGCCTGTAGTGCCGGAAGAAAACGACATGATCATTATGTCGGAAGCGCGGGTCGCTTCTGCTCCTTTGGGACGTTTCCAATCATCGGAGGCGGCTTCAAGCCCCGCTTCAAAGTCGAGCCAGCCGTCGCCGGCTTTTTTGCCTTTGGTTACCGCTTTAAGTTTTATCGTCTTGTATTCGCTTAGCCCGCCGTCGAAAGCCTCTGTGCAATTATTGTCTCCTGTGATGACCGCCATTTTTATGCCGCCCGCGTTACAGCGGTAAATGTAATCGTCCTTGGTTAAAAGGTGCGCCGCCTGTACGGCTACCGCGCCGAGTTTATGCAGACCCATCATGCAGTACCAGAAAAGATAACTTCTTTTTAGCACCAGCATTACAAAGTCGCCCTTGCGTATGCCCTGCGATTTAAAATAATTTGCGGCTTTGTTTGAGTACCGCGCCATATCCGCGAAGGTTATGCGTTTTTCTTCGCCTTCGTTGGAGACCCACAGCATGCAGAGCGCGTCCGGCTGTGTTTTTGCCAATTCATCAAGAACATCGTAAGCAAAATTAAAATCGTCTTTATAGTTGACTTTATAGTTTTTTTTAAGGTCTTCGTAAGAAGTAAAATTGTCTCTGTTTTTTCCGATAAATTTTTCGTATATCAGCATTGTTGCCCTTCCTCTATTTTATTACCACGGCAAGAAATGTTGCCGCTTCATTGCCGAGAGCTTTCATAGCGTGCGGAACGCTTGAATCGAAATACACACTGTCGCCCTCATTAAGCACATAAAACGCTTTATCAAAATGAAACTCCATTTTACCGGAAAGCATATAGTCAAATTCCTGTCCGTCATGCGAGTGCAGAGACAGCTTTTCATCTTGTTTTGGCTCTACAGTAACCTGAAACGGCTCAGCCCTCTTATTGCTGAAAGTAAATGCAAGGTGTTTATAGTCATAGGCTTTGCGGCGTTCTATATCATAACCTTCGCCTTTTTTGACGAAGGCGCATTTTGTAAGTTTCGGCGATTCGCCGGAAATAATGTCTACAACATCAACGCCGAAAATTTGCGCCGCGTTTTGCAGGAAACTGAACGAAAAATCCCGCTGTCCTTCTTCAAAGGCTAAATATTCTTCAACGGGAATATTCATAGTCTGCGCCATTTGCTTGGCTGAAATATTTAAAATGTCCCGCAAAGCCAAAAGTCTTGCGCCGATTTCATGCAGTTGCTCGGTCATGATTCCTCCTGAGGATACCTATGAATATATTAATACTAATCAGCAAAAATGATAAGATGACTCACAATGGAACATACGCTTTTAACGCTGTTAAATCTTTGTACTCCTTTGCAATATGTCAGGATTGAGAGCCAAGGCACGCCGTCTGCAGAAGGAGAAACGCTCCTTTGTTATGAAATAAATCCGGTTCAGGGCGGCAGTATTGAGCCGGATAGGGATCGTTTTTTGGGTAAATTGTTGTTTGCCGGGGAAAAAACGGCGGAAACTCCGGGCGGAGGCGCGGAAAAAGAGATTGTTTCGCTTCCTAAGGGGGATTATCTGTTTATGCAGTGTCGTTCCGGCGCTGTTTTAACCCCCGATGAATGGCTTGATTTGGCGATTGAACAGCAAAAAGACGGTCTTTGGGAGCGGAATAAACCGGGAAATTTGCTTTATATTCGATTTTTATTTGAGGACGGGGCTTTTGTAACGCAGGTTTTCAGGGCGGTTTAAAATTTTTGACATAATGACATATATTGTAAAAATAGTTCGTTTTTTTCAATATAATGGTGTATCTTTTTATGCTTTATATGTTAAGAAAAATAAGATATAAGATTTCTTTATAATTTTTAGAAAACGGGGAATTTTGCATAAAATAACAATTTTCAACAGTTGACTATTTTGAACAATATGGGTATTATTTTAGAGTATTTTAAGGATCGGAAAATTACGTCCTTATATTTATTCCTACGTTGTGGGAAAAGTCCCTTTATGGGGCTGATTTATTTAAGTTATTATTCGAATAAAAAAAACGGGTAATAACAAAAAGGAGGTTCTTTATGAAGAACTTATTCAAAACTTTAGGGATTATCGCTTTAATTGCGATGATCGGATTATCATCGGTAAGCTGCGTAATCGGTACAGCGCTTGGCGGAACGAGTGATACTCATGGTCTTTTCTCAGGCGGCGGCGCAAAGACAGCAGTTACTGAAGGCGCTACTGAAATTGCCTCGTACATGTCTCTTTTAATGCTCTTTGATACCGGCTATGCCGACTATGTAAAGAAAGTAAAAGAAGCCGAAGCAGCTGGCAAAAAAATCACATCAACACAAACATTTATTTTCATCGGATTTAAAACCACAGCTTACGCAAGATAAGCGTACCCTAAATAAAGTTTTGACCACCATATCTATTTAATAGATATGGTGTTTTTTTTTGCATAGACATAAATAATAGATTATTTAAAAATAATAAGGACGAGGTTTTGTAACGCGGGTTTTCAGAGAGGGTTAAAGTTTTATAGTCTTACGGCTTCTACCATGTAACGGACATCGTGACCGTTGTCGGTGGCATGCATCGTTTCTATTACAAAAATAACCGAATTTCCGTTTGAATCAATAAGAACCTTTTTTATGTTGTACTGGACAATTCCCTGACGGACAAAATTCGGAGTGCCGACTTTGTATGTTCTAAACTGACCGTTAGGAGAAGAAACTTCAAGGTTTATATAAAATTGCGATTTTACATTTTGCCCGCTTCCCGTAATTGTGGGAATTAACTGCGCGTTATATGATTTGCCGGAAAGGAAATCGCGGAAATCTATTTTTTCCCCGTGCGATGGCGGTCTCTCGTCCCTGGAGATGTAAAGGGGAAGTCCCTGATTCTGGAAATTGATTCCGTATCGATTTGTAAGGCTTGAGTTATTGGAAACTAATCTGTGTAAAATACCGGAACCGTCCTGTCCCGCTTTTATCGGAGCGTTTTCGGTAAGCGATATTTTGCCGTTCTGAACAAAAGAGTTGGTGACTACATCGACAATGTATAAATCAGCCCAAGGGCGTAAAGACGGGGAGAGTACCCCGTATTGACCGAACATGTATGTCCTGCCGTCCGAAGAAAAGCCCAAATCGACAAAAACAGCGGTGTCTCCCGCCCATAAGGCGGAAACGGAAGTTAAGAGAATTATAAAAAGTATAAATACCCTTCTTTTCAATAGCATAGAGTTCCCCTTAATTCTTATTATCGGTATTACATTTTCCGTCTTGAGATTAAATATTTATTAGGATAAACTGCGGTATGACGCTTTCCGAACGAAATAACTTCTTTAAGACGGGTATTGTCCTCTGTTCAATCTGTACTTTATTTGTCGCGGCGGCTTCTTTTTTGATAATTCCGGTCTTTTCCGGGATTATGGGAGAATATACCCGCCGTCCGGATAATGTTTTTCAGCTTTTAACCGGTTTTTTCATGAAAAGCAATTATTATGCCGTTTATGTCTCTATGGCGGCGTCGGTTTTATACTCGCTTGTCAGCATAATATTTATTTATTTCTTTTTTGAAAGGACTTCATCGCCGGAAATACTGTATATTGCCATTTTTACCATTTCTTTCGCCCTGGAGGCAGCCCGTTTTATCCTGCCTTTGCAGCATATTTTTTATTTTTCGTTGTTTTATGTAGGTTTAGCGACAAGAATCCTGCTTTTTGCCCGATTTTTCAGTATTTTCTCGCTTTTTACAGCCGGTTTATGCGCCGCCGGGCTTGAAATACAAAGAACCCGTAATGTAATCTTTGTATTAATTTTAACCTCTATAGTAATTACTATAAGCGTTCCAATTGACAGTTCTAACTGGGATACAAGTTTAAATATCGTAAATAGCTATAATACAATGTTTACTTTGGTTTCGGCGGCGGTTTTTATTACCACAATGATAAGTTTCTTCATTGCGGCAAAGATCCGCGACACGCGAGAATACAGCAGTATCGCGATTGGGGTTATACTTGCCCTTGCCGGCAGGGGTTTTGTTGTAAATGTTGATAATTGGACCAGCCTGATTCCGGGTATTATCCTGCTGTCATTCGGGACAGTTATCCTTTGTTCAAAACTGCACAAAATCCATTTATGGCTGTGAGGTTTTATGAAGATAAAAAATTTCTATTTAACCATTATTGCCGGAATAGCTGTTATACTGTTTTCTTCCTGTTTAAGTATTGAATTTGGACAACCTGTTGGACAGACGACAAATGACGAAGGTGTAATTGAGCAAATTGATTTAAAATATCCTGTGGTATTGGTGCATGGAATCGCCCTGTATGACAAAACGGATTTTTTGGACATTTGGGGGAGAATTCCCAAAACATTGACAGATAGGGGAATACAGGTTTTTCATGGTAATACCGAGGGGTGGAGCGATTATGAGGCAAACTCGTTAATACTAAAAGAAACCATAGAAAAAATACTTTTGGAAACCGGTAAGAAAAAAGTAAATATTATCGCGCACTCCAAAGGCGGACTTGATTCGCGTTACCTTATTTGGAAATACAATTTTGGCGATAAAGTAGCCAGTTTGACAACAATATGTACGCCTCATCATGGAGCTGAAGTAGCTGATTTAATTTATTATCAGCGGCTGGTTGATAAAGATATGATTATAAAAGCCTTAGCTCTTTTGGGCGAACTAGACAGTAATATAAGCCCTGTTATTTATGAAATAACTCGTCAACTAACAACAGAATATATGAAGGAATTTAACGAAAAAGTCATAATGGATAACAGGGTTTACTGCCAAAATATGTATACGACAATGAAAAGCGCTTCTGACGATGTATTGTTTCGCTATACATATAAATACATCAAAGGTATAAGCGGGGCAAATGACGGACTGGTAAGCGAAGTATCAGCCAAATGGGGAAACAATTCTGCCAAAATACGAGACGGAGTATCACATAGAGAAATTATTGATATTTTGGAAGAAATAAGTCCCCGTAATGATATACCGGCTATCTATGTAGGGATAGTCAAAGGGTTAAGGGACAAAGGATTCTGAAATATGTCATTTATTGAAGAAAATCGATTTTTCTGCCGAAAATTAAGAACTATGGTTTTTTCCAAAAAGTTTTTTTGTTTTTTTGTATTTGCCGCGTTTGTTTTTTGCGCGGGTTCGGGTCTTTACGCGGCTTCGGGCGACGGGTCATCTTCGGATACCGGTTTTCCTTTTAATGCCGCCCCTCTTTTTCCGCACATGCTTTTTACTGAAACAATTAACACATGGAAAAGGGTCGAGAATTCCCTGCCTTATTGGGTTAACACCGCAGAAGAGGCGGAATATAAAAACCGGTTAATGGATTATCAGGTTTCTTTTTTGCTGAATAACGATATTCTTGCTTACTACGGTCATCCCGGTTCGCGCAACATGGGGATTTTAGGACGCTATTCAATTGAAGAACTTGACAAGATGTTGACAACTCTTGCCGCCGAGTACGAAACGGTCAGCGGCGGACGGAAAGTGCGTAAGGCTTTTTACTTGATTTACGGGACTGTTTGGCCCAAGGGCGAAATAGGGATAATAGGGGATAAAGTTCTTATGCCGTACATCGAATATGGAATGAAAAACGATATATTGGTTTTTATCGATCATCAAATAGGGCGTTATGACCCGATAGATTCGCTTAAAAAAATGCTTCCGTATTTGCGTTATCCAAATGTACATCTTGCCCTTGACCCCGAATGGCGTACAAATAGTCCAATGGTGAGTATTGGCAGTTTAAAAGCGGAAGAAGTCAATCTTGCGCAGCAAGTAATGGAAGATTATATAATAGAAAATAACATACCCGGCGAGCGTATGTTTGTTATTCATCAATTTAACCATGTAATGATTCAAAACCGCGCGGAAGTAAAAAGCAATTTTAACAGAGTCAGGCTGATTCATTGCGCCGATGGTTTTGGTCCGCCCAGTATGAAACGCAGCACTTACGATTACAATGCGCTTGCTTCCAATATGCCGATTAAGGCTTTTAAACTTTTTTACAATTTTGGAATACCGGGCGCCGGTTACGATGATCCTTTAATGTCGCCGAAAGACGTGTACAAGCTTAATCCGCGACCTTATATAATTATGTATCAATAGCAATTCGGCTGCGCCGAATTGCTTAGGAGTTTTGCCAAAAAGCATACTCCGGTTTTTATTACCGTTTTTTACTTTTGCAAGACTCTATGCTTTTTTATAATGATTCGTGTTTGGCAAAACTCCACGCTTTGATTTCCAAATAGAAAGATTCGCTTTTTTTTAATGACTTGTGTTTGGCAAAACTCCACGCAAGGTTAAGATTTTACGAAAAGTTTGTAATACAGCAACAAAAACTTGTAGCCGATGTACGGGAAAAGTCTGAAAAATTTAAATGGGTTGTTAAAACAATAGCCTATCCATTCAAGCCCGGAATTAAACGCGGCGCGGGACGGGTGTTTTTTCTTTTCCGCGAATACGTCGAAAATGTCGCTGCACCACAGTCTCATGCCCTCTCCAAGAGCGAGATTGTTTCTGGCAATCCAGCGTTCTTTGCCGCGTATGCCCGTCCCCGCCAGCAATAACGCCGGAGACGCTTTTTTTATAGCTTTTATGATGGTCGCTTCTTCATACTTTTTAAAATAACCGGGGAAACGCCCTACAATGCGAAGGCGCGGGAATGTCTGCCTGATATTTTGTTCTGTTTTTAAAAGGATTTTCCTCTTGCCGCCGAGCAGGTAACAGGAAAATTCGCGGTTTTCCAGAATGGTAAGTATGCTTATGATAAAATCGAACGGCATATAACGATACGCTTTTTTCCCTGTAAGGAACTTTATTCCGCCGATTATACTCTTGGAGATGGGAATAACCAAAGACGCCCTTGTAACATAAGAACGGTACTCGCCGCTTCTTCTTGCGCGCAGTAAATCCCATAAAGATAAAAGAACAATGTTATGCTCTTTTTTTTCTTTTAGAAGATCATACACAACAGAGCTAAGATTCTCCGGCGCGATAATATCAATCGGGACTTTAAGCAGGCTTATTCTCTGCTGGATTTCGCTTGTTTCAGTTTCCACGAATCTTTCTCCAGTAATAAAATGCGTACTGCCGCCGCGCAATAAAGAGCGGCAGTTTCCGTTCGTAAAACGGTATTACCAATAGTTAACGGTTTAAAACCGTTTTCCAAAAAGAGAGAAACCTCTTTTTCGGAAAATCCCCCTTCCGGTCCTATGGCAAATGTTACAAAAGAGGGCATACTATTAAGATACTCGTGAAGGCTTTTCTGTTCAAGCCCTCTTTGATGGTGAAATAATAACCCAAGTGAATTTATTGTAGTTTTTTCTTGTAGTTTTTTCCAATAGTTAAAAAGTTCATTTATTGTAATCGGTTGATGAAGGGCAGTCGCTGTTTTGGAACCGCTCTGCTGTCTTGCCTCTTTTATAATTCGTTCCCAGCGTGAAAATTTTTGCCCTTTTTCGGTTGAGGTTTTCGCTATCGAAAAATCGGATGTAAATGGGACAATTTCCGTTATTCCGCCTTCAGCCGCCTGACGGACAATCAAGTCCATTTTATCCCCCTTGGGCAGAGCCTGAAATAAAATTATCGGCGGTAAAGTATTTTCCTGCCCATGCGTAAGATTTTCCGCGGCGCTGCATTTTCCCGTTATTACGCCGCGTTCAATAGAAATTACCTGTACAAGGGTTTCTTTTCCGTTGGGTAAAAGAGCGGGGAAAAATTCCCCTATCGCGAGGCGGCGTACATTAACAAGGTAATGATAGTCATTGTCCGTAAGCCGGACAATACCGTCCCCGCCGCTTTGTGAAAAATCCGGCTCTTTATGAAAAATAAATTGTTTCATGCCTTATGACGCAAGAACCAGATTTTCCTCTGCTTCTTCCTGCAGTTGTTTTAATGTTTTTGAGTTCTTCATCAAATTTTGATACGTTTTATTCTCAAAAATTTTCATCGCTTCCTGCAGTTGAACGTCGTACTCCAAATCATAAACAGGGGCAAATGTCGTTCTGTTTAATTCATTTCTGATGAGCCTTTTTAGCAAAGCCAGGTTGATTTTGTATTCGCGTTCAAGCCCCTGCGCGAAAGCTTCAACTTGCGCGGGAGTCGCCTTTGGATTTTTTTCGGCGAATTCCGGTATCTTGTTTGCGTTAATAAGCAGGTTTAATTTTTCCGCGTCCGCTTCCGTATATTCGGGGAATTTTACTTCGCGATCCGGCGGTATGCCCACTTTATCAATATTAACGTCGCTCGGCGTATAGTAACGTGCGGTGGTTATTTTAAAACCTGTTCCGCTTAAAGGATAAACCTGCTGAACTGATCCCTTGCCGAAAGTATTTTCCCCGACCAGATAAGCCCTGCCGCGATCCTTAAGCGCTCCTGCGACAATTTCCGAAGCGGAAGCGGAACCTTTGTTTATCAGCACGATGACGGGAATATCGGGGGCGACAAGGGTGGATTTTCTCGCGTTAAAATCTCGGTTTTCCGACGCGATTCTTGATCTTGTCCGCACGACAAGTCCGCCGTCTAAAAACAGGTTGGAAATTTCTACGGCTGCGTCCAGTCTTCCGCCGTAATTGTTACGCAAGTCCAGTATAAGACTGCTGTAATTTTTATCTTTAAATTCGTTGATAGCATCCCTCGCTCTTTCGGCGGACATCGGGGTAAAGGTGAGAAGTTTTAAATAGCCTGTGCTGCCAATCATGGCGTGCTTGACTGTAGGCACTTCGATAATCGCCCTGACAAGCGTTACAGGGAACTCCATTTTTTCTCCGCGGCGGATAACAAGGTTTACGCTCTCTCCGGGCGTTCCCCTAAGCATGGAAAGTACTTCGTCCATTGTAATAGTTTCAGTCGCTACATCGTTAATTTTTACAATAAAATCGCCCGGGTTTATTCCGGCGCGCCAGCCGGGTGTGTCTTCGATGGGAGAGACAACTTCCACCCACATCGGTTTTCCGTCCGGTCTTGGGGCGACGGCTTTTATAATGTTAAGCCCTACGCCGCCAAAGCTTCCCTGCGTTGTATCGTTTAAATCTTTCATGTCCGATTCAGATAAAAATGTCGAATATGGGTCTTCCAGAGCGCCGAACATACCGTTCATCGCTCCCTCAAAAACAATTCTTGGGTCTACTTCTTCTACATAATTGCGAATAATAAAGTCGTATACATTCTGCATTATGTTCGTATAATTGCGAACCTGACTCTGCGTATTTGCCGTTCCCGAATTCAGTTGTAAATTCCCCTGCGCGGAAGCTCCCGGAATTAACGCAAAAGTAAATAGCAGGCAGAAGGTAACTGTTGCTGTAATCCACACAAAGGTAAAGGGTGATTTTTTATACTTCTTATCCATAATAACTCCTGATATAATTATGATATATTTAATATAAAAAGTGTAGTAAATAAGGCAGGAATATGGCGGGAAAGAAAAAAATAGGTAAAAAGCTTACCGCGGTTATAATTACCGGTTTATTATTTTTTATAATTACCGGTTTGCATTTGCTTGGGGTTTTTCATTTTTTGGAATACAAATCCTATGATATGAGGGTCAGGTTTTGGGCGGATTCCATTTACAGCCGCCCTTCCGATGAAATTGCCGTAATCCTGCTGGATCAGGACAGTATTGACTGGGCGCAGAGGGAAAGGGGCTGGGGCTGGCCGTGGCCCCGGCAGGCGTATGCCGAAATTGTGGATTACATGAATTTAAGCAAGGCAAAGTCGATAGCTTTTGACGTTATTTTTTCCGAGCCTTCCGTTTACAGAAACGCCAAACAGGACGAGATAATAGATAACGCCGTAAAAAATCTGGAACAAGCCGCGGCGGAAAACACCGCAAACCCAAAATCGCGCCTTGCCGAAGCCGCAAGCCAACCCGGAAGAACAGTTTTCGGAATCGCGATTGAAGCCTTACGCAGTTTAAGCGCCAGGGAAGATGATAACGCTTTTATTAACGCGTCAAAAAATTACGGTCATGTGGTGCAAACCGTTATGTTTAGCAGTCAGACGGGAAGCGCGGCTGTCTGGTCTGATGATATAAAAGCGCCTTTGTTCCAGCCTGAAAATTTCGGTTCCATGCTGGAGCGTTTTAGCGTCGGAGAAAATGAAAAGGCGCAGTTCCCGATTGCCGGATTAAGAGACGCCGCCGCCGCTTTGGGAAGCGTTACGGGCGTATCGGATTCCGACGGAATTATAAGACGGTTAAAACCTTTTACATTGTTTGACGGTAAAGCGATACCCGGTCTTTCTTCCGCGTCCTTTATTGTTTCGGGAAAAGGACGGCAACTAGTTTACAATAAAAAAAGCGGCGTAATTGAATGGGAGGGAATATCGATCCCTGTTGATAAAAACGGCAATACCCTGTTACGGTTTCACGGACTTTTAGATAAATATATTCCTTACAAGGCGATGGATATATTGATAAGCGCGCAAGCGCATAAAAACGGCGATGAAGAGTATATGGAATCTGATTTCTTTTTGAGTCCCGATAATTTTAAAGATAGTTATGTGTTTTTTGGTTTTTACGCGCAGGGACTTTTTGATATTTTTAACACGCCGATATCTTCCGTGTATCCGGGAATGGGCTGCCATATAACAATGCTTGATAATATGCTCCGGGGCGATTTTATCCGCGAAAGCGCCGAGTGGCTTAACTTGCTGATTCTTCTTGCGGTTATAAGTTTGTTGGTATGTCTGACAATTTTTTCAAACCGTATTTCCCTTTCCGTTACGGGAATGGCGATTATTATTTTAGCGATAATTACCGGCTCTTTTGCCGCTTATCAGTTCGGCGGTCTGTGGCTGCCCATGGTAACATATCTTGCGGGAACGCTCGCCGCTTTTATTACCGTAACCCTTTACAACTACGCGACAGAAGGCAGCCAAAAACGATTTATTAAATCAGCTTTCTCGCAGTATCTGTCCCCCAAAGTTATTGAACAGATCATACATGATCCTTCCCAATTAAAACTTGGAGGCGAGAAAAGAGAGATGACCGCAATCTTTACGGATGTTCGCAGTTTTTCTACAATTTCCGAAGCCCTTGGCGATCCGGCAAAACTTGTAGAACTGCTGAATTTTTATCTTACAAGGATGAGCGATATTGTTCTTGATAATCAGGGAACAATAGATAAATACGAGGGGGACGCGATAATCGCGTTTTTCGGCGCTCCTATTCACATGGAAAATCACGCCGCGCTTGCGTGCCGCGCCGCCGTTTACATGAAAAAGGCGGAGGTGGAGATCAACCGGGAAGCGCTTGCGCTGGGACTTGTTACGCCGGAAGTTATGAAAGTTATGTCGGAAAAAAGGATAATAAGCGGCATTGACGACCCCTGTCCGCTGTTTACAAGGCTTGGTATCAACACAGGGGATATGGTTGTGGGTAACATGGGCACTCCCAACAAAATGGACTATACAATCATGGGAAACGCGGTAAATTTGGCGGCGCGGTTAGAGGGGGTTAATAAACAGTATGACACAGGCGGTATCCTGATTAGCGAATATACAAGAGCGCAGTTGGGTAATGAGTTTATTTTGCGTCCATTAAACAGGGTGCGCGTTGTCGGTATTAATACCCCCTTGCGGCTTTATGAACTGCTGGAAATCGCGTCCGAAGCCCCGCCTGAATTGACGAAAATGGTAAAAAACTGGGAACAGGCGTTTAATTTTTATGAAAAACGCGATTTCCAATCGGCTCAGAATATATTCCAAACAATCTGCGAGAAAAATAAAAGCGATTTAACGGCGAAAAAATATCTTAACAGATGCGTCAAATTTATGTCTTCTCCGCCGGACGAAAAAGTCTGGGATAATGGAGTGGATAATTTAACAGAAAAATGATAATATTATACAGAGGGAAAAAATGAAGAAAGTTTTAGTTCTTTTATTTTTAACTTTATTTACCGCAGGTATTGCGGCGGCGCAGGTTTCAGTCGGCGGGACTCTTTATGTTGCTGTTAAAACATTAACGCTTAAATCGGGTACGGGTTTTTTTACAGACAATAAGGGGATATTAAATTACGGAGACAGAGTTACGGTAATAAAGATCGATGGTAATTTTGCTGAAGTTAAAAGCATCGCAGATCCTTCATTAACCGGTTGGACTGCAACAGCTAACCTTTCCGCAAAACGAGTAGTGTCGAGATCCTCAAATACTGCGTCGGCAAAAGAAGTTGCTCTTGCGGGAAAAGGATTTAGTCAGGAAGTTGAAGATTCATACAAGAACCAGAAAAGCAATCTTAACTATGCCGATGTGGACAAAACCGAAGAGATAACGGTTAACGAGAATGAGCTAAAAAAATTCCTTGTAGAAGGTCATTTGAAAATGGGGGATAATCAGTGAACCCCAAAAAAGTTATGATCTTTTTATTAATAAGTCTTTTTCTTGCCGGAACGACTTTTTCGTGTATACTTTTTTCAAACACCATGAGTGTGGTCAACGCATCCGCTAAAGCCATAAAAGCCATAGACTCCGCCGCGCAAGAATTTAAACCGGAGCAGGAATACTACATCGGCAGGGCGGTAGCGGCAACTATCCTTACATCTTACAAACTTTATACTGAGGATCAAAAACTGACTTCTTACTTAAACAATATCTGCGCGGCAATAACAATTAATTCTTCGCGTCCGAATATTTATAACGGTTATCATGTTGCTATGCTGGACAGCAATGAAATAAACGCTTTCGCGACTTCCGGCGGACATATTTTTGTTACGCGCGGACTTGTTAACGCCGCTAAATCCGAAGACGCGCTTGCCGGAGTAATCGCGCATGAAGTCGCCCACATTCAATTACAGCATAGCATTAAAGTAATCAAGAACAGCCGTACTAATAAGGCTCTTTCGGCTACGGGTACGGCTGTTTTGGTTACAGGCACGGCGGTGGTTGGCACGCTGGCAAGTACGGATGTCAGTGATTTAAACAATTTTACAATGGCTGTAAACGAGTCAGTCGGGGAAGTTGTACAAACGCTTGTTGATAATGGTTATTCACAAAATCAAGAATTTGAAGCCGATAATACCGCAATGTCGCTTATGGCAGGCGCCGGATATGATCCGTCGGGTTTGATTGATATGCTTAAATCTTTAAGCAAAGTACAAAAAAAGGGCGTGGGTTTCGGCAAGACGCACCCAAAACCCGCTCAACGCATAACCAATGCTAAAAAAACAGTAGGAAAATATAAAGTTGTAGATACAAGCGTAAGAAACGCAAGATATGCTTCTATGTCAAAATAGGCTTAATTAGCCAAAGGAGATCTTTAATTATGATAAACAAAAGAAAAACTAAAATCGTATGTTCTTTAGGTCCCGCATCCTCCGAAGAGTCCGTAGTACGCGAACTTATACTTGCCGGAATGAATGTGGCGCGTCTGAATTTTTCTCACGGGAATAACGAAACGCACCGCGCTTCTGTAGATCTCGTCCGGCGTCTTTCCAAAGAGATGGGAATCCCCATCGCGCTTCTGCTGGACACCAAAGGACCTGAGATACGAACGGGCATGGTGGAAAATGACGGCACTGTTACGATAAATAAAGGCGACAATGTTACTATTTTTACCGATGATTCTTTTACCGTTGCGGCTGAAAACGGAAAGCCCGCGCGTATTTCATTATCGTGGAAAGAAGCGGGAGAAAAATTGCAAAACGGACATCGCGTTCTTATTGCGGACGGGCTTCTTGAACTTGAAGTGATTGATACCGCGGGGGGCGTCAAGTGCCGCGCAAACAATACCGCCGTCATTGGAAGCAAGAAAAACGTCAATCTTATCGGCGTACACGCCGGACTTCCCATTATCGGCGAGCAGGACAAGAAAGACCTGGAATTCGGCATCGAAATGAATCTTGATTATGTCGCCGCGAGTTTTTTGAGCTTTCCCCACGAAGTAACCGAGATAAGAAAATTCCTTGAAAGCCATTCTTCCCGCATGAAAATAATAGCTAAAATTGAAAGCGGCGAAGGCTTGGAAAATATAAAAGAAATCGCCAACCTTGCGGACGGCATAATGGTAGCGCGCGGCGACCTTGGCGTACAGCTCCCCACCGAGCAGATTCCCCTTGCGCAAAAACACATTATCAATACGAGCCGCAGGGCGGGAAAACCCGTCATTACCGCGACCCAAATGCTGGACTCAATGATACATAATCCGCGCCCCACACGCGCGGAACTGACCGACGTAGCAAACGCGATACTCGACGGAACCGACGCAATCATGCTCTCCGGCGAGACCGCGCAGGGAGCGTACCCGGTGGAATCGGTAAAGACTATGGACAAAATAGCGTGCGTCATTGAGCAGTCGGATGAATTCCGCATACGCATGAGAAATTTTCACGAAGAATGTCATTCCGAAGCGCACAACCCTAAAGAAAACTTAGGTATCATCATGTCGAGATCAGGCGTTGAAATAGCGACGGCGGTAAAAGCGAAAGCCATAGTAACGCCGACCCAAAGCGGCAATACCGCGCGAATCCTAAGCGTATTCAGACCCGACGAGCCGATTCTTGCCGTAACCACAGAAGCGCGCACTGAGCGCATTATGCAGTTATACTGGGGCGTTAACACCAGCATCAGGTCGAAAGTTGAAGATTCGGAAGCCATGATACACAACACCATGAAAGTTGTTTCGGAGACCGGGGTAGCGGGAATATCGGATAAGATAGTTCTCATTGCCGGCTTGCCGCTTGAAAGCCCGAACATGATAAACAATATCCGCGTTGTAATTATAGGGACAGTTCTCGCCCGCGCAAGCGCCGGCGGTCACGCAAATCCCGAGATTATTCGCGCGCAGGGCAAGATAGTCCACGCCGCAACCCCCGATGAAGCCCGCAAAAAAATCATGTCAGCAGGCAAAGGCATTATACTCATTTGCAAAGAGCTTACCGAAGACTACATATCCGTTATCAGCATGGTAAGCGGAATCATTTGCGAAGGAGTCTCGGTAATCTGCGAAGAAAAACTGCGCCTCTTTAACCCCAATCTTGTCTGGCTTACCAACATAAGAGACGCCTCAAAAAAACTTGAACACGGATTAACGGTAACAATAGACGGGAAAGAGCTACTTGTTTATGAGGGCGCGATTTAACGACACCAATCTTCTGTTTTTAGACCTTTTATTTTAGAGAAATGTTTAATATTGTGTGATACGAGTACCGCATTCACGCTTATAGCAGATGACGCTATAAGCATATCCATATTGTCAAGAATCTGCCCTGATTTTTCCAATATTGTTCTAATATCTCCGTAAACTACGGCAGAAGCGTCATCAAAGGCAATTACATTTAGTTTAGCAAGTATTTCGTTAAGCCAGAAATCAAGCTGTTTTGAGTAATTTCTTTTAAGACCAAACATTAATTCGGCATAAGTTATTGCGCTTATGCAAAATTCATCTTTGTTATGTTCCGCCACTTTTTTGCGCACACTCTTTGGATTATCCTTCATAAAAAAACTGGCGGTATCTGTGTCGAACATATATATCATAAACGCACCTCGCGCGCTTTAACATTTTTACGTCCAACATCGAAATCAGGAAAAGTCGGCATATCTTTTATTATTTCCGCCCAAGATTTCTGCGATTTCTCGAAAATAATTATTTTGCCGTTTTTTTTTGTAATATATACCTCATCCCCATCAACGCGGAATTCTTTAGGCAGGCGTATCGCCTGAGAACGTCCGTTCATAAATACTTTTGCCGTTGGAATATTCATAATAAGCCTCCGTATTTAGTATATACCTATAATATATACCATATGGAGGAAAAGTCAACATATTTAAATGAAAAATGCCAATCAAAAATATTACTTGAATTTTAATTCACTAAAGACACAAGGTTTTCCCAAACGAATACCTTGATCAATTACATTGAAACAGGCAAAAGAACGCCGAATTTATATACGCTTTTGAGTATTTGCAATGCCTTACAAATCAGCCCTGCGGTGCTTTTTGAAGTACAGGACGCGGAACGAAAAGAAGCAAGAGAAACGGTCATTAATCTGGTATCACGATTTATGTAAAAACAACAGTTTATGTACAAGAGAACTATTTAACCAATTTTAATGGACCGTATACCTCTAATAATCCATAGTTGTTATTTTCTAAATCTTCTATTTTGGGTTTTACGTTAATAATTAAATCAGCCAATGTTTTTGAACTATTATTACCTGTCTTTATTAATATTACCTTTGGCGGAAAGCCTTTTAATTCTAATAAATCCAAAAAATCATTATCTTTGGTTATTATGATATATCCATTCTCTAATGCGTAATTCCATATATCTATGTCTTTAACCGGAACTGTAAGATTAATT
>Ga0268262_10001752_pt1 | contig 26159 bp, 21 predicted proteins | sample TergutNc150P3_FD_190354 | JGI IMG/M metagenome (GOLD analysis project Ga0268262, IMG submission 190354) | Nasutitermes corniger P3 segment gut microbial community from laboratory colony in Florida, USA - Nc150 P3 (SPAdes) (version 2) | ecosystem: Host-associated > Arthropoda: Insects >... | reverse complement strand
GATATTATCAAGCAGTTGGTCGATAATATCCTTTTCTTTCTTTTCCTTCTTTCGTGCCATGACCATTTTCTCTCCTTCGGTATTTCTACCATTTTATGGTCATTTACACAATTTTTAGGATAGGCTCATCTTCGTACAAAAACCCTTGATCTCTTTCCTTTGTGATCTTCTCTTCCTTCGTGTCCTTTGTGAGAAACCTATTAAAAAAAACTTTCCAGCGGACCTAAATACGATTTAAACGGCGGATTATCCTTGGGATAGATAACAACCCGCTCCAGTACAAGCCCCGCTTCCAGTGCGCTTACTGAAATTTCCTGAACGCCTTTTTCAAAATTAAATGACGCTTTAGTTACGCGAATGTTATCCAAGACTCCCTGACACCATCTTTCATCTGAAGGGCTTCCGGCGCGGAAATCATCGGGAACCGTTATTATGATCTGTTTTTCGCCTTTGGAATTTTCAAGCCGGCATCTTAGCGGGCGTTTGTTTTGCACCGAATTAACGGGAGTCGTCCACACTTCTATCGTGTACTCGCCGCTTTTTTCAATCAGGAAACGGTATGTAAGAGACGGCTTTTCTTCATTTTCTTCAAAATCTGAAGTAACGGGAAATACTTTCATGCCGCATCCGGTTCTGCCGTAATTTTTTAGCTCTGTAAAAGCGCCTTTTGGGACGTCTTTTTTGGCGCAGAAATGATTTGCGTTAATCGCAATTACATTGTTGTTTTCCAAGAATGTCTTTTCAGGTAAATCAGTATTTATAACTTTTGCTCTTACCTCGACCGCTACCCTAGTCTCTTTATCTTTTATAATAAATCTGGCTTTTTCTTCCTGATGTTTGTCAAGTTTGTCTCTATTGCACCTAACACTTATTTCTGACTGATACTCAACCGTTCCTTTTTTTGAACTGATCTCAAGCCACGGGTATTCTTTATCAAACTCAACTGTATAATCTAGTTTGCTTATTCCGTCATTGGCTATTTCCAGTATCACCTCGTCATTTCCCGCATAAAGAAAATCGTCAACAATGACAGTCATGGGATGACCGTAAGTTTTAGTGTAGATTCCTTCTCTGTCTTTTCTTGAAACAACCAAGCGCGGTTTGTAAGCGGGCTCAACTTGAATTCTTACGGGGTATCTGCAATTATCCTCGTTCCATTTTGTAAAACCGACGTGCTGTTCCATTTCCATGCCTGACCATTTGCCGCCGTTAAAATTATGGAATTCATTTTTAAGAGAACGATCTTTTTCTATGCAAATGGTTACAAGATCGGCGTATATATTGGCGAGTTTCTTTCCCTGTCCGGCGAAATGCCTGTTTTTCCCGGCATACAAGTGCATTTTTAACAAATTAATACTGGATTTCGCCGGGAAATATATCATGCTGTAGTACGCGTTTTTTTCGCTTTTGCTTAGCGAGGAAAATATTTCTTCGTTTTGTTTATCGATTTTATCCGCAATAGCCAATATTCTGTCGGCTTCAAGATAATGGCAGGGGTTGTAAATGTCGGAGTTAAGAGCTTCAGGACGCCTTGCGGCGTTCAGTCTTAAAAAGCCGTGCAGAACGTCCGCCATTTTTTCGCGGGTTTCTTTTTTCACACCGGGGAAATTTTTATTAAACCAAAGAGACGTATACTCGTCTATGCTGTTAGGCGCTTTTGTTCCCCATTTTTCAAAATCGTAGGCAAGATCCATAAAATAATTAAGAGGAACTTCGTTAAATTTTATATCGCCTACGTTTACAATCCATATATCTTTAATTCCGTAATCATAAGCCATGCTCATCTGTTCCCACGTTCTTTCATAAGAGGTTGACATTACCCACTCGTATGAAATAGGTCCGCCGTGGTAATCAAAATGGTAGTACATGCCAAAACCGCCTTTACGCCCGCGAATATCCGCGGTGGGCAGGGTGCGCATAAAGCCGAAGTTGTCCTCGCATAACATGCAGATAACGCCGTTAAGCTCGTCCCAGTCTTTTAAGCCCTCTGCTCCCTCTTTACCGTAAAAGTATTCTTCAACTTCCTTGTAAAGAGCGAGCACTTGCGGGACTTCTTCTATATTCGGGTTAACGTGCTTTTTTATCAGTTCGCGCTGGTTTTTAATTATATCTTTTAACAAATCAATATTTTCTTTAAGCGATGAATTGTCGCCTAACATGGAGCTGTCGCGCTCTCCGCGCATTCCTATCGTGATTATTTTTTCGTACTTGCCGCTTCTTATAAGAGCGTCTTCCCAGTATTTTAAAAGTCCGTTTTTGTTTTTATAATAATTCCACTCATTGCCGTAGACCGAATTCGGTCCTCTTACCTTGTCCCATTCCTCGCTTGCGCGAAGACACGGCTCATGATGAGAGCCGCCCATTAGTATACCGTAAATGTCGGCTAATTCTTCGTTAAGGCTTCCCGGTCCGTCCAGCGGGAAACAGGAAGTCCACATGGCCGGCCACAGGTAATTTCCTTTAAGCCGCAGTAAAAGTTCAAAAACATGATCGTACATATCCGCGGTAAAGCCCTTAAAATGCCCGAACGTCCATGTTCCAAAGCACGGCCATTCATCGTTAATAAAAAATCCCCTGTATTTTACGCTTGGTTCTTTGGAAACTGTCTCTATGTCTTTTTCTATTTTTAGGTCTTTACGGCGGACGGGTTCAATATCTCCCCAGAAATGCAATGGGGAAACGCCGATGTATTCAGATAACGCGAATATGCCGTAAATTGTTCCGCGCTTGTCGCTTCCGCAGACAAGCAACGCCTTATCTATAAACTTTATGCTGAAAACTTCCCTCTTGCCTCTAATCGCAGAAGGATCGTATTTTCCCTCGCGTACAAGCGTATCCGTAAAAGCGCTTTTTCCCAATGTGGCGAAAATAACGGTATTCGGTTTTGTTTCGCCTAACGGAACTTTTTCTGTAAAAACGGGATATGTTCCGCATACTTTTTTAAAATCCAACGCCGCTTTTTTAGCTATTCTTTTTACGCCCTCAAAGGCTCCGTTTTCAACAACAAATGTAAATTTACTCATTTTTTTACCCTGTCGGGACGTAAAACTTCCGCCCCATTGCGATAGACATGACTTGCTTTCGCGCCTTCGTCAAGATAACAATGTATTATAACTCTTATAACCCTTTCAAGAGAATTCTTAATTTTCGGCTCCTGTGTTGAAAAAAGGGCAAGTTCTTCCGCCCTGCCGCTTTTTCTCAGCGCGGTGCATGGGTTAATGGCGGAAAGATCGTCCGTTACGGAAAACATTACGGAAACAACATCGCCCTCTTCCAGCTTGTTTAAATTAAGCAATTCGTCGTACACCAAACCGATTTGGCGGCAAATATCGTCCTCTGTGTTTTCACATTGAACCGCGCCCCTTAACGCGTAAAGTTTTTTCATCAATTTCCCCCTGAAAGAGCGATAATAAACGCTTCCGTCAAAATAATAATAATCCCATATACTATTAATACAAGATAAATCAGTATTTTTACAAGATAAAATCTGCGATCGCGAATACTATGATAAATTTTTACGGACAATTTATAAAACGCGCAAATACATGTAAAAAATGAGGAATACCGTATTATTCTAAGCAGTAAAAACAGGGTTGTATCGCTGAAATTAAAATCTATAATATAAACTATCAGCGCGGTTAACGAAACGCCGAAACTCAGTAACAGTATCCAAAGGGCGGGATCTGTTATACTTTTTAAATTATTCTTCAATTTTCCCCTTCCCTGTCCCTATACAGGTTGCCAAAAAATCAATATATGTATTATTATAATACAGTATGAAAAAATTTTTTATCACCCTGCTTATATTGATTATCATTGCGGGCGTCGCTTTTATGTTCGGCTGGGCGCAGTTTTCGGTTCCCCCGGGAAAATTCGGCGTTATCAATTCAAAAACGCATGGAATTGATCCAAAACCTGTGCGTTCAGGCGAATTCCGCTGGATTTGGTATAAATTGATACCTACAAATGTAAAAATTTCCGTTTTCAGTCTTGATTATAATAAATATCCCATTAATTTTAACAGTTCTTTGCCGTCAGGGGAAACCTATGCCGATTTTATCGGGCTTACAAACGCCGACTTTTCATGGAATCTTAAGGGCGAATTAAGTTTTCGGCTTGACCCTGAAACGCTTATTCCCGTCGTAACTCAAAATAATATTTTAACCCAGGAAGATTTAGACGCATATTTACAGTCCGCCGCGCAAAATATCGAAAATCTTCTGTTAAGACTGCTTTCTTCCCAGGGAACGGACAGCGCCAGACTGGAAAATTTAATGTCAGGAAACCCTGACGCGGACTTGGAGTTGGAAATAAAAGAGAATTTCCCCGAAATTTGCGATTTTTCCATTAAAATTAAATCGGCAAAATACCCCGATTTTGTCCTTTACAGACAACTGCGCCTTATTTACGAAGATTATCTTACCAAACAGCGTGAATATGCCGTATCTTCCTTTGGAAAAAGAGCGGAAAACCACATAGAAAACCAAATGAAGTTTGAAGAACTTGAAAAATACGGGGAACTGCTTTCAAAATACCCCATTCTGCTTGATTATTTGACGATGGAGAAAGGCGAAAATAAAAAACAGTAACCCAAGATTCCGTTTGTTGTTGAATAAATCAGAGAAATACTGTATTTATATTAATTAGGAGTTCTTATGCAAAAGGCGGCAGCCTTATTTTTAATACTTTTTTTAGGCTATTCTGTCCTGCTTTTTGCACAGGATGAAAACGAACCTGATGTCGAACCTGATTGGGATGATTTTAAATACGAATTATACACCAGAGGCGACCAAACTTTTTCTATTTCCTTAGGAGTAGGTTTCCCGATAGTTTTTATAAATCAAGGTGAGGAAATCGATCTTAATATCACTCCGCCGATAGGCGGGACAGGCGCCCTAACCTATATTTATTATTTTAATTCACGTTTGTTTGCAGGCGGAGAACTTAGTCTTTTATTCCTGCCGACAATAGCGGAAAATACGGTATTCATTACCTCGCTTGGAGGAAGAGTGGGCACTCAATTTATTCTGGGAAAGTTTGAATTTCCTATTTCTGCGGCTCTCGGCACGACAATCCAGACATATCTTGATAAAGGGTATTTTGGTTATTACATGAAAGCGGGAGGCTGCGCGCTTTTCAGAGCGACTCATGAATGGTCATTCGGGTTATCGTCAAACTTTTGCTGGTACCCTCAATGGACGAGTGATCCTAAAAAAAATATCGACGGGCTTTTCGTTGATTTATCTCTTGTCGCGCGGTATCATTTTTAATGGATAGGGTTAAAACATGAAAAAAACTTTAATAAAATTATTAATTCTCTTTTCGATTGTTTTTGCGTTTGTTTCCTGTAATGATCCTATATTTTTCATAGTCCATGAGGAAATTCCGATACTTAAACCGTTTATTGACGGATCGCCTACAAATTTTGTCACACTTGGCGACAATATATATGTCGCGTCCGGAAAAAAGATTTTTATTTTCAGAAAAAACGCCAATAAATGGGCTAAATGGAATGAATTAGACGGCCGCATAGGAGGGCTTGCGGCTACAAACAATTCACTTTATGCGTTTTATTTAAATAGTAAGGACAGCGGCGGCGGAAGAATAAGAAATTGTACTTCCGGCAGTAATTTAAGTTTGTCAAATGTTCAATCAATTCACGCGGCAGAGGACGTTCTGTTTGCCTGTACCAGAAATGATAATAATTATACAATTTCTTATATAAATGATACTTCCCCCGGGAGTTTTAAAAGTATCGCGGACTCCAACTCCGAACTACACGGCGCGGCTTTTGACGGTACATACTATTATCTATGCGTCAATGAAGGAATTTATTATGTGGATAAATCTCAAATTGATACCGCTTCAGATTTACCGGTTCTAGGAGATAACTTCAACTTTACCGGAATTATCAAATTGGGAAAAGACTATGTTGCGGCAATTACCAATGACGGAAAACTTTATGAAATCCAGAACGCGGCAATAATAAGAGAAGCGGCTAAATTCTCCGATTCTCGTCATTCAACAGGCGCGCTTGCTCTTTGGTATAGAGACATAAATGATACAATGCCAAGTTTGCTTCTTGCAGGCAGAAAGGAAATGTATTACTCTACATCTTCAAACTATACAAACGGCTATGTTGAAATTACATTAGATACTATTAAAGGCGAAATATCGGGATCGAGTTTCAGAGACCCCGGAAAAGACTCGCCGTCCAGTATTGATAATTATGATCGTTATGTGTCATCTTTGGGGAAAAAACCCGTAAATCACATTATTCAGGCGCCCGCGGCTATAAACGAAAAAATGACTCTCTTTGCCTCCACGCAGCAAAACGGCGTTTGGTCATACAAAAACCGCGGCGATGGTAAGGGCGAACAATGGAATGCGGAAGAATAATCCGCTGTTTCTAATCAAATGGACGAACTATTTAACGAAAAAAATAAATCAACCGATTGCAGTCCTCTTGCGGACAGAATGCGCCCGCGCACTCTTGAGGACATTATAGGGCAGGATCACATTGTAGGTCAGGGAAGGCTTTTACGCCGCGCTATTCAGGCGGATAGGCTTTCGTCAATTATTCTCTACGGTCCGCCGGGGACTGGTAAAACTTCTCTTGCCGCGGTTATAGCCAATACAACCCGCGCCGCTTTTGAAAAATTAAACGCCGTTCTTTCCGGCGTAAAAGACATACGCGAAGTAATAGACCGCTCGGACGACCGTTTCAGGCTTTACGGCAAAAGAACTATCCTATTTGTAGATGAAGTCCACCGCTGGAATAAAGCCCAGCAGGACGCTCTTCTTCCCTGGGTAGAAAACGGCACGGTAATACTCGTAGGCGCGACGACGGAAAATCCCTTTTTCGAGGTGAACCGCGCTCTTGTAAGCCGAAGCCGCATTTTCCAGTTAAAACCAATGGGACAGCCTGAACTGCTTGAAACAGCGCGGCGGACTCTTACGGATAAAGAACGCGGTTACGGAAAATGGAAAATCAGTTTTGAGGAAGGAGCGTTAGAACACATAGTTGAAGTAGCGGGCGGAGACGCAAGAAGTCTTCTTAACGCGATAGAACTCGCCGTAGAAACAAGCGTTACGCCGTGGCCGCCCAAGGAAGGCGCAAAGATTAACATTTCCATGGAAGCGGCTGAAGAAAGCATACAAAGGCGCGCCCTTCTCTACGACCGCGACGGCGACTACCATTTTGACACTATCAGCGCGTTTATAAAAAGCGTCAGGGGAAGCGACCCCGACGCCGCTCTGTACTGGTTAGCGAAAATGGTGCGCGCCGGAGAAGACCCGAAATTTATTTTCAGGCGAATGATTATCCTAGCGAGCGAAGACGTCGGTCTCGCGGATCCAAACGCGATCTCCGTCGTTATCTCCTGCGCCCAGGCTTTTGAGCGAATCGGCTTTCCTGAGGGGAACTTTCCGCTTGCCCACGCGTGTTTGTACCTTGCCACCGCGCCTAAATCAAATACAACCATGTCTTACTTTGACGCTCTCAAAGCGGTGGAAAGCGAGGACGCGGAAGTCCCCAATCATTTGCGCGACGCAAGCAGAGACGCGGAAAGTTTCGGTCACGGAGAGGGATATGTCTATCCTCACGCATACCGCGATCATTGGGCGGCTCAGCAGTACCTGCCAAACTCATTGCGCGGAAGAACTTTTTACATTCCGTCGTCATCGGGCTACGAGGAAAAAATAAAAGAAGATGTTTTAAGAAAACGCGAATTACAGGCGGCGATTGTTTTAGGTTCGCAAAATTCAGACGCTGACGGAGAATTTTTAACATGGTCTGCGGCGGCAAAAGGACGCGAGGGCTGGTTTAAACGCCTTGAATCGGGAAGAAGCCGGCTGTTGTTAAACGACAGGGATGCGATTTTTACGGCGGCTTGCGTCTCGCGGCAGGATCGGGTGTTAATTCCTCTGGCAAACGACGGTCTTCTGCTTTGGGAAAGCCTTCGCAAATGCCCCGAAGGTCTTACAGCCGCGCTTGTAAACAACGCCGCCGCAAAAGACGCTCTTTATCAATACGCCTCTGTGTTAGACGAAACTGAAAAACCGTTAATCGCCGTAACCGAAGAAATTTTACCCAATCCCAAGGAGTGCGAAGAATGGTTTTCATGCTCTGAATTTGAACATATCCTGATTCGCGCCGTCAGATTAACCGTCAGCCCCAAAGTTCTGGCATCCCGCGCGAAAGCCATTTTAGCGAAAAAGGGCAATACGGTATTACTCTGCTCCCCGCCCCGCCTCGGCGAGCGTCTTTCGCGCATACTTTTGCAGGAATGCGGTCAAAAAGACCTTTCTTCCGTACTGGAACAGGCGGAAAACGCGTTTTTTAAAGAAAGCGCGGATCTATGGGAAGCCGAAGATTTTACCGCCGCCTTTGAAGAACAGGGCTTTACCGTCTCACTTGAAACCATCGACCAAAAGGAAGAACGCCTAATCACCGAAAAAGACATTTCCGTCTGGTTCAACACCGAACAGTCCCGTTGGGGCTCTTTTATGGCAAAAACCCTAAAAAATGACGATTTTAAGGCTATTGAGGACGTTTTACGCGCAAGAACCGCCAAGGGACCGCTACTCTGGAAATGGAAAAGTATCTGTTTGAAGGCAATTAATCAATAAGATTTCTCACAAAGGACACAAAGGTACAAAGATCACAAAGGAGACCAGGGATTTTTGTCCGTTATCTTATCGTGAAATTCACGCATAAAATTCGTACAAAAACCCCTTTTTTCCTCTTCTTTGTGTCCTTCTCTTCCTTTGCGCTCTTTTTGTGAGGTCTTCTTTGCGAATACCACAAAAAGGGTGTATTTTGCGATTTTTTTTTCCTCATATTAGGCGGGTTTCCTATTAATAAAATATTTACTTTAAAAATATAACACATTGCAAAAAGAAGATTTTTGCAATAAGGAGGAGTTTATGAAGATTAAATTCAAACTGAGCATTGTGGTAATCACAATCATGGCTGCCGTGGTAGCAGGAATTACCATGTTATTACTTTGGCAAAGTTCCAAGAATACTTTGCAGTTAAGCCTGCGAAGTCAGGAACATTTGGTCAATAGCCGCGCCGAATTCTGGAAAGGGCGGGAAGACGGATTTATCCGCGCGTTAACCACGCTGTCAAATGTAATGGGAGACTTTGAAACAGTTAAACCGGAAGAACGACGCGACAAGTACGATGAGATGCTTAGATCGGCTTTTCAAGAAGAACCTCAGATGACAGTCTTGTATACAATCTGGAAACCGAACGCTCTTGACGGTATGGACGCAGATTATATAGGACGCACAGGTTCAACTCCCCAAGGACAGTACGCGATGGCATGGAGCAATGAAACAGGCGAACTAATAAAACGCCAATCCAACGACGTTGACAATGTAATGGAACACATTTACGGTCCCAACAAATTCAAAGACCTCATTAGCGAGCCGATATTGCGGAATATAAACGGGGTTGAAAAGTACACAATAAGAATGATTGTTCCTATTACCAATAACGAAAAAAATGACGAAGAAGTTGTAGGCGCTGTAGGATGCGTACTATCTGTCGACGCAATGCAGAGAATAGTGGAAAACACTGTAAAAAATAACGATGAAATTAATATGCTCATAATCTATTCAAACAAAGGCTCAATTATCGCGCATTATAAACCGGAACGTATAGGCAAAAATATGTTTGACGTTGATGAAGAGTTAGGCGAGTTCAGAGATGACATATACAAAGCAATGAATAACAATGAGATCTGCGAGGGAAGAATATATGAGCCTCATATTGGCGATCATATAAGGTTTGTGGCAAAACCGATTCAAATAGGCGACTCTGACACTAATTGGACGATCCTGATCGGCGTTTCTGAATTTTATGTGTTAAAAGAAATAAAGGCTATAACCCAATTTACAATTATTCTTGCCGTAATATCCATTGTTACAACAGCGGTGATTTTCGTTATCGTATTTGGATTCATTACAAAACCAATCGTCAAAGTAACGGATACGCTCAAGGATATTTCAGAGGGCGAAGGAGACTTGACAAAAACCATTCCTGAAAAAGGAAACGATGAAATTTCCGATATGTCGCGTTATTTCAACCTAACGCTGGAAAAGATTAAAAAACTGATCGTTTCAATAAAAGAACACGCTACAGTATTATCCGATACCGGCAATGAACTGTCCAGTAATATGGTCGAAACAGCGGCGGCAATGAACCAAATTACCGCTAATATTCAAAGCATCAAAGGCAGAATAATCAACCAGAGTTCTTCTGTAACTCAAACCAACTCCGCTATGGAACAAATCACCAGCAATATTGACAAGCTCAACGGATATGTGGAAAAACAGGCTTCCAATGTATCACAATCGTCATCCGCTATTGAAGAAATGCTCGCCAATATTCAGTCTGTAACTAATACGCTGGAAAAAAACGGCGTAAGCGTGAACGAATTAAATGAATCGTCAGAGTTCGGACGTGAAAGCTTGGAAGAAGCGTTCTCCTGTATAAAGGAAATTACACGCGATTCAGAAAAATTACTTAAAATTAACACGATAATAATTGATATCGCCGCCCAGACCAACCTGCTTTCGATGAACGCGGCTATTGAAGCGGCTCACGCCGGGGATGCCGGAAGAGGTTTCGCGGTAGTCGCCGATGAAATTCGCGCTCTTGCCATAAGTTGCACCGATCAGTCCAAGACAATAAGCAATGTGCTCAACAAAGTAAAAGATTCAATCGATCACGTTAATGAAATCACAGGAAACGCGCTTTCAAAGTTTAGAGTGATTGATTCGAGCGTAAAGACCGTATCGGAACAGGAAGAAAACATCCGTAACGCAATGTCCGAACAAAACGAAGGCAGCAAGCAGATTTTGGACGCTGTCGGTCAGCTCAACGATATTACCCGTCAGGTTAAAGAAGAATCAATTGAAATGTACAAAGAAAGCCGCGATGTAATACAGGAAAGCCGTAACCTTGATCAGGTGACTCAGGAAATTACCGGAGGAATCAACGAAATGGCGACCGGAGCGGAACAGATCAACGAAGCTGTAAACAAGGTTAACGAAATAACCATGAAAAACAGGGAAAACATCAGTCATTTAGTCCGTGAAGTCTCATTATTCAAGGTAGCGTAATCCTTTTGCCCTTCTAAAGACCTCGCAAGGGGCTTTAGAAGGGCGTTTTTTTCTTTTTTTTTACCCCAAAAATTAAAAAAATAGTTCACAATTATTATAACTTATGTTATATATTATAATAAATAGCATATAAAATATTGCTCATTAAGAGGTGTTATTTATGAAAACTGATGTTTCAAAGAAGAAAGCGGTAAAAACCCCTGTTAAACAGGCAAAGAAACCTGCGGCTAAAAAAGCCGCTGTTAAGGCAAAACCGATAAAAACATCAAAAACTACGGCGAAAAAGAAAGCAAAACCTGCCGCAAAAAAGGCTGTAAAACCGGCGGCTAAAAAACAAGTCTCTAAAAACACGTCAAAAACAGTAAAAAAACAGGCTGAAAAAACTGCCATAAAAATCGAAAAAAGCGCCGAAATTCCGGTAGAAAAATCGGTTGAAAAGCCCGAAACTTCACAACAACAGGATATGAGCCTTCCCGAAGGAAGCGCCTTACAGCAAACCGGTCACAGACGCCCGTTAATTGTTTTTCCAAAATAATTAAAAAAAACTATTAAAGTATTTAGACCTCCCTGCCGACAATTAAACCGGAGAGATGTAATTGGAACGGAGTTTCCGCGGATTCCGCCCTACACATTACATTATCTAGCGGTTAAAACCGGAAACGGTTAACACCGCGCGGGAGCATGGATGCTTCCGTAACGATTTCAAGGAGGATCTTTATGATCATCAATCACAACCTTAGCGCAATGTTTGCGGACAGGTCCCTCAAAGTAACACAGGTTTACCTGACAAAAAACATGGAAAAACTGTCTTCGGGACTTCGTATCAACCGTGCCGGCGATGACGCGTCGGGACTGGCGGTTTCCGAGAAATTACGGAGCCAGATTCGTGGTCTTAATCAGGCATCAACAAATGCCCAAAACGGCATTTCGTTTATCCAGACTTCAGAGGGCTATCTGCAGGAATCCCAGGACATTCTTCAACGTCTTAGGGAATTGTCAGTTCAGGCGGCAAACGGTATCTATTCCGACGAGGACAGAATGTACATTCAGGTCGAAGTTTCACAGCTCGTCGACGAATTGGACAGAATTGCAAGCCATGCCCAATTTAACGGCATGAACATGCTTACAGGACGTTTTGCCCGCATAACAGGGGACAATGTGGCTACAGCCTCCATGTGGTTCCATATCGGCGCCAACATGGATCAGAGGGAACAGGTCTTTATCGGTACAATGACCAGTAAAGGTCTTGGAATCCGCCAAATGGACGAATCCTTTGTTACCTTACAGACCCCGGATGACGCCAACAGGACTATCGGTATTTGCGATGCGGCTCTTAAAATCATCAACAAACAAAGAGCCGACCTTGGAGCTTACCAAAACCGTCTGGAACACGCTGTCCGCGGCTTGGACGTAGGCGCCGAGAATTTGCAGGCTTCTGAGTCCAGAATAAGGGATACCAACATGGCTAACCAGATGGTTGACTATGTAAGGGACCAGATTCTGAATCAAGCCGGCACTGCGATGCTTGCGCAGGCTAATCAAAGATCAACTTCGGTCTTGTCATTACTTCAATAATGTGTTAAAATTACCTTATATGGGGAACTGGATCTTCTTAACCGTGGAAAGAGATTCAGACTCCCCTTCTTAAGGTAAATTTGGGCTTGGGGTTTAAATTAGTTTAAGCTCCGGGCAGTGTTCTTTGACAAAACACCCTCCGTGTTCCGGTTAGGTTTTTAAGACCAAATCGGCGCGGGACAGCTCGAAACGATCGATTTAGGGGCACGTATGGTTAAAGCCATGCCTTTAAAAATCAATCGTTTCGTTCTGTTTGCGGAAGACAGGAGCGGCGGCGCGAAACCGCTCCTTGACACCGCGCCTGCGGAACGGCTCCGGCAAGGATTGCCGGGGGAAGAAAAACATGGAGGGTATAAAATGATTATTAATCACAACATGAGCGCCTATTTCGCCGATCGTCAGCTCGGCGTAACCCAGGAATCATTGACCAAAAACATGGAGAAATTAAGCTCCGGTTTGAGGATCAACAGAGCCGGGGACGATGCATCCGGATTAGCTGTCTCTGAAAAAATGAGGAGCCAGATTCGCGGTTTGCAGCAGGCGGAACGTAATATCCAGAACGGCGTATCATTTATCCAGGCTACTGAAGGTTACCTTCAGGAAACACAGGATATTCTGCACCGTTTAAGAGAGTTAGCGGTTCAGTCAGCCAACGGCATTTATTCAGACGAAGATCGTATGCAGATCCAAGTCGAAGTGTCGCAGCTGTATGACGAAGTTAACCGTATCGCAAGCCATGCCCAGTTTAACGGCATGAATGTGCTTACCGGCGCATTTGCGGCTGAATCACCGTCAGGTAGAATAATGCAGCTGCAAGTCGGCGCGAACATGGATCAGAACGCCAGAATCTACGTTGGCAATATGTCAGCTGATGCTCTTGGGTTGCATGATGCGCAGGGTGAAGGAAAGATTTCAATTTCCGACCCGTCAGCGGCAAACCTTGCTATCGGCACAGTGGATTCAGCGTTAAAAATCGTTTCCAAACAACGTGCTGACCTTGGCGCTTATCAAAACCGATTTGAAATCGCGGCGCAGGGCGTAGCGGTAGCGGCGGAGAATTTGCAGGCTGCGGAATCCCGCATTAGGGATACCAACATGGCGAATAAGATGGTTGACTATACAAAAGATTCCATCTTGTCACAGGCTGGAACCGCAATGCTGGCGCAAGCTAATCTTCGCACGCAATCGGTTTTATCACTGCTTTCATAATCATTATCATTTAAAAATACGAATTAAGAGACTTCTGGATGTCGTCTTTTTATTCGAACCCTGATTGCCTGACCACTCTGGAGTGGTCAGGCGGTTAGGGAAGGACAGTGAAGTTCGCGCCTTCACTGCCCAATTTTTTTCTGCCAGGGATTGGCGGAAAAAAGAGCCATGATACAACAGGGAGGGTGTGTCAGGTATTTTACATGGAGGTACAATATGTCCGTAGCAAGTGTGGGATTTAACTCTGTCTCGCCAATGCTTTTCCACGAACAGGAAAGAACGGTCAGACAACCGGCAGATCAACCGGAAAAAAAAGCAAAACCTCAAATACATAACTCCACAACGGCAGATTTGGAAAAAATAGGTCTTGCTTTTAACAGGAAACTGCAATTTGTGGTAGATCACAGCTCTCACGAGGTCATTATCAAGGTAATTGATAAAGAAACCGATAAAGTGATTAAGGAGCTTCCTCCCGAGGAATTACAGCGTCTGCACAGTAATCTAAAAGAGGCTATTGGTCTGTTATTTGATGAAATGGTCTAGTTTAAGAGGATCGTTTTAATCAAAAGCGATTATTTAATCGCGGATTTGCAGGTTTTACCTGTTGATGGGGAGTTCAGGTATGTCTGATGTTTACATTCCGGGGGTAAAAAGCAGATTCAACTCTGAAAAGATCGTCGACGATCTGATGAAGATCGAAAGGATCCCCAGAGACAGAACTCAAAACAGCATTGACACTCTTCGCGTACAAAAAAGCTATTGGCAGGAAGTAGGAAAGCGGATAAATACACTGCGCGACAGCTCCCGCCAACTCTACTCTTTTCAAAACCCCTTTAACGAAAGAATCGGTCGCAGCGCCGATGAATCCGTAATTACGGCTACCGCAAACAGGGAAGCGATGGAACAATCGCTTTTTTTTACAGTAAAACAAACCGCTCAGGCGGACAGGTTTCTTTCCAAACCTCTCGATGAAAAAACAAAAATTGACGCGGGAACTTACGTTTTTTCCGTCGGTAATGATGAAATATCCATAAATTACCGCGGCGGCACTTTAAGAAATTTCGCGGAAACAATTAATAACCGCGGCAAAAATAAAATATCCGCTTCCATAATCACAGTAAAACCGGGAACAAATTCCCTTTTGATAGAATCCAAATTAACCGGCTCAGAAAACAGACTGGGCTTTTCACAAGACGCCTCAACATTAGCGGCAAAGATCGGAATGATGGAAGTCAGCCGCGACGCTCAAAAAGATATAGTTGTCAGCGAAAACACAGTGCGAAAAACAGGACAGAACGCGGACGCTATAGCGGTTAACGACGGCATGGTACAGGTTGCTCCGCTCTCTTCAGCGTCCCTCCCCATAAATATCGCTGTCGGCTCCGATTCGCCTCTGGTACTTCGTCTTCAAACTCAAACAAAAGTTGGAACGGACGATAGTTTTAATATTCCCCAGCCTCCTCCCGGACCCGACGTACCGACAAGCTCCGTAACCTACGAGGGAATTACCATTGAAAATAAGCCGTCCGACGCTCCCCTGCCCGAATTTACTCCGCCGTCCGTACCTCAGCGCGTAGACAACATGGAAGTTTTAAATCTTACATTCTCCGACGGCACAACCGCAAAACTTCCCGCAATAACCGACTCTTCCTCGCCTACAGCAAGGCAGTATAATTTGGCGGAAATCGCGCGCGGCAGAACTATTACATCGCTTAACATTGAAAATTCAAATACCCATCGTGAAGTTTCAATCGGCAAAGTGGAAATTTTAGACCCTACTACAACAAGCGGATTAAAACCGTTAAACGCCGTAGCTACCGCGCGCGACGCGATAATATCAATGGAAGGGATAGATATTGTTCGTTCTTCAAACATTATTGACGATTTAATTCCCGGCGTTACAATAAACGTAAGAGGCGTATCCGACAAACCCGTTGAGTTAAAAATTACGCCTAATGTTGAGGCTGTAAAAGAATCCATTATCAATTTTGTCGGAAATTACAATCGGCTTATGGCGGAAATAAACGTACTAACAGCAAGAAGCGTGTATTCTGGCTCAGGGTACAATACAAGCATAGACGACACAATTATAAACGAATTGACATATTTAACGGCTGATGAAAAAGCCGAGATGAAAACCAGACTTGGCGCTTTCAACGGAGACGTCACTTTAAACAATTTAAGAAACCACCTTATGCGGACAGTTACAGCCCCCTACCCTACCAGCATGGAAAGAGATCTTGCTCTTTTAGCGCAGATAGGAATCAGCTCTAACGCCTCAAGAACATCTGGGTACAATCCGTCGCAGTTAAGAGGTTACCTTGAAATCGACGAAAAAGCGCTTGATGCCGCTTTAGAGACAAAAGTACCCGCCATCAAAGAATTATTCGCAAGCGACACTTCAGGCGATTTAATCGCCGATACGGGAGTCGCGTACAATGTGGAAACTATTATAAAACCTTTTGTTGAAACAGGCGGTATTATTTCACTGAAAACCAGCACAATTGACTCCCGCATTTCTCAGGATGAAAAACGCATTGTCAATCTTGACCGCCAGTTAGCCGCCAAAGAACAAGACTTAAAAATGCAATACGCAAAAATGGAATCCGCCTATTCGCGAATGGAAAAAATGTCCAATTCTCTTGACAATTTCAGCCAGCAAAACCGGGGCAGTAAATAATGATTATCAAAATTAACGGCAAAACGCTGGATTTCTCTCTTGATAATGAAAAAACGCTTGGAGAAGTATTTACCTCGCTTGAACAATGGCTTGCCAACTCAGGTCACCGCTTAAGCGAAATTTCCATTGACGGGCAGGCTGTCAGCGCCAGAATGGTAGAAGAAGTTTTTAAAAAAGAAGTTAAATCCATTAAAGAGCTTAATATCAGCACAAACGCAGTTGCGGAACTTGCCGCGGCAAGCCTTCAAACTCTTTTAAAAGATATTGACGAATACGAAAACCTTAAATTTGATGAAAAGGCAAAATTCTTTGACAACTGGAAAAACAGCGCCCAAGCCCTGTTTATAATGCAGGAAATGCCCGACCTTTATTCGTACTTTAAAAATACGTTTTTAAGCGGCGAAATACCGCTTCAAACCCTGCGTTCGGTAACTGAAGAAATACAAAGGGAAGTAAACGAGCCGGTAAAAGAACTTGTAAAAATTGAGCCGATTTTAAATGAGATTTGCGGCAAGCTTATAAACCTTCCCCTTGACATCCAAACGGGAAAAGATCTTACAGCGGCTCAAACAATTCAACTTTTTGCCGCCATTACGGAAAAGATAATCAGGCTTTTTTATCAGTTAAGCACTCAAGGATATATCGTTCAAATAGAAGAAGCAAAAAAAATAGCGGATGGATTCGGCGATTTTAAGAATATATTAACTGAACTATTGGAATCTTATGAAAAACATGATATTATTATCGTTGGAGACGTAGCCGAGTATGAAGCCGCTCCAAAACTTAAAGAATTATATTTAAATATTTTAAGTAACTGCCGGGAAGAGGCAAAAACACAGGGTGATAAATGACAACTAATTTTCTGATGTTTTTTTTATTAGATGTATCAGTAAAAGATTTTAACTTTGCCTCAAAAAAAACATCTCCGGCGGAAATGATAGGTATTTTTGCCGTCATTGCCGTCATTGTAATCGCTCTTGTTATTGTCAATTCAGCTTCAAAAAACGCTCCGGCGGGTAAAAAAGGAGCAGCCGGAGTCCCGGGCGGCGCTCCGGGGGGCGCGCGCGGGGGTATTTTCTCCGTTTTTAACTTTCATCGTATAGCGAGAAATCTGGGACTTGACCCAGAGCAGACAAGAATGCTTGATTATGTTTTTAAAACAGATCAGGTAACAGATCCGGAAAGATCCATAAAAAACCCGGAGCTTTTAGACAGGCATTTCAGGCGCGCGTTCAGAATATTGGATCAAACGCAGGGGAATGACGCCGAAAATCAGCATAAAATTGCCGTTCTTTTTGCGACGAGAAATATCATAGAGAACAGCGTGCTGGAAGTGTTAAATTCCTCGCGTCAAATAAAAGAAGAAACAACATTTACGGTTATATATAACAAAGACAAACTTAATCTTCATGTTGTTTCGGTAAAAGGCGATTACATTGACGTGGAAGCTCCCAAAAATGTGCTTGGAAGCCAGATAAAAATCCAAAAAGGCACAAGGCTTACGGTATTGTTCTTCAGTAAAAACAATAAAGGCTTTTCATTTGAGACCAGGGTTATAGGCTACGCGACCAAAAATAACCGTCCTGTAATGATGCTAGCCCATTCCAACCATGTCAGATTCCTTTCACAGCGGCGTTTCAGAAGGAGACAGGCTAATTTAAGCTGTACAATGAACCTTGTAGTTATAGAGGGCAGCGGCAAAAAACAGCATTTAATAGCGGATAAAAAAAGGTTTCAGGGGGCAATTACTGATATATCAGTAGGGGGATGTTCAATTAAGGTCATGACTCCCGTAAAAGCGGGGGCTATGTTTAAGGTTGAATTTCAAATAAGCGATATAATTTTAGCGGCTTTAGGGCAGATACTAAGAACAAACAGAACGGGCGTTAACACCATTATTCACATGAAATTTCTTAAAGTATCTCAAAAATCAATGAATTCCATAAATTCTTTTGTATATGAGTATTCCAATGAATAAGGAAATAGTGTTAAAATAAGGGTATAAATATGAAAATTATAACATTAAAAGACATGATAAGAAAGGACGTTCCCATTTACTACAGGAAGCTCTATACAAGCGTCGCTGTTATCGAGTTAAATAACAAGCAAAATGAATATCGTATTGATTTTTCCATGGAAATAAAACCGACCGGACAAAAAGATTTTAATGTAAATTTTATTGACACTGTTGATTATCCTCTTGTTCCTTTATTAAAAGAGTTAAAACATTATATAGCCGAACTTGAAGCCGCCGACGGACTTCCCGATTAATTTATGATTGAGCTTATCTCTAATTCCCCCGATGAAACTATTGCCCTTGGTAAAAAAATAGCCGCATCCCTAAGCGCGGGATCAGTCGCCGCCATTTCAGGCGCGCTTGGAAGCGGAAAAACCTGTCTTACCAAAGGCATCGCGCTTGGTTTAGGTCTTACGGAGAATATTACAAGCCCTACATATACAATAATTAACGAATACCAAAGAGAGAACTCCCCTGCCCTGTACCATATTGACGCGTATCGTTTAAATAATGATAAGGATTTTGAAGACATCGGCGGCATTGATATAATTAATTCAGGCGGGATTTCGATAATTGAGTGGAGCGAACGTATTCCTAATTCAATTCCAAAAAATTCAATTTTTATTAATCTTGAAATAAAAGACTCTCTTTCAAGATCAATAAAAATAAAAGGGCTTGATAGTTTATGAATTTACTTGCGATAGAAACAGCCGCCTCCATTCTTTCCGTTGCCGTTTCAAAGAATGAAGAAATCTTTATCAGTGAAACAATAGCGGGAACAAGGCACTCGGAACTTGTAATGGAATTAATAGACAGCCAAATGAAAAAAGCCGATCTTTTGCCGAAAGACCTTAACGGTATTCTTTGCATGGGAGGACCCGGTTCATTTACGGGGCTTCGCATAGGCTATTCAATCGCAAAAGGACTCGCCCTTTCGCTTTCCATTCCCTTTGCGCCCGTCCCGACTTTGGAATGTATTGTCTATGGCGAACTATCTAAACAGGGAGTTACACTTGCGGTAATTGAGGCGAGAAAGAACGCATACTTTAACGCATTTTTTAAAGACGGAAACAGGCTTACGGAAGATAAAGATTCGGAGCTTTTGCAAATAACGGATGAAATCGCTCAGTATGTAAAAGAGGGGCAAAAAATAACTCTTACAGGTTATGGTTCAAGAGTTCTTTATGAAACTCTGTCTGAAAATTTAAAAGCTAATATTACTCTTGTAAACGAAAACAAAGGATATGTAAAAGAACTTATCGCCATTGCGGAAAATAAAAAGTTGTTTTCTAACGACTGTACCGCCAATCTTTTTTCAGGACCAGAGTATATCAGAAAGACAGACGCGGAGATTGCTCTATTTCGCTAAACGCGTCGGAAAGAAAAGTATTTAAAAAAGACATTATGTCCCTGTCCTTCCACTTTGCCAGAGTCTTTGGTATACATTCTTCCGGTGAAAAACCAAACCTGTTTTTAAATAATTCGTTTTCATTCCAATCTTTCAGGCGGAAACCCATTAAAATTGTATCTTTTAAAAAAGTTTTTTTGTCTATTTCTTCACATTGCGCGGTAGTAATTAACGGCGTTTTTATATACGCGTCAACGTCTTTTGCGTAGGTAAACCGTTTTGCGGTCGCGGTTTGTTCGTCTATCAGAGTGCCTGACGCCGAAGGACCCGCGCCAATCCAATTTTTCATCTGCCAGTAGCGCAAATTGTGAAGACACTGCTTCCCGGCAAGGGCAAAATTGGAAACCTCATAATGAGCGTAACCTTCGTTTTCAAGCAACTCACAGCCTAAAAGCCAAAGAGAATCAGCCTTATCTCCATGGGGCATTGTTATTTCTTTTTTATTGAGCTTTTCTTCCAATGCCGTGTTATTTTCCACAGTCAGGCTGTAAAGCGAAATATGCGACGGGTTAAAGACGCGAATCCTTTTTATGTCTTCTGTGATTGTCTCTTCGGTTTGGTACGGCAACCCCGTCATAAGGTCTACTGATAAATCAGCCCCTGTTTGAGCGCCGGGGAAATACCGCAATGCCGATTTCATGCGTTCTTCCAGCAAAAGGGCGCTCCCAACCCTGTTTACGCTAAGACGCGAAGGTTCATGAAATGTCTGCGCTCCAAGACTCAGCCTGTTTACTCCGCCCTGCCGGCAGACGGAAAGAAACTCCTCTGTTAAGGACTCTGGATTCGCCTCGGCTGTAAATTCTTCCGGCGTAAAAAAAGGGATTTCTTTTAACGCGTCAAAGAGACGGGAGAGTTTTTTCCCAAGGACGGACGGGGTGCCGCCTCCTATATAAGCGGTTGGAATTTCACCAATGTTAAAATACTCTATCTGGTAATTTATATCTTTAATCAGCGAGGTAATAAATGAATCAATGTAATCGTCTGTTAAATTATTGGTTACGGAAAAGAAATCGCAGTAATCGCAGAATGAAGCGCAAAAAGGAATATGAATGTAAAGCGACGCGCTTGTTTTCAATTTTTTAAAATATTTCTATTTTTGCGAATGGCCAGAATCTAAGCAAAGCCTTCGCCGTGATTAATGAAGCCGGTACGGCTCCCCATGTGCGCGAATCATTTGTATTGCTTCTGTCGTCTGATATTACAAAACATTCGTCATGTCCTAAGACAATTGTATCCATATTGCCTGAGAACGGAATTGAATCATCCCACAATTCCGAAGTATGCGGAATATACGGTTGATACGGTTTTTCCGAAAGTTCAAACTCCGTAAGGCTGTAAGCGCTTCCGGCGGCTTTTACCTTAAACACATAATTGCTCATGGAAATTTCATCGCCGGGAAGAGCGATAACCCTTTTTATGTGATACTGTTTTTTCCCTGAAAATATACTTGTTTTTTGCATCGTAAAAAATCTTACAATTCCGTCAATTACGCGCAAAGGTAATTTTTTTTCTTTGTAGCGCCCCATATCCACTAACACAATACTGCCCCGTTTAAACAGATATTTATTCTGATCGTTTTTATTACGAGCCCACGAGGGAGGAATAAAAGAAGTAAATAACAATCGGTCGCCTGAATTAATTCCCGGCTGCATTGTATTATTATCAACAACCCATACGGAGAAAAAGAACGCGCTGAAACAGTTATATAAAACATACAGAAAAATAAAGACAGAAATATATTTTATAAGCTTGTACTGTTGTCTTCTTTGAGCCGTATATGAATATTGCGTCCATTTATCAAACATATTCCGCCTATTTAATTTTTCCAAACCGCCATATCGGCCAGTAAACAATCATTCCTTTCCCGTTTATTTTTGATTCCTTTACAGGACCAAAATAACGTCCGTCTCTTGAATTATCGCGGCTGTCACCTAACGGCAAAACTCTTCCTTTCGGCACATACCAGCCAAGACGGTGTTTTGCCAAAAGGGCGGCGTAACGCGTATCGCCGGGAGCCGCTTTCCGCAGCGTTTCAATTCTTATATTCTCATAAGCAAGGTAATCGGGGAAGCGTATCTCACTTGTTCCCGACGACTGCGAAAACAATGTCTCGGAAGGATTTAGTTTAACATCCATCCACCCCGCCGCTTTTGCCGCCGCGTAAAGAGCCGGGTATTGCTCCCTCGTCATTAATCTGCTTACATTATGATTCCACCCCATAGCGGCGTTATAGTCCTTTTCATCGATCCATCGATCCTCGCCTGAAAAACGTATTTTTATATCGCCCTTATCCAGAATAATTCTGTCTCCGGGATACCCTACGGAGCGTTTTATAAGAAAATGAACCCTGGGCTCTCCTTTTTCGTCCTTATCAATATCAATTAAAGTTAAAGTAAGCATATAAATAAGCCGCTGTGTCACATCAAAGGCGGTTCCCCGCGAAATATACGACGGATTTTCAAAAACAATAATATCATTGCGTTTTGGGTGTATTAAACTCGGTAATTTAAAGAAACCGGGCAGTAATTCGGGTCCATAGACGATTTTATTAACAAAAACATGGTCGCCTATGTTAAGCGTATCTATCATTGAGCCGGAAGGAATCTTATAAGCCTGCATTAGATACTGATTTGCCAGTAAAACCATACCGGCAGCCCATATAAAAGCGTCCAGCCAGTCTAAAATAGGTTTTTTTGCCTTGCGTTTTTCTTTCTTTTCGTAACGTATTTTTGCCCTTTTTGTTAAAAAAGCTTCTGTTATTTGCTGAATGTGACAAAAAAAGTCGGCTTGTCCGGAAGTATTTGACATCTATTCGATTTTACCATAAAATGTATTTTCATAGCAAGTAAATTAGTAGGAATTTGACATGATTAATGGTATTGTAAAGTTAATTCTTGCTTTGAATGGAAATGTCAGGAAAACGTAAATAAGGGAATTTATGCGGCGTTATCTTACTTTTTGGTTTATTTGTATTCTTCCGGTTTGTCTATATGCCCAGCAGGGAGCGTCCGTTCTGCGCGATTATGTCGGATTAATAAACCAAAGTTATCATCCCGGTATTGTAGCTTATTTTGAAAAGGCAAAAAAAGAATATGAAAAACAAGGGGAAAAAGATTCCGCCAAGTTCATTGATTTAATTTTAGGCGGCGCTTTTGGCTCGGGGTTTTTATACAATGACGCGAAGGGAAATTTATACGTTATTACCAACAACCATGTTATTTCTCAGGCTCATACTATTTCCATCACATTTGAACGCGCGGACGGAACCACAAAAAAAATAGAAAATTTAAAACTTATAGCCACCGATGTAGACGCGGATCTTGCAATCATGGCTTTACCGGCGGGCGAAAAGCCTTTTGTAACGCAAGGATTATCTTTTCTTACAAGAGACGTTGACGAGGGAGAAGACGCGTATTCAGCCGGATTTCCCGGTCTTGGTATAACGCCCATCTGGCAGTTCGGGCGCGGTATGATATCTAACGCTTCCGTTAAATTTCCAAAAAGTATTAACGATGATACAATGATGGGACCTTATATCCAGCATACGGCGCAGGTTGACAGCGGGAATTCAGGCGGTCCGCTTTTAGTAGCGCAGCGTAATGTTCCCTCAGGTTACGCGGTAGCCGGAGTAAACACATTAAGCGGCATGAGAAGGCAGGCGGCTAATTACGCTATTCCTTTAAGCACGCTTCAGCCGTTTATTAACAACTCTTTAAATCCCAAACAGGAAACTTTCAGAGCCAGTTTAGACACGCTGCTTGAAAAATTTGTTAAAGAACTCGGAGAGAACAAAGTAGTTTACCCGCATATAGCGGAATATTTATCCATTGCCTGTACAGGCGAGAACGCGGAATACGCTCTTGAAGATATGTTTAGAAGAGCCCCTTCATCCGCCAGACGCGCCTTCATAGAAAAAAGCCGAGAAGACCCGATAGGCGCTATGGATATCGCGGTAGCATGGACAATTGAAGACAGCATAAGAACCGGTTCAGGCGCGCTTAAAGCGGAGGTAAAAGAAGTAACGGGGGAAGGCGAAGAATATAATGTTACATTCACAATAAATAATAAGGACGCTAAATCGGTATGGATACGCGAATACGGCAACTGGCGTATTAAATCTTTTGGAAGCGTAGCTATGGGAGATAAAGATCTTCTTTCCAAGAGACAGAAAGAAAAAGAAACGTCTAAAAAACTGCATACAAGCAATACTCTTTACATGGAAACCGGATATGCGCATCTTTTTGACAAAGCTGACGCGTCTTTTTATCTTTCTTTGGATTTTCTGTTTTTTGGATTTAATTTTTACTATGTAAATCCTGAATTATTCAGCATTAGCGGATTATACAGTATAAATTATCCAATTCCGGTAGGCAATTTTGCGTTTATTCCTTACGGCAAACTTGGTATGGCTTATATAAGAGATACTGATTACGGAAAATTTATAACTAAGAATGAAGGTCAATCCTTAGGAAAAGATAATGCCTCACAAATTGGAATTGAATTCAATTCGGCCATTTTTTCTCCCATTTTACAGGGAGGACTTAAAATAACTACAAGCTATCTCCCCGGTCTTTACGGAAATATCGGACTTCAGTACAATTTTCCATTCCGCATATTTATATTTGGATATGACGGAAGCTATGATAAACCTTTTAAATCGTCATTAGTATTATCCGTAGGTTACACGTTCTAGCCGGCGAGAGACGATAGTTTCTCGCGGATAAATTCGCTCTTTTCTTTCAAGCCGATACTGCCTGTTGTAAGCAGAATTACGTTCGCTTTTTTGGGATCTAATTTTACCTTGCCGGCGGATTGCTGCATCATGCGTATAAGACGATCTACGTTTACACGCGCCGCCTTAGCAAACTCTATCCGCACAACGCCGGCTCTTTCTTTCAGTACCGAGACCGTCAGTTGGCGGCATATAATCCTGATTTCGGCAAGGGCAAGCAGGGACGCGGCTTCATCTGGCAGCGGACCAAAGCGGTCAAGCAATTCCGAGTATACGCGCTCCAAGTCTTCTTTGTCGCGTATTGCGGCTATCATTTTGTAGACTTCCATTTTCTGCTGGGGCGAATCAATGTATGAATCGGGGATAAAGCCTGTGTATTCAAGTTCAAGCAGGGTTTCCGTTTCCGATTCGTAATTGGAGTCTTCAAGGCGTTTCACGGCTTCTTCCAAAAGTTTCACATATAAATCAAAACCTACCGAATAAATATCGCCCGATTGTTCCCTGCCCAAAAGATTTCCGGCTCCGCGGATTTCCATATCTTTCATGGCGATTTTAAAACCGGAGCCGAGTTCCGTAAAATCGGAAATTGTCTGCAAACGTTTCATGGCGATTTCAGAAAGCGCTTTTTGTTCGGGATAGAAAAGGTACGCGTACGCTACGCGGTCTGACCTTCCTACCCTGCCCCTTAACTGGTACAACTGCGATACGCCGTACATATCGGCGCGGTCTATGATGATTGTGTTCACATTCGGAATATCTATCCCGTTCTCGATAATCGTAGTCGATACGAGTACGTGAAAACCGCCGTGAATAAAACGGCGCATTACGTCTTCAAGTTCCTGCGAATCCATTTGTCCGTGGGCGGTTTCAATCAGTATCTCAGGCATTAAGCGTTCTAACTTAATGCGTATCTCTTTTAACGATTCAATACGGTTGTGCAGGAAAAAGACCTGCCCTCCCCTTTCAACCTCTCTGCGGACAGCCTGCGCGATTAAATGGTCGTCGTATTCTTCTACAAACGTCTCTATCGGGTGTCTGCCGCCGGGAGGGGTAGCTAACAGGCTCATGTCCCTTATTTTTACAAGGCTCATGTGGAGTGTGCGCGGAATCGGCGTCGCGGTAAGAGTCAGGCAGTCTACGTTTGTTTTTAGTTCCTTTAAGCGTTCTTTGTCTTTTACGCCGAAACGCTGTTCTTCGTCAATTACAATCAAGCCGAGGTTTTTAAACTGAACGTCCCTCTGAATAATCCTGTGAGTGCCGATTAGTAAATCAATCTCGCCTTTTTTTAACTGTTCAAGAATTATGCGCGTTTTCTTTTTGTCTACAAAACGCGAAAGCATGGCGACATTTACTGAGAAGCGCGAAAACCTTTCCAAAAAGTTTTCATAGTGCTGTTCAACAAGTA